>Ga0302320_10017809_pt1 | contig 14388 bp, 10 predicted proteins | sample Bog_T0_3_FD_202130 | JGI IMG/M metagenome (GOLD analysis project Ga0302320, IMG submission 202130) | Peat permafrost microbial communities from Stordalen Mire near Abisko, Sweden - Bog_T0_3 | ecosystem: Environmental > Terrestrial > Soil > Wetlands > Peat | place: Sweden: Abisko, Stordalen Mire...
AGTCAAAAGGCAGACCAAGTGGATCTCGTAATAAATCCTTTGTTGAAAAATTACAAAAAAGTGCAGAGAAAAAAAAAGAACGGAAACCAAATATTCAAAAAAAACAAGTTAAAACAAAAAAACTAAGAGAGGAATATGATGAAACAGTGAAATTTTGTGCAAAAAAATCTAAATATTGTGAAAAAAAAAAAAATTTAGGAAAAATCTAAAAATATCTGAAGAAATAAAACAATATACAAAAAATTATTTTTATTATAAAACAAGTAAAATTATTAATATTTGCTTTCCAAGCAAAACTAATTTTTTTAGGAAAATTTCTAACTGAAAAACAGCTTTTGCTAAAGTAATAAATTCATAATTATTCTTATTCTTTTTATTAGTCCAAATAAATTAACATTAAAAATGTTGATGTTGAAATTACATTATCATTTTGATCCTTTGCAAAAGAATCAGTTAAGCATTGTTTTTCTTATCACTCATCTTTTGCTTTAATGAAATCACTTCATTTTTATTTTTTTTTATTTCATTTACAAGCTTATCAATATATTGTGAAGTATCTTCATAAATCCTTTCAGGATCAAATATTTCGTTACATTTTTCAGGTGCAAATTTCCTTAATATTCTTAAAGCACTTGCCATCACTTTTCTAATATAAGCTTGAGCTGATTGCGGAGTGGAAATAGAGATCATTTTGTCTAACACATCCAAAATTTCTTCTGGAGTGTTAATTATTCGATTTGAATTTGAGGAAAAAACACTCAGATTTTCAGACCATTTAGTATAAAGCTGCATAATCCTTTTAAAAAGGTTCATATATTGGTTTTTGTAAGAAAAATTTTCATCAAATTCCAAGTTTTTTGCAGTTTGAGCATCTTGCAAAGATTTTATGAATTTTTCTTTTTCTTTGCTTTGATTGTTCAAATCAGAAATGATGTTATCATATTTGTTTTTGATTTTTTGCTTGTCCTTCTCCAAAGACATCTGATCATCTTCCAACTCCAATTTCCGCTTCGTCAAGTCCAAACAAACATTTTCTAAATATTCAAATTTTTGGAAAAATTTCTCAAGATTGCCATCTGGAATGGTTTCCATCATTTTCTTATGAAATTTGTTATAAATTTCCTCGAACTTTTCAAGTTCCAACATCTTGTTGCCCGTTTCTTGATGTTCTTTTGAAAGTATTGAGTATTGCTGCTCCAATAATTTAAATTTCATCTTCAAACTTTCCACCAAACAATTCGCTTCATGAAGTTTCATATTCGAATTTTTGGCCTCATGTAATAAAATTTTCCTATTGGAAAATTATTTATTAAAAAAGCATTTCAATTCTTACTTTTCTTCTTGAGCCTGATCAATGTACTCCTTAAAATCCTTTAGAACTTTTGCTATCTCATCTTGGGCTAATTTTTCGCTTTCTATTAAGGTGTTTTCATTAAAAACCTTCTTGATCTTCAAGAAATATTTTTCCTTTATATTCTCAAAAAAAAACTTGTCTTTCTTCGGTCTTTTCGGTTCGTTCGCCTCCACAATTTCACTATTTTTTTGAAACGAAAAGGTGATTTTATTCTTCATATTAAAAGGAAATTCATCATTAGGGTTTTTAGGACTATTTATGTTATGGTTGCTGGCACGTGGAGTTCTTCCTTTTGAATTTGATCTAATGGACGATTTTCTTCTCGGAACAGATTCCTCTCCATATTTATTGAAATTATATTCATTTTCAATGATTTCCTTAATTTTGTTCTTTTTTTCATATTTTGGGATACCACTGTTTGCCACTACTTTGTCTTCAAATGATTTCCTAAAAAGCTCATATTCTTTATTGGTGTTCCTGAATGGCACTTCCTGATATTCAGCAGCGTCCTTTGATACGCAAAAATTCGGTCGTTCACCTTTTGATCTTTGAAGAGAATTTATACTTTGTCTTGATATGAGAGTTATTTGGTTTTTTTCATTTGTTTCCTGACTATTATTGCAGCTTATTCTATTTTCAGTTTTAAGCCCTTCATTAGTTTCTGAATGGTTGTTCGAAGCAAAAGAAAGGAAAAAGTCGCTAATTGGCTGCTTTTTTTGCTTGACGGGCATCGAAATGAATTTTTTATAGGTAGCAGCGATTTGGGCTTCATTCTGAATGTTTGATAAAAAAAAAACATGATTTTTTTTCATATATTCAATATTTTTTTTTAATTAAATAAAAAACCCAAATTTTTTTAATAATTGTGTGTCCGGTCTGATAATTTTAGGCTGCCTTGATAATCTAATATAATTATCAAATACGAGTGAAGAAAAAAGCATTTTTAAAAATTTATAATAAAAAAAAGCTCCAAATTTCAAATATCCCAAGAAATGTCTGTCCCAAACCAAAACCCTTCTCCCTTATGCACCATCAAGAGAGAACAGTTGAAAGTGAGTATCCGCAAGGAGAAATTGTGTTCCTTGTTCGAGACGAAACGACTTAAATTTCAAATTCAGCCGACTCTTCCCAATCCAAGTGACGAGTATAATGCAGCTGAAGTAATTAATTAGCTTTACTTTTCTTTTAAGAATTTAAATTATGAAAATTAGCTTTCTGTTGAGACAAGAATCAGCAAGCATGCCAATAGCTTTTTAGAAGCATTGGAAGGACAAAAGAAAGTGGAAACCTTCAATCACCTTCAGGCGATCAGAGAACTTGTGAATCTGGAAGTGGACAAGCAAAATACCGAAATTGTGAAGATTTTGGAAAACACGGGCCTATTGAACATCTTAATCAATTTGTTACATCCGACTTACTTTGTTGATGAGGAATTAATGGATGAAGTGTTCTGGATTTTGATCAATGGAGCCTTGTTTTTTGACAACTATTATTGGGATTTGGTGAAAGGAAAAGGTCTCATTGAGAAGTGCATCCAAATTGTGATGAACCCTAAAAGTTTAGAATCTTTGATAAAAAATGTATTTTTTATGGAATTTTTAAATGGTTTATATATAGATTTCTTTAGGCACTTTGGTTTTTGGCAAATACCCCAGAAGACAATAATGGGATGAGAGAACATTTGCTCAGCATTAACTTTCTGGATCAGATATTGTTTTGGATTGAAAAATCAGAGAATCCCTTACAAATTCAAAGCCATTTCATCTTCATGATTCAAAACTTTATCAAAGTCAAGCCTATAATAGTCTATTCTCAAGTACTTTTTGTTTTATTTAGATTTATTTAAAAACAAACTTAAAAAAGATCGAAAAATACATACCAGTGATCATCGAATATTTGCATAAAGTTGATGATTGGATGATCCATAATTGGTGTTTGACTGGTCTATCCACACTTTGTGTCGAGATCCTGGGTAATGATGATCATCTTTTGGATCAATTTGTGAAGGTCTTTAAATTATTAAATGGGTTCGGATCTTTGTTACAAATTGTTGACAAAACAATGGCCTTAGATGCACCTGAAGCTGATAAACTTCTAATTAAAGTCACTAAAATTGTTGGAACGATTTCCTATTCAGAAAACCACAGAGAATTAGATGTTTATTTTTTCTTTTAACATTTGTTTCATTCAACGTTTTTAATTATTTTAGTATTTTTTGGACAAAGGCGTGTTGGATTTGCTTTGTGTTTTGTTTGAGCATAAATCATATATCATAAAAAGAAATACGGCTTGGATCCTTTCAAACTTCATGGTTGGAACTCCGAATCAGATTTCCAAGATAATGTTGAATGAGAGATTGATCGATCGAGCTTTATATTTGTTGAGATTTGGAACTTGTAGTGATGTAAAAAGAATATTTTTAAAAAATTAATTGTGGTTTTAGACAAAATATAACCTCCTGATGGCTTTTAACAATTGTTTGAATTCTGTCACCGATTTTTCGTTCACGAAACTTTCCAATAAAGGACTGCTTAAAATTTATTATGAAGTGATTAATCCATTTCAAGATAAAATTTCATTTATAGAAGTGGCTTTGGCTGGAATTTCATCGTTTATGTCGCTTATTGAGGATGATGAGGTATTAAAGAGTATTGGAGAGGTTGAGTCAGTCGGTGGCAAGCAGAAATTAGAAAATTTATGTTATCATCAAAATGATGGCATCAGACAACAAGCAAGCTTCATCCTAGATGAATTTTTCGCAGGATTAGAAGCTGACATTATTCTACCCAAATAATTATTAAAGGATTGTGTTAATAAAAAATCTCTTTTATTTCATCAATTATTTAAAATTATCATTGGTTTTTTAGTTCAAAAATGTCATTTTTTTCGTTGAAAAATTATATTCTAAATTAATATTTTTGTCATTTCGTTAGTTAAATTAAGGTTTTATTTAAAATATAGAGAAAAATGTATGAAACAATATTAGGCCAAAATTTTTTAATTTTTAATTTATAGATCGACTTTTATATTACGAGAGAATTATTCTCTTTGGCTAGTGGATTCCGAAAATCCTTCTTCTTCCTCGATTTTATGCAACAGATTACTGATTTGCAACTCCAAAAGCTCCTTTAATTTTTCAGTCATATGCGGTTGCAAATCTAAATGGCAAATATTTTATATAAAAGATATAATTTTGAAATGATTACTATATAGTTCTGCGAATTTCTCTGCTAACTCCTCAGGTTTATCACCTTCATATATCACGATCCTGGCATTCCTTCCTTCCGTTATATTGACATCAACAAAAAGCAATGGTATTCTTTCATCATCATCATTTCTAAGACCAAAAGTTGGCACACCATCTTCAGGGATAACAGTTGAATAATGTTTATTGCCTTGACTTGCATCTAAATAATGAGATTTTATTAAAATATTATAAAAAAACAAGGGAAATTTTTATAAAAACCTGATTCATTATGAGGGTTTTCATTATGATCGTCATGTTCTTGAGCAGAATCGTAAAGATTACTATCATTTTTGCTCACTTTTTCAAATCATTTCAAATTTTTTTAAAGGTATTACTTACTCATATTGGAATTTCTATAAATGCCACTAAATTTAATCGATTTTCCCTCTTCATTTCTCTTGACCTCCTCCATAATTTGATTGGTTCTCGTGTCATTCGGTGCTAATCCTTTGTTCCTCAAATTTTCAACAAGGTTCTTTTCAATCCTTCCCTTCTGTATCCTTTCAATGCTTTTTTCAATTCCCTTCGAATAAATCACTTTAGGACTGAAAATATTGTTATTCAATCGAGATTTTTCCAAATCTGGTTTGAAAGTGCATTGATCGCATTGTTTTTCATAATCATAGGCATTAAAATCCTTATCTTTTTTTTCACTTTGCGGTTTATTCAAACTATAGAGATCCAAAAACCGTTCCCTTCCAATTGAAAGAGGTGATGTGCCATGGAATTTCGAGCTATCTTTCGATTGAAAAGTGCTAGATAAATGCAATTTCCTTTCTGCTTGTTTGAAATCGGAAACATAAGGAGTAAACGTGCATTCTTCTAATTGTTCATCTAGATGCGAATTTCTCAGATCTTCTAATTCTTTTTCCTTCTGTGCGATTCGGAAATGCGATAATTGATAATAATCCAATTTCGAAGATGAGCTGCTCAGGTTAAGAGGGATGCTTTCCTTGAATTGATTGAGCAGTTTTTTCTTTTGGTTTTCAGCCAATTCCTTTGAATATTTCGTCACTTGTGGAGAATAACTGTTATCATCAGGAAGATCATCTATTTCCTTTTTATGAGCGATTTTGTTCAGATATAAAATTTTATAATCCCGATGGATATTTTGCACATCACTTTCATTTAATTCCAGATTACCATAAAAGCTGAATCTGCCATATTGCTTCTTATTGCCTTCTTCTTCAGGCTCATCGATTATTTGATTTTGATCATCTTTCATTAAATTGGCATCTTCTATCAACGGGACCATATCTTTATCTGCCTTTATGTTCATCACTCCCAATAGAAAAACCAACAAATTGCGAGATATTATCCAAGTCTTTTGCTTCCCCTTCAACAGATGCCATATCCCCTTTAAAATCTGTGAATTGGCATATTTGAAAGTTTCTTTCCCAATTGTTTCTTTCTTATCAGGCTCCGTTCTCAAAAAACCCATTCTCTTTAAAATCTCTTCCAATTCAATGAAATGTAGCTTAATAGCATCATCTTGATGTAAGATTTCCTGAACTGTATGCTGATATTCTTTGATGAAACGACGGGTGAAGGCAATTGCTGATTTATCAGAAAGTTTGAAATTCGAGGTCTTATTGATACATTTGGTCTCTTCTAATGGATTTTGACTACGATTCAAACAACCATAACATAAACAATGAGTCTTTTCAGGACTTTCGTTATTAGTTTTAGACAATTTTTCTTTCTTTTGGGCCATTAACAACTTGGATTTTAAACTAATTTTTGGAGAAAATGTTAATTCGTTGACTATTTGGTCATTTCGAGTTGTGAAAAAACCACTATCCTCCTTCTCTTTGAGGGGGTCCCCTTGAAACATGAAATCAGTGTTATCTTGATCTGATTTTTGCTTCACATCAATGATTTGCTGATCTTTTTTTATTTCGTAAAGACGCTGGTGAACGTCTTTTGGCAGTTTCTTCTTGTCTAAAGTGTTTTGAGCGAATTCTTTTGTTTTCTAAGAAAAATTATAAGAAATGTTATTTTTTTTTTTGCAGATATGAAAGATTTCATAAAATGAATTTTGTATTATTTAGAAAAAAAATTTGTTGAAATTGCCAAATTGTTTAAGATTTTAGATTAATTATTTAAGAAAAAAAATGATGAAATGAAATAAAAACCTTGGAAATTTGTGGTTTTGGGTTGCTATTTACTTCACTTTTCTCTTTTTCCAACTTTTTATTCTTCTAAAAATTTTAACTGTTTTTGAGAGAGAAAAATTCTCATAATAAACAAAAACTTACAATTTCATCTTTGACTTTTTCCTCCCATTTTATTTGATATTCGTAATATTCCTGATGGTTTTTAAACGTTTTTATTTTCGAGGCCTCATTGATTTTCGGGTTAAATGAACATTCGACCATTTCTTCATGTAAAATCTTGTTTTTTTCCTCCTCATGTTTTTCCTTCCATTGTTTTGCCTCATGATTCAATCTTTCGCACATGCCTTCCTGACTCGTTTTATAATTCAATACATTTGCTTTTTCTTCGATTCTTTTTGCATTTTCGGTTGAAAGCATCGATTTGCATAATTTATGGATCATGCCTCCTTCTATTTGATCCCGATTCTTCTGATTGGCTTTCTTATCCAGCTCGTTTTTTATACTATTGGATAAATAGGTATACACGCTGGGACCGGCAGGTTTTGAGTCCGGATCATTGGGGTCCTGATGATAATTTGTAAAGGAGGCTGATTTATGAAGCGGACCATCCGAACGTTTATTCTGAGAAAAATCACGAAATTTCGGTTGTGGCTTCTGATTTTCAGCCAAACGTTGCATATGAATATTATGGACGAATTCTTGAGCGAATTGATGAGCAGATTTACCAGCCATTAATTGTTTTAAGGTGACTTATATTGAAAAAAAAGAAGGATTATTAAAGGAGGAATTTTTTATAAAGTACAAGAATTTTTCGATGCTGATTGATTATTCTGAGCCTTTTCATGACTTTCTTCGACTGGACTATAAACTAAAGAAAAATGAACTTTTATGGAATAAATTTAAAAAATACGAAGGTCGTTTTGGTTGGGGTTGAGAAGCGGGGGAGCTCCATAATTTTGATCAATAGTTGCCATTTTCTTACAGTTTTTTCAAGAAAGAAAATATTTTATTTATAAATTTATTATTAAAGGAAGAAAAAAATTATGAATTAAGCAGTATTTCTTTGTTTTTTTTTTAAACTTGGGTTTTTTGAGCTAAATAATATAAAATTGACTGACATATGTATATTATATAAAAAATAAATGAATTTTCTCAAAATTCACCGATTAAAATTTGGCTCATTATATATTAGAAAACATGCATTGGAAATATATAATTTAAACATAAAAAAACCACAATAAAAATGAAAAAAAATGCTTAAAAATTAAGGATAATTACACTATATTAAAATAAGAGCTTTTTCTCTCCAAAACTTATAAAAGAATTGATGAAAAAATTGGAATTTTCTCTTTTTATTTCCTTTTGTTTTTGGTGAAGCTCCTAAAATAAATCAAACAGAAATTTCTTTTTAATTTTGGGTTGAGCCTTATGTATTCTTCAGCCATTTTCCCAATCATCTTCTTCGTCAGTTTGGTTTTTTCAGCATCCTTTAAGCATTTCTTGACATTGATGAAATTGTTCTGTGATAAATTATTAATCAAATTCATAAAATCAATTTTTTCCTTATGTAGATAAAATTCTTTCAGATTATGAATAATAGAAATGGTGAGAGAAATCAAAGAAAACACCCCGTTTTTCAAGATATAATCCCAAAACTTCTCGACTTGATTCAAGGGGAACCCATTAAGGAAAAAACTCAAATACCATTTGGTCAACCAGGCCTCATCTGGAAAATCCATTTGTTTCAAAAACGAGATGATCTCAGGTATTTTCTTGCTGGCCACTGCTTTGAAGACATAAATCAAGAAATATAATAAGGGGAACTTCTCTTCATAGAGGTAAATCAAGAAAAATTTGGAATCTAATGAAAGTTTCACGAAGAAACTGAATGTCTCAATTTCATTTCCTCCATTCATCAACAACAGAAACCCCACTAAAAAGTTCATTCCTTGGCAATAACCAATATTAGGAAAATGCAGGGTCAGAGCCTTCAAAACATTAAAGAGTTTCTCTTGACCCTCACAAAGAGCACTTCCGAAGACATTTTCATTTTGAAAAAATTTTTCAACTGGAAAAGTTCGAGCCAAATCTTTTCGGATTTCATATTCTGAGCTCCAAGGTAAAACTTCCAACATATATGAAGAATAGAAGGCCTTCAGGTAGGTGTGCTCGTTTGATAACAAGGTCTTCCATGATTTCCAATGGATATTCTCTGGGATTTTGGGGAGCTTTTTATCTGAAGATGGGAATTCAGTTGAGGACCGAGCAGAAACATTGAAAAGGATTCGATTGAATTTTTTTATTTTGATTTCAATACTATTAGATTTCTGCATTTTCTGAGAATGGGACCGTTGAATACTATCTCTTTTTGATGGTTCTTTGGGTTTGAAATCAGTGTTTAAAAAGGATTTATTTGAGGAAATTTTCTGTGAACCTGGAGGAGTTTTTGAAATGGCAGGATTGGTGAGGGTTCTGGATTTGCGGGCATGAGAAAGGTCTATTGAACAGGTGCTACCCATTTTTGAATTTTTTTATGATGACTTGTATTTCTGATTTTTCAAAGGTTTTTCTCTTTTAATAATTATGGCTTTAAAATTTTTTAATCTTGTAAATACAGCGATTTGGTATTAATGTTTGAGATTTTCAAAAAAGAAGCCAGAAATTCAAAAGGCATTAACACTGTTATTTTTAGAAATTATTATATTATTTGGAAAAATATTTGAATAAAAAAAAATAATAAAATTTTTTTAATTTTTTTTAAAGAAATTTTTAAATCAGTTATTTAAGAAAAACTCTTTATTCGATTTCTTCTATGAATAAATTCAATAGATGAAACTATAGAGTTGATTTTCTTAAAAAAAAAAAAAATAGGAAATTATAAATTTGAGCTTTTTATTTCTCTATTAGCTTTTCCTCCTTTTATTGATATAATTATTCTCACTTTAAAATAATTCAACTTCAATTTTATGGAACCCACTCCAAAAATAATTATATGCTCATTATGTCAAACCAATTCCATTGATATTATTTCCTTTACTTGTGGTCATACTTTTTGTTTTCAATGTTTTCCATACCTTCTGCTAAATATAATGAAAACTTCTGGGATTGAGAAGGTTTTTTTTGAAAAAAAGTCTTCTCAGTACTTTTGCATCTTGTGTTCAAATGGTCAATGTGAGGTTCAATTTCAAAGAATCAGTGATTTTTTTGAACAAAGCTTCAAATCAAATAAACAAGAAGAATGCAATAAAGACCAGTGTGGAGCTTGTGGAGAAAAATTTGCTGAGTCATATTGTTTAAATTGCAGTCAATTTTATTGTCTATCTTGTGAGGAAATTATTCATGCAAATAATAAGAGTTTTTTCGAACATAAGATCTGCTCATATCAAGAGAAACTGGAAATGTTCAAACCATCAAAACAATGTCATTTTTCTTGCAATTGTTCATTGAAAAATGAGTTAGAGGTCTTTTGCTTAGATTGTTATGTAGCCATTTGCAAGCGATGTTTCAATGATTCGCATGCTAGCCATTCGAAGACATTTTTAGGAGAAATGATCTCAGAGAGCAAAAAGCTTAATTATAAAGAAATCAAGGATTGTCTAAATCAAATGTTTTCGGATTTTGAGAGTTATAAAAAGAATTTGGTTTCAAAAGTTGAGGAAGATCTAGAATTTAGTAAAAAAGAGTTAGAAAGGGTATACGAATCAATACTGGCGATGCTGAATGATATGAAGAAAAAACAAATTGAGAAAATTTATGGAGAGTTTCAACATTTGAAGAGCCAATTGTCACTTTTGGAGAATTCGTTTGTGTTCTTGATTAAAGAGCTGGAAGAAGTGGAATACAATGATAATAAAAATTTTCATCCGAACAAGCATTTCCAAATACAAAATATTTTCCCGCACCTTCTCCATCACGTATTTGAAGGGTTTGATGTTCGCATTCTTGACAACGAAAAAATATTACCGATAAAAAATATTTTATCATTAAGTGAGCAGGAAACAACCAAGTATCTTTCGTTGATAGGTGCCAATCCTGTATATTTTCTGAAAATTCCTAAAATAGAGTTAAGCGAAATAAAAAAATTGGGATCAAAAACACCTTCAACTATTGATTATCTATTTGAAAACTTTAATTCGTATCCACCAGACCTTCTCAAACAAAGATTGCCAGTTGTTTTGGATACAGTTTCCTTTCAACAGTTTTTCACAAAAGAATGCAAATCTTCCAATTCAACATCTTTTATGATGAATGGTGACACCTTTGTGGTTTGGCCGGGATTGCAGAAATCTGGAAACAATATCTTTTCAGTGCTTCATATTTATAATCTTTCTCAATCGAAGATGGCAAATAAAATTTTGGGCAGCATTGAAGGGGCTTATATTAATGTAATTGCTACTTATCCTAAACATACCAATTATGACTCAAAAAAATGGCTCTATACGGGGGATAGTGAGGGAGATCTGAGAGTATACAATATTGAGAGGAACCAGAAACAATTTGAGAAAATATTCAAATTGCCTCCAAAATTACCAAAAACTGGGATTCTTTCAACTATAATTTTCGACGACACATTTAATGAACTTGATAGCAGAAATTCGGGAATTTACATGTTTATCTCTTATGATGATGAGAAGATGAAACTTTATTTATACGAGTTCAAGGAAAAAGAAAAGATTTTAAAATTTATTAGAGCAATAGACAATACTTTCAAAAAAAAATGCGCAACCATAAATTTCTGCCACGACGAAAAAAAAACTTTGGTTTTTTTTGGATTTACCAACAAAGCAGTAATAATGTATGATTTGAAGAGCTCAACTTGGGTCAAAGAGTTCCCATCCACTAATATGGTAACTTCCATAAATTTCATGACAAAAATAATAGCAGAGAAAAAAGAAAGATCAATGATTTACACAGAAGATAATGAAAAAAATAATAGTATAAAGATAGTTGACTTTGATACCTGGAAAATCAAAAAAAATATTATAATTGAAAGTTGTCAAGAAGTCCATGATATTTGTATATGGAACTCAAATAATGATAAGAAGCAGTTTTTGGTTGCCAGTTGTGAATATATATATACTGTTGATCTTGAAAACATGAGTGCTCCTTGTGCTAATAAGACTCAAGAATGGTTGACTATGAATTTGATCAAGGTTCTGAAAAAAGATATGGATGGGAAAAGCTTTATTGAAGGGGTGGTTGCTTGCCAAATAAATAAAGAGAGTGAATGTCGTGTTGCTTTTTATCAGGAATTCAAGAAAAAACTAAACTAAATTAGTTTTTTATTTTACACCAGGTGAATTGACCGACCTACGAAATAATTTTATGCTTTTTTTAATTAAAAAATTAAAATACAAACAATATTTATTAATAAAAAACTCCAAAAAAACTAAAAATATAATTAAATCCGTGCTGAAAGCCAAAAATTAAAAATTGGTGAATTTGTTCAAAAAGGAAAAATATTACTTAATTAAGCAAACATTTTTATAAATTTTAAGTTTTTCGTTTAGTCTTGATTGTTTAAATAGAAAATAATAATTAATTTTTTCTGCACTGCCTTGTTATAATGAAATTCTTTTTAATTTTTCTCTTCGGATGCCTCTTTATTTTCATGTCAAAGACAGATGATGCCTGTCTTGATTTAGATCCTCTTTCCGGCTATTGCAATATTTGTTCATTTGAATATTATTATTCTGACGGTGTCAATGATTATTCCTTTTCTGATGTCAGTGGTTTTGCTTCAGATCTCTGCATTATAAAGCAAAATGTCTCTTTATCTCAAGAGATTTTCGTTTCATCAGAAGCTTCTTGTGAAAATTGCTCAGGTAATGCTTCAGATCCCTATAGCAATTTATTTGACGCGTTTTTTAACATCATATCCCAATTCGAATCAGCCAATATTTCCACCATTACCATATATCTCATGGGCAACAATACTCATTATTTGTATAACACAACAAACGCCACAGCTAACTTTTACTTATTTCGACGAAAGAACTTCAATATCACCATAAAACCATTAGAATGCAGTGTTTATAATGTTTCGGGGTGTTTTATGAGTTCTAATGACAAATCTGAAATCATGATAAAATCAGATAATATTTATTTTTTCATTTCGAATCAACTGACCTTAATAAATTTGATATTCAATGGCATGGATCTCGTTTTTAATTACAACTACCCCCTTTTATATTTGAACCAAACGATCTGTTCTGAGTCTTATTTAGAATACATGGATTCGGACCCTCTCATACAAAAATGTTTGACTACAAATGCTCAATTTCTAAATAATAATTTAAACAGCATGCTTTATGGACTTTTCAATATTGAATTTCCTTTTGATTGCATTACATGTCCCCCTCCGCTTTTAAATCTATACAATTGTGAATTCAATATAATAAATTCATTGAAGGGATGGGCTTCTTTAGTGAGGATTTTGAAAGGAGCACCCATTTTTCTTAATATAACGAACTCAACATTCACTAAATTGTTCTTCATTGAAGGAATTATAAGCATTCTTGATTTAGAAGACTCCTATTATATGTACCTTGATTTAAATTATTGGGAAAATGTTTTGAATATCCAACAAAACCAGATTTTAAATATCAATATGCAAGGAAACCTCATCAGTGAGTTCAATTATTTTAATATCAGTTTTGGTGATTTGGCTATGGAAATTGATATTTTTTCATTTGATAATACTTTCAATAATGAATATTATTCAAATCTGAAAGTTTTGGGTTTAAATATAACTAATGAGCTATATTTGTCCAATTTATATCAAAATGGTGAAGAAAATTTGATTTTGATCAATGGTTTTGGAAATCTAACCTATTTGAATATATCTAACAGTTTTTTCAATAGCAACTATCTCCAATATATTCTTAATGTCCTGTGCCTTTCGAAATTTTTGACTATCCATGATTCGATATTCTCAAATAACATCAATTCCGGAATCGTGATTTCTTCTCAGAGTTCATTTCATTTTTCTTCCAACTTAGTTTCTAATCATAGTCTCCTTCTTGGCAGTTCTTTTTTTTATCTCAACTATACAAAATATTTCATTTTTGATGTGATTTTTGAAAATTGGATTTCCTCGAGCGATGACCCATCATCAATTTTTGGTTCTTTGACTAATTTACCCTATAGTGTAGTAGCAATATTTTATAATGCTTATTCTCACAATTATACCTTCGACCAAATAATGGTTTCTAACATGACCTGTCTCAACTTCGAATTGACAGGTTTTATCGCTACAACAACAACAATAAGCAACCTTTACATTTCGAAAAGCAACTTCCTTTCATTTTTTATGTTGTATCCTATTCAATCTTTAATAAATTGTTACATAGAGAACATTTTCATTTTGAACCAAACAACTTTTGAAAATTTAACTGCAACATATGTCTTAGACTTGGGATATTCAAGGAACCGAACGCTTCAAGATGTTTCTTATTTCAATAGCAATGCATCTTTTTTCTTTTGCAATATGATGACTCCCTACTCTTTCCACTACATGCAGATCTATTTGTTTCATCTTCATATAGAAAACATCATAGTTCCCAACAATGATGAAATCTACAACCTGATCTATTTTACACCCACTTATAATGTCGATACAAGCGATATGATCATCACAAATAGTTTGATTCGAAATATTTCATTTATTT
>Ga0302320_10017812_pt1 | contig 14386 bp, 15 predicted proteins | sample Bog_T0_3_FD_202130 | JGI IMG/M metagenome (GOLD analysis project Ga0302320, IMG submission 202130) | Peat permafrost microbial communities from Stordalen Mire near Abisko, Sweden - Bog_T0_3 | ecosystem: Environmental > Terrestrial > Soil > Wetlands > Peat | place: Sweden: Abisko, Stordalen Mire...
GTGCTGGTGGATTGCGAAGCAGCGTCCTGCCTCGCGAGTTTCTGGGCTAGTCTCTCAGCCATGGGGATGTCCTTTCGATAAAACCGGCCGTTTGAGCAGGTCGGCCGGAGTGCCAGTCGGCGAATGGTACCTGGTCGGAAGACTCCGACATGAAAATGACGTGGTCTTAGGCCACGGCCTTCGATTCGGCGGCCGGCGGGGGCTTTCCCGCGAGTGAAACGAGCACTTCGCTCGCGAGAAAATCCGGGTCGAGAGAGCGGAGTGCGATCAGAGCCAGCATTTCGAGCGGGATCGCTTCGCCGCCGAAGTGGCGGGCGATGCGCTGATGGGCAGATTTGAGGGAAACGAGGTCTTCGTCGGTCGCCTGGATCGTGAACGTGTAGGGCATGGGTATTCCTTTGTTTAGGGTTGGGAGGGAGAAATGGTCACGCCGCGGCCTTGGCCGGAGGCGGCTCCTTGTGGGTGTGAACCCGGAGCTGGTCCGTATTGATGCGGTAAAACGGCTTTCCCTGCTCGCCCTCGTCGTAGTCGAGGCTGCCGGAGACCGTGTAATGCGTTCCTTTCCTGATCGCCGTGATCGCGTAGGCAGCAGTGTTGCCGCCAAACTTCACGGAGATGGGCACCGCCTTGCCCGGGTTCTCCTTTCCCCGATAGCGGTTGTGGATGGCAAAGACGCTGGCCCATGTGCCGTCGTCATGGGGGCGGATACTAGCCCTCATTAAGGGCTACCAGGCTGGTGTGCTCGATGTCACCGCCTTCGTGCTCACGCGGCTCTGGCGGCGGTTTCTTCACTCGGGACTGCACGAGGCGCCCCTGGCGCTCCAACGCGCCAGTGCACGGCATTGGGGCGCCCTTGCCAATGACGACTCCGGCCAGATGGCCAGCGATTTGACGGCCGTATTGCGATTCTTCAGTGAGCGGTCCGGATGCACCATGGGCGAGGGCGATTTCGGCCACGCCAGCTCGTGGAAAATCCACGTTCTTGTCCACATTCTCGATCATCCCCGGCCCTGCTACAAGGTGGGCGATCTACACCGGAGTCTCCCGCCAAAATACCGGCATGTGCACCGCGGCGAAGTACTCGATCTTTGCCAGCGCCACGGCATCCGCCGGGATCAGCGGGCGGGCCGGCCATTGGCCGCATTTCCCAAGGCGCGGAAGCCGCTCCGGTCGCGAGGGCAGCGCCCCCGATGAAGGCTACTGGAATTCAGCGGCGCGAGGGCTATCCCGGCCATTCGGTCGTCCGGCGACACAGGTCGCCGAAACCTTGTCGCCGCGAGAAGGGGTGGGGTGTCCACCGAAATTGGGAAACAAGGCTTTGTTTCCTCTGGCACCGGGTCTCCGAGGAATCGCCATGATCTCCCCTTTCACCCACACCGACTTTTCGGCTGCCCGCCAATACTTCAAGGCCCACCTGTCGGTGGGGGACTACTATTCGCAGAAAAATGCCTCAACCGGCGAATGGTTTGGGTAGGGAGCCGCTCGGCTAAATCTTACCGGAAATATCAACGAAAACGCGTTCGTTGCGCTTTGCGAAGGCAACGATCCTGAGACAGGAGAAAGGCTGACCGCGAGGCGCAATACCGTCCGGAAAGTGGATGGTAAATTGGTCGCCAACCGCAGGATTTTTCAGGACTGGGTCTTCAGCCCGCCGAAGAGCGTTTCCCTGGCCGCGCTGCTCCAAGATTCCCGGATCATCGGGGCCCATAACCGGGCGGTAAAGGCGACTTTGCAGGAACTGGAAACCTTCGCGGAAACCCGCGTGCGCCGGGACGGAAACGCGGACGGCGTGCGCCTAACTGGCAACCTGGTCGCCGCCTGTTTCCGGCACGAAACGAGCCGGGAACTGGACCCGCAACTTCACACCCATTGCATCATCTTTAATGCCACCTTCGACCCTGCGGAGAACCGCTGGAAAGCGCTCCAAACCCACGGCATGTTCAAGGCCCAGCGCTTCGCCAACGGCGCGTATGAGCACGAGCTTTGTCGGGAGCTGCAAGCCCTCGGTTATCGCATTCGGTCGACCGGCAAGAGCTTCGAGATCGAGGGGATTTCTCCGGAGGCAATTGACCGCTTTTCCAAGCGTCGCCGTCAGATCGACGTAGAGACCGCAAAACGAGTGGCGCGCGACGGACCGGCCGGCAACATGAAGGATATTCGCGAGCGGGTGGCTCATGACAAGCGCCGCCGGAAAATCAAGGAAGCGACCGCGGAAAACCTGCGGCAGTCGTGGTTCGAACAGCTATCTGCGGTGCTACGGCCCGCAGCACAGCGGCGCATTGGGTGAAGCCGGCACGTGTTCGGAGTTATTCTTGCACTTCGCTTCGAATTGCGGCCCAAGTCTGCCGATGACCGGCTGCTTAGGGTCTTCGCGATGAGCGAGACTGCCCTTCGGTAGCTGGTTGAGTTGTACTCTATTTCTCCCTCAGCCGCCGGCAGTGGTTTCCTCGTAAAGTTGCTCGTAGGCAACCGCGGCCCGCTCCCAACCGAACTCTCGAGCCATCCCACGCTGTTGAACGACGGAATATCGTGGTTTGTCGGCAAATAGTGCGAGGGCGCGGTTCAGGGCTGCGCTCAAGCCCGCCGCCGTCGGAGCGCACATGAGCCCCGTCCCTGCGGCTGGGTTCTCGTCGGCATCTGTGACCGTGTCCGCGAGGCCACCGACGCGACTTGCGATTGGCACCGTGCCGTAGATCTGAGAATACATTTGATTCAGGCCACAAGGTTCGAATACGGACGGCATCAAAAAAAAGTCACTCCCCGCCTCGATCAGATGGCTTGTCGCTTCGTCAAATTGCGAGCGCAGGCATATTTTGTTTGGCGCATAAGATTCTAGTAAACGCAGTTCATCCTCATAGCGCTTATCCCCGGTCCCCAACATCACCAATCGGCAATTCTCATTCACAAAGAACGACCCGTTTTGGAGCAGGAGGTCGATGCCTTTCTGCGCGGCAAACCGGCTGACGATCCCGAAAATCGGTTCTGTGAGATCGGCCGTGAAGCCGCAATGACGCAGCAACGCTGCCCGGCAAATCTTTTTTCCAGACAAATTATTTGCCGAGTAGCGCGCCGGCAGGCTGGCGTCGGCCACCGGATTCCAAACAGCCGTATCGACGCCATTGATAAGCCCAACGATCTTCTCCGCCCGCGTTTGAATGACTCCGTCCAGGCCAAAGCCAAACTCCGGAGTCTGAATTTCCTTCGAATAGTTTGGGCTCACTGTCGTTACTCGGTCGGCGAACAGAATTCCGCCTTTGAGAAGGTTTACCTGGCCGCAGTACTCCAAGCCCTCGACAGTATTCAGCTCGTCGGGTAGATTCGTCTGAGAGAAGATCGCCGCCGGAAACACCCCCTGATAGGCTAGGTTGTGAATCGTAAAAACGGTTTTGACTGCCAGGGCCTGACCGTGTCGGTGCTCGGCTTCGCGGATTAAGAGCGGTAGCAGTGCCGCGTGCCAATCATGGCCATGGACGATGTCCGGCTGCAGGCCGAGCTGCCGCACGGTCTCGACGACCGCCTTGTTAAAGAAGATGAAGCGCTCGGCATTGTCTTCATAGGCCTTACCCCCATCTCCATAAGCGTGTTGGCGATCGAAAAATTCCTCCCGGCAAACGAAGTAAATCGTCAGATTCCGGCGTGGTGAAAAGGTGCGGATTTCTCCCGAGTACAGCTGATCGGCCATCTCGATCCGCAGTTGCAGGCAGGCTTGTGCCCTGGCGACGCCAGGATGTTCAAGCGCCACTCGGTAACCTGGCAAAAACGCAGACACCTCGTGACCTTTGTCCGCAAGCGCCGTCGTCAGGGCACCCACGGCGTCTGCCAGCCCGCCGGTCTTCATGTAGGGATACAATTCCCCGGCTGCGTGAATTATCTTCATCGGAATCAAAAGACCAAGGGCCGCTGCGGATGCTGACTTGGTGATCGGCCCACACCCACGCAAAAGTTTTGGACGGAGTCTCGCGCGGATTTCGCGCTACTTTACCATCAGACTGTTTTGAACGTCCTTTACCCCAGAGACGGCTGAAGCGTCCCTCTGCGCTGCGGACCTCTGATCGGAGGTGTCGACAAAACCGCTTAGCTGCACGACTCCCTTCACGGTCTCAACTTTGATCTCGAATGATTTCACGGCGTCGTCCCCCAAGAGGGCGCTCTTCACTTTGGCGGTGACGGTCGTGTCATCTACATATTGCCCCGTGCTATCGCTTGTGGCCGTCGCGGCGCAGCCGCCCGCCAGATCGCCGACGGCAAACCCTCCCGCAAGAGCAAGCACGAGCAAGCAGGTTGATTTCAAGAGCTTCGTTTTCATGCAAAGGGATGGAATCGAGTGTACTGGCAGAAGGCCGTCTTGAATTCGCCAACTGACTGAGGTGTCTTCCGCTCGAAGTGATCGGAATCGTCCTGAACTTCCAGCTCTGGCTTCTTTAGGACCTTGCCGATGCTCTCCCTGCTCTTGCCGGTTAGATCTCTGCCTGTGCTTGCGAGCTTAGCTCCGGTACCGGGCTTCATGGCCGAAAAGCGGGTGGAATGATTCATCGGCGCTGAATTTACACCAAACCCGAATCCAACCGCATGGGGTATAACCCGCATTGCATGAACATTTGCGGACCCGGCGGGACATAGTCGACAATGGGCGGATTATAAAGTTTGCTGAGGGTACGCCGACGGAAGGCCACTCATTTACCAATGCGAAGTGCGGAAATACCAAGAGTGGTGGCGATCGGAGCTTCGGCGGGAGGCCTGGAGGCCTTTCGGAGGCTGATTGAGAACTTGCCGGTCGATACGGGCATGGCCTTTGTCTTGCTTACCCATATTTTGCGCGGTTCGATCAGCCTACTACCTGAGATTTTGGCCCGCGCGACGAAAATGCCGGTCACTCAAGTTACAGATAAGATGCAGCTCCTCGCCGATCATATCTACGTCATTCCGCCAGATAAACTGATGGAAATTCGCGAAGGATCCCTTCATTTGGTGCCGCGTCCCCTCAAGGGGGCAAATAATGCCATCGACCATTTCCTTTTTTCGCTGGCAGAAGATCGGGTTTTTGGCTCGATCGGAATTATTCTTTCTGGAGAAGGTTCCGACGGTGCTGAGGGAATTAAGATTCTGAAGGAGGAAAGTGGCGGGATCACCATGGCTCAGGAACCCACCTCGGCGGCCTCCAAATCCATGCCGATAAACGCCATTCAAATTGACCATGTCGACCACATCCTTTCGCCTGAGGACATCGCCCGAAAACTCGCTTCCATCAGCTGGCGCGAATCAAATATTCGGAAGACTCCGCTGAAAGTCCTTTGGATGAAAAGGCCGATTCCGATCCAGGACGGCGCCGTGTGATAGAACCATGAAAAAGCTCATCGCTCCCAGATCGCCGAAGCGCCCATCGACCCGCGCTGCCACAAAAGCTGCGCCGACCGCGTCGCGAAAAAACAGGCACGGCGCTGATCGATCCTTCCCGATTGTGGGCATCGGCGCTTCCGCCGGAGGATTGGAGGCTTTGCTGCAGTTCCTCGAACATGTACCGGCAAACAGCGGCATAGCGTTTGCGATCGTTCAGCATCTGGATCCGACCCAGAAGGGCATGCTGCCCGAGTTGCTCCAGCGCGCCACCCCGATGAAGGTGATCCAGGTGAAGGATCGTACCAAGGTCCGACCGGACTGCGTGTACGTGATCCCGCCCAACCACGACATGTCGCTCCTGCATGGCACGCTGCACCTGCTCGCCCCGATCGAGGCCCGCGGACTGCGCCTGCCGATCGATTTCTTTTTTCGCTCGCTCGCCGAGGACCAACGCGAACGCAGCATCGGCGTCATCCTGTCGGGCATGGGCAGCGACGGCACGCAAGGCCTCAGAGCCATTAAGGAGAAGGCCGGAATGGTGCTGGTGCAGGATCCGGCGACGGCAAAATTCGACGCCATGCCGCGCAGCGCGATCCGGGCGGGGTTGGCGGATTTCGTCGCTGCCGTCGAGGAGTTGCCGGGCAAACTCACAACTTACCTGCAGCATTTGTCGCGGATCGGCCAGTCCGAGCTGCCCGTGGAGGAAAAGAACCAAGGAGCCATGGAGAAAATCACGATCCTGCTGCGGGCTCACACCGGCAATGATTTTACCCTGTACCGCCGGAGCACGCTGTATCGGCGGGTCGAGCGCCGCATGGGCATCCATCAGCTCACCACGATCAGTGCCTACGTCCGGTATCTGCAGGAGAATTCCCAGGAGCTATACATCCTCTTTAAGGAATTGCTGATCGGCGTGACGAGTTTTTTCCGCGATTCTGCAGCCTGGGAGCAGCTGGCGAAACAAGCGCTTCCGGCGCTCCTCGCAGACCGGCCAGCGGGCAGCACGCTGCGGGCGTGGGTGGCCGGGTGTTCGACGGGCGAAGAGGCCTACTCATTGGCCATGGAGTTCGCCGACGCGCAGAAGCAGCTCAAGTCCGCGAATAGCATCTCCCTGCAGATCTACGCCACCGACCTGGACAAAGATGCCATCGACAAGGCCCGCCAGGGCTTCTTTTCCGAGAGCATCGCCGCTGAGGTATCGCCCGAGCGACTCGCACGTTTTTTCCACAAGGAGGCAAGCGGCTACCGTGTGAAGAAGGAAATTCGGTCGATGGTGGTCTTCGCGCCGCAGAACCTGATCATGGATCCGCCATTCACCAAGCTGGACATTTTGTGCTGCCGGAACCTGCTGATCTATCTAACCTCGGAATTGCAGAAGAAGCTTTTCCCACTTTTCCACTACAGCCTGAATCCCGGCGGTGTGCTTTTCCTTGGCAGCGCGGAGAGCATCGGAAATTACGGCCGCTTGTTCGCCCCGCTGGCGCTCAAGGAACGGATTTTTCGACGGAGCGAATTTGTCCTCCCGGTCAACCACCTGGATTTTCCGTCCGTATATGCACCGACTCCAGAGGGACGGATGGACGTGAAGCCGGCAGGGCGCCCCGCGAGCCCCAGCCTCCAGACACTGGCGGATCAGCTGCTCCAAAAGCGCTTCGCCCCGCCGGCCGTGCTCGTCAACGAGCAGGGCGACATTCTCTACGTCAGTGGCCGGACCGGACCCTACCTGGAACCGGCTGCCGGCAAGGCTAACTGGAACGTCGTGGTCATGGCCCGCGAGGCCCTGCGCTACGACTTAGCAAGCGCCCTTCAAAGAGTGCACCGGAAAAAAGGCACGATCACCATCCGGGGTATCAGTCTGGAAGTCGGCGCCGCCGCGCGGTCCGTGGACCTCACGGTCCAGGCCCTCGAAGAACCTACGGAGCTGCGCGGGATGGTGCTGATTATTTTTTCAGATACGGTAATTCCGGCCACAATCAGCCCGGACGATGGGTCCGGCAAATCTCCGGGCAGCGGGCCCGGGCAGAAGGAGCTGGAGCAAGAGCTGCAACGCGCCCGCGAGGAGATACAGGCGGGCCGCGAGGAGATGCAGACCTCGCAAGAAGAGCTCAAGTCCATGAACGAGGAGCTGCAGTCCACCAACGAGGAATTGCAGTCTACCAACGAGGAACTCACGACCTCCAAGGAGGAAATGCAGTCGCTGAATGAGGAATTGCAGACGGTCAATGCCGAGCTGCAAACCAAGCTGGACGAGCTTTCCGGGGCGAACAACGACATGAAGAATCTGCTCAACAGCACGGATATTGCCACGGTGTTCCTGGACAATGAACTGTGCGTCCGGCGGTTCACTCAGCGGGCGCAGGCGATCATCAAGTTCATTCCGAGCGATGTGGGCCGGCCGATCACAGATCTGGCCTCCGACCTGCTTTACCCTGGGTTGGTCGCGGACGCTAGCGAGGTGCTGCGAACCCTAGTCCTTAGCGAACGATCGATCACCGCCAAGGACGGGCGCTGGTTCACGGTGCGGGTCATGCCCTACCGCACCATGGATAACCGGATTGACGGCGTGGTCATCACTTTCGCGGACATCACCGCGGCCAAAATCGTGGAGTCCGGCCTGCGCGAAGAGAACACCGATCTGACCACGCGCTCGGCAAAGCAGGAGATCGCGCTGGATCAAGCCGAGGGGCGTTTGAAAGTCCACGACGCCCAGGACAAGCTCCGCAAGGCGAAGCGCACCGCGATCCGAAAAGCGGCCGGTGACACCGGGGAGGCGTTACCGTGACCTTCCCCTTCTTCACTCCGGAAGGATCCGGCGAGCTAAGACGTCGCGCGATTCATCGGCTGCGCAAGACACCGGCAAGAGCGGTGCGACTCGAAAACGCTGCCGATACGAAGCAGCTCATCCAAGAGCTGCAGATCCACCAAATCGAACTGGAGTTGCAAAATGAGGAGCTAAAGAATTCCAAGGCCGAGATCGAAGTGGCTTTGGAGAGATACATGGATCTATATGATTTCGCCCCCATCGGCTATTTTTCGCTCGATCAACAAGGCTTGATCCTGGAGGTGAACCTGACGGGAGCCGCCTTGCTCGGGATGGAAAGATCCCGCTTAGTTAATCGCCGTTTCCAGCTTTTTGTGGCGCCGGAGAGACGCCCGGCTTTTAATGCCTTTCTCGGGAGGGTATTTGCCGGGCACGAAAAGCAGTCCGACGAAGCGCTGCTCCTGAACGCCGTCCATGCTCCGTTTTGGGCGAACCTGCAGGCCACGTCGGCCGTCACCGTCAGCACCGTGCAGAAGTGGTGTCGGGTGTCGGTCATCGACATTTCGGCGCGCAAGCAGGCGGATGCAGCGCAACACCGCATCGAAATGCTGACCGCCACCAGCAAGAGGATGGAGGACGAGATCTTCCGGAGGCAGGCGCTGGAGACGGCCGTCAAGGCAAGCGAGCTGCGCGCCAATCGATTGGCGGAACACGCGCAGGAGATGCAAAAACAAATGCGCGACCTGACGCATCGTACCATTGCCATGCAGGAGGAGGAGCGAAAGGAGCTCAGCCGCGAACTGCATGATGAGGTCGTGCAAACTCTGATCGGCATCAACGTGAATATGGAGGCACTGCGCAAGAGAGGCTCCATCGGCGCGCCCGCGCTGAGAAAGAAAATCGCCCAAAACCAGCGCTTGGTGAAGAATGCCGTGAAACTGGTGCACCGGTTCGCACGCGGGCTGCGGCCTTCCATACTGGACGATCTCGGCCTGATCCCGGCACTCCACGGATATTGTAAGAGCCTATCGGCGGAAACCAGACTTTTGATCGACATCAAGGCGGTCGGTCGCGTCGAAGTTCTCGGCGAAAACGAAAAAGCTGTGTTATACCGCGTGGCGCAGGCAGCACTCAGCAATGTGGTTCGCCATGCGCACGCCACTAAGGTAAACTTGACGATCAAAGAAATCTCGGGCGCGATCCGGATGGAGATTAGCGACAACGGGAAGTCATTCGACGTGGAAAAGATCCTGCTGGACAAGAACCCAAGACGCCTCGGCCTGATCGGCATGAGAGAACGGCTCGAGATGGTCGGCGGAAGCGTGGCCATCGAATCTGCATCCGGCAAAGGCACGACGGTGCGCGCTGAGATTCCGTTCACGAGAGAGAAGCCGAAGAAATGATCCCCGCCAGCCGAATTTCCGTCATATTGCCCGAGGATCATACCCAAACCGCTGGGTCCGTCGCTGCAAAGGGCAGAAAATCCACTCTGCTCCTTGCTCAAGCTTTCGAAGTTTATGGATACATCCTAATTCGGAAGTGGTGATGTCAGCTCAATGGTGGGGGTAGGTGATCACCCCACGGCAACGGCAGCCGTTAGGCTTGTGCTCACCGCTGGACAAGAAGATGGTTTCCGCCGCGATCCGAATTCCGCCACCTATGGGAAAGAAATCAACCCGGCTCGCCCTTCTTCCCGAGCCCAGTCGAGACGAGGCTACGGCGGAAAGCGATCTCGCGAGGTCAGCGTCGGATTATGCGAAAGCCCGTTCTTTTGACGCTCTACCCAGGACCGATCGAATGCATGTGCTCGTCGTTGATGACGACTGGTCCGTAGCCGCGACCTGTGCCGAGATGCTGGTCCGCGCTGGATTTCTGGTGAGCGGGGCGGAGAACGGCGAGCAGGCGTGGGAAGCGCTGCAATGCGTCCACTATCATCTTGTGATCACCGACTATCTCATGCCTAAGGCATCCGGGTTGGAGCTCGCCCGACGAATGCGCCGTGCCGGGATGATGCAGCCGGTGATTCTGATCTCTGGATCACCGGATATCGAGAAACAGGTCTCTGATTCGAGAATTCCAATCGATGTCATCCTGCCAAAGCCATTTTCTTTCTACGAGCTGCTGAATCGAATCAACGCCGTTCTTGATTTATTCCCGCGGGCATCGCTTGGGGCGCGAATTTTCAAAAGACCCCAACACTAACGCCAATACTGCTTCATTTCTTTGGAATCAATTGTTGCCCATAAAAATGTAGGCTATTACCAAAGCAGCGACAACACCCGCTCCTAAGAAGCCCGCGACGTGAACGTTTTAGTTGCCGCCGGCCATCTGCGCTGCTGACTGTCTATTTGTACGGCATCAACCCAGCGGGCCCAGGAATTTCCGCTTTCAAGTAGGATTGCGGCGGCAATGAGTGTACCGTCGGCGCACGGGTCAATTGTTCAACCAGGTCGTGACGCCGGGATGAACGTAATTGGTGCTGTGTGGACTTATTTCAGAAGCATGCCTTCCGGCGACGAGCGGTTGCACGGATTTGCCCCGGGCGCTAATCCCGTCACCCAGGGAGGTGAAAACCCCATGGGAGTGGCCACATCATCAGGTTATCATATAGTCATGAACCTGATACTCCTTATGGTTGTGCTTCTTCTCCTATTCGGCGGCGGCGGTTTCTACTTCGGAGGGCCCGCCATCGGTGGAGGTGGTCTTGGCCTGATTCTACTGATATGCCTTATCATCTTTCTGATGGGCGGATTTCGCACGAAAAGCTGACTGGGTAGTGAACGACGCGCCAACCTTTGCGGTTGATCTAGGCTTCGAGGTGCGACTGCAATCCGCCCCTGCAAAGTTCAATGCCTTAGTCAGGGACATAGGGGCAGCAGCGCAGTTGCTTGGTGAGAGAAATCCCTTCTTCAATCCGTCATAAAAGAATACGCGATGCCAAAGCTAACTACAGCGACCAGAAGGAAAATCCCGACCGGCGAATTCGCATTGCCTGGACGCAGGTATCCAGTCGAGGATGAGGCTCACGCCCGTAATGCCCTTTCCCGCGTGTCACAGGACGGAACGGGCGCCGAAAAGGCGACTGTGCGCCGCAAGGTTCACCGCCTGTTCCCTGGCCTCAAGCAGAAGAGTTAGGCATCGACCCGGGCGCCGGGGTTGAAATGAGCAGCCGTACGACCGAAGTACAGCTGCCGATCAGATAAGATTGATTCAGACGGCGAGAGAGCAGTCGGAGAGCTTGTTTAGCAGGTCGGCGTATTTCACGAGGCAGCCGTTAAAGCGGGATTGGGATGCTCAGAGGCGCTGGAGTCCCGGGTGACAGGATTACGGGAATGAGGGTTGGACCGTCGATGATCAGCGCTTCGCGTTCATGCGATTGCTCCGACGCAGGGTTACACCCCATGGCTGCGGCCCAATCATCGTGGCAACATGTCCGCCTTGGGCAATATCAGCCCAGTCCTTCCTGCATTAATATGAAAACCAAATTCAACCAGACCGTCTTATTCCTCATCCTGGCCGGGGCTCCCGGAGCATTTCTTGCCGGCTGCAACCCGGCGCCAGCTCCGGAGACGACCGGAAACTACGTCGACGACACGGCAATCACATCCAAGGTGAAAGCGGCGCTTCTGGCCGACGACGCTGTAAAGTCGCTGCAAATTTCCGTTACCACGACGCAAGGAACAGTGCAACTCAGCGGAGTGGTCGACAATGCCGATCAAAAATCCGCCGCGGCCAAGGATGCCGCCGCCGTCGCCGGGGTCAAGGACGTGACCAACAATATCACCGTCAAGTAGCCGGTGCCGAAACGAACAAGGGGTCCACCATGCTGATGCTCATTTCGGTCGGTCTTCCGATCGCCGCACTCGGTTATTCCATGGTGTACCTTCTCTTTGGTGGCGGAATCGGCGGAGCGATCGTCATTTTCATTGTGGCGAAAATGCTCGGCAAATAGCTCATCGCCTCATAGTTGACGAGCACGATGCCCCTTTAGGCGCTCCGGTTTCGGATGCGGACTAGCAACACCTGGCCCATGGCATCGAGGTGGTACCCATCAAAGCAATCACATGCCGTCTATCGGCTGTTGCTTGAGGTTCAGTTTCCGGCCGAAGAGACCTCGGCCTCTTCCTGAGGATGGCAGCTGGGCCGATCCGGACCGCCGATGGGCGCGGCAATCCGCTGAGATCAGTTTCGTGCGGCCGGCGCCTGAATGTAGTTGGAAGCGAATTCGAGAAATACCGGCCAGTCGAGCAGGTCGGTGTGGGGGCCAACGTGCTCGCGGAAGGCAATCTCGCCAGAGATTAACGCGACGTTCGGCGCCGGCATCTCGGAAGTGCCAAGGTCTTTCTTGCCGAGCAGCCGGTAGGCCGGCCCAGCGGCCACTTCGGCCATGAATTCACCGTGCGGGTCCGCCTGCTGGTCCTGGGTACCGCCGGTGACAAAGACCGGGCGCGGGGCGACAAGCGCGATCAACTCGTGCGCGTCCACTGGCAGGTTGTTCCAGTGGCCACCGTACTTGCGAAAGTTCCCGGCCATCCAGTACGAGTCGGCGATATTGTCGGTTGTTTCGCCATAGTTGCGGCGAAGGAGCTTGGCGCCTCCCTCCCCGGAGCAGCTGGCATAGACGATGGCCCAGCGTGGATCCAGCGCGGCGGCCCACAACGCGGTCTTGCCCCAGCGCGAGTGGCCCTCCACCCCCAGTTGTCTCGCATCCACGTCCTTGTCGGTTTCAAAGTAATCGATCGACCGGCTCAGGCCCCAAGCCCACGCGGTCAAGGTCCCCCATGCGTCCGGACTCCGCGGCTGGCCCTTGTTCATCAGGCCGATGATCCCGCGCTTCAGGCCGGCGCCGTTGTCGGCCTGCAAACGGACGGCGTCGAATACGGCATAGCCCCAGCCCCGGGCGAGAACCTGCTGCAAGGGACTGGGACCGGCGGGAGCGCCCCGCCCTCTGGAGGTGGCGCCGCGGTTCGGATCGTTTCCACCGCCAAATGGGGGAATCACAACCATCACCGGCACCGGGCCGGAGGCGCTGGAGGGAAGAGTCAGGGTGAGGTTGATGGAGGGGGTTGCGTCCGGATAAGCCGAATTGTCGATATGCCCCACGATCGTCTTCGTTTTCACCCCACCGGGCTCATTCGCCACCGTGACCTCCCAGGTGATCTTGGGGGTGTCCTCCGGAATCTTGCCATAAATTTCAGTGAGGAAGTCGTTTAAGATTTCCGGGCGGCGTTGCTGCCGCCACATGTCTGCATCCTGGACGGGCTGGCCGCCTTTCATGACCAGCAGTTCGGGCAGTGGGAAAATATTAGCTTTGGTTTCGTCGAAATTGCTCCACGTGCCGAAGGGCGATCGTCGGTACGCATTGTAGGGATTGCCAAAGCTGTCATCGACCCCCGCGTCGTCGGTCCAATACGGATGCCTGATCGTCGCGCTGGGCCCCGCCATCCGGATATTTTTGGGGCGCAAAGGGTCGTCGGCCTCCGGTGGCAGGTTGGTCCTGGGAGTGAGGGAGAGAATGACGGCCGCCAGATCCGATGCCGGAGAATCAGCCGCCAGGGCTGGCAAGGTGGCAAAGATCAGCAGACTGGAAAAACCTGCTAGGGCCCGCCAATGGTAAGAGAGGGGGGGCATGACGTAAGGGTTCAAATTTCGGGTCGCGGATTCTTGTTGCGTTTGGCGGCCGGTTGCAAGCGCACGGTGTCAGATCGGTTGGCTGCGGCGCGACCTGCCACGAAGGGAAACCGCTGATCCGGTTGGCTCTAAAATCCGGCGGCATTCGAGGACATTAATCAGCAGAGGCCGCGGCAACACAGCAAATGAGCGCAAAGCGCACGATCCTCACCTTGCGAGCCGGAGCCAGCGCAGCCATCGGCCACCCAACAGGCAAGCAGCTACCCTTGAAGGACGACAGTATCTGCGTGACAGGATGCCGAAATGCCGGCTCTAAATCGGGCCACAGATAAGAGGCGCCGACCATCCCGAGTCGAATCGGACCGTCGCTCTCCGAAAACGAGCTACTCGAGCTTCTACAGGCGTTTTCTACAGCTCAGCTCAAAAATGGGCTTAATTGACAGGATTTCGCCGAAAGCTAACCGGTCCAATTTCTGTATCAACTCATTCAATATCAGCATAGAACCGAGATGAGCGGCGGTGACTGGAAATGGCCGAAAAAACCCGATTCAAATTCACAATCTTGTGCTCTAACCAACTGAGCTATGACCGCCGTAGATTATCTGACTAAAGAACAAATGCTTAGGTAGTAGCGCTATCTCGTTTGTTTTGCTTTCT
>Ga0302320_10017813_pt1 | contig 14385 bp, 12 predicted proteins | sample Bog_T0_3_FD_202130 | JGI IMG/M metagenome (GOLD analysis project Ga0302320, IMG submission 202130) | Peat permafrost microbial communities from Stordalen Mire near Abisko, Sweden - Bog_T0_3 | ecosystem: Environmental > Terrestrial > Soil > Wetlands > Peat | place: Sweden: Abisko, Stordalen Mire...
GCTGAGCCAGGACCGGTCTGGAAATCCCGGCTGGCTGTACACGTTGGACCCCGCCGCTTCCGGTCCGGCTGATTTTAAAATTCAAAAGGGAATCTTCTGGCCCACGTTGCTGAACCAAAAAATTTACATGTGTCCCATGGACAACACCAACACCGCGCTTTTCAGCCAGCGCTTCCAGCAATTATCCAGCTACGCCATGAACGGGGCGGTGATTGGTTATGACCGCACCAATTATCCAGCCGCCAAGCTCAGCAGCATGAAGCCGGACGACGTGGCGTTTTGGGAAACGGACGAAACCGACCCCAGCTACTTCAATGACGGGGCCAATCTTCCTTCCGAAGGCGTCAGCGCGCGCCATAATCATGGGGCCATCAATGCTGCTTTTGGCGGCTCGGTGAGCTTTATCCGGTTGGGCGCCTGGTATGTGCAGGTGTATGACACGAATAAAAACAATCTGTGGTGTTACCCGGGCAGTGCGGATGGCCGATAACCCGGTTATGTCATGAAAGCTCACGGCGGGAAATTGCTTTTTGCGGGAGCCGTTTGTCTTGCGGCGGCCTCACTTGTTTTCGGTTGCCGGAAATCACCCCAAGACTTGGCCGAACAAAAAGCCATTGAAAGACACGAACAGGAGGTGAATCATCGAAACGCGCTGATGAAGGAAATTAAAACCCTCGACACCGACAGAATTTCGAGAGGGGCGAATTTCCTTGGTATGCTCCACGACACCGGCCGGTTGCCGGGCTTTCCCAAGGGGAAAGATGGCCAATTACGCCTGGATAAACTGCCAACGGTCAGCCCAAATGGACCGTATTACTGGTCCTTGGAATTGCGCGCCATCACCAAAGAAACTCCGCCGCGCCACTTTCACTATCTGCTCGTACAGACCTACAGCAACAGTGACTTTCAACTTCAGAAAAGCTGGCGCACAGACGATGCGGGGAAGGTCGTGGAAGAGTTTCCCATTGTGCCCGCGCCCAAAATGGCGAGCGCCCGCCGGCAATTTCTTGGCCCGGCCAATTCGGGCGCGGAAAGCGAATTTGGGAGCTGGTACAACGGCGCCCTGGGCGGAGGCTTCGTCGCCACCGATACGGATGATCCGGCCTCTGGACTCAGCTATTTCCGGATCGGCATCACCAACGCCGCTTCCTATCCGGTGAACCACGCCGATTTGCGCAGTGTGATGTTCCCGCTGGGACGTCCTGGAAAAAATCACGGGCGCTTCACATTCTCCTTTACCTATAAACTGCCGGAAGCCGTCAAGCCCGGGGATAATATTGAAGTGAACCTCCGTTTTTTTGATGAGTCCGAAACAAATTTTCTCGGCCAAAAAACAATTCTTGTTGGCTCAAGCTCGGCTGATTCAGAAATGACCGATTATAAAACCATCGCGACCAATAATATTGTTGCGCCGGACGGGGCAGCCAAGGCGGATGTCTGGGTAGTGGCCAATATCTTTGACCCGTGGACTTCCGGCGCCGCTCAATTCGATGACTTTTCGGTGACGACCGAATGACGGGGCAGAATTACTTGGACCGAGAAAGCAACCATGTGCACGCTACGGTCGCCCTCGATTAAACTTCACACAATCCGCATATTTCACCCCGGTACCCCCGAAGATATCCAGCGCTGAGCCGATGGTCAGATCCACTTTGCCAGCGCCGAGCCGGGTGACTTCCTCCAGGTCGCCGAGCGAATTTGCGCCGCCGGCATAGGTCATCGGGATGGATGTCCACTGGCCGAGTTTTTCAACCAGTTCACGATCAATGCCGCGGCACAGCCCTTCCACGTCCACGGCATGGATCAAAAATTCGGCACAATAGCCGGAGAATTTTTTCAGCGTCCCGCCATTTACTTCCAGATCGGTAAATTTTTGCCAGCGGTCCGTTACGACGTAATACCGTGCGCCGCGCTTCCGGCAGCTTAAGTCGAGGACCAGCTTCTCCCGGCCGATGGTTTTGACCAGCTCCTCCAGTCGTGCCCAGTCCACCCGCCCTTCACGAAACACCCAGCTCGTGACGATCACGTGTGACGCCCCCGCGTCCAGCCAGCCACGGGCATTCCCGGAGTTGACCCCGCCGCCCAAATGCAATCCGCCCGGAAAAGCCGCGAGGGCAGCGCGGGCTTCGGTGTCGTTGCCCGGGCCAAGCTGGATGACGTGGCCCCCGGACAATCCATCGCGCCGATAAAGTGCAGCGAACCACGCGGCGGATTTTTCGGACACGAAATTGGTGCGCAAGCCCCCCTCGCCAAGCGTGCCGCCGACGATTTGCTTTACTTTGCCTTCATGCAGGTCAATGCACGGACGAAACATTGCCTCAGCCTAGATTCAGGCGGCGGAAGTTCAAGGCGGAAAGTTTTTGGAAGATCCCGAGGCACCCGGCCACGTGCTAAATCAAAGTATTATCCAGTCGAATTTTCGCTGAAAACCGCTTTCGCGGCTTGCCATTGCTGGCAGGTGTCGGCAAATTCCGGTAGTTTAATTGAAAATCACCTCACTCGGAGACGCACCTTATGAGCAATCAAGCGAAACTGGAATTGGACGGAAAAGTTTTCATGCTCCCGATTTTGACGGGCAGCGAGAACGAAAAAGCCGTGGACGTATCCACCTTGCGGGCGAACACCGGTTACATCACCATTGATGACGGCTACGGCAACACCGGGTCGTGCGTCAGCAACATTACCTTCATTGACGGCGACCAGGGCATCCTGCGCTATCGCGGCATTCCCATCGAGGAAATGGCTGAAAAATCCAATTTCATCGAGACGGCCTACCTCATTATCTATGGCAAACTGCCGACGCGCCCGCAACTGAAGGTGTTTTCGGACCTGCTGACCAGCCATCAGTATTTGCACGAGGACATGAAGTATCATTTCGAGGGCTTCCCCACGGGCGCGCATCCCATGGCGATATTGTCCTCCATGATCAACGCCGCGAGCTGCTTCGACGAGGGCCTGATGAACTGGAAATGGGGCAAGATGAAACAATTTGACCTCTACGTGGCCAAGTTGATTTCCCAGGTGCGAACCATTGCCGCTTATTCCTACCGCAAGTCCCAGGGATTGCCGCTGATTTATCCCAAGCAACATTACAAATACACGGCCAATTTCCTGCACATGCTTTTTTCGATGCCGTATGAGGATTTTGAGTTGAAGCCCGAAGTGGTGAAGGCGCTCGACCTGATTTTCCTGCTGCACGCCGACCACGAGCAGAATTGCTCCACCTCCACCGTGCGCATGGTGGCCTCGTCCCAGGCGAATCTGTTCGCGAGTTGTGCGGCGGGCGTGTGCGCCTTGTGGGGGCCGCTGCACGGCGGCGCAAACCAGGCGGTGCTGGAAATGCTGGCGCAAATCCATCAGGAAGGCGACGACGGTTCGAAATTCATCGCGGCGGCGAAGGATAAAAACAGCGGACGCAAACTCATGGGCTTTGGGCATCGGGTTTATAAAAATTACGACCCGCGCGCCAAAATCATCAAGAAGGCCTGCGACGAAGTGTTGTCCAAATTGCACATCAGTGACCCGTTGCTGGACATTGCCAAGAAGCTCGAGGAGGCCGCGCTGAAAGATCCTTACTTTGTGGAGCGCAAGCTTTACCCGAACGTGGATTTTTACAGCGGCATCATCATGCGCGCCATCGGCATTCCCGTGGAAATGTTCACCGTGATCTTCGCCATCGGCCGCATGCCGGGCTGGATTGCAAATTACAAGGAAATCATGGAGGAGCCCAAGAGCCGCATTTATCGTCCCCGGCAAATTTACAACGGTCCGACCATGACCCACTATATTCCCTTGGAGGAGCGTAAGTGACTCGACATTTGTTTTGCCGGTGGCATCTTACCGTTGGGACGCATTCGGGGTAACGGAACAAAAGCTGCTCCCTTATGCGGTTATTTTCCAATGAGTAAAATTTTGGTGATTGACGACGAATCCTGGTTGCGCGAAATGATCCGGCTGGCGCTGGAGCAGCAGGGATTCGAGGTCGTGGAGGCGATGGACAGCGCGGAAGGCGTGGCCCAGGCCCGCGAGCAACTGCCTGACCTCATCCTTTGCGATGTCAACATGGACAAGGCCGGTGCCGGTTACACCACCCTCGCGAAATTGCGCGAGGACGCCACCACCGCCGCCATCCCGTTCATCCTGATGACCGGCCTGGCGGATGCCGCCGGCATGCGGCACGGCATGGATCTCGGCGCGGATGATTACCTTCCCAAACCGTTCAAAGTGGACGAGCTCTATGCCACCGTCAACGCCCGCCTGCGCAAGGTGCAGACCGTGCGCGACGAGGCGGAAAAAAAACTGACGCTGTTGCGCAGCCAGATTTCCCTCATGCTGCCGCATGAGATGCGCACGCCGCTTAACGGCATTATTTCCAACGCAGAAATGCTCGCGGAATCGGCGGATTCGCTGGACGTTAAAACCATCAGCGAAATGAGCCAGGAAATCTGCCAGTCCGGCCAGCGCCTGGAGCGGCTCATCGAAAATTTCCTGATTTACGCGCAGTTGGAAATCGTGGCCTCAGACCCGCAAAGCATCAGCCGCCTGCGCACGGCCAAGACCAGCCGGCCGGCGGAACTCATCCGGGCCGCCGCCATCGCGCAAACCGAAAAGGCCGGGCGCTTGAACGATCTCTTCCTCGACTTGACGGATACGCCGCTGCCCATGGCCGAGGATTATTTCAAAAAAATCGCCGTCGAACTGGTGCAGAACGCGTTGAAATTCTCCGACGTCGGCCAGTCGGTTCGCGTTGGCCTCAAGGCCAACCCGGACGGGGTGGCATTCTCCGTGCGCGATGATGGCCGCGGATTCTCGACCGAACAAATCAGCCGTGTGGGCGCCTACATGCAGTTCGAGCGAAAAATGCAGGATGAACAGGGATTCGGCCTGGGCCTGGCCATCGCCAAGAAGCTGGTGGAACTTCACGGCGGCCAACTGTTGATTGAAAGCAATCCCGGCCTTGGTTCCATTGTCACCGTTCAGCTCCCGCGCCCGGCGGCCGCCTAGCCCGGTTGAAGAAATTCTGCAAAACGCGCTACCACGGCATGCGCGCATACAGCGTGGTCAGGCCGCGGGCCGCCAGTTCTGCCGCAAAAAAGATAATTGCCAGCGCCACCAGCGGCGCAAAATCCACGCGGCCCAGCCGCAGCGGAATTTTTTTCAATGGTTGCAATACCGTTTGTGCCGTGGCACTCACATATTTCCAGAACGGATGCTTTCCGAAGTAGATGTAGCTGTTCAACAGGTAGAGGAGGAGCACGGCGCCCAGGGGGAATTCCCACAACAGATAGCTGCTGAGTCCAATCACCACCGACTGTTGGAAGCGGCCTGCCATGCTGACGGGGGTCAGCACATCCTGCCGGATCAACAGCCAGCTTGCCAGCCACCAGGCCAGCGCCGTTGCGAAAAAGGGCAGAATTACCCGTGCCCAGCGCGGCCAGCCGTCCACCCGCCCGAGGGGAATGGTCACCAGCCCGTGGATGGGCAGCGGACCGGCCAACAGGGAAAATAGCAGGAGAAACACGTAAAATACTCCCAACATCAGGCCGAAGCTGAAAAATGAATAGCTCACCATGCGCAACAATCCCGCCCCATGTGGACCGCTGGAAAACCATAAAACAACCACCCCCAGGTTTAGCTTTCCCGACCAGTTGGCTTCCCGGCCAAGCCACCAGTAAACCAACGCGCGCAAGAGCAGCAGCACCGCGATAAACGCCAGCAAATGCCAGCGGCGAAGTTTCTTCGGGTCAGCGGGCCGCAACGTGCCCATCAACGTGGCGGGTGTCCGCCGGGCCAGCGGATCAAAACGGTTGGACCGCCAGTTGAGCCACAACAGCAGCCCGGCGAGGTTTAAAATGAAATCAACAATGCCCATCGCGGCGATATCGTCGCCGCATTCGTGAGAACACGGCTGACTTGAATTGAATAGTAACCTTTGGTTAAGGAAAAAGACAACCGCGCTTTCCGCTGCGGGGCATGAGGCCAATCACATCATTTTTAAGAGCGTCTCCGCCATTTCGCTCGGCGTAACGGCGATCCCAATGCCCGCATCTTTGAAGGCCGCGATTTTCGCCGCCGCCGTGCCTTTGCCCCCGCTCACTATTGCGCCCGCGTGGCCCATCCGGCGTCCAGGCGGCGCGGTGGCGCCGGCGATGAACCCCGCGACCGGTTTCGTGCAATGATTTTTTATCCATTCCGCCGCCTCCTCCTCCCCGCTCCCGCCGATTTCCCCGATCATGATTATTCCGGTCGTTTCCGGATCGTCCGTGAAGAGTTTAATTACATCCAGGTGCGATGTGCCGTTGACCGGATCGCCGCCGATGCCCACACAGGTGGACTGGCCCACGCCGCGCGAGGTGAGTTGCCAGACCGCCTCATAGGTCAGTGTGCCGCTGCGCGAAACAACTCCGATGTTTCCTTTCTTGTGAATATAGCCGGGCGCGATGCCAATCCGGCAGCCACCGTGCGAATCTTTGCCATCGCCGGGCGTGACGATGCCAGGACAATTCGGGCCGATGAGGCGGGTTTTGGTGTTGCCGGCCATCGCGCGTTTCACCCGGATCATGTCGCGCACCGGAATGCCTTCAGTGATCGCGACCACCAGTTCGAGCCCCGCTTCCGTGCCTTCCAGGATGGCGTCGGCCGCAAACGCGGGTGGCACAAACACCGCGCTGGCCGTCGCGCCCGTCTGCTTCACGGCATCCGCCACGGTGTCAAAAATCGGCACCTTTTTCCCGCCGTGCTCAAAGAATTGGCCGCCCTTGCCCGGGGTGACCCCGGCCACGATTTGTGTGCCGTAATCAATGGAGAGCTGCGCATGTTTCGCGCCAAAGCTGCCGGTGATGCCTTGGACGAGAACCTTGGTGTTGGGTTTGACGAGGATGGACATGGTAAAATTTACGATTTCAGATTTCAGATTTACGATTTCAATTCAAAACAATTCTTTTTGTTGTTCTTTTCTTTCTTTAACAGCTCGAAGCAATCGGACGGCATCCAGGTCCTTTTGGCGCCCGGCGGCTGTTTTCGCCGCAATGAGCGCATCCAAATTCAACATTCTAAATTCGCCAAACGACATGCTGTGCAATACGGATTGCTGCAATGCCTTTTCGTAACTGCCAAGGCCGGCGACCTCACCCAAACAATCCAGCTTTCCCAAATCCGTCTGCAAATAAATATTTTTCAGGTCTTTAAAGCTGCCCCGCGTTTGATCCAGCCGCAGCCGGTTCGCCGTCAACCTGTGAACTGGATTCAAATCTTTCACCGCTGATTCAATTTTCAGGACGTTTGCCTCGCCGAACGGGCAGCAGATGTCCAAATCAAACGTGGCAACCGGCACGCCATGATAAACCACGCAAACCCCGCCAATGACAACGAATTCAAGGCCGCTGTCTCTCAGCCGCATGAGCAAAGCCTGGTCATTTTGCGCCATGACTTTGGCCTGACTCCTGTAGCTCGATGAAAAAATTGATTGCTTGCTGATGTTCTGCGAGCCTTTGCTCCGGCGTCAATTTCAGGGATTCTTCAATCAACGACATGTCGAAACCGTATTCCATCGCGGCACGCCACGCCGGCCCCGCATCCGGCGGGCAGGCGTATTTGCCGTTCATCTGCGCCAATGTCTCTTCGTCAATCATGCTAAAAAACAATTATTTCGCCTTCCGCCTGTGAATGCAAATGCGCTTGCCTTCGCTGTCATAAATAAACGCCTTGTGGCAGACCGGCGTAGGCATTGGCTTGAGCATTACTGAATTATTTTCCGACCGCTTCCACCACCTTCTTCGCCGCATCCGCCATGGAATCCCCGGTGATGATCGCCACTCCGGATTCCGCCAGCGTTTTCTTGCCGGCGGCCACATTATTGCCTTCCAGCCGCACTACGAGCGGCAGTTTCAAGCCCGTTTCCTTCACCGCTGCGACGATGCCGGTGGCGATGACGTTGCAATCCATGATGCCGCCAAAAATGTTCACCAAAATTCCCTTCACGTTCGGGTCGCTCAAGATAATCTTGAACGCCGCGGTGACCTGTTCCTTGCTCGCGCCGCCGCCCACGTCCAGGAAATTCGCCGGGCTGCCGCCGAAATGCTGGATGATGTCCATCGTGGCCATCGCCAGTCCCGCGCCGTTGACCAGGCAGGCAATGCTGCCGTCGAGCTTGATATAATTCAGGTTGAACTTGCTCGCCTCGATTTCCAGCGGCGCTTCCTCGTTTAAATCGCGCATCTCCTGGATGTCCTTGTGGCGGTACAGGGCGTTGTCGTCCAATGAAATTTTGGCATCCAGCGCCATCACGGTTTCCTTGCCGTCGCGCAATTCAACCACTGCCAGCGGGTTCAACTCCACCATCGCGGCGTCGCATTCCCAGCAGGTGTTGTAAACACCCGTAACCAGTTTCACACTGGCATTGAACAAATCGCCTTTTAATCCAAGGGCCGAGGAAATTTTCCGCGCCTGAAACGGCATGATGCCCACCGCCGGGTCCACGTGTTCCTTGAAGATTTTTTCCGGATGTTTCTCGGCCACTTCCTCGATGTCCATGCCGCCCTCGGTGCTGGCCATGATGAGCGGGCGCGAAAGGGCGCGGTCGAGTAGTACCGCCAGGTAAAACTCTTTTTTGATCTTCGCGCCTTCCGCCAGCAACAGCGTTTGCACCTGCCGGCCCTCGTGGCCGGTCTGCTTGGTTACGAGCGTCTGGCCGAACATTTTTTCGGCGAACGAGACCGCCTCGTCCACTGACGCGGCGACCTTCACGCCGCCCTGAAAACCGGATTTAAACGTGCCCTTGCCGCGTCCGCCGGCATGGATTTGCGATTTGACCACCACCCGGGCGCTGCCGCTGGCGGTGATTTTTTCCGCTGCCGGCCGCACTTCGGCGAGGGTCTTGGCGGGAATTTCGAGCGGAACGGCGACTCCGTATCGCGCGAGCAACTGCTTGGCCTGATATTCGTGGATGTTCATTTAAAAATGAGTGCGGGCATTAAAGACGATTCGCGCCGAAAATCAAACTTTTAACACCGATTGCCAGGTTTGCTTCACTCGCTCGTCGCTGCAGCCCGGTTTGCCAACCGCATTGCGAGGCCGGCTTTCGGCAGGTCCTTTTGGAAATTGCATTGAAACCGCCGCCGTGCGCAGGCAACTTGCGCGGCGATGAAATCGTTCTCCGTGCCGTTGTTGCTGCTGTGCCTGGCGCTTTTTGCCCGGCCGGCCCGCGCTGATTTTATCAACGGCCACAACTACGTCTCATTGGCTGCCTGGGCGCGGGCAAACGGTTTTGGGGGATATACCTTGAACGGCGGGCAGGAATTTGTCCTCACCAACAAAACGTCCCGCCTCGTATTCGACCAGGACTCCGAGGACTCCACCATTAAAGGAGTCCGGGTGAGGCTCTCCTATCCGATTGCCAAGGGTGGTTTTATTTCCCAACTCGACGCCGTAAACACAATCCGCCCGCTCGTTTTCCCTGCGGTGGTGTCCGCCAGAAAGCTCAAAACCATCTGCCTCGATCCAGGTCACGGGGGTCGCGACACGGGCTTTCGCGTGGGCCGTTTTTTTCCGCATTACGAAAAAACCTACACCCTGGCGCTGGCCCTGGAACTGCGGCGCCAGTTGCAGCAGGCCGGCTTTAACGTGGTGATGACCCGGGACAAGGACGTTTATCCCGAACTGTCCGCCCGCGTGGACATTGCCAACCGTTCCGGCGCAGACCTGTTTTTATGTTTGCATTTCAATTGTTCCACGACCGACATCCAGGATGTCCAGGGGCCGGAGACCTACTGCATGACGCCCGTCGGCGCGGCATCCTCGAATGACTCCGAAGGCACCGGCATGGGCAGCGGTCCGTATCCGGCCAACCGCGTTGCGGACAAGAGCCTTTTGCTGGCTTATGAGGTGCAGCGTTCGCTCGTGCGAAGTCTCACCGTGCCGGACCGCAGTGTCCGGCGGGCGCGTTTTGAAGTGCTGCGCACCGCCGAAATGCCGGCGGTTTTAATCGAGGGGGGATACATGTCACATCCCGTCGAAGGCAAAAAAATCTATGACCCGGGCTGGCGCAAACAGATGGCGGCGGCGCTGGTTCGTGCCATTGTGGATTATGAAAAATTAACCACGCCACCGGCCGCCCCGCCGGCTGCCTCCTCAAACAAAACCACGTCCGCTAAAAAACAACGCTGATCAAATCTCCGAAACGACGCCATTGCCGGCATGCGGGTTGGCCGATGAAAAATTTGATTTGAAATTCCACAAATCCAACCTATAGAAAGTAGATGCCGTTTTTCATTCGCCATCCGTCATTCGTCATTCCCCACCCCTCATGAGCATAGCCACCAAAACCGGCGACGACGGCACCACCGGCCTGATGTACGGCCGGCGCGTGCCCAAGAATCATCCCCGGGTGGAGGCCTGCGGCACGTTGGATGAATTGAATTCCGCGCTGGGACTTGCGCGGGCGACCGCGACGGAAAAATTCGTGGCTGAGAATCTTCTGTGGATCCAGAAGAATCTCGTGGATGTGATGGGTGAAGTGGGAGTGCTGTCAGAAGATTTGCCCCGCTACGTCCAGGGCGGCTATGCGCTGGTGACCCCCGAAATGACCGCGAAACTCGACGCGCTGGTAAAAGAAATCGAATCGCAAAATGTTTCATTCCAAGGCTGGGCCACACCGGGGGCGACCCACCATTCCGCCGCGCTCGATCTGGCGCGAACGATTTGCCGCCGTGCCGAGCGGCGCGTTTATGACCTGCAATCGGCGGGCGAGCTTCGCAACAGGGAGATTCTGATTTTTTTGAACCGGCTTTCGGACTTGCTTTGGTTGTTTGCCCGCTGGGTGGAAGCAAAAATTTGATTCCGTTTTCTCCCCCTGCCCGTGAACCGCACGCTCGTAGCGCAGGTTTCCGACCTGCTGTGTCGCCGGCTTCAAGCCGGCGGAGCCTCCGCTTTTCGGGACGCTTGCGGATTGGAAATCCACGATATCACAGACTTGAAGTCCACCGCCCGTATCTGGTGTCGAGAAAAGTTGCGTTGGGAAAAAACCGGGAATTGTCCTGACCCGCCCTTTGTTCCATACTTCCCCATCCTTATGATCTCACGCGCCCAGCTTATTCAGTGGCACTGGCTGGCCGCAATGATGGTGGCCCTGGGGACTCCGCTGGCTGTGGGTTCCGTCCCGGCCAACGATTATCTGCTTGATGTTTGGAATTCAGAAAACGGCCTGCCCGACAGTTCGGTAACCGCCACCGCCCAGACGCCGGACGGTTATTTGTGGGTGGGCACCTACAACGGCGTGGCGCGTTTCGACGGTGTGCGCTTTGTTACTTTTGACCCCGCAAATACGCCCGCGCTGATGCATGCCCGGGTGCGCCGGCTCTGCGTGGACCGGCAGGGAATTCTTTGGATCAGCACCTACGACGGCTCACTCACAAAATTTCAAGATGGCGCCTTCACCTTGGAGCGCCGCAACACCCGCGCCGCCGAGGGCGACGTGGCTTTTGTCGCGTCGTCGTCCAATCAGGTGGTTTTTTTGACGAGCCGTGGCGAACTGCTCCGCAAGCCGGCCAGCTCGCCGGCAGGCCAGGGCTGGGAGGAATTGCCTTCGCCCGGCCGGGGGATCGGCGCGATGTGCTGCGAGGACGGCGCGGGAACCATTTGGTACCGCGACGGGGACAAACACCTCTGGCGTCTGAAAGGCAACAATTTTGAACCACTGCCGGATTCCGCCGGCCTGGCCGGTCAGAACATCAACTGTCTCGCCACCGACGCTCACGGGCGTCTTTGGGTGGGAAGTGACCGCGAATTCGCCGTGTGGGACGGAACGGCCTTTCAGAACGTAACTCCTGCCAACCCAGTTTCCGCGCTCGAAGTGGACTGCCTCACCATTGCAGACGATGGCCATGTTTGGGCCGTGGCCAATGGCTGTGTCTGCGAGTCATTCGAGCGCAAATGGATCCTGCCACCTGAACCGGTGCGAAACGTTTTTTCCGGCGCCATAGGCCGCGTGAGCGTGCAGGAAGATCATCACGGTGGGGTGTGGTTTTATCACTTTGGCCGTGGCTTGTGGCATGTGGGCGCTGACGGCCAGATGAGTCAAATGTCCATGGAGAACGGCTTCCCCGGGGCCCGCGTCTACTGCTTTTTGGAGGATCGGGAAGGCGATTGGTGGGCAGGGCTGGACGCCGCCGGCTTGGTGCGGGTGCGTCCGCGCCAATTTCATGCCCTGCCCGGCACGGAAAATAATCCTCCAGCGACCGCCCGGACGGTTTGCGAGGATTCCAGCGGCAAAGTATGGATCGGCCGGTTGAGCGGTGGGTTGGGTTGCTGGCAGGATGGGAATTTTACCAATTTCACTGTGGCTGACAACGCCGATGCCGACCCTGTTTTTTGCGTCTGCCCGGGTCCCGGCGACCGGCTGTGGGTCAGCAGCGGTGATGAAGACTTGATGGTGCGCGAAAACGGAGAATTCAAGCGCGTCAACCCGTTGGTCCATGGCGTGAAGGCCCTGTTAGCGGACCACGCCGGGCGTGTCTGGGTGGGCACCACGAGCGGACTGCTCGTTTCCACGGACGGTTCTCCCAATGCCATCGCGCCCCTCAAAGGCATGCCTCATCGCACTGTGCGCGCGCTGGCGGAAGATCCGGACGGCAACATCTGGGGCGGCACCGGAAGCGGTGAGCTATTCCGTGTCGCCAGCAACGGTGTCACTCTGTTTCGCCCCGCTGATAATCAGGCTTCCGGCGCGGTGTGGTCGGTGCTCGCAGACAGCGATGGCACCATATGGGTGGGCACATTTCGCGGCGGGCTCCTCCGTTTTCGCGACGGCACCTTCACACGTTATGGCAAACCGGAGGGGTTGCCGGACAACGTCATCTGCCAGATTCTCGATGACGGTCGCGGCAACTTGTGGCTGGGTTCGCATCAAGGCGTTTTTTCCGTGGCCAAAGCGGTTCTCAACAAGTTTGCGCAGGCTGAAGCCAAGTTTGTCCCCTGCGTCGCTTACGGCCGCTCGGACGGCATGCCTTCGCAGGAATGCTCCGGCGGCTACCAGCCAGCCGCCTGGCGTGATCATGCCGGACGGCTTTGGTTCGCCACGGCCAAGGGAGCGACTTGGATTCAGCCGGAGGCGGTCAGGCCAAATCTCACCCCCCCGCCGGTCGTCATCGAGGAAGTCTTGGTGGACGGGCGGCAGCAGGATTTTACTCAAACCACCGGTTTGGAGATCTCCCCGGGGCGGCATCAAATTGAATTCCGTTACACCGGTTTGAGCCTCGCCTCACCTGAGCGCGTGCAATTCCGCTATCAGCTCCATGACCTCGATGCGGACTGGATTCAGGCCGGTACGCGGCGAACCGCCCAGTACAGTTTTCTGCCGCCGGGAAAATATCGGTTCCAGGTCCTGGCCTGCAACAGCGACGGCGTGTGGAATGAAACCGGCAGCACGCTCGCCTTGAACATTTTGCCGCATTATTACGAGACGTGGTGGTTCCGAACTGTGGCGGTGGTCATTATTTTGGGCACGGTGGCCGGGGTGGTCCGGCAAACAGCCACGCGCCGGTTGCACTTGAAAATGGAACAATTGGAACGGCGGCAGGCCGTTGAACGTGAGCGCGCGCGGATTGCCAAGGACATTCATGACGATCTCGGCGCAAGTCTCACGTTGATTGCCGTTTTGGGTGACTTGGCGCAAAAGGAAAAAACCGGGGAACGCATCGGGAAAATATCCGACACCGCCCGTGCGGCCGTTAAATCGCTGGACGAGATCGTCTGGGCCGTCAATCCGCGCAACGACACCCTGGCTCACTTGATTGATTACATGGGCCAGTTTGCAACCGACTATTTGCGCGATGCGGATATCCGCTGCCTGCTGGATGTCCCGGAACATACACCTGTCCGTGAAGTCCCCGCCAACGTCCGGCATAATGTTTTTCTCGTCGTCAAGGAGGCCCTGCAAAACATTGTCAAACACGCGCACGCGACCGAGGTGTGGCTGCGGATCAACACCGGAGCGCAAGACCTCAGTATCAGCATCGAGGACAACGGCTGTGGCTTTGACCGCCCGCCGGAAGACGCCTGGGCCGATGGGTTGCGCAACATGCGCCAGCGCCTGGCGGAGGTCGGGGGCGAATGCCGGATTCTCAGCCGGGTCAATGCCGGCACCACCATCAGCGTGCAATTGCCGCTGCCGCACGGTTGACCCGGGCCAGCCTCATATCTTCATCCGATAACCAACGCAAAAATTTGACTTATCATAAAACATTAGACACGGCACATGAGCATTGCTATTTCCATCGTTGAAGACCAGCGCGCCCTGCGTGAGAGCCTGGTCGAGTGGCTCGGCAATGCGCCCGGCATTCGTTGCGTGGGCGCCTACGCCACGGCGGAAGAAGCGTTGCGCGGCATTCC
>Ga0302320_10017817_pt1 | contig 14384 bp, 11 predicted proteins | sample Bog_T0_3_FD_202130 | JGI IMG/M metagenome (GOLD analysis project Ga0302320, IMG submission 202130) | Peat permafrost microbial communities from Stordalen Mire near Abisko, Sweden - Bog_T0_3 | ecosystem: Environmental > Terrestrial > Soil > Wetlands > Peat | place: Sweden: Abisko, Stordalen Mire...
GCAGGGGCGATTTTGAAGAAACTCACGCTCACCGGTCGTTTGCTGTGCCTCGACCGCGATTCAACCGCCATTGCGGATGCACGGGCAAGATTCGCTTCAGAACCCCGTGTGACGATTTTTCTCGCCCCGTTTTCCTCCCTGGCGCAGTGCGCGGACCAGGTCGAGCCCGGCCTCAAGTTCGACGGCATGCTGTTCGATCTGGGGGTGTCCTCACCGCAGATCGACGACGCGACGCGCGGCTTCAGCTTCATGCAGGACGGCCCGCTCGATATGCGTATGAGCCCGGGCGAGGGCGCGAGCGCCGCCGATGTAGTCAACGGCGCACCGCTGCAGGAACTCACGCGGATTTTCCGCGACTACGGCGAGGAGCGCTTTGCGCCGCGCATCGCACGCGCCATCGTCAAGGACCGAGAGTCGCGGCCCTTCGAGACCACGCTGCAACTCGCCGAGATGATTGCCCGCGTGGCGCGCAGCAACGAACGCCACAAGCATCCAGCCACCCGCGTGTTCCAGGCACTGCGCATCCACGTCAACCGCGAACTGGCTGAGCTTAAGGCGGCTCTCGAGCTTGCGCTCACGCGGCTGGCGCCGCAGGGACGCTTGGCGGTGATCAGCTTTCACTCGCTGGAAGATCGCATGGTCAAGCAATTCATGCGCCGCCATGCGCTGGCCGATCCCATGTACGCGGGTCTGCCCGACATGCCCGCGCATGCCCGTCCGAAACTCAAGTTGGTCGGCAAATCCATCGAAGCCGACGCCGATGAAACTTCCCTAAATCCGCGCGCGCGCAGCGCGCGCCTACGCGTCGCCGAACGCACTACCCAAGGAATAGCCGCATGAAACGCCGTCGTTGGTTGCCGCTCGTCATGCCCGTGTTGTGGCTCGCCGTGCTCGGTTCCGCCGTGCAAGTGATTTATGCGCGGCACAAGGCCCGCGATATGTTCGTGCATCTGGAGAAGCTCAATGCCGAACGCGATTCGCTGGACATGGAGTGGGGGCGCCTGCAGCTCGAGCAAAGCTATTGGTCCTCGAATGCATTCGTCGAAAGAGTCGCCAACGCCAAATTGCAAATGAACATGCCGCAAACCCGTGATGTGCGGATCGTGCGGCCGTGAAATTTCGTCCCAGCGACAACGACGCTCAGGCGAAGAGCTATCGCTGGCGTTCGACCCTGATATTGAGTTTGGTGTTGCTGGGCGCGGTCGGGCTGGTTTTCCGCGCGGTGGAGTTGCAGCTGCTGGATCACGGTTTTCTGGCCAAGCAGGGCGACGACCGCTCCATGCGGGTGGTGAAAATCGCGGCCCATCGCGGCTCGATCACGGACCGCAACGGCGAGCCGCTCGCGGTGTCGACTCCGGTCGACAGCGTGTGGGTCAATCCGCAGGAGCTCAACGACAACATCGATCAACTGCCGAAGCTGGCCAAGGCGCTGAAGCAGGATCAGCAGTCGCTCGCCCGGCGCATCACCAGTAATCTGGATCGGGAATTTCTCTATCTGGTGCGGCATATGCCGCCGGAGCAGGCCGCGCACATCAAGGCCCTGGGGATTCCCGGCGTTTACCTGATGCGCGAGTATCGGCGCTACTACCCCGCGGGCGAGGTCGCCGGGCATGTGGTCGGCTTCACCACCATCGATGACAAGGGCCAGGAAGGATTGGAACTCGGCTTCGATCAATTGCTGAACGGCGAGGACGGCGCCAAGCGCGTCATTCAGGACATGTACGGCCATTACGTCGAGAACGTCGAAAGCATTCGCGCGCCGCGGCCGGGCCGCGATCTGGTGACCAGCATCGACCTGCGCATTCAATATCTGGCGTATCGCGAGCTCAAGGCGGCCATGCAGGAATACCGGGCGCGCGCGGGGTCGGTCATCGTGGTCGATGTGGACACCGGCGAAGTGCTGGCCATGGTGAACCAGCCTTCGTACAACCCCAATGATCGCGATCAGCTGAAGCCGGAGCTATACCGCAATCGCGCGGCCACCGATATTTTCGAGCCGGGATCGAGCGTCAAGCCGTTCATCATGGCCGCGGCGCTGGCCTCCGGACAGTATCGCGCCGACAGCGTGGTGGACACCTCGCCCGGGTTCATCAAGGTCGGCACGAAAGTGTTCGAGGACGAGCACAATTTGGGCACGATCGATCTGGCGACCATCCTGGCGAAGTCCAGCAATGTCGGCACCGCGAAAGTGGCGCTGTCGCTGCAACCCGAGCAAATCTGGAGCACGCTCTCGGCCTTGGGGCTAGGTCAGGTGACGGGCAGCGGCTATCCCGGAGAATCGGCCGGCATGCTGAGCAATTACGCGCATTGGCGGCCCATCGGCATCGCGACGCTGTCCCATGGTTACGGGCTCTCGGTCACGCCGCTGCAGCTCGCGCATGCCTACGCAACGCTCGGCTCCGGCGGATTGCAGCGCCCCATTTCCTTCGAACGCGTCGCAGGGCCGGTAGCGGGAACGCGGGTCATCGATCCGAAGGTGGCGGGCACGCTCATACAGCTCATGGAGCAGGTAGCCGAAAAGGGCGGCACCGCGACCCGCGCCTCGCTCATCGGCTACCGGGTTTCCGGCAAGACGGGTACCGCGTTCAAATCCATTGCGGGCGGCTATTCCACCGACAAAATCATGGCGGTGTTCGCCGGCCTGGTGCCGGCCTCGCACCCGAAGCTGGCCACGGTGGTGGTGATCGACGAGCCGAGCCGGGATGTGCAGCAGGTCGGCTATCTGGCTCAGGGCGGAACGGTGGCCGCGCCGGTGTTCGCGAGCGTGATGTCGGGCGCGCTGCGCCTGATGGATGTGCCGCCGGACGATTTGCAGAATGTGCCGGCAGCGACCCTGGTGCAGGTCAGCGACGCCCCATGAGTATTTCTCTCCTATGGCTGCTCGACGGCATCGCGGCGGTGCCGAATCTCGAGTCGCGCGACGTGACCGACCTGACTCTGGACAGCCGTGAGGCGCGTCCGGGCAGTGTATTTTTCGCGTTGCCGGGGCGCAGCGCGCACGGACTGAAATTCGCCGCGCAGGCCGCTGCGCGCGGGGCCACGGTGGTGTTGTGGGAACCCTGCGCCAACGTGCCATTGCCGAAGCTGCCGTCGACGGTGTTCACCGCAGCCATACCGGGACTCAAAGATCTGGTGGGCCGCATCGCCGATCGATTTTTCAACTGGCCTTCGTCACAGCTGCGGATCACGGGCATCACGGGAACCAATGGCAAGACCACCTGTGCCTACCTGCTGGCGCAGTGTCAGGAGAAGCTGGGCTCTCGAGCGGCCTACATCGGCACCATCGGCCGGGGCCGCATCGACGCGCTGGCCGCGCCCACGCTCACCACCCCTGATGTGGTCACCCTGCATCGCCAGCTTGCACAGCTGCGCGCCGAGGGCGTGCGCGAGGTGGCGATGGAGGTCTCTTCGCAGGGGTTGGATCAACAGCGAGTCGATGGAGTTCGGTTCCAGGTGGCGGCATTCACCAATCTGAGCCGCGATCACTTGGACTATCACCAGAGCATGGCGGCCTATGGTGCCGCCAAGGCGCGCCTGTTCGAGTTTCCTGATCTGCAGCACATCGTGGTCAATGTCGGCGACGCCTTCGGCCGTGAGTTCGCGCAGAACTACGCCGGCCGTGTTCCGCTCACCGCCATCTGGATCGGCGCGGGGGATTCGGGGTGGTTGGCGGAACGCGCGTTGCGCGCAACCCAGGTGACCTTGGATGTACACGGCATTTCCATGCAACTCGAGGGCAGCTTCGGCAATGCGGACGTGACTACGAAGTTGCTGGGCCGTTTCAATGCGGAGAACTGCTTGGTGGTCATTGCCTGTCTGCTGTCCGTGGGCGTGCCGCTCACCGAGGCCGTCCGGGTGCTCGCCGATTGCGTTCCACCCCCCGGACGCATGGAGGTGGTCGAATCCACCGCCCGCGACAAACCCGTGGCGGTGGTTGACTACGCACACACCCCGGACGCCTTGGCCAAGGCCTTGGGAGCCCTGCGCGAGCACTGCCAGGGAGCACTTTGGTGCGTATTCGGCTGCGGCGGCGATCGCGATCCCGGCAAGCGCCGTGTCATGGGCGCCATCGCCGACGAGTTGGCCGATCGGATCATCGTCACCGACGACAATCCGCGATCCGAAAATCCGCAGTCCATCACCCGCGCCATCATCAGCGGCATCAAATCACATGAGGTGCGAGTCATTCATGATCGCGGTGAGGCCATCGGCACGGCGTTGAAGGAAGCGCAGGCATCGGATGTGGTGCTGATCGCGGGCAAAGGCCACGAGGATTATCAGATTTACGGCGAAACGCGGCGCAGCTTCAGCGACCGGCGCGAAGCGCAGCGTTATCTCGGGGTGGCCGCATGAAGCGAACGTTGTTCGACGCCGCTAAATCCGTCGGCGGCCAATTGGTCGGCGAGGATCGTCCCTTCGGTGCCGTGGCCACGGACAGCCGCACGCTGGCTCCCGGCGCGCTGTTCGTGGCGCTGCGCGGACCCAACTTCGACGGCCGGGAGTTCGTTGCGGCCGCCGCCACGCGCGGCGCCATCGGCGCCATCGTCGAGCGCGCGGTACCTCATGCGCTGCCGCAGGTGGTGGTTGCGGACGCATTGCGCGCGCTGCAGGATCTGGCTAGAGGCTGGCGCGGCGATTTCACGCTTCCCATCGTTGCCGTGGGCGGCAGCAATGGAAAGACCACGGCCAAGGAGATGACCGCGGCGATTTTGTCACGCATGGGTCAGTGCATGGCGACCCACGGCAACTTGAACAATCACATCGGCGTGCCCTTGACCCTGATGCGTCTGGAACCCACGCATCGCAGTGCGGTGATCGAGATGGGAGCGAACCGCATTGGCGATGTCTCGGAACTGGTGCGTCTGGCGCGGCCCACCGTGGGGCTCATCACCAACGCCGGCGCCGAACATCTCGAAGGTTTCGGCAATCTGGATGGAGTGGCGCAGGGCGAGGGCGAGATGGTGTCCTGCCTCGAGCCGCAAGCCACGGCCATCATCAATGCCGACGATGCCTACGCCGGCTACTGGCGAAAAATGTCGGCGGCGCGCCGCATCGTCACGTTCGGCTTGCATGCCGACGCGGACTTCATGGCCAAGGAATCGCATCAGAGCATCGAGCGGGGCGAGTTCGTCACGCGCTTCACTCTGGAGTGTCCGCTGGGACGGCGGCCGGTGACGCTCAAGGCGGGCGGTGCGCACAACATCGGCAACGCACTGGCGGCCGCGGCAGCGGCCGGCGCCGCAGGGGCCTCGCTCGAGCAGATCGCCTTGGGGTTGGCGGACTTTCGAGCCGTCGCCGGCCGGCTGCAGTTGAAAGCCGGAGCCCGCGACAGTTGGATCATCGACGATTCCTACAACGCCAATCCCAGTTCGGTGCGCGCGGGCCTCGAGGTGCTGCGATCGCTCCCCGGCGTGACCTGGCTGGTACTCGGCGACATGGCGGAGCTCGGCGAGTACGCCGAAGACAGTCACGCTCACATGGGCGCGTATGCGCGCGATTGTGGCATCAAGCGCCTATTCGCCGTGGGGCCGCAGAGCTCCCGGGCGGTCGAGACTTTTGGTTCCGGCGCCGAGTGGTTCGCGGACGCCGACTCATTGACTCGCCGGCTGCAGAGCGAGCTGGCACCGGGGGTGACTGTGCTGATCAAGGGTTCGCGCGTGAATCGCCTGGAGCGGGTGGTGCAGGCACTTACCGGCGGCGGCGCCGGTTCCGGTCTCATGATGCGGGCGGGCTAGCGCATGTTGCTGTCACTCACCGAATACCTGGCCAAGTTCTACAGCGGCTTTCACGTATTTCAGTATCTGACTCTGCGCGGCATTCTGGCGGCGGTCACGGCCCTCGCCATGGCGCTGTTCATCGGTCCCCCCATGATCACCCTGCTCAGCCGTTACCAGATCGGACAGCGCGTGCGCACCGACGGGCCGCAAACTCATTTGCAGAAATCCGGCACCCCCACCATGGGCGGCGGCCTCATCTTGGTGGCCATGGGTCTCGGCACCTTCCTGTGGGCCGATCTGTCCAACCGTTTCGTGTGGATCTTGTTGGCAACGACCTTGGGCTTCGGCCTGATCGGTTTCTACGACGACTACCTGAAATTGGTGGTGGGCAATTCAAAAGGCCTGGCGGCCCGCTACAAGTATCTGGCGCAATCGCTGATCGGCCTGGCGGCAGCTCTCACCCTGCACCACCTGCGTCAATCCCCGGCCGAGACTTCGTTGTACGTGCCTTTCTTCAAGGCCGTGGCCGTACCCATGTCCACCGCCGGATTTCTCGCCTTGTCCTATTTCGTCATCGTCGGCACCAGCAACGCCGTGAACTTGACCGACGGTCTCGACGGCCTGGCCATCATGCCGGCGGTGATGGTGGCCGCGGCGCTGGGGTTATTCGCCTATGTCACCGGCAATTTCAAATTCGCGACTTATCTGCAGATTCCCTACATCCCCGGAGTCGGCGAGGCCTTGATTTTCAGCGCCACGCTGGTGGGCGCGGGGTTGGGATTTCTGTGGTTCAACGCCTATCCGGCACAGGTGTTCATGGGCGATGTGGGCGCGCTGGCCATCGGCGCATCGCTCGGCACGCTGGCGGTGATCGTGCGCCAGGAAATAGTGCTGTTCGTGATGGGTGGTGTGTTCGTGCTCGAGACCGTTTCCGTGATGCTGCAGGTGGCGTCGTTCAAGCTCACGGGCAAACGGATATTCCGTATGGCGCCCATTCATCATCATTTTGAGCTCAAGGGGTGGCCGGAACCGAAGGTGATCGTGCGATTCTGGATCATCAGTTTCGTGCTGGTGTTGGTGGGCCTTGCAACCTTGAAGATCCGCTGATGCATAGCGTCGTCGTCGGTCTGGGTAAAACGGGCGCTTCGTGCCTGCGCTTCCTGTCGAAGCGCGGGATTGCGGTGAGCGCCACCGACAGCCGCCGCAATCCGCCGGGTCTTGCCGAGTTGGGCGGTCTTGCGGACTCGCTCGATCTGCGGTTGGGCGGATTCGATTTGTCGCTGCTGGACGATGCCTCTCAGGTGCTGATGTCTCCCGGGGTCTCTCTGGAGGAGCCGATTGCGCGCGCGGCGCGCGAGCGGGGCATCGAGGTGCTGGGCGATGTGGAGCTGTTCGCGCGCAACGTGCACGCGCCGGTGATCGGCATCACGGGTACCAACGGCAAGAGCACGGTGACCACCCTGGTCGCACGCATGGCCGCCGCCGCGGGGCGTGCCGTACTCGCCGGGGGCAATCTGGGCGTGCCCGCACTGGATCTTCTCGACCGGCCCGTTCCCGATCTGTACGTGCTGGAGTTGTCGAGCTTTCAGCTCGAGACCACCTCTTCGCTGCGGCTGCGGGCGGCCGTGGTTCTGAATGTGACCGCGGACCATTTGGACCGCTATCCGTCGGTGGCGGAGTACGCATTGGCCAAGTCGCGAATTTTCGCGAAGGCGGCCACCGTGGTGCTGAACGCGGACGACCCGCTGGTGGCGCGGATGGGCGGCTCAGACGATGCGGTGCGCACGGTGACTTTTTCGATCGAGCGACCGGAGGCAGACTTTTCACTGTTGCGAGAGGGCGGCCGGACTCTGCTGGCGCGCCACGGCCATGCCTTGCTCGATGTGGCGCGCATGAAAATCAGCGGGCTGCACAATGCGGCCAACGCGCTGGCGGCGTTGGCGTTGGGGGATGCGGCGGGATTGCCGATGGCGGCGATGCTGGAGGCGCTGCAATCATTTCCGGGGCTGCCGCATCGCTCCGAGTGGATCGCCGATGTGGCCGGCGTGCGCTTCATCGATGATTCCAAGGGCACGAATGTGGGCGCCACCATCGCCGCCGTCGCCGGTATGCCGGGCCCTCTGGTGATGATTGCCGGCGGCCAGGGCAAGGGCCAGGACTTCACGCCGCTGGCCCGGGCTTTGCGCGGCAAGGTGCGCCACGTCGTATTGATCGGCAAGGACGCGCCCGCGCTGGCTGCGGCCCTCAAGGGCGTGAGCAGCATCGCGACCGCCGCCTCGATGCAAGAGGCGGTTGAATTGGCGGCGGGCGCCGCAACCGCAGGCGACACCGTGTTGCTGTCGCCGGCCTGTGCCAGCCTCGACATGTTTCGCGACTACGGACATCGAGGCGATGTATTCGCAGCGGCTGTCCGCACTCTTGGGGACGGCGCATGACCACGGCGAGCATGTCCTACGGCGTGCGGGCGCGCGAACGCATGCCCTTCGCCTGGGACTTCATCACCTTGGGGTTGGTGGCCAGCCTGTTGCTGGTGGGCCTGATCATGGTCACGTCGGCGTCCATGTCCATTGCCGCGCGCGATCTGGGCAACCCATTCTACTTTCTGGAACGGCAGTTCTTGTTCGGCGCCGCGGGACTGCTATTCGCCTGGGTGGTTACTCGTGTGCCGAGCGAACTGTGGGACAAATATAGTCTGCCTCTGCTGTGCCTGGGATTGTTGCTGCTGTTTCTGGTATTGATCCCCGGCATCGGCGCCACGGTCAACGGCGCCCGCCGCTGGCTGCGCGTCGGTCCGGTGAATTTCCAGGTGTCGGAACTTGCCAAAGTGCTGGTGCTGACCTGGGTGTGCAGCTACTGCGTGCGCAAGCGCAGCGAACTCGAACAGACTCTGCCGGGCCTTGCCAAGCCGGTGGGTCTGTTGACCGTGGCGGCATTGCTGTTGCTGCTCGAACCCGACTTCGGGGCCACGACGGTGCTGTTCGCCACCGGCTTTGCGGTGTTGTTCGTCGCGGGTGCCCGATTGCGCTATGTGATCCTGCTGGTTTCGGCGGCTGCGATGGCATTCGCCGTTCTGGCGCTCACCTCGGCCTACCGACTGAAACGCCTGACCGGCTTTCTGCATCCCTGGGACGATCCCTTCAATGGCGGCTTCCAGTTGACTCAGTCTCTGATTGCCATCGGACGCGGCGCCTGGTTCGGCGTCGGTCTCGGCAGCAGCGTGCAGAAATTGTTCTACTTGCCCGAGGCACACACCGACTTCGTGTTCGCCGTGCTGGCCGAGGAACTGGGGTTGGTGGGTGTTCTGGGCGTGATCGCCTTGTTCATGGCCCTGGTGTGGCGCGCGTTTCAAATCTCGCGCATGGCGGCGCAGGCGGGCATGCGCTTCCAGTCCTATGTGGCCTTGGCCTTCGGCGTGTGGCTGGGATTGCAGGCGCTGGTGAACATCGGCGTCAACATGGGTGTGCTGCCCACCAAGGGTTTGACGCTGCCGCTGTTAAGTTACGGGCGGAGCAGCTTGCTGGTCAGCCTCGCATGGCTCGGGGTGGTTCTGCGGATCTATCACGAAGTCAAATGCAGCTCGCGCTCCGCCGTGATGCGCATGCCGGGAGGGCCTCGATGAGCGCCGCGCCCTTGCACGGAGCGCAGAGCGGCGGACGCCCCGTCCTGATCATGGCGGGCGGCACGGGTGGCCATGTGTTTCCTGCGCTGGCGGTGGCCAAGGTGTTGCGCGAGCGGGGAGTGGAGGTGGTATGGCTGGGCGTGCCCGGCAGCATGGAGTCGCGCTTGGTGCCGGCGAATGGGTTTCCCATCGAGTGGGTGCGAGTCGCGGGTATTCGCGGCAAGGGTCTAGCGACCTGGGTGCTCGCGCCGCTGCGCATACTCAAAGCCGTGGCGCAGGCCATGGGGGTGTTGCGCCGTGTACGGCCGCGCTCGGTGCTGGGGCTCGGGGGCTATGTCAGCGGGCCGGGCGGCATTGCCGCGCGATTGCTGCGGATTCCGTTGTTGATCCACGAGCAGAACGCCATTGCCGGCATGACCAACCGCTGGCTGGCACGTCTGGCGACCCAGGTGCTGGAGGCGTTCCCAGGCAGCTTCAAGCCTCAGGTTCATGCGCGCGCCATCGGCAATCCCGTGCGCGCCGACATTGCGGCAGTGCCTGCGCCTGAGGCGCGATTTGCGGGCCGCAGCGGTCGATCACGCTTGCTGGTATTCGGCGGCAGCCAGGGCGCGCAGCGGCTGAATTCCGTGGTTCCGCAAGCGCTGGCGTTGGTGGCGCAGGAGGTTCGGCCGGAGATTCGGCATCAGACCGGAGAGCGCGGTCTGGAGGCCGCGCGGGCGGCCTATGCCGAAGCCCGCGTGGAGGCCGAAGTATTGCCCTTCATCGATGACATGGCCGCGGCCTACGCCTGGGCGGATCTCGCCGTATGCCGGGCCGGCGCCATGACCATCGCCGAGCTGCAGGCCGCCGGTGTCGGCGCCATTTTCGTGCCGCTGCCGGTAGCCACCGACGACCATCAGACCAAGAACGCCGAAGTCATGGTCAAGAGCGGCGCCGCGCGGCTCATCCAGGAGCGCGATCTGACTCCTGCTTACTTAAGCGAGCAAATCAGCGACCTACTGAGTGACAGGGGACGGCTCCTGAAGATGGCGCAAGCCGCCCGCGGCTCGCGAATCATCGACGCTGCCGCGCAGCTGGCCGATCTGTGCATGGCGGCGGGGGCGGGCGCATGAGCGAACGCACACCGGCGAGTGACGGCACGCGGGCAAGTGACGGGTTACGGGCGATCGAGGGCACGCGGGCCGAAGATGGAGTGCGGCCGAACCACGCCACGGCCGCGAGTGCGCGCACGCGTATGAACGATCGCATGCGGCGCATTCATCGCATTCATCTGGTCGGCATCGGCGGCAGCGGCATGGGCGGCATCGCCGAGGTGTTGCTGAACCTGGGCTACGAAGTTCAAGGTTCCGATCTCAAGGTCAACCCGGTCACCCAGCGCCTCGCGCGCCTGGGCGCATCGATTTTCATCGGGCATTCGGCCGATCACTTGGGCGATGCCGACGTGGTGGTGGTGTCGAGCGCCGTCAACCGGCAGAACCCCGAAGTGGCCGCGGCTCTGGTCAAGCGCATTCCAGTCGTGCCGCGCGCGGAAATGTTGGGCGAGCTGATGCGCTTTCGCTATTCGATCGCCGTCGCGGGCACCCATGGCAAGACCACGACCACGAGTCTGGTGGCCAGCGTACTCGCCGAGGGCGGTCTTGATCCCACCTTCGTCATCGGCGGCCGCCTGAAGAGCGCGGACAGCAACGCCAAGCTCGGCGCAGGACGGTATCTGGTGGCCGAGGCCGATGAGAGCGATGCGTCGTTCATGCATTTGCAGCCCATGATTTCCATCGTCACCAATATCGACAACGATCACCTGGCGACCCACGAAGGCGATTTTTCGCAGCTCAAGCAGAGCTTCGTGGAATTTCTGCACAACCTGCCGTTTTACGGCCTGGCCGTGCTGTGCGCGGATGATGAACATGTGCAGAGCATCTTGGAGTCCGTGGGGCGCCCGTTCGTGACCTATGGCTTCGCCCCCGAGGCCGACATTCGTGCCGTCAACGTGGTGCGCGACGGGCTGCAGTCTCACTACCAGGCGCTGCGCGAAGGGCGTGCTGCCTTGAGCGTGACCATCAACTTGCCGGGTCGGCACAATGTCCTGAATTCGCTGGCGGCGGTCGCCGTGGCCAGCGAGCTCGATGTTCCCGACGCCGCTATTCAACGGGCGCTGCTGAATTTCCAGGGCATCGACCGGCGGCTGCAACAGCTCGGCGAGATCCAATGGCCGGGCGGCAGCGCCTTGATCGTGGATGACTACGGCCATCATCCCACGGAAATCGCCGCGACCTTGGACGCGGTGCGCCAGGGCTGGCCGACGCGGCGCCTGGTCCTGGCCTTCCAGCCGCATCGCTATACGCGCACCCGCGATCTGTTGGATGACTTCGGCCTCGCTTTAAGCGAATGCGATGCGTTGTTGGTCACCGAAGTGTACGCGGCGGGCGAAGCGCCCATTGCCGGTGCCGACGGCCGCGCCATATGCCGCGCGGTGCGTACCCGAGGCCGCGTCGAGCCCATTTTCATCGAACGCGTAGACGATCTGGCGGACAGTCTTCGCGGCATTTTGCACGACGGCGATGTCGTATTGACCATGGGCGCCGGCAATATCGGTGCGGTCGCACAGGACCTCAAGAGCCACTTTGCGGCGGGAGCCACGGCATGAGCGCCGAGCGACGCGCCGATCTGTCGCCGGAGCTCAGCACGCGGGTGCTGCATGACGTACCCATGTCGAAACACACCTCCTGGCGTGTCGGAGGTCCCGCGGATCTGTTCTTCACGCCGCGCGACGTCATGGACGCGGGCGCCTTCGTGCGCCAGTTGCCGGCGGACGTGCCGATACTGTGGATCGGTCTCGGCAGCAATCTTTTGGTGCGCGACGGCGGAATTCGCGGCGCCGTGATCTGCACCCACGGCGCCTTGGGTGCGCTTGAGCGCCTGAGCGCCACGCGCATTCAAGCGGAAGCCGGTGTGCCCTGTGGGCGCATTGCCCGTCAATGCGTGAAATGGGGATTGGGGCCCGCGGAATTCTTTGCCGGTATTCCCGGCACCTTGGGAGGCGCACTGGCCATGAATGCCGGTGCCTGGGGCGGCGCCACGTGGAACCACGTCATCGAAGTCGACGTCCTGGACCGCCGCGGCGTGCGGCACACCCGCACGCCTTTGGACTATGAGATCGGCTATCGCAGCGTGAAGGGGCCCGCCAATGAATGGTTCATCGGAGCACGGCTGGAGTTCGAGCGCACCCCCGGGGTGAATACCGACGCGATTCGCGAACTGCTCGACAAGCGCAAGCAATCGCAGCCCATCGGCGAGTGGAGTTGCGGGTCGGTGTTCACCAATCCGCCGGGCGAGCACGCGGCACGACTGATAGAAGCGGCCGGCCTCAAGGGTTTTCGCATCGGCGATGCCTCGGTGTCCGAAAAGCACGCCAATTTCATCATCAATCACGGCGCGGCGCGCGCCGCCGATGTGGAGGCCGTGATCCAGCACGTGCAGCGCATCGTAAAAAACGTTCACGGCACGGAATTGCACACGGAAGTGCGCATCGTCGGAGAGTCCGCATGAGTCTGCTCAACTTGAAATCCGTCCCGCGCCGCGCCGGCAGGCCCACGGACTTCGGCAAGGTGGCGGTGCTGCTGGGAGGGGATTCCACGGAGCGCGAGATTTCTCTGTTGAGCGGCAATGCGGTGCTGGCGGCGTTGCAGCGCCGCGGCGTGAATGCCCATGCATTCGATCCTCAAAGCACGCCGGTGCAGGGGCTGGCGAGCGAGGGATTCGATCGCGCCTGGATTGCTCTGCACGGACCCGGCGGTGAGGACGGCACCATGCAGGGTGCGCTCGAGTGGTTGGGGATTCCTTACACGGGCAGCGGCGTGCTCGCGTCGGCGCTGACCATGGACAAGCTCAAGACCAAACGGGTGGTGGTCGGTGCGGGCCATGTCGCGCCCGACTACGTGGTGTTGTCCGGCCCGGCCGATCTGACGGCTGCGCTCGAGCGCATCGGCCTGCCGATGATGGTAAAGCCCGCTTCGCAGGGCTCCAGCGTGGGCATCACCAAGGTGAAGACGGCGGCGGAATTACCGGCCGCATATGCGGAGGCGAGCGCCATCGATCCCATCGTATTCGCGGAGACTTTCATCAGCGGCGAGGAATTCACCGTGGGCGTCTTACAGGATCGCGGCCTGCCGTCGATCCGCATCCAGCCGGCGACGGAGTTCTACGACTATCAGGCGAAATACTTTCGCAACGACACGCAGTATCACTGTCCGAGCGGCCTCGGGCCCAAGGCCGAGGCTGAGTTGCAGGCGGCGGCGCTGGGCGCGTTTCGCGTGACGGATTGCCTGGGATGGGGACGCGTGGATTTCATGCGCGACCCTGTCAGCGGCAAATTCTACTTCGTCGAGATCAATACGACACCGGGCATGACCGATCACAGCCTCGTGCCCATGGCCGCGCGCCAGTCCGGCATCGACTTCGAAGAGCTGGTGTGGCGCGTCCTAGAGACAAGTTTCCTGCGAGAACGCAAATGAACTTGAATTTCGCTCTGCGCCGCAATCGATTCAAGAACAAGCCCAAGGTGCAGAAGGCGGCGTGGAAGTGGCCCCGCTTCGCGGTCGAATGGCGCAGCTACGCGCGCCGCGCCATGGTGCTGGCCGTCATGGTCGCCGGATTGACCGCCGTCGTCTGGGCGCTGGATCGCCCGGTACGGGTCATTTCGATGGACGGCAGTTTTCAACGAGTGTCCCCCGGGCAAATCGAAAAAGCCGTGGCGCCGTTTTCCCAGGCGGGTTTCATGTCGGCCGATCTCGACGGCATTCAGCGAGCCGTCGAAGCGCTGCCCTGGGTGGAGCACGCGCGCATTCAGCGCCGCTGGCCCAACAGCCTGCATGTCACGGTGATCGAGCAGACCGCCGCGGCGCGCTGGGGCGATTCGGGGCTGTTGAATACGCGCGGCGAGCTGTTCGTCCGGGAAGCCACGCACGTCCCGGCGGAATTGCCGCGCCTGAGCGGCCCCGAGGGCACTGAATCACAGGTCGCGCAGCGCTATCTGGCCGTACAGGGGCGCA
>Ga0302320_10017818_pt1 | contig 14383 bp, 9 predicted proteins | sample Bog_T0_3_FD_202130 | JGI IMG/M metagenome (GOLD analysis project Ga0302320, IMG submission 202130) | Peat permafrost microbial communities from Stordalen Mire near Abisko, Sweden - Bog_T0_3 | ecosystem: Environmental > Terrestrial > Soil > Wetlands > Peat | place: Sweden: Abisko, Stordalen Mire...
GGTCATCCGCAAGGTCGAGTAGACCTCGGCAATCCCTTCCTCGGCCCAGATCGGCAGGGGCCTGGGCCGGTTGCTGAAGAACCAATGCACGGCCTCGTGGAGGATGGTATGGTGCACGTCGATCCCGGTCGCCTCGCCGTCCAACCCGATGACGTCGGAGTAAGCGGTCCGCGCGAAAAGTCCGGATACGGCGGCCGGCTGGCCGCGATCCAGCGGTTTGTAGGGGCGAAAGTCGGCGTCGCGCTTGAAGATCACCACTGTGACCGGCGGCAGATCGTGCCGGCCCGGAAAACCGGCCTGCATCGCCGCCGTGAACTGCTCCAGATCCAGCGCCCAAGTCCGGGCCTGCCATTCCGAGCCCGAGCTCAGGATGGAAAAATGCGGCGTGCGGATGCGAAACCACTCGTCCTGCGCCCGCAGGAGCTGGCCTGCGGCGCAAGCGGCCGCGCCGGCCAGCAGCAGCCGCAGGGCGGGGAAGGGCCGCCGCCCGCCGCTGGAATCGCGCATGGCTGGCCCTCCGGCGCCGGCGATCAGCCCGCGGCCGGGACGATCGTGACGCTCTGGATCTCCACCCGGTCGATCGGCGTGCTCTTCTCGCCGCCGCCCGACTTGGTCGGCACCGTCGCGATCCGCTCCAGCACGTCGTCGCCCGCGATCAATTCGCCGAAGGCCGTGTACTGGCGGTCCAAGAATGAAGCCGGACCGTGGCAGATGAAAAACTGGCTGCCGGCCGAGTCGGGGTTGGACGAGCGCGCCATCGAGATGACCCCCCGCACATGCGGCTTGCCGTTGAATTCGGCCTTGATCTGGTAGCCGGGGCCGCCGGTTCCCGGCGGGCCCTTTCCGCCCGGCTTGGTGTTCGGGCAGCCGCCTTGGATCATGAACCCCTTGATGATGCGGTGGAACGCCGTGCCGTCATAGAAGCCGGCGCGGGCCAGCTTCTTGAAATTTTCGACCGTTTTGGGCGCCACCTCCGGCCAGAACGAGAGGGTCAGCTCGCCGTAGGTCGTCTTGATGAGGGCAGTTTCAGAGGGTGTCGGAGAACTCATAAACGGACAGGAAAACCCGGCCCGCGTCCGGCCGCAAGAACCGTCTTGCCGTCACCCGAAGGGATGGAACCGGTCCTCCCGATCCGCCCGGGTGAGGCGGGTGAAGTCCCGCTGCGGCAGGCATTCCAAAAACAGCCGCCCGTAGCTCTTGGCGAGGACCCGCGCGTCCAGGATCGTGATCAGGCCCCGGTCGGTCTGCGAGCGGATGAGCCGGCCCACCCCCTGCCGGAATTTGATCAGGGCGTCGGGCAGCGTCAGTTCGTTGAAGGGGTTGCCGCCCCGCTCGCGGATCCGCTCGGCCTGCGCCTCGGCGACCGGGTGATCCGGCGGGTCGAACGGCAGCCGGGTGATCACGACTTGCGCCAGGGCCGAGCCGGGGACGTCGACGCCGGTCCAGAAGCTGTCCGTGCCGAAAAGGATCGCATTGCCCAGCCCGCGCATCTGGCGGGCGAGCTCGGTGCGCGACAGGGATTCGCCCTGGAGCAGCAGGGGCCGGCCCTCCGCCTCGTACACCGGGGCCAGGGCGGCGGCCACCGCCCGCAAATCGGTGTAGCTCGTGAACAGGACCAGGGAGCCGCCGCGCACCCGCAGGGTGCAAAAGCGGATGTAGTCGGTCAGGGCGTCCACCGCCAGCTTTGCCTCCTCACGGGAGGGCAGGGGGATGTCGGCGGCTACATAGACCCGCATCACCCGCTCGTAATCGAAAGGCGATTGCACCACGGCCGTCCGCGCGGCTTCCGCGCCCAGGCGGGCGGCAAAGGGGGCGATCTCTCCCCCCAAGGCCAGGGTGGCGCTCGTGCACACGATGCCGACCCCGCACCCAAAGAGGTGGCGGCGCAGGGCCGGGGCGACATCGATCGGGGCGCTGCGCAGCAGGACGGACTGCTGGCGCTTGCCCGAACGCTCCGCCCAATAGACATGCTCGGGGTCTCCCAGCGTGAGCCATTCGGTCAGGCCCGCCTGGATCCCCTGCAGCCGGGCCCGCTGCTCCAGCAGTTCATCCCGCTCGCGGCCGTCCTCGAGGGCGTCGGCGGACCTGGCGATCGACTGCTGGAGCGCCTGCAGGGGCGCGTCCAGCAGCGGTTCGGCCGCGCCGAGCTCCCGCAGGCGCACCACCGGGCGGGCCGGCAGCAGCCGCTGCTCGACAAAGTCGAAGAACTGCCGCGAAGCCTCCAGGGCGTTGCTCACCAGCTGGGCGCCCGCCGGATCGCCGCGCCGGCGCAGCAGGCCGCGCTTGGTGCGCGGATTGTAGAGAAACTTGAGCGCCCGGTCCACCCCCCCGCTGGCGAGCCCAAGCCCGAAGTGGTTGGTCGCCACTTCGGGCACCGTGTGCGCCTCGTCCAGCACCAGAAAATCCTCCGGAAAAAGCACGCCGCGGGCTTCGCTCTCGGCCGATTCGCCCCGGGCCCCCCCCGCCTTGATGAGGGCGAAGAGCAGCGCGTGGTTGACGACGATCAGGTTGGCCGCCCGCAGCCGGCCCCGGGCGCGCTGATAGAAGCAGCTCTGGCCGTCGCAGTACTTGCGGGAACAGGAGGAGGAATCCGCGTTCACCGTCTCCCAAACCTCCGCCCGCGGGGGCGGCTGCAGCTCGTGGCGCAGGCCGGTGGCGGTCTGTTCGGCCCAGCCGGCGATCCGCTGCAATTCGCCGTATTCGTCATCGGTGAACAGGGTGGCGCGCTCGGCAAGGGCGTGAGCGAGGCGGGTCGTGCACAGGTAGTTGGATTTGCCGAGCAGCACCGCGGACTTGAAATCGGCGTAAGGGGCCAATTGCGCGTCCGCGGCGAACAGCCGCCGGCAGAAGGCGAGGTCCTGGAGCTGGATCTGCTCCTGCAGCGAGATCGTGTGGGTCGAGACGACCATCTGCCGGTCCGAGTCGACGGCGTGGATCAGCCCGGGGATCAAGTAGGCCAGCGATTTGCCCACGCCGGTGCCGGCCTCGAACAGGAGCGTCTCGTCGGCGCGGAAGGCCGCGGCGACCGCCCGGGCCATTTGTTCCTGCTGCGGCCGGTGCTCCAAGTGCAGCGCCGATTCGAGCACCCCGCCGGAGGAGAAGATCCGGGCGGTCAGCTCCGGCGCCCGGCTGGTGGGTCCCTTGGGCGCCTCGAAAGGGTCGCTCAGTCCGATCATGACGGTTCGAAATCGGGCGGATACATCGGCAAATGAGAGTGAGTCTGATTCCGCCGTTTGCCGAATTGAAGCAGATTCACCTTCAATCCATTTGCCCGGCGCGGCGATTTCCGTTTCCTTGGGTGCCATCGAGCCGATGCATCCGCCCCAAAACCCGACCGACAGCTGGGTCCAGGAATTGGCCGGATTTCTCCGCAGCCACCCCGGCGTCAACGCCGTGCGGATCGATCCGCAGTCCCATCAGGTCTCCGTCGCCACGCTGGGGCCGATCGACCTGGGAGATTTCGAGGAGAAGCTGGCCGAGACCATCGCCGCCTTTGAGGCGCAGCTGGCCGCCAAGGCCCCGGCGGCCGCTCCCGCCGGCTACACGGTCCGCCGGCAGGGCGCGGCGGTGGTCCTGGGCCGCGACACGTGCGAGACCGCCGAAAAACTCTGGCTCTGGCGGGAGATGGAGTGGCCGGCGATCACCGCCGAACCGCTCCCCGAGGAGCAGGAGTGGCGGCAGCTCGCCTCGCTGGCGGCCGCCTGCTTCACCGCCGGGGCCCTGGGCTTCGCCTGCCAGCATGTCCTGCACGGCCCGGAATGGCTCGCCAAGGGGCTGTATGCGGCCGCCCTGCTCGCGGGCGGCTGGGACGCCGCCATCGACACCTGGGCCAATCTGCGCAAGCGGGAGATCGACATCCATTTCCTCATGCTGGCGGTGGCCATTGGCGCGGTCTCCATCGGCGCCTGGGGCGAGGCTGTGCTCCTGCTATTCCTCTTTTCCGCCTCGGGGGCGATGGAGGAGTATTCGCTCGACCGCACCCAGCGCGAGGTCGGGGCGCTCCTCAAGAGCGCGCCCAAGCGCGCGACGCTGGTGCGCCCCGATGGGACCGAGGCCGAGGTCGCGGTCGAGACCCTCCAGGTCGGCCAGCGGGTGCGGGTGCGCCCCGGCGAAGCTTTCCCGGCGGACGGCATGGTCATGACCGGCCGCAGCGCGAGCGACGAATCCGCGCTGACCGGCGAAGCCCAACCGGTGGCGAAGGCCGTCGGCGACCCGGTCTTCAGCGGCACGATCAATCTGTGGGGCGCGGTCGACTTCGACGTGACGCTGCTGCCGGCGGAGAGCACCCTGCAGAAGATCATCCGGCTGATCCAGACCGCGCAGAAGCTCAAGGCGCCGAGCGAGCGCTTCACCGATCGTTTTGGCACCGGTTACACCTATGCGGTGATCGGCGCGGCGGCGGCGATGTTCCTCGTGCTCTGGCTCGGTTTCCACCTGCCGGCGTTCGACAATCAGCCGGGCGTGCGCTCGGCGTTCTACCGGGCGATGACCCTGATGGTGGTGGCGAGCCCCTGCGCCCTGGTGCTCTCCATTCCGGCCGCGATCCTCGCGGCGATCGCCTGGGGCGCCCGCCACGGCGTCCTCTTCCGGGGCGGGGCGGCGATCGAAAAACTGGCCGACGTGAACGCCGTCGCCCTGGACAAGACCGGGACCTTGACGACCGGCGAGCTCGCGGTGGTCGGCTCCGAAAGCTTCCCCGCCGGCCGGGAGGCCGAGGTGATGGCCCTCGCCTACGCCCTGGAGGCCAAGTCCCAGCACCCGATCGCCCGGGCGATCGTGCGGCACGCGAAAGCGAGCGGGGTCAAGATGCTCGCGATCGACGAATTCCAGTCCCTCACCGGCCAGGGGCTGCGGGGACGCTTCGAAGGCTCGACCCTGCTCCTGGGCCGCCGGGAGCTGCTGGAGGCCGGCCCGCTCGCCGAGTGGGCGCAGGCGCTCCCGCCGGCCTCGGCCGAGCTGACCGAGGTCTGGGTGATCGCCCGCGACCTGGTCGGCCGGGTGCTGCTGCGCGACCAGATCCGGCCCGAGTCCGCGGCCGTCCTGGCCGGCCTGAAGGCGCTCGGCATCCGCACCGTGATGCTGACCGGCGACCGGCGCCATGCCGCGGAGGCGGTTGCCCACGAGCTTGGCGTCGACGAGGTGCGCGCCGGCCTCTCGCCCGAGGAGAAGGTGGCGGCGATCCAGGAACTGCGGGCCGCCGGCCACAAGGTGGCGATGGTGGGCGACGGCGTGAACGACGCCCCCTGCCTGGCCGCCGCGGACGTCGGCGTCGCGATGGGCGCCCGCGGCAGCGACGCGGCGCTCGAGCAGGCCGAGGTGATCCTGATGCACGATCGGATCGAAAACTTCCTCTCCGCCTACCGGCTGAGCCGCCGCGCGCGCCGGGTCATCCGCCAGAATCTTGGCCTGGCCCTCGGCGTCGTGGTCGTGATGGTGATCGCCAGCGCCGTCGGCGCGGTGCCCCTGGCCGTCGGCGTCGGGGCGCACGAGGGTAGCACCCTGATCGTCTGCCTCAACTCCCTGCGGCTGCTCTTCGGCAAGAATCGCTGAGCCCTAGCTCAGTCGACGATCCACACCCAGTCGCCGACCCGGACCTGCTCGTAGAGTTCGACGATGTCGGCGTTGCGCATCAGCACGCAGCCGGCGCTGATCGCCTGGCCGATGCGCTCCTCCTGATTGGTCCCGTGGATGTAGATGTAGCGGTCGTGGGTGTCGACCTCGCCCCCGGCATTCACGCCCGGTTCCAGCCCCCGCAGCCAGAGGATGCGACCGGTGACCAGATTGCGCTCCGGCTCGGCGGGGGGCAGCTCCGAGTAGTGCCGGCCGGTGGCGACCCGCGACTGGAACACCATCCCGGGCGGCTGCCCGGCCCCGATGCGCTCGGCGATGGCATGCAGGCCCCGGGGGGTGCCCAGGGAGTGCTTGATGTTGCACGGGGGGCGACGCGAGGTGGAGATCACATAACTTTTTACCAAGGAATTTGTTCGGTAATATTGCAGCGTGGAGCTGCCCAGGCGCACAACCAGGATCCGGTCTGTGGGCTTGATACCGAGGCGGGAAGAGATTTCAGTCAACGGTTCCCAAAGTGTTTCCATGAGCAAGACGCCATCCTTCCATGTCGGCATCGTCGGCGCCACCGGCGCGGTCGGTCAAGAACTGCTGCAGCTTTTGCAGGAGCGGCAATTTCCGCTCGCCGGCCTGAGGCTCTTCGCCTCCGCCCGGTCCGCCGGCAAAACCGTCTCGTTTGGGGGCCGCGCCGTCCCGGTGGAGGAGGCGAAGGCGGGCGTCTTTGCCGATCTCGACCTGGCCTTCTTCGCCGCCGGCGGCCGGGTCACCCGCGAGCTGGCACCCGATGCGGTCAAGGCCGGCTGCCTGGTGATCGACAAGAGCTCGGCCTTCCGCCTCGATCCCACCGTCCCCCTGGTGATCCCGGAGATCAATCCCGAGGCGCTGCGCACCCACGCCGGCATCATCGCCAACCCCAATTGTTCGACGGCCGTCACCTTGATGGGCCTTTGGCCGCTGCACCTGCGGTTCGGCCTCAAGCGTTATTTTGTTTCCACCTACCAGTCGGTTTCCGGCACCGGCGCCGACGCCGTGAGGGAGCTCGAAACCCAGGTGCAGGCGCATGTCCACGGCCAGGAATTGACCCGGAAGGTCTACCCGTACCAGATCGCCTTCAATGTGATCCCCCAAGTGGACACCTTTGGCGCCAACGGGTACACCGGGGAGGAGACCAAGATGATGCAGGAAAGCCGCAAGATCATGGGCCTGCCGAACCTGCGGGTTTCCGCCACCTGCGTGCGCGTTCCGGTGGTCCGCGCCCATTCCGTGGCGATCAGCGCCGAGTTCGAACGGCCGGTCAGCGTCGAGGAAGCCCGGGCCGCAGTGGCGGCCTTTTCCGGGGCGCAATTGGTGGATGAGCCGGGGCGCCAGCGCTACCCGACGCCGCTTGATTTCACCCGCCAGGTGAAGTGCGGGGTGGGGCGCATCCGCCTCGACACCGCCCTGGACAACGGACTTTCGCTCTGGGTCAGCGGCGACAACCTCTGGAAGGGCGCCGCCCTCAATGCGATTCAGAATGCGGAGCTGATGGCGCGCGATGGCCTGCTCCGGCCGAAGGCCAGCCTGGCCCAGGTCTGAAGCAGGTCTGCCGGTGGGGTAGCTCAGCGGTTAGAGCAGGGGTTTTACATACCCAAGGTCGGGGGTTCGATTCCCTCCCTCACCACCAAGCGGATGCGGCCCGCCGCCTCGGCGCGGCTAGGGGGTATCGTCCTGCGGCCTACCGCCCCCTCCCCCGGCTTAGGTGCGAAAATAGTTTGGATTCTGACCGCTCGGCGGCCGGAGGGGGCCGCCGGCGGCCGGAAACGACCTTAACTCTCCTCTGGCGCCCGGCCCGGTGGACGTCAGCTGGACTGGGTGGTGGCGTTCGACTGGGAAAATCTCGCGCCCAATTTGCCGACGCTATTGGTGGGCAGCTGCCGTCCGCTGCTGTCCACTTCCGGCACTTCGCAGGTCATCCAGTAATCATGCAGCACTTTCAATTGGAGGCGGAGCGCTTCGAACCTGCTGGACTTCACATGGTAGGAACTGGCCCCCAGCATGTAGGCTTTCTTGATATCGTCCGGATCGGAGGAGGCGCTGAGGATGACGGTGGGGATGATGGCCCAGGCGGGATTCCTCTTGAGATGCTCCAGCACGCCAAAACCGTCCGTGCCCGCCATTTTCAGGTCGATCGTGATGAAGGTGGGATAGGCATACCGGCTTCGATCGGCGTATTTTCCCTCCCCCATCATGTAGGCGATCGCCTCTTCGCCGCCCGCGACCTTGTGAATTGGGTCGCTCACGCCGATGTCCCGGAAGGCCCGCTCAATCAGGAACAGGTCGAAGGCCTGGTCGTCCACGATCATGATCGTCGAATGGTATTTCTTCATCGGTGTGCTTGGCCGGCCGCGAGCGCTTCCCTCCGCACGCTGGCCGGCAGGAGCATATCCCGGGGGCGGGCGGGGGACGATGGGGTCTAACCCGCGGTCTTGCTCCGCCAGCGCGCGCGGGCTCAGCCGATCGCCAGCTCTTTCGAAATCGCGGCGATGGCGGCGGCCGCCCGCGCCAGGTCCTCCGGACTATGGGCCGCGCTGACCTGGGTGCGGATCCGGGCGGCACCCTCCGGCACGACCGGGTAGAAGAAACCCGTGACGAAGAAGCCCCGCTCCAGCATCCGACCGGCGAAACGCTTCGCCAGCGCCCCTTCTCCCACCAGGATCGGGACAATCGGGTGCGCGCCCGGCTTCACGGCAACGCCGGCGGCGGCCAACGCTCCGCGGAAAGCGGCGGTATTCTGCCGCAAACGCTGCCGCAATTCCGGCAGTTCCGAAACCATCCGCAGGGCCTCGAGTGCCGCCGCCGTGATCATGGGCGCGAGCGAATTGGAAAACAGGTAGGGCCGCGACCGCTGCCGCAGGAGTGCGATGATCTCCCGTCTCCCGCTGAGATAGCCGCCGGACGCTCCCCCCAGGGCCTTGCCCAGGGTGCCGGAAAGCAGGTCCACGCGGTTCAGCACGCCGGCTTCCTCGTGACTGCCCCGGCCATTTTGTCCCAGGAAGCCGACCGCATGGCTATCGTCGACCATCACCAGGGCGCCGAACCGCTCGGCCAAGTCGCAGATTCCCCGCAAGGGCGCGAGGGTCCCGTCCATGGAGAAGACTCCGTCGGTCACGATCAGCTTGTGCCGAACCGAGGCGAGGTCCGCCTCCCGCAGTTTTGCCTCCAGGTCCGCCAAATCGCAGTTTCGATAGCGGACACGCCGGGCCCGGCAGAGCCGGATGCCGTCGATGATCGAGGCATGGTTGAGCTCGTCGCTGACGATCGCATCCTCGGCCGACAGAAGGGTCTCGAACGCCCCCCCGTTGGCGTCAAAACAGCTCGAATAGAGGATAGTGTCCTCGGTGCCGAGAAACGCGCTCAGCCCCTCCTCCAGCTCGCGATGCAGCTCCTGCGTGCCGCAGATGAATCGGACGGACGAAAGCCCAAAGCCCCAGTGCTCCAAAGCCAGCTGCGCCGCCCGGACAATCCGCGGGTGATTCGCCAGCCCGAGGTAGTTATTGGAACACAGGTTGAGGACGGATGCGCCGCCAACCCGAATATGCGCTCCCTGGGGCCCGGAAAATGGCCGCTCCTGCTTGGCCAGGCCGTCGGCTTCAATCCGGGCCAGGATCTCCCGCACGGAAGCCAGAAATGTTTCGCGGCCGCTCATGACCAGGTGAGCACGATCTTGCCCGATTTTCCCGACCGCATGAGATCAAAGGCCGTTTGGAACTCCCGGAAATCAAAGCGGTGGGTGATCACCGGAGTAATGTCCAGGCCGCGCTGGATCAGGGACTGCATCTTGTACCAAGTCGCGTAGATCTCCCGTCCATAAATGCCCCGAATCGTCAGCATGCTGAAGACCACCTTGTTCCAATCGACCGCGGCTTTTTCCGGCATGATCCCCAATAGGGCGATACGGCCGCCGTGGGCCATGTTGTCGATCATGTCGTTCAAGGCCCGCGGGCTGCCGGACATCTCCAAGCCCACGTCGAAGCCTTCCTTCATCCCGATCTCCCGTTGGACCTCCGCAAGGTCTTCTCGGGAGACATCGACCACCCGGGTCGCCCCCATCCGCTCGGCGAGCGCCAGCCGGGCCGGATTGACGTCGGTGACGACGACCTTGCGGGCTCCGGCCTGCTGGGCAATCGCCGCCGCCATGCAGCCGATCGGCCCGGCGCCGGTGATGAGCACGTCTTCGCCGACCAGGTCGTACTGCAGGGCGGTGTGGGTCGCGTTGCCCAGGGGATCGAAGCAGGAGAGGACGTCCAACGAGATCGTCGGATCCACCTTCACGGCGTTGCTGGCGGGCAAGCAGAGGTATTCCGCAAAGGCCCCGTCGCGATTCACCCCGACGCCCTTCGGGTCCTTGCACAGATGGCGCCGGCCGGCCAAGCAGTTGCGGCAGACCCCGCAGACGATGTGCCCCTCGCCGTCGACCAGCTCGCCAATCCGGAAGCTCTGGACATTCGAGCCGACCCGGGCGATTTCGCCGACAAACTCGTGGCCGATGATCATCGGCACGGGAATCGTTTTCGCCGCCCATGCATCCCAGTTGTAGATGTGCACGTCGGTCCCGCAGATCGAGGTCTTCTTGATCCGGATCAGGACATCGTTCGGGCCCGGTTCAGGCACAGGAAACTCTGCGAGCGTCAGGCCGGGCTCGGCGGTCAGTTTCGCGATCGCAAGCATGGTCTGGTTCATGCGCCGCTGATCGAATCCGATTGGGGCGGAAAAGGGCAGCAAACTTTGCGTCCTGACCGGCTTTTCCGAGGCGGTCGCGCCTGATGGCCGGAGGGAGCCTACCGAGGCGTCGCGGCGTGCCACCGTTCCAGCGCGGCTTGCAATTCTGCCAGCCGCACGGGCTTCGTCACATAGTCGTTCATCCCGGCCGCGAGGCACTTTTCGCGGTCCCCCGCCATCGCGCTCGCCGTAATCGCAATGATGTGGAGCGGCGCAAGCCAGGGGCAGGTGGAGGCGTTATCCGCTTCCCGCCGGCGGATCAGCCGAGTCGCTTCGAAGCCGTCCATTTCCGGCATCTGGCAGTCCATAAATACGAGCGCATAGGGAATCCGCTGCAGCGCTTGGAGCGCCTCGATCCCGTTGCCAACCGGGTCCGCGGAGCAGCCGAGCTTCTTCAACAGCGCGAGCCCGACCTTCTGATTCACCGAGTTGTCCTCCGCCAGCAGGAGGCGGGCGCCTTCCAGGCGGCCGCGGAGCGAGGGCGAGAGCGGCGGCAGGCGGGAGGCGCCGTGCCTGGGCGCCGAGAGCGCGGCGCTCTCCGCCCTCCCAATCACGCCCACCAGGCAGTCAAACAGGCGCGATTGCTTGACCGGCTTGTGCAGCGCCGCGTCGATTCCGGCGGCCTGCATCGACTGACTGCTGTAGCCGTGCCCCAGCGGAGTCAGGGCGATCAGCCGGGTGCCGGCGATGGCCGGATCGGATTTGATGGCCCGCGCCAACGTCAGGCCGTCCATCTCCGGCATTTCGACGTCGAGCAGCGCGATGTCGTACGGATGGCCCTCAGTGGCCGCCGCCCGCAACGCGCGCAGGGACTCGTGGCCGTTGGCGGCGCTGCCCTTCTGGAGCTTCCAAGCGAAGATCTGATGACGCAAAATCTGCCGACTGGTGGCGTTGTCATCGACGACGAGCACGCGCAGATCGGACCAGCCGTCGCGCTCCACCGGCAGAGGCGGGAGCTCGGCGGGGGGTTTGCCGAATTGCGCCGTAAACCAAAAGGTGGATCCCTTGCCCGGTTCGCTCCGGACGCCGATCTGGCCGTCCATCATCGCCACCAGTTGCTTTGAGATCGCCAGCCCCAGTCCGGTTCCACCGTACTTCCGCGTGGTCGAGCTATCGGCCTGGGCGAACGCTTCGAACAACCTGGCCTGCACCTCGGGAGCGATGCCGACGCCGGTGTCGCTGACCTCAAAACGGAGCACCTGCCGGCTTTCAGCCTCGGTCTGGGGCCGAACTCGGATCACCACTTCGCCGCGTTCGGTAAATTTGAGGGCGTTGCCGACGAGGTTGACCAGCACCTGGCGGAGCCTTCCCGGATCGCCGCGCAGCAGCCGGGGCACTTCAGGCGGCAGGTCCATGATGAGCTCGGTGCTCTTGCCCTGCGCGCGCTCCGCGAGCATGTCGAGCGTGCCCTCCACGGTTTCCATCAGGTCGAAATCGAGCGTCTCGAACGTGAGCTTGCCGGCCTCGATCTTCGAAAAATCCAGCACATCGTTGATCACGGTGAGGAGTGTGTCGGCGCTGGCGCGGATCGTTTCGGCGTAGTCGCGCTGGACCGCCCCCAAGTCCAGATCGAGGAGCAAGCCAACCATTCCAATCACGCCGTTGATCGGCGTGCGGATCTCATGGCTCATGTTGGCGAGAAACTCGCTCTTCGCCTTCGCGGCCGCTTCGGCCGCTTCCTTGGTGATCCGCAGCTCGCGGGTGCGTTCGTCGACCAGGCGTTCCAGATTCTCGAGCTGGAACTTGGCCTGGCGCGCGAGATGCCATTTCTCCGTGAGCGCGGTCGCTAGCTGGAGGGCCTCGACATTATCAAACGGCTTTTTGAGGATCACCAGCCGGTCCGACTGGCCGAGCCGCGCGCCCATGGCGTCCCAGGAGTAGTCCGAATAGGCGGTGCAGATCACGATCTGCATCTCCGGATCGATCTCCCAAATGCGGGCGGTGGTCTCGATGCCGTCCCAGCCCGGAGGCATCCGCACGTCCATGAACGCCATCGCATACGGCCGCCCTTCCGCGACGGCCCGGCGCGCCAACTCGAAGGCGTCCTGGCCCTGAAAGGCCGAATCCAGTTCGAAGCAAAGCTGCGGCCGCCCCCGCCCGGCCGTGCCGAACAAGGCCTCTTCCAGCGCCTGCGACTTGTCCGCCGGGCGTGCCGCGGCGAGGATCTTGCGGAAGTCCTCGTGGATCGAACGATTGTCGTCGACGACCAGGATGCGCAGGTTCTTTTTAGCGGCCGGAGTGTTCATGGGAAGTTGATTCCAATTGGCGGGGCAATTCGAGAATGAAGGTCGCCCCGCGGCCCGGGCCGTCGCTTTGGACGGCGAGCGAGCCGCCGAGCTGCCGCGCCGCCAGCGCGCCGCTGTGCAGGCCGAAGCCGTGCCCGCCTTTTCTGGTCGTGAAGCCATGGTTGAAGATCCGCGCCAAGTTCTCGGCCGCGATGCCCACGCCGTTGTCGGAGACCGAGATCCGCACCCGCTCGCCGCCGCCGTCGATCCGCAGGCCGATGCGCTTGTCCGGCCGGCCCGAATCGCTGCAGGCGTGTTTCGCGTTGCGCAGCAGGTTGACCAGGATCTGGAGGACCTTGTGCTTGTCCGTGGTGATCTCCGGAGAGATTTGAACGTCGCGCACGAGATCGACTTCATGGCGCGCGAGCGAGGTCGCGTTCAAGCGCAGGGCATCGTCCACCAAATCGACCAGCGCGACGGTTTCGAGGAAGCCGGACGTCTTGGCATAGCTTTGCTGCATGGCGACGATATCCTTGATGTGTTCGACGTTCTTGCGCAGCTGCTCAAGCTCCTCGGTGACCGCGCTGCGCTCGGCCGCGAGCGAATCTCGCAAGCTCGCCAAGTAGCCCGGAATCATTCGGCCGCGCGGATCGTCGCGCAAGAACGCGCCCAGGTCGGCCTGATGTTCCTCGAAGAGCGCGGCCAGCTTGGCGATGTTGGCCGCTTTCGAGTGCTGGACATGCTCGGCGACGAGCGTAGCCGAAACATTCACGCTGTTGAGCACGTTGCCCACGTTGTGCAGGACGCCCGTGGCAACCTCGGCCATGCCCGCCTGCCGGGAGCTGGCCAGGAGCTGCCGGTGCGTGTCCGCGAGCTTGAGTTCGGCCTGCCGGCGCGCGGTGACGTCGCGGAAGCACCAGACCCTGCCAGCTATCCGCTCGGCAATGCGTTGCGGCCGGGAGTAACTTTCGAAGCAGCGACCGTCTTTGAATTCGAGGACGCCGCTCGTTTCCCGGTCCGGATTGGCGTCCGCCTGCCGGCGCTGGTCCGCAAACCTCTCCGGTTCCGTCAGCGGCGCGGCCACCGCGGCGAAGAGCTCCGGCGGGGTGCGACTTTCGAGGGCCGCTCGTTCCAGGCCCCACAGCTCGGCGAACCGGCCATTGCACGCGGTCAGCGCACCCGCCAGATCAACCACGAGAATCCCGTCGATCGTCGATTCCAAGGTCGCGTGGAGCACGGAGAGCGAGCCGGCGACCTGCTGCGTGCGTTCGTCCAGCCGCGCCAGCGTCTGGGACAGTTGCGCCCGGCTGCGGCTGGCGGCGAGCCGGATGAAGACCACCGCGCCAAACGCCACCGCAATGTTGCCAAGGCCGAACATCACGGCGTTCTTACGGATCCAGCCGAAACTGCCGAACGTCGCGTTGGCCTGGCGGCCCGAGAAACGGTAGCAGTAGGACTTCAAGGCGCCGGCCGCGGCGGCGACGCGCGCCGTCCGCGCCGGGATCTCCCGGTCCATTGCCTCCATCGCCGCGGCGAAGTCGGGATCGACGAGGCTGCGCACTTTGCGAAATTCCGCGTCGAGCGAGTCGACTGCGGTCCCCAGCGCCGTCACCAGGCCCCGGCCGTCGGCATCCGGCACAAGCTCCCCCAGATCACGCAACTCGATTCGCATTTGCGCGGCGTCGGCCTCCACCTGCCGAGCCTGGGCCGCCCGCTGCTCCTCGTGCGCGAAGAGATATTCATAGGAGTTCAGGCGATAGACCGCCAGGTGCTCCTGCAGCGACGCGAGCTCGCTCAAGGCGGGCAAGCCCTGGTGCTCGAGCGAAGCGGCG
>Ga0302320_10017819_pt1 | contig 14383 bp, 14 predicted proteins | sample Bog_T0_3_FD_202130 | JGI IMG/M metagenome (GOLD analysis project Ga0302320, IMG submission 202130) | Peat permafrost microbial communities from Stordalen Mire near Abisko, Sweden - Bog_T0_3 | ecosystem: Environmental > Terrestrial > Soil > Wetlands > Peat | place: Sweden: Abisko, Stordalen Mire...
TCTACTATCCAACATGCAGGAGTATTTTTAAGACCCGGTGGGTTAGGAGATCATATATATGTTGGTAAATCATATAAAGCAGCTCTAAAAAGAGATAATTTTAAAGAATTTCCTTATGATATTATTACGGATAGAAAAGTTACAGCAGTTACTGGTGCTGCTCAAATAATCAGTAAGACTAATTTTGAAAAAGTTAAGGGTTTTAATGAAAAATTTATAGTTTGTGGTGGTGATGTTGATATTTGTATCAGATTAAACAAGGTAGGTCTGCAAACTTGGTTAATAGGAGAGGGTTATATTTTGCATAAAGAAAGCCAGTCTAGACCAAATTTAACCGTTCCCTATAATGATTTTTATAATTCATATTTTTCATATATGTCAGCTTTTGATTTAAAATGTGGAGACCCATTTTCTTCAAAAATTACAGGAAAAATGAAATGAAAAAAGATATCAAAACTATAATGTTTAGAGGTGTTAGGAAATCGGCGCACTTGACGAGACGTTCATTATACAAAGGCGCTCGATTTTCTGAAAAAGTCGAGAATAAAGCACATAGAATTATTAATGGTATCGATTCGACTATTAACATTAATGATCATATAAAATTTGAAAAATATTACTATGAGTCTTTACCCTATATAACTCCATTATATCCAGCACTTCCTACTGCAGATAGAAAAGGAATGGTTACGTTATTGATTCCTTCTTTGCAAAAAAGTTCATTTTTTGGTGGAACTGCAACGGCCATAATATTTGCATGTGAACTTGCAAGTAAGATGGGATTGAACATAAGAATTGTAGAAACACTTAAACACGGAGAAGCTGATAAGGGTGATATTGTAGACTTTGTCAAAAATAACGACTACAAGTTTAATAACAGTAATGTAGTTCTAATTGATGTTTCAGCGAGAAGATTTAATATTTATGGATATATTGATATTCACCCCAACGACATATTTTTGGTTTCAGCATGGTGGGACGCTTATATTGCAGATAGGTTACCGCTACCAAATAAATATATTTATCTTATCCAAGATTATGAGCCAATATTTTATAGTAATAGCGACAAATTTGTATTAGCTGATAGTACTTATAAGAGTGATAAGTTTCTACCAGTTTGCAACACAGAGTTAATGTATAAGTTTATGGCTTCGAAAAATTTTAAATATATTAAAGATTGTGGCTTATGGTTTGAGCCAGCTGTAAATATTGGAAGTAAATATGGTTATATTGACAAAAATAAAATTGGTAAAAAGAGAGTATTTATTTATGGTCGTCCTTCAGTAGAAAGAAATTTATTTTATATTGCATTAAAATCTATTGATTATTTATTTAGTGAGGGTCTGGCAAACCCAAAAGATTATGAAATTTTTATGGCAGGACAGGATAAAATTAGCGATATCCAATTACCTTGTGGCATAACTATTATTAATTTAGGTAAGATGGCAATTACTGATTACTATAAATTTGTTCCAACAGTTGATATAGCTTTGTCATTAATGCTTGCTCCTCATCCAAATTATCCAACTCTAGAATTCGCATCTTGCGGTGTACAAGTAATTACGACAATTTACGAAACAAAAACGAATCTTAGTATCTACTCGGAAAATATTCATATTGTTGAACCTGATTTTATTAAAATAGCTAGTACAATAGTTAAGTTAAGCGATTTTAATCGATCTGTTGCAATAGATAATGCCATGCAATGCAATATTCCTAATAATTGGAATGATGCACTCAATAATGTTATTTCTAGTATTGCTTTATATTACAAAAACAACTGAAAATATAAGTAATTTATAATTTTTTAAATCTTTTTATCACTTTAGCCTGGTATTTAATTAAGTGGCTATTTAGTATTTCATCTTTTGTATGTAACTTATTTTCTAATTCCTTTGTGTATACCTTTTGTGCAGTTAGTAACTTTTTTAAATTATTCGCATGATTTGTAGTAAGATCTATTTTTTCAATTAATTTTTCTATTTTATCTGCCTGAATCGTGCCATCAAATTTGTTTACATATTTTATACTAGTAAATTTGAGATCAATTTTATTAACTAATTTATTTAGATTGAATTTGTCTAATTCTATAGTTGGATCATAATAATGTTTTTTTATAGAATTATTTGATGATTTTTTAGTCACAAAAACAACACTTGGATCTTCTAAATTTAGTATATTTACAAAATACAACTGTACATCAAACCCACTTTCTGAAACCTTATCAATAAAGTCATAACCAAATTCATTCCATACCAAATAGTCCATTTCTCCAGATCCATGATATGAGGCTTCTTTAATATTGTGTACATTATTACTTATTGTTGATGTTCTATTGATAGTCCTTCTCGTAAGCATTATAGGCACAGTAAAAATATGATAGCCACCACTTTTTAACACTCTATGAATTTCTTTTAGACCTATCATCGGATCAGGTATATGTTCTAAAGTGTCTGATGTTAATAACAAGTCAAATTGATCATCTTTGTAATCTAATCTCATTAAGTTTTGGGACTTAACCTTTGGGTTATTTGACTTATATTCTGAGTACTTAAGATTTTTAATGTTTTTTAGGGTATTGTGAAGTTTTCCACATGAATTTACTTCTGCAACCGCCATATTATTAAATACTCCATCACTTACAGATTGATCGAGTGAATAATTAGATACTCTTGCCTTAACACAGAAAGTTAAATTGATAGCTAAGGCTAAATTCCTTAATCTTTGAGAACAACCACAATAGATACAATACATTGACTCTCTATGATCAAAAAGTTCTCTTTGTGTTGCATCTAAATTCCATGTTTTGCTTAAATCATCATTAATTATTTTTTGATATCTATATGGCCCAAAACCACCACACACCGAACAAAAGCCATGTTTTTCTGATACACTAGCTTGCTTTAATCCTCTTAAGTATTGAGTCCTATTCAATAGGTTCAATTTTAATTTTAATTCAGACAGCTTTTTCATAATTAATTTTTAGTTCATGGTTAATATTGATGACCCCATGACTCTTTTGAACTTTTATAACTTCAATTTCCTCAAGATTATCTCGCCAATCATAAACTTCTACGCCGCTTGAATCAGATACTGCCGGAGAGATCATATACTTACCTGAATTAAATGCATTCGGAATAACCCACGTTAAATTGACTTCATCATTTTTAATAAGATCCTTGACAGGTTTTTTGCACCATAGCGTGTTTGATTGAAACATTATTTGACCTGTTAAATCAGTTATCGTGAGACCACATACAGGTTTGTCTATATCTTGTTTGGCTTTTAATACTACATCGATGATGATATTTTGGTCTTCATAAAACTTAAGTTGATCATTTTTATCATTTCTTATTTTCATACTCTTAATGATGGCTTTTTGAGTACCCCATCTTGCTAACCCACTTCTTGGTAAATCTGAGTTTTCTTGCCTGTTAATAATACTCAAATAATTTTTAACTACTTTATCAATTGGTCCCATCTTTTGAATTTCACCATTTTCTATTAGAATTCCTGAAGTACAATATTCTTCCAATGCTCCAACATCATGACTTACAAAAACAACGGTTTTTTTATTTTTTTTAAGTTGACGGAAGTAATCGTAGCATTTTTTTTGAAAAATGGCATCTCCAACAGCTAAAACTTCGTCAATCAATAAAATATCACTTTGAGCTCTAATTGCAATTGAGAAAGCTAGTCGCACTTGCATCCCACTAGAATAATTCTTTAATTTTTGATCCATAAAGTCATGAAGTTCTGCAAAATCGACAATACTTTTATACATGCTTTCCATTTGTTTGTGTGTAAAACCAAGCAGAGCACCATTTAGATATATATTATCTCTACCTGTTAATTCTGGATTAAAACCAACACCCAATTCAATAAATGGAGTTAAGCTCCCTTGAATATTTATTGATCCTTTAGATGGGGTATATACACCAGCAAGTAATTTTAGTAAGGTACTCTTGCCACTTCCATTCCTTCCAACAATTCCAAAAAATTCACCTTTTTTTATTTCAAAGCTTAAGTCGTTTAGTACTTTTCTATTATCGGCTTTTCCTCTTCTTCCAATATCTACAAAAACTTGTTTAATGCTATTGTGTTTTTTGTGTGGCAAAATAAATTGCTTTGTAAGGTTTGTGACTTTAATTGAAATATCTGAGTTATCCATTATAAATTCTCTGCAAAGTATTTAGATTGACTCTTAAAGAAAGGAATTGCAAATAAAATGAAAGAAACTACTAATATTATTGGTATGGCCATTAATATTTTATGTTTTTCTAAACTCCAAATAGTAATTGTACTATGCGAAACTAGAGACCAACGAGAATCTTGTATTATTTGAGCCATAGGATTCAACATTAATATTTTTTGATATTTTAATGGTAATAAAGATAGGGAGTACAAAATTGGAGTTGCATAAAATCCCGCCTGCATTAATACTTCCCAGATATACGTAACATCTCTATATTTAACGAATAAAGCCGACAAAATAAAACCAATACTTAAGGATAGTGCAAATAATTCAATAATTAGAATTGGTAATATTATCCAGCTCTTAGCTGGATAAACACCATTAATGAAAGCAAATATTATAACAACTAAAAATGTTATTGCTAAATTTATAAACGCAGCAAATGAGCTACTTACTACTACTAAATACCTAGGTATACTAATTTTCCTAATAAGATCCCCTCTAGCTACAATTGATGATGCGGAAATCATTGTTGCTTCTAAAAAAAAGTTCCAAAGAACAATCCCAAGTAGTAAATAAACTGGGTAGTGAGCTATGCCTTTTCCAACTTTAAGAAATTTAGTAAATACAATATATAAAATTAGAAATAAGAATAATGGACGTAGAAGAGACCATAAATAACCTAATACTGAATTTTGGTAGCGAACTTTAAAGTCCGATACTACCATTGCGCGGAGAATTGATCGGTTTTTTTGATTTATAAATCTCATAAGTAAAGTAGTACACTAATTCTAGCATGAATGTATCTGTTGTAATACCCAATTGGAATGGAGAAAAATATTTAGCTAATTGTATTGATTCTCTTTTATCCCAAACTTTAAAGTCTGAAATTGTGATAGTTGAAAATAATTCAACAGATAATTCTAAAGAGATTTTAAATAAATACAGTCAGATAACAGTACTTGAACAACAAAAGAACTTAGGGGTAGCTGGGGGTTTTACGGCAGGGTTTAGTTATGTTTTAGAAAATAATTGTGATTACGCTGTCCTATTTAATAACGATGCAGTTGCAGATAAAAATTGGTTAAAGAATTTAGTTGAAACAGCTGAGTCAAATAAAGAAATAGGCATAGTAACGTGCAAGTTTTTACGCATCGATAAGAAGCATATCGATAGCACTGGTGATTTTTATACTAAATATGGCTTGCCTTACTCTAGAGGAAGAAATGAAGTCGACAATAATCAGTACGATGATAAAACAGAAATTTTTGCAGGTAGTGGCGGAGCAAGTTTATACCGATCATCGATGCTAAGACAAATAGGCTTATTTGATAATGATTTTTTTGCGTATTATGAAGATGTAGATATCAGTTTTAGAGCACAACTAGCAGGCTGGAAAGTTAAATATCAGCCAAATGCTGTGGCATATCATATCGTTAGTGCAACAACATCAAGATTAAGTAACTTTGCTTCATATCATACTGGAAAAAATATTCCTTTATTATACTTAAAAAATGTTCCAGGTTGGTTGTTTTTTAAATACTTACCGTTTGCGACATATTGGTATTTTAGGATGTTTGCTGCAAGAGTAATTAGGGGTGGTTTTTGGGCATTTGCTAGGGGATTTATGATGTCAATTTACTTTATGCCAAAGAAATTAATAGAGAGGTATAAGATTCAAAGTACTAAAAAAGTATCATCAAAATATATAGATAGTGTCATTTGTCATAGCAGACCACCAAAACCCCCAAAGTTATAAAAAATAAAGTAGAATATAAGATATGGCACGTATCGTTATTGATGCTAGAGAGATTTATACTACTACTGGTCGCTATATAGAGCGGCTATTATATTATTTACAAGAAATAGACAAAAAAAATGATTATATGATTCTTTTATATCCAAAAAATTTTGATATTTGGCAGCCGAGAAATAAAAACTTTAAAAAAGTAATCTGTCCTTATAAAGAATTTACTTTTGGTGAACAAATCGGACTTAAGAAACAGTTAAATCAATTAAAACCAGATTTAGTCCATTTTGGTATGGTGCAACAACCAATCTTTTATAAAGGCAAGGTAGTTACGACTATGCATGATTTAACAACTACTAGATTTAGAAATCCAACAAAGAACAGATTAATCTTCTGGTTTAAACAACAAGTTTATAAATATGTGAATTGGTATGTCCCTGGAAAAAGTCTATATGTGATTACCCCTTCTGAGTATGTCAAAAAAGATATAGTGAATTATGCTCACATTAATCCAAATAAAATTATAGTTACTTACGAAGCCGCTGATGAGATTCATGAAGTAGCAAAACCAATTATGGCTTTACAATCAAAACCATTTCTATTGTATGTAGGACGTCCTCAACCACACAAAAATTTAAGTCGATTAATTGAAGCTTTTGCAGAATTAAAGAAAAGTTACCCAGACTTATTACTAGTATTGGTTGGCCGCAGAGATAAAATGTACGAAAGGTATATTAAAGTCGCCAAAAGACATAAGGTAGCTGATTCTGTAATATCTACCGGCTTTGTATCTGAAGGCCAGTTAAAATGGCTGTACAGAAGCTGTAGAGCATATGTATTCCCTTCTTTAAGTGAAGGTTTTGGACTGCCTGGATTAGAAGCAATGCTTCATAGAGCTCCAGTTGCTTGTAGTACTACAACGTGTTTACCAGAAATATATGGTGATGCAGCATGGTATTTTAACCCTTTAGATGTTTATGATATGGTTCGTACGATTAATGAAGTGTTAATAAATACTGAGTTACGTAAAAAACTGATTTTAAGTGGTCGAGAACAAGCAGCCAAGTATAGTTGGCAACGAATGGCTAATCAAACTTTAGAAGTTTATAAAAAAGCTCTTCAATAATTAAATAAATCTCTATTTTAAGTAATCACATCCACTAATTACTTGATATTTGTTTTGGGATTAGCGGTTTTTAGCGCATAATTATTTTTATGTTAAAGAAGTTTATATCTACATCAATATTTGCTCTATTATTTATTGTTTTTATAGTTTCACCAGTAAAAGCTCAATCTAATACAAATGATGCGATAAATTCCTCTAGTATCTTTAGTATGCCAGGCCAATCTTATTTCCAAAATCCTTCAGCCGTGAGTCAATCTAGTGGTTCTTTAAGTACTTCGCCTGTTTCGAATTTATTACAACAAGCCCCATCTAGTGGCATTAGTGTCGACAGTCCCGTTAGTACTGGTAGCCAAGTTACAAACAATAACACAAGCAGTGATGCCTGGATAATAGTGTTAATATCAGTTCTAGCTGTTTGTGCTTTAACAAGTTTCGGCTATATGATTACTGACACCTCTAAATTTGAAAATTCCTTAAACGATGAAGATATATTTGAGCAAGAAGATAATGTAACAGAAATAACACCTGAGGATCAACCAGAAATAGTTGAAGAAATTATTGTTGAAGAAACTCTAATCGAAGAAATTCCCAAGAAGTCAACAAAAAAAGAGACTAAGAAAAAACGAAATAAGCATGGAAGACCGGCTAAAAAGAAACGTAAGTAAAAATTAACTTTTACTTAAATAATTAATTTATTACTCTTCTAATTTATCTTCTTCTACTTTTTTAGATTTCTTTTTAGGTTTATCTTCTACTTCAGTCAATTCTGATTCTTCATTAACAATAGCCTCTTCGCTAGGTTTAATAATTACATGTCTGTCACGCCCAAATCCAATCGATTCAGTCGTTAAACCGTGTTCATCAGCTACTTTATGCACAATCCTTCTATCAGCAGCATTCATAGGCTGTAGTTCTAGTTGTTTACCACTCGCTTTAACCTTTTCAATCCAAGGTAATGCTTGAACGGCTAAGCGCTCATGTCGACTTTTTTTGTAATCAGCAATATCAACATTTACGCGCACATATTCATAGTCGTTATTTTTTAATGCTGTACTGACCATGTACTGCAAAGCACGCATAGTGTCCCCATGTTGACCGATTAAGAATCCATTCATATGAGTAGAGGGCACAGATAACTCAATTACATCTTCTTCAGCTGTAGCGTGTATGTCTATATTAAGACCAAAAAAAGATAGTAGATCCTCTAGATATTTTTTGGCAAATATTATTGATTCTTCCATAACTTACCTCCTATGTTTAGCATTCTTATGCTTTTTAGAGGTTTTGTTCTTTTTGTTTTTTGAAGAATTGTTTTCGCTTTCAGTTTGAATTATTTCAGCCGTCACTGGTGTTTTATCAACACTAGCTTCCATCTCTGTGACATCTTTTCTTAATATATAAGATTGCTGGATATAAGCTACTAATCCACCTGTAAACCAGTAAAGAGATAAGGCCGGAGCTAAGCTAATAGAAATTAGGAATAGAAAGCCAGGTATGAAAAATAAAGTAAAACGCATGGTTGCTGCTTGAACCTCGGATTGATCAACTTCCTTACCACTTGCCGTATCCTTAAATATTTGTCTAATACCGCGTGCATTTTTATCTGTCATCATAAGTTGCTTACTTTGAATATATTGAATAACAACACTGCAGATAACAATTACCATTGCTGGCCAATAAATCCCATAGCCATGCCCAAGGGCAGGCTTTGTTAAATCAACTAAACCGAGAAAAGATCGATTAAAGTTGTGGATATTTACATATACAGATTGCATATATGGTAAATGGTGTGTCCAGGAATATGAAAAACTTAATATAGCATTGGGATTCTTAATCATTTTAGATATACCTGCATAGAGGGCAATCAAAATAGGTAATTGAACTAAGATAATACCAAATGAGCTAAAAGGATTGATTCCTCTCTCTTTATAAAGAGCCATCATTAATTGTGATTCTTTTTGGCGGTCTCCAGCTGCTTCTTTTTTAATTCTTTTAAGCTCTGGTTGAAGTTTTCTCATTGCAATTGCACTATGTAATTGCTTCTTCAGAAGAGGATACATAGCTAATCTAATAATTATCGTGAATATAATAATTGCTACACCAAAATCATGTCCTGGGATAATCGCCAATATCAAGATGAGCAGATTAAAAATTGGGCGTGCAATAAGTAGATTAAATACCTGACCGATAAAATGAAACATAACTTATGTACTAGTTTATCACGCCTGTTGTACTATCTCGGAAAGTTGATGTTTAATTGCTTCATTTAGTTCTAAATTTGTAGCTTCTAAAAATCGATTATTAAATATAGTTACTACTATGTCTTGATTGATAGGGTTCTCTTTGGCATGATTGCGAATTGCTTCATATACCCTTCGCCTAATTCGATTACGGTCGGGAGCAGATTTTGCAACTTTTTTACTTATTACGACCGCTATTCTAAAATTGTCGTTTCTATTTGGTACAAATCGCATTGAGCAATATGGCCCTCTGACGATTTTACCTCTTCTATATACATAGTTTAGGCTATTGTATCCATGGAACCGATTAATTTTAGCTAACACAAAACTTACCTTTATAATTTTAAACAATTACTATCTAAAGATATTGTAACCTTTTAGGGTTATTTAACGAGAAATCCGACTACGATTTTTAATGCGACGTCTTTTCAAAACTAACTTACCAGCTTTGGTTGACATTCTTTTGAAAAAACCGTGTTGTTTGCTTCGTTTACGCTTCTTTGGCTGAAATGTTCTTTTAGGCATAATTCGACTGATAGTAACATACTAAATTAGTTTTAAACAAGCTGGTTGAGAATCTAATCAAAATAAGATTGTAAAATATACATGATTTGGTAACAATTCTAAGCCTTTTGTCCACATATCAAATTTGATTATCCACTCATTTCTAGATTGAATAATGGTATGTGTATAAAAATACCTCTGTTAGTGTTTGCTATAGAATATAAGTAATTCAAATACAAAAGCCCTGTGGAAAACTAGGTTAAAATTATATATAGTAGTAGGCATAAAACGTGAGAGGCACCAAAAATGAGGTGTCCTAAGAGAGGTAAAAAGAAAATACCATGAGAGACGATGTGCTCTGGCAGACGGTCTTGGGAGAAATTGAGTTATCTGTATCTCGTGGGAGCTATATAACTTGGTTTAAAAACACCCGGGTACTTAGACGAAATGAAGAACAATTAGTGGTTGGTGTACCTAATATATTCGCCAAACAACAATTAGAACTTAAATACAAACCAATGATAATGGATCTTTTAGAAAAAAATGGTGCTTCTGAATTAGATGTAGAATTTAAAATACATTCAGGAACTGCTATCCCTAAAAAAGTACAAGACAATACAGAGGTAATATTTTTATCTCAACCAATTGATGAAAACTTAACTCGCTCTACTAATGGTAATGGAGCTCCTTCAGTGACACATTCTTACAGACAAGGTTTAAATGAACGATATACATTTGATGGTTTTATTGTTGGCTCTGGAAATGAATTAGCTTATGCTGCTTGCCAAGCGATTTCTCTCAATCCAGGTACAAAATACAATCCCCTGTTTGTTTATGGTGGTGTGGGATTAGGTAAAACTCATCTAATTCAAGCAGTTGGAAATGCAATACTAGCCAATAATAAAAACTCTCGGGTTGTATATGTTACAAGTGAGCAATTCGTCCAAGAATTTTTAGATGCGATTAGATATAAGAAAATAACAGATTTTGCCGGTCATTACCGTAGTGCAGATGTATTAATTGTTGATGATATGCAATTTATAGCTGGTAAAGAGAAAACACAGGAAGAATTTTTCCATACTTTTAATGCCCTTCACCAAGCCAACAAACAAATTATTATTTCAAGCGACAAACCACCAAAATCTATACCAACTCTGGAAGAGCGATTAAGATCTCGTTTTGAATGGGGAATGATTGTAGATATAGGATCACCAGATTTCGAGACACGTTGTGCCATTCTTCAAAACAAAGCCAGCCAACATGAAATAATTCTAGAACAAGCAGTAGTAGAGTTTTTGGCTAATCAAGTTCAAAGCAATGTCAGAGAATTAGAAGGCGCTTTAAATCAGTTATTAGCCTTTTGTGAGATGCGTAATTTAAGTCCTGACTTAAGTATCGTAACTGGTTTATTTGGTTCTCAAAGATCTAGACCAAAACATTTATCGGTAAAACAAATAATTGAGAGAACTTCTAAACACTTTCAAGTGAGTATTGAAGATTTATTAAGCCCAAAAAGAGATAAAGATATTGTTGTACCAAGACAAATAGCAATGTATTTACTTAGAAGTGAGTTGCATTTAAGTTTTCCAAAAATAGCCCGAGAGTTAGGGAGAAAAGATCACACCACCGCTATACATTCAGTTGAAAAGATAGAAAAAGAACTGCATTTTGATAGTTTAATTAAAGAACATATTAAAGAGATTAGAGAGAAATTAAATGCTTAAATTTAATGGGTATTATAAAAATCTAGTGGATAAACTGTGTTTGGTATATATCATAACTTTTCCTGCTTATACACATAATCTACTAAAAGTCAGTAAAATTTCTTACACTAAATTGTTATTAGCTTTTTATTCCCTCTTTTTAAACCAACTTTTCAACAACCTTACCTACCGAATTTTATCTGTTAATTTTAATTTAAACACATATTCCACAAGGCTTATTAAAACTACTATATAAAACAAAAGGAGAGTAGTAATATTATGAAACTTCAAGTCACACAAGAAAATTTAGCCAAAGCTTTAAATAATGTTGCACGCATAGCAATGTCTAATAAAAATCCATTACCAATACTAAATAACGTTTTACTTAAAACTATTGATAACCGACTAAGTATTTCTGCAACAAATCTCGAAATTGCTATTACTGAAAAAATAGGATCTAAAGTTCATAGCGAAGGTGCTATAACTGTACCAGCTAGATTAATGCAAGAATACGTATCTAGTTTACCTAGCGGAGTACTTGATTTAGAACTAGATGAGCATAAATTACATATCAGTACTGATCAATATAGATCAACTATTAATGGTGTTATTGCTGATGAGTTCCCAGTGGTACCAGAAATTAATAATGGTACTCAATGGAATATTCCAGCCAAAGAATGCAAAGGTTTACAACAAGTTGTATTTGCAGCATCAAGCGATGAAACAAGGCCAGTATTAACAGGAGTATTTTTACATAGTATTAATAATGGATTATTTGCAGCCGCAACAGATAGTTATAGATTAGCTGAGAAGAAGTTAATTAAATCTGATCAAAAAATATCATTACTTGTACCAGCATCTGCTCTACAAGAATTATTACGTATCTTACCTGATAATTTAGAAAGTGTAGAAGTTTGTGCAGATTCTCAACAAGTACTATTTAAGGCTGGTGATATAGAATTAGTTACTAAATTAATTGATGCTACCTACCCTGATTATAAGAAATTAATTCCATCTAAATTTACTACTAGCGCAATTGTCGACAGAGATGAGTTTATAACAATAACAAAAGTCTCAAGTTTATTTGCTCGCGAAAGTGCTGGGAGTATTACTATTAAAATTGATGATAGTAATAAACAGATTAGTATTACATCGATTGCATCCCAACTTGGTGAAAACACTTCTAATGCAACGGCTGAAATAGAAGGTAGTGGAGAAGTGACTTTAAATTCACGCTATCTTATAGATGCACTAAATGCCCTTAATACTAAAAAAGTTAAAATTAGTTTTAATGGGAAACTGGAAGCATGTGTAATAAGTAGTAGTGAATCACCTGATAGAACTTATCTAATTATGCCTCTTAAGAGTTAATTTTCTATATAATCTAATTAATAATGATAACCAATCCCTTTACTGCTATCCATTTGCAGCAATTTCGCTCCTATGATGATTTTGGTGTTGAACTAACTGAGGGCGTAAATATAGTTGTTGGGCCTAATGCAAGTGGTAAAACCAATCTTTTAGAATCGCTACTAATCACATGTGGAATATGCTCATACCGTGCTAACTATATTGAAACTATCCAAAACGGTGCTGAATGGGCAAAAATTGACGCTAATTTTCTAAACGGTAATAGAATAGTTAAATTAACAAAAAATAACTATTTAGTTGATCGTCTATATGAAATAAACCAAAAACCAAAAAAGCGTTTAAACTTTTACGACATCATACCTGTGATTTTATTTGAACCAGATCACCTTAGACTGCTTACCGGCTCTCCTGATATAAGGCGTGACTTCTTTGATGCCATTTTAATTGAAACCGATTCAGAGTTTATAACTAACAAACAAAAATATAAAAGAACTCTTGCCCAAAGAAACCATCTATTAAAAAACAATCCATTAAATATTAATGATCAAATTTTTGCTTGGAATATTAGATTAGCTGAATTGGCAGGAAAAGTCGTACAAGCTAGGATAAATTTAATAGAAGAAATCAATAAACAATTAAGTAATATATATGGTGAAATAGCTCAAAAACCGACAGATGTAAAACTTAAATACTTAAGTGACATAAATACTACTAGGTATGAATCTAGTTTACTTCACAAACTAGAAAGTAATCTTGAAAAAGATTTAAACAGAGGTTTTACAACTTATGGGCCCCATCGTGAAGATGTAGAAGTTCTAATTAAAAACAAACCAGCAAATTTTATTGCCTCACGAGGTGAAACACGTACACTTGTTCTCTCTCTAAAATTAATTGAACTAAAATTAATAGAATTAATTCGAGATCAAAAACCTTTAATTTTATTAGATGATGTATTTAGTGAATTAGATGGTGCTCGACGCCGATCCCTAACACAGTATTTAAACGGCTACCAAACAATCATTACTACAACTGATGCTGATATTATTCAAAAGCAATTTATACAGAATACTAATCTAATTAGCTTATAAAATTGATTAATTTTATAACTGATCAACACTGTCAATTACATCACTTGGGATGGTTGGATTTGAAGGTATACTAATACTAATTTGTGGTTCTACAGCCACTACCCAAATATTGTTTTTAAAATTCATAATAACTTTTAACTCATCGATATTCGGGTTTAAAGGTACAAGATCGGCTCCATACCATTCCCCGTTTTCGTATAATGAATCATTATCTATCTTATAAAGTTTAGTTAAATTCGGATATTTAGATTCTAGAATTTGTTGGATAGCTGGTCTATATTGAATTAATAAATTACCAAGTTTATTGTCATTATAATATGGGGCTACAGTAATATTTGATGTAGTATCACCTATCACTACTTTTGAAATTGGATTTTCATATATATTAGATTCATCGGCTACTACA
>Ga0302320_10017821_pt1 | contig 14382 bp, 15 predicted proteins | sample Bog_T0_3_FD_202130 | JGI IMG/M metagenome (GOLD analysis project Ga0302320, IMG submission 202130) | Peat permafrost microbial communities from Stordalen Mire near Abisko, Sweden - Bog_T0_3 | ecosystem: Environmental > Terrestrial > Soil > Wetlands > Peat | place: Sweden: Abisko, Stordalen Mire...
CGAGTGCGTGTTCGACGACAATGACCGGCCCATCGCCCGCATCGCAACCCAGCAGAGGATCGAGACCAATGCATGACATTTCCCGGCGTGGCATCCTCACCGGCATCCTCGCCGCCCCCGCCCTGATCCGCTCCGCCCGAGCGGAGGAAACCTTCGTGCTGGGCACCTGGGGCGGCGACTATCAGCGCCTCCAGCTTGAAAACATCGAACTCCCGCTGGTCCGTCCGCTTGGTATCCAGTCCGTCGTGGATGCCGGCGACGAGCCGCCGCGCGTCGGGAAAATTCTTGCCACCCGCCGCCTGCCGCGCGGCCCGATGGACGTCGCCTGCGTGCAGGCCGTGCAGGGCTACGCACTGGCCGAGGCGGGCGTGCTGGAAGAACTGACGGTCGAGAAAATCCCCAACCTCGCCCACGTCAAGCAAGGCCTGGCAACGCCAACCTTCGCCCCGCATATCTGGAGCCCGCAGATCGTCAGCTACAGCCCGGAGCGCGTGTCCACCCCGCCCGTCAGCTTCGGCGATTTGCTCGATCCGAAATACAACGGCAAGGTCGGGTTTCCCGACGGTAATTTCTTCTATGTCATGATGGCGGCGGCGCTGTACGCCGGCGGCAGCGCCAACGACTTCGACAAGGCCAAGGAGGTCATGACCAAGGTCAATGCCAACGGGCTGCGCCTGTATCCGTCCACCGATGCCGGCGGCCCGCCGTTCAAGACCGGCGAAATCGATATCGGCGTGATGTGGCTCGCCCGCATCTCGATGTGGCAGAACGCCGGCATCCCCGTCGCCGCCGCCTTCCCGAAGGAAGGCTGCATCCTCTACGTCTCCGGCATGGTGATCCCGAAGAACGCCCCGAACAAGGAGGCCGCGTTCAAGTATATCAACGCCATGCTCGATCCGGCGGCCCAGCTTGGCTTTGCCGAACACATGGGCTATCTGCCGACGGTGACCAACGCGCCGCTGACTGGCAAAGTCGCCCAGCAGCTTGCCTTGCCCGATCCCGCGCCGAAGCTGGTAACACCCGATTTCGCCTACACCACCAGGATCCAGCCCGAGATCGCCGACTGGTGGAAGAAATCCATCCAGCACAGCTGATGAAGCCTTCCCCCGCCATCGCGTTCCTCGGCCCGGCCACCTGCGTCGTGCTGGCGCTGCTGATCGCCCCGCTGGCCCTGCTGGCCCGCGACAGCCTGAACAAATACGACCCGACCGAACTGATGATACAGGCGGTCACGCCGGCGAACTACCTCCGCTTTTTCACCGACTCGTTCTACTGGGACGTGATGCGCACCACGATCCTGGTGGCCGTACTCGTCACCATCCTCTGCCTCGCCCTCGGCATGCCGCTGGCCTACCGCCTCGCCCGCACCGCCAGCCGCTGGAAGTCCGTCCTGATGCTGCTGGTGATCCTGCCGCTGTTCATCGGCAGCACCGTGCGCACCGTCGGCTGGATGATCCTGTTTGCCCAGCAGGGCGTGCTGGACAGCCTGGCCCACACCTTCCTCGGCCGTCGCGTCGATTTGATGTACACCCCGGCCGCCGTCGTCATCGGCACACTCTCGGTCAATCTGCCGTTCATGGTGCTGACCCTGCAAAGCGTCTTCGAAGGCATCGACACACGGCTGGAGGAAGCCGCCCAGGGCCTCGGCGCCGAACCCGCCCGCGCATTCTGGCGAATCGTCTGGCCGCTCGCGCTGCCGGGCATCGGCATCGCCACCATCCTGTCGTTCATCCTCGGCATGAACGCCTACGCCACCCCCGTCCTGCTCGGCGGCCCCCGCTTCCAGATGATGGCACCGCTGCTGTTCTGGGAGTTCAACACCAACAGCAACTGGCCGTTCAGCGCCGCGCTGGCCTTCATTCTGATGGCAACGACCCTCATACTCACAACCCTTGCGAATATGCTGATCCCACGTCGCTACCGAGCCTGACAGCGCATCGTTCACAATGCATCAGGATTTTGCCGCATAAAGCAGGAGTGACCTTCACGCATCGCAGCCTCTCGTCTAGAGTGCCCTCGATGCGGTCGCTCACGCGGTCGGTCGGCAACGGAACACACCGCCCATCGTCATCGTGCGTGATATTTCAGTTCTTGGTTGATACGGATCAAACGCCAATGTATTTCTGGAGGAGAATTCTGCTCCAGTTCGCTGCAACGCCCTTCCACTGGCAGGCATGAGAAGGTGAAATTGACCAATATCAGTTCGAGCCATTCCGTAAGCCCCTATCGCAAGGGCCGCCGCCTGATCGCGTTTGCCGAACATGCGATCCGGGCCGGCCGCAGGGCGGACGCCGAGAGTCTGATCAGGCTGGCCTATCGCCAGTTCGATCAGGCACCGAACGCCTTTGATTCGCAGCCATCCGGACCGGACTGCCTTTCATCGATCCGCAGCCGGTAAACCTCTCGATCGCCGGCGATCCAGGCGGCGTCACCCACGGGTCAGGTGCTCCTGCAATCGCGGCATCAGTTCGACCAGGTTGCAGGGACGGTGCCGGTTGTCCAACTGGGATACCAGAATGTCGTCCCACCCATCCTTCACCGCTCCCGTGCTGCCCGGCAGCGCAAACAGATACGTCCCTCCGGCGACGCCCCCGATCGCACGCGACTGCATCGTTGAGGTGCCGATCTTCTGATAGCTCAGCATCCGGAACAGCTCCCCGAACCCTTCGATCCGCTTTTCCAACACGTGCTCGAACGCTTCCGGGGTCACATCGCGCCCGGTGATCCCGGTGCCCCCCGTGGTGATCACCACATCGATATCCGGGTCGGCGATCCACCGGCGCAGCAGCGTCTCGATCGCCGCCGTCTCGTCCTTCTCGATCGCCCGCACCGCGACCCGATGCCCCGCCTTCAAAATGCGCTCCGCCAACGTTGCGCCCGAATTGTCATTCTCCAGCGTGCGGGTATCCGACACCGTCAGCACGGCGATATTCACCGGGATAAACGGGCGGCTGTCGTCAAGGCGGGCCATGGCGGTCGAACTCCGGCGGGTGAAGCAGCGCCGGCTAATGCAGGCCGGCCAGCATAGGTGCCATTCTGCGCTCCACGCCGGAGGCTGTGAAGCGGGGGAATTCACCCGCCGACAGCGCATCCAGGCTCGGCGCCTCCAGATGCATCTGGGCGGCGTAAATCCATGAATACAGCATGACGTGCTCCACGAAAGCCCGCGTTTCCGCCACCGGAATCGCCTCGATGAACAGCAACGGATCGCCATTGTCGCGCAGCGCCGAACCCCAGCGCGCGAAGCTTCCCGGCCCGGAATTATAGCTGGCAAGGATGCGCAACAGATCGTTATCGATACCATCCTGCCTGGCCAGATACGCCACATAGCGCTGGCCGATGGCGAGGTTGGACGCCGGCTCGTGCAAACGGCCGGCCGAAACGCTGTCCCCGGTGACATACTGTGCCGTGGCCGGCATGATCTGCATCAGCCCGCGCGCGCCGGCCGGCGAAATCGCTGCCGGATCGAAATTGGATTCCTGCCGCGTCAGCGCATACACCAGACTCGGATCGATACTGAATCCGCCAGCCGGCCGCAGCCGCGGCATCGGAAACCGTATCTCATCATGGCGATGTCCATCCTGCGACTGCTCCCACTCCGCCATCTGCGCCGCACCGTCCGTCAATCCGGCGGCCGAGGTGACCATCAGCAGCGACCGCTCCAACGCCGGAAACGCCTGCGCCTTCGACCATAGCGCGCGCAGTTCCGCCTCCGCCCGGTCATTCTGCCCGACCTGCAGCAAGGCGAACGCCCGCCGGCCCTGCGGCGTCGCCGCCACCGCATCGACATCCGCCTGGCTCAGCAATTCCCCGCTCTGCTGCAGGCTGGTGTCCATACGCAGGATGCGCCGCGCCAGCAGCCCATGGAACGTCAGCCGCTCCTCCGCCGCCACGCGCAGCCACGCCACCGTCCCACCAGCATCGTGCATCGCCTGGCTGGCCCGCGACGCCCAGAAGGCCGACGCCGCATGCAGCCGAACCGATGTGTTCGGCGCTTTCGCTCCGCCTTCGAAAAGACTTCGCGCCAGCTCGATCCGCTCCAGCCGCCACGCCGCCAAACCGCCAACATAAAACCCCAGGCTCGGCTGGTCGCCGGCCGCGACATTGCTCAGCGCCAGTTGCGCCACGCGCAGCGCATCGGCATCTTCGTTGCGCGTAAACAACACTTGCGCAACCTCGGCCCGCAACTGCGCCGCATAGGCCATGGGAATGCCGCGCGTCGTGCTGATCAGCCGCAACGCCGACGCTGTGTTGCCGCGCTGCACCCGATCCAGAACGGTGCGATCCAGAACTGGATTGCGTGCCAGATCGTTACGTGGCGGCTCGATATCCTCCGGCACCGGGTCAGCAGCGTCCACCCGGATCGGCGCAATGGCTTCAGGCTCCGGCGGCCGCATGGCACCTTTCGGCAAACGCGAAACCAGCAGCGCGTGAATCGCCGGCGCATCCGCCTCGTCGCCATAGCGCGCCAGCCAGTCCGACAGTTCCTCCACCGTCGCGTGATGGTATCGTCCCAGATACCGGTCCGCCAGGATACGGCCCAGCAGCAGCGGATTATCCAGATCGGTAACAGATCGGATTGCTTCCGGAATATCGTCGCGTTCCTGAAACGCAAATATCCGTCGCAGCAACGTAACGTCACTCGGGCGCAACGGTTGTGGAAATGCCACCCCCAGCGCTCCGGCGTGCGGCACCCGCGGCACCGCGAACGCAGCCTCATCGGGCCGCGCGCCGTCTGCAGTCATTGTCCCTGTGCCATTCCCCGATCCGGACGTCTGCCCGTGTGCGGCGGACGCGAACGCCCCCGCAAGGATCGCAGCCCCGGCAATCAGCGCCCGGGCTGTAGGAAGGCGGGAGAGCGTGTAACCGATCCCTCGCATGCCGTCTCGCTAGCCGCTCCAGCCATGAGACGCAACCCAATTCGACGAAACGAATATTCATTTTTGATACCAGGTAAGGAAACGCGTCACTTACCCGCCGGTAAACTCAGGTCACGTTCGCGTTTGCCCTTCATCAATTGCGCGTCGCAACAGCCGCAGCCCGGCCCATGCATCCCGCCGCAAAGGCGGGTTTTTCAGCATGTCCGCGAGGCCCGGCAGCGCAAGAGACGGCAGCGTGCAGGACATACCCGGTATGCTTAAATCGACCCAGCCGCGCGGCAGCCGCCGCGCATTTTTTCCGGCCGGAAGCAGCACCCGAACCGCCAAACCGCCAAACAGCACCACACGCTGCGGCCGGATCAGCCCAAACAGGCGATGCAGGAACGGCAGGCACAGCGCAGTTTCCGCCGGAGACGGCGGCCGCCCCCCCGGCGGACGCCAGGGCAGCAGCGGCGTCAGCATCAATTCTCCGCGTGACAGACCGATGCTGCCCAGCATCTGGTCGAGCAACTCGCCCTCCGGCCCGGCGAACGGATGCCCGCCGCGGTCCTCCTCCCGCCCCGGCGGCTCACCGACGATCAACGTCCCGCCGGCCGGATCGCCCTCGGCAAACACCAGGTTGCTCGCGGTGTCGCGCAGCGCACACCCATCGAACGATGCCAACGCATCCCGCAGCGCCGCCAGCGAACCGGCTTGTCCCGCCGCAGCCAGCGCCCGCTCACCCGGGGTTCCACGCGCCGGCGCCGCCGCCGGCACCGGCCGTTGCACCGGAGGAGCCGCTCTGACCTCGACCGGCCGCAGCCGCTCGACCGGCGCAAGCTCCAGCGCCTCGTCGGCGCCCCACTCCACCTGCAGCCGCAGCAGGGCGAAAGCATCATCCAAGCAGCGCGGCCCTGAAACGATCCCGTTCTATGTGAGGAACGAGGTTTTTCTTCCCGTCATGCGTCGCCGGCCCCTCCTTCACCCGCAGCAGAATGAACGTCAGCCCGCCGCCCTCGCGCACCAGCCGGCGTCCCTCCGCCATCTCCGCCTCGGTGTTGATGACATGCACCACCGGAAATCCGCAGCCGGCGGCAATCACGTCCAGCCGCACACCCAGCCCGGTATGGCTGTCCTGGTTGCCAGTCTCGCCATAGTGGCCATTGTCCACACAGATGATCGTCAGGTTGGGCGGATTCTGCAACGCAATCGTTGCCAGAGCGCCGACATTCATCAGCAGTTCGCCGTCCCCCGTCGCCACCAGCACCCGCCGCTTCGGCTGCGCCAGCGCCAGCCCCAGACCCATCATCGGCGCCGCGCCCATCGCCCCGCCAAGCCCGAACAGGCTGGGAGACTCATGCGTCAGCGCCGACAACTCCCACGCCGTCCCGGCCAGCCCCGCCACCATCAGGAAATCACCGGGCCGCTCGATCAGCGCCGGCACCGCCTGCCGCCGGTCCAGCACCGCATCCGGCAAACTCGCTGTCTGCAACTTGCTCAATCTGGCCATCGCGGAGCCCCCCCTAAAACTTCTTGGCGCCGATCAGGCGCTGGGTCAGCAACACAGCCACCTGCTGCCCGGACTGGAACGCCATCGTTATCGCCGCCGAAACGCAGGGAACGACATCGGCCGGCTGTTCTGCTCGCAACACGATCACCCCCATCGCCTTCAGCACCCGTTCCACCGCCTGGCCCATCGCGAACTGCCAGGGATTGCCCTCACCGAACTCGCCGCGCATCGACACAAGAGTCAGGAACGGGAACCGCCCGCCCTGAGTCAGCGACAGCATGTTGATGCAGTTGCCCACACCGGACGACTGCATCAGCAGCACCGCCCGTTGCCCGCCAAGATCGGCACCGGCCACCATCGCCACGCCTTCCTCCTCGGTCGTCAGCGGCACCGAGTGCACATCCGGATCGGCAAGCGAACGATCGATCAGCACCTTGTGACCCGCATCCGGCACGTAGCAGAACTGGGTGACCCCATGCGCCCGCAGCAAATCGTAAACCGCCCCAGGCCAGCTTTCTTCCGCCATCGTCTGATTCCTATTGCGTTGCCAATTTGCAGCCGCCCTGATCCAGCGGCCGGAACGCCTCATTCCCCGGCACACGGGCCAGCACGTCGTACACATCCCAGCGCGATTTCGACTCCGCCGGCGTCTTCACCCGGAACGTGTACATGTCATGCACCGCCCGCCCATCCACCCGCACCGTCACAGTTCCGAACAGCGAGTCCTGGATCGGCGCCGATCGCATCTGCGCAACGACCGTCTCGCCCACGATCGACCCCGACGCCTTCACCGCGTTCAGATACGCCAGCACCGACGAATAAACCCCTGCCTGGTTCGCCGTCGGGACCCGGTCCCCGAACCGCTGCGCAAACCGCCGCGCAAACGAACGAGTCGAATCGTTCAGGTCCCAGTAGAACGCCTCCGTCACCGTCAGCCCCTGCGCCGCCTTCAACCCGATCGAGTCCACATCGACGATCTGCGTGAACAGCCCGGCCAGAATCTGCTTCTGCGTGGCCCCGAACTCCGAAGCCTGCTTCACCGCGTTGATCAGGTCCGCCCCGGTATCCGCCAGCGCAATGACCTTGGCTCCCGAGGCCTGCGCCTGCAACAGATACGACGAAAAATCCGCGGTTCCAAGCGGATGCTTCACCGAACCGAGCACCTTGCCGCCCAGACTGGTCAGCACCGCGGACGAATCCCGCTCCAGCGCCGCGCCCAGCGCATAATCGAAACTAATATAGAACCAGGTGTCGGCATGCTGTGCCACCATCGCCCGCGCCATCGTGGTACCCAGCGCGTAGGTGTCCATTGTCCACTGCACTGTCGTCGGCTGGCAGAATTTCCCGGTCAGGTCCGATGTGCCGACATTGGTCGCGATGAACGTGCGGTGCTTCTCCGCCATCACCGTGTTCACTGCCAGCCCGACACCCGAGTTCACCGCATCGGCGACCGCATCGACCCCGTCCCGGTCCACCCATTCGCGCACGATCTGCGCCCCGACATCCGGCTTGTTCTGATGGTCGGCCGACAGAATCTCGACCCTGAAGCCACCGCCGGCCGCGGCAAACTCCTCAGCCGCCATATTCGCCGCGACAACCGAACCGCGGCCCGACTGATCGGCAAACGGACCGTTCATGTCGTTGAGAATTCCGACCTTCACCGTCGCCGGCAGTTCGGCCCGAACCAGTCCCGCCGGCATCAGCAGTGCCGCCGCCAGAACCGCACGACGAAGCCACATTCCAGGACCCTCCATAAATTAACCCAAGCAGGCCGCCAGCACCTGAGCGAACGCCAGCGCACGATGGCTCACCGCGTGTTTCGCCTCCGGATCCATTTCCCCGAATGTCTGCGCCGCACCGGCCGGCACGAACATCGGATCATAGCCGAAGCCCTTGTCGCCCCGTGGCGGCCAGACCACCAAACCATCAATCCGCCCCAGGAATGTCTCGGTGTGCCCGTCCGGCCACGCCAGGCACAAAGCCGCAATAAACCACGCCCGCCGGTCCGGATTGTCCCCCACGCGCTCCTGCACCGCGGCCATCGCCACGCCGAAATCCTTCGACGGACCCGCCCACCGCGCCGACAGCACCCCCGGAGCCCCATCCAGCGCCGCCACGCAGAACCCGGAATCGTCGGACAGCGCCGGCAACCCGCTCGCCGTCGCCGCCGCCACCGCCTTGATCCGAGCGTTGCCGGCGAAATCCGGTGCATCCTCAACCGGTTCCGCCAGCCCCAGCGCGCCCGCCGAGACCACCGCGATCCCCAGCGGCCGCACCAGCGCCTCGATTTCCCGCAGTTTACCCGTGTTATGGCTGGCCAGAACCAGCGTCTGCCCGCGCGCGATCTTCCGGCCCATCAGTCCCCCAAAGCCTGACGCTGCATCGCAAACAACGCCGCGGTACCCTTCCGCGCCAGCGCCAGAAGTTCGAAGAAATGCGCCTCATTGAACGCGGTCTTTTCCGCCGTGGCCTGGATTTCGACGATCCCGCCGCCCTCCGTCAGCACGAAGTTCGAATCGGCATCCGCCCCCGAATCCTCCTCGTAATCCAGGTCCAGCACCGGCGTGCCGCCGACAATGCCGCACGACACCGCCGCCACCTGGCCGGTCAGCGGCACCGCCTTCAGCACGTTCATCTTCACCAGCTGGCGGAACGCCAGCGACAGCGCCACCCAGGCGCCGGTGATCGCCGCACAGCGCGTCCCGCCATCGGCGTTCAGCACATCGCAGTCCAGCGTGATCGACATCTCCCCCATCGCCGCACGATCCACCACCGCGCGCAATGACCGCCCGACCAGCCGCTGGATTTCCTGCGTTCGCCCCGACTGCTTCCCCCGCGCCGCCTCCCGGTCACCCCGCGTATGCGTCGCCCGCGGCAGCATGCCGTACTCGGCCGTCACCCAGCCCAGCCCGGTGTTGCGCAGGAACGGCGGCACCCGTGTCTCCACGCTCGCCGCGCACAGCACTTCGGTGTTGCCCATCCGGATCAGCGCCGACCCTTCGGCATGCCTGGCAAACCCGGTGGTGATCGAGACGGCTCGAAGTTCGTCGGGGCCGCGGCCGGAAGCGCGCATGGATCAGGTCCTTGGATTGGATTGCGCCGGACCATACAGAGTCGTCAGTCGTCCGCAACCGTCCGCCGCAGCCGCCACGTCAGGGCGTGATCTCCGCCGCATCGCATGGCGCCGCGACCACCGAATCCACCCCCGCCTTGCCCGACCCATACGCGTCAAGACGCGAGCGCACCGCGCGATACTCCGGACTGTCCATCTGCTCACGGCAGGTGCGGGTCATGCCCTCCAGGCGCATCGGCAGGCCGCCATGGTCCTCGATCAGCTTGGCCAACAACTGGCCCGATTTCCGCCGCTGCACCGCCGCCCGCGCGACAAACCGCTGCTTCGTCTCCTCCGCAAACGGGCACTGCTTCACCTTCGCCGTCAGCGCGAAGCGATAGGTCCGCCCGGCAATGCCGTCCCCGCACGCATCGAACTCATAGAACGATGCCGCATAGGCCCGCTCGAACGCCTCGGTGCCGCCCACCGGCGGCGGAGCAACATCTGCCATTACAGCCGGAACGCCCACAACCGTCGCCACCAGGATCAGCACGCATAACCAGAGTGCCCGCATCGTCGTTCCTTATTCCCGCGGCGGTTCGAACGTCGCCAGATAATGCGCCACGGCGACGATCTCGTCATCGGTCAAACCCGCCGCCGCCTCCGTCATCGCTGCCACGCCGACGCTGGGCCTGGCCGCCGAACGATAATCCGTCAGCGCCTTGACCAGGTAATCCTCGCGCTGATCGGCAATCGCCGCCGCCGCCCGCTCCCCCCGGAACGTGTCGGTGTGGCAGTTGGCGCATCCGTGCTGCGCCGCGATTGCCTTGCCCTTCGCCGCCAGCGCCGCGTCCGGCTTGCTGTCCAGAATCGTCGTGTTGTACGGCAGGCTGTGATAATACGCCCCCAGATTGCGGACATCCTCATCCGTCAGTCCGGCGACGATCGGCACCATCAGCGGATTCGGCCGCCGTCCGGACCGGAAAAACACCAGTTGCCACTGGATGAACTGGTCCTGCTGCCCCGCCAGCGACGGGATGCCCGGGTTGGGCGAAACACCCGTCTCACCATGGCAGCCCACACAGGTTCTGGCTTTCTCCTGCCCGGCCGCAACATCCGCCGCAGCCAAAGCAAAACCTGCCGGCAGCGAAGCAATCGCCGCCAGCAGGAGTATCGTACGTCTCATCAGATAGCGTTGACCCTATTTCGAGTAGCTGATGCGATAGATTGCGCCCGCCCAGTCATCCGAGACCAGCAATGATCCGTCCGGAGCCTCCAGGATATCGTCCGGCCGGCCGAAATAATCCCGCTGACCGGTGATCCAGCCGCTGGCGAACACCTCCTGCTTCGCATTCTTGCCGTCAGGATCCACGATCACACGCTCGATCCGGCCGCCCTGATAGGTATGCCGGTTCCATGACCCGTGTTCGGCAATGAAGATGTTGTTCTGATACTCGGCCGGAAACTGGCTGCCCGTGTAGAACTTCATTCCCAGCGGCGCGACATGCGCCCCCAGATTGACCACCGGCGGAGTGAACTCGCTGCATTTATGGCCCATCGCAAACTTCGGATCGGGAATGTCGCCCTGGTGACAGTACGGATACCCGAAATGCTCGCCCAGCCGCGTCACATGATTGAGCTTGTCGCTCGGTGTGTCGTCGCTTAGCCAATCGCGCGCGTTCTCGGAGAACCAGTAATCGCCGGTGCGCGGATCGATCGCGCCGCCGACGCTGTTGCGCACACCCAGCGCCACCGTTTCAGCAAGGCCCGTCTTCAGATCGACGTGCCGAATCTGCGACACGCTGGTCGGCGGAATGCCGATGTTGAACGGAGGTCCGAACGGAATATACACCCATCCGTTCTTGTCAGTGACGAGATACTTCCAGCCATGCGCGACATAAGGCGGCATATCGTCATACACCACCACCGGCTCCGGCATCTTGTCCAGACTGGCCTCGGCGTTGTCGTAGCGCAGCAGCTTGTTGATCGCGATCACATACAGCGCGCCATCGCGGTAGGCGATGCCGGTCGGCATGTTCAGGCCCTTGAGGATGGTCTTGACCGAGCGCTTGCCCTCCTCGTCGGTGACCGCATAAACGTTGGTCGCATTGAACGACCCGACGAACAGCGTGCCGTTCGCGCCCCAGGCCATTTGCCGCGCTTCCGGAATGCCGCTGGCATAGATTTCGATCTTGAAGCCCGGCGGCAGCTTGATCAGCTTCAGATCGTTCTGAAGTTCGGCCGCGGGCGTCGGTGTCGCTGGCCCCACCGGCGGCGCCAGGCCCTTCTGCGCATCGGTCTCGTCGCCGAGGAACCAGTCGGGCGGCGGATGCGCCCAGAACGAGGGCTTGCTGGAATCGTAACTTTTCAGGTCGGCCGCCGATGCGGCGGTCAACGGCAGCGCAGCCGCAGCCAGCAACGGCAGGGCCGCAAATAGACTCGATCGCCGTGATCGTGATGTCATGACTTTGTCCTCCCGAACCGAGTCAAGCAGCATTGCTTCTTGGACGCAAGAAACCTCATCCCGCCCGGTTACGACCCTCAAGCGTCTGTGATCGTGCGCCGGCCGGGCATCAGAACCGATACTGCGCGAACAGCACGAAGTAAGTCACGCTCTTGCCCAACGCCTCCTGCACCGCCGGCCCAGACAGGAATTCCGCCGCAATCGCGCCCAACAGCAGGTGCTGATTGATCCGCCATCGCACATCGGCCGAAAGTTCAGTGCCAACCCGCGACCCGCTAACCTTGTTCGTCCCGGCATACTCCACCATCGCGCTGCCGTACAGCCCGTCCGAACTCGACGCCCGCCACAGCGTATCCCACCCGAACGTCGCCAGAACCGCCGGCACCGGCCGGAAACTCAGCACCGGCCGCACGTCGAAAACGTTCGCCGGCACCAGCATCGAGGTTTCGGCAAAATACGGCAGCCTTGGATACATCGCGTTGAACGTGCCGATTGCCGAACTGTGGCTGTTGTCGCCGCTGGCGAAGTTGCCCTCGATCCCGATCCGCGGCTGCCAGGGTACGCCCGGAACCGTATAGCCGGCGATCCCCGCCAGCATATCGGCTCGGATATCTTTGTTCCGGAACGTTCCCGTCTGCACCGCGATCTCCCCGTTCCAGTCGAAACCATCGGTCGCGCCGAACAGCCGGACGCCGAATGTCTCCCGCTTCTCCACCCCCGTCAGGCCGCGGTATTTCGCCACCTCGTTCTCATAGTTCAGCCAGTACAGATCGGCCTTCGTCACCGGCCCCAGCGGGACGGTCGCATAGGCGCCCCATAGAAGCTGTTTGTTGTTGGTATGATCGTCCAGCACCTCACCGGCGTCGTTCACCGGCCGCACCGAGATCAGGTCGATCGTCGCGCCGCCGATATGGTCGTTGAAGCGCAGACCATCGAAATCGCGCCGCACATTGGGACCTTCACGCACCGCGATCAGCCGCTGGAAGCCGAACAGCAGCTCCTCCCGTCCCACCCGGAAGATCGGCGAATCACCCAGCGGGGAGGGCGGCTTGAGGTCGACAAACCCCTGCATGATGTCAAAATCGTCCCTGTCGGTGGTGGACGTCACACCGCGGTTACCCAGAATCTCCATGTTGCCGAGCTGCAGAAAGGCCCGAAAATAGTCGGTGACCTCCAGATCGGTGTTCAGCATCAGCCGATGCAGCAGATACGCGTTGGACTCCGGCGCATGAATGCCGAAATTCGGATTGAGGTACGACTCGAACCGCTCCCGCAACTCCCCGCCAAAGCTCAGATAGCTCGGCCCGTACTGCCCGTCGCCGATCGGAATGTATTTGATCGGGTCCCACGGATCGGAAGACTTCGACGGATCCGCCAGATAGGTGAAATTGTCATCGTAGCGCAGCGAGTGATAGGTCGCGTCGCCTGGTTCGGGGCTTGCGCCGCGCGCCCCGCCCGTCAGGGACAAGGTGACGGCGATCGCGCTCGCCCAAACGAGCGCGCGAGGCGTTGGCATTCACGTTCCCCAAACTCTGTTGTTCGCTGAATCTTGCCAGCCAGCAATGATCCTGCGGCGCGTCCTTTATGACAAGCCCTCGCAGGCTGCCCCCTGTCGAGTCTTGCCCGTTCCCGTCACGCCGAACCGCTCGGTGACGCGTTCGGGAAGCCACCGAAGCCCGCTACCAGCCGCAACCGACGCTGTCTGGACAGCGGGCAGGACGCCGCGTAACGCTGCGCGCCTGCAATCACCCGAGGCACCCATGCTGTTCGATTTCGCCGACACCAAAAATGAGAACATTTACAAGCTGCTCACCTCCACCATCGGCCCGCGCCCGATCGCCTGGGTCACCACCCAGGATGTCGATGGCACGATCAACGCCGCACCCTTCTCCTTCTTCAACGCCATGTCCGGCAACCCGCCGGTGCTGGCATTCGGGATCGGCGGCCGCGGCCCCGGGGACGTCAAGGATACTGGCGGGAACATCCGCCGCACCGGTCAGTACGTTATCAACCTGGTCAGTTACGCGCTGGCCGAACCGATGAACGTCACCGCCATCGACTTCCCCAAGAGCGTCAACGAACTGCAGGAGGCCGGGCTCACCACCGCGCCGTCGCTGCACGTCAAGCCGCCCCGCATCGCCGAAGCGCCGGTCGCCTTCGAGTGCGAACGCCTGGTCATCGTCGATGTCGGCATCGACCGGGCCGTCGTTCTCGGCAAGGTGCTGGCGATCTATGTGCGGGACGACTGCGTGCTGGACCCGGACCGCTGCTATATCGACACACCGAAGCTGGATCTGATCGGCCGCCTGCACGGCGGGGGCTGGTATGCCCGTACCACCGACCGCTTCGAAATCCCCCGCATCCCCGTTGACGAATGGTACGCCCGCAAGGCCAAGGCCGCCGAGTAACCCGCCGCGGGGGGGCGGCCGGGGGGCCGCCGCCCCCCCCCCCCCCAGGGTTAGTGTTTGGCAGGCGCATTTTGACAAAAATTAAACAT
>Ga0302320_10017822_pt1 | contig 14382 bp, 11 predicted proteins | sample Bog_T0_3_FD_202130 | JGI IMG/M metagenome (GOLD analysis project Ga0302320, IMG submission 202130) | Peat permafrost microbial communities from Stordalen Mire near Abisko, Sweden - Bog_T0_3 | ecosystem: Environmental > Terrestrial > Soil > Wetlands > Peat | place: Sweden: Abisko, Stordalen Mire...
CAAAATTTCGTTTAATTTGGTCACATGCAAATCGGCTTTCGAACCCGCTGCTACCCCCGGCCCAGGATGGCCGGGACGCTGGCGCAATGGATCGGCTGTCAGCGGGTCGCAAAGAATGCCAAACACGATGAGTTGGCCTACTTCCTGTGGTTGCGGAATCGGGCGGTTCTGAGCCCTTCCTGGCATAGCCCGGATCCCCAGGAAGAAACCTTCCCGCTGGATCAGACCTTCTCCCGGTACAAGACCGAACTCACGCCCTGGTTGTTCGACGTTCCCTCCCAGGTGCTGCGCAACGGCGTGACCATCTACAAGCAGGCCTGGGCGCGCCATTGGGGGAATCCGGCCCACTTCCGGCGCCCGCGACGGCGCAAAAAGGGTGACTCCAATTCCGTCTGGCTCACCCGGGAACTATTCCGATTCCTGGGGGACGGACGATTGGAACTGGGAACCAGAGCCCATCCCATCGGAGTGCTGACCTTCGTTCAGCACCGGGATATCCCTGAACCCAACAGCATCACGATCACCCGGACCCGCTATGGCCATTGGTTTCTCAGCTACGCCTCGGATGGGGTGCAGGGCCCGGAACTGCTGCCGGACGAAAACCGCCTGGAAGCCCTGGCCGGGGATCCCGACCTTGCCGCCAAGGTTCAGGGGATCGACCGAGGAGTCAAGGTCAACGCGGCCGGTTCGGACGGGACGATGCACCGGTTGGATGACAGCATCCAGGCCCGGATCGGCCAGTTGGAGCGACGGAAGCGGCACTACCAGCGGAGGGCGGCCCGCAAGCCGAAAGGATCCCGTCGGCGGGAGAAAACCCTGGGGAAGGCCGCCAAGTGTTCGGCGCGGATCAAGAACATCCGGGAGGATATCCAGAAGAAGATCGCCCGCGCGATCGCCGAAGCTGCGCCGGAAGTCACGGCCATGGAGTGCCTGAACCTCAAGGGTATGACCCGCCAAGCCAAGCCCAAGATGGACGAGAGGACGGGGCGGTGGCTCAGGAACGGCGCCGCCCGGAAGACCGGGCTCAACCGGGCGCTGGCGGGCGCCGCCATGGGCCATCTCCGCATCTATCTGGAACGGGCGCTCCGCAGCCTCGGCAAGATCCTGGTGTTCGTTCCAGCGGCTTATTCCAGCCAGGAATGCTCGGAATGCTCGCATACGGACGCCCTCAATCGTCCAGACCAGGAAACCTTCCTTTGCTTGCGGTGCGGCCACGGGTCGAATGCGGACCTCAACGCAGCCAAGGTCATCCGGAAGCGCGGCATCGCGCTCATCCTCACCGCCGGGATGGCGGGCAGCGCTCGCACAGGTTCGGCTCGACCGAACCGTCCGCAAGGACGAGGGGCCGTAAGACGGAATCATGGCAAACAGCCTTCCGCAGCCCCTGAGACGCGAGAAACCCCCTCCTTTTAGTGGGGGAGAATTCATATGATGAAAGAATTGGGCATCCCGGCTTACCATGGAAACCTTCGGAAGGTTGGTAGAGGCCATGACAGGCATTGGACGATTCAATGATTTGAAAATCTTGAGGCTGGGGCCGGAACGGGCGGTGCTCGATGGCGGGACCCTGGGCGAGATCCCCCTGTCGGCCCAGGAGGTGCCCGCCGGTAGCTCGCCGGGCGGCGTCCTGAAGGTTTTTCTCTACCATGATTCCGATGGCCACCCGATGGCCACGACCACCTCGCCGGCCGCCCAGGTGGGCGAAGTGGGCTATCTGAAGATCGTATCCGTCAATGATGCCGGGGCCTTCCTGAACTGGGGCCTGACCAAGGATCTGCTCATGCCCTGGAGCGAGGTGAAGCGGGAGCAGAAGCGGCTGATCGTCGAGGGCCGGAAGATCCTGGCCTGCGTCTTCCTGGCCGAGGATGGCCGGATCGCTGCGTCGTCCCGGCTGGACGAATTCCTGTCCGACGAGGCCGATGGATTCAAGCAGGGCGACAAGGTCACGATCCTCATTGCCGAGGCCACCGACCTGGGCCTGCGGGTGATCGTGAACCATCGCTACTGGGGCCTGGTGCACAAGAACGAGGTGTTCGGCACCCGCCAGCGGGGGCAGCGGCTGGATGGATACGTCAAGGCCATCCGCCCCGACCGCAAGCTCAACATCACCTTGAGCCCCCCGGGCTATGCCAAGGTGGACGCGGTGGCCCAGGGAATTCTCAAGGTCCTGGCCCGCCGCGGCGGCTCCATGGCCGTGAACGACAAGACCCCCCCGGAGGAGATCTACGCCCTGTTCGGGATCAGCAAGAAGGTGTTCAAGCTGACCATCGGCGCCCTGTACAAGAGCCGGAGGATCCGGGTGGACGAGGCGGGCATCCATACCGTGAAAACGCCCGAGCCTTAGTTATAATCTGGGAATACACTCCGACCTTTGCTGGCCGTCTCCACCCATCGCCAAGGGAAGCCCCATGCCCACTGCCCAACGAACTGTCCTGGGAATCGACGCCAGCACTCAAAGCTTGAGCGCCGTCTTGCTGGATCCCGCCACCGCGGAGATCCTCTGGAGCCGGTCCCTGGCCTACCGGGAAGATCCAAGGCTGCTCGGGCTGGGATTCCAGCATGACACCATGATCATTCCGCCCAGGGAGGCTGGCGAAGCCGAACAGCCGCCGTTCCTGTTCATCGCCGCCCTGGAAGCCCTGTTCGGCGACCTCAAGGGGGCCGGGTTCGACCTTTCGGCCATTGCCGCCATCAACACCTCCGGCCAGCAGCATGGCCATGTCTACCTGAACGGCCAAGCCGAGGCCGCTTTCGCGGGCCTGCGGGATCCCGCCAGCGCCGGCGACAGCCTGGTGGCGGCGCTGGCCGACAGTTTCGCTTACGGCGGCGCGCCAATCTGGAAGACCGCCAACACTGGGGCCGAGGCGGCCCATATCCGCGAAGCCGTCGGCGGCCAGGCGGCCATCATCCAGCGCACCGGCAGCGACATTCCCCTGCGCTTCTCGGCCAACGTGCACCGATTGCTGGCCTTCCGCTACCCGGCAGCCTATGCCGCCACCCGGCACATCCTGCAGATCTCCAGCCTCATCCCCGCCATCCTGGCCGGTGATTGCACCATCCCCCTGGATTTCGGCAATGCCTGCGGCACCGGTCTGATGAACTACCAGGCCCGGGCCTGGGACGAAACGGTCATGGCAGCGGTGGCCGGCGATCTGCCCGGGGGCGCGGCCGGCCTGGCTGCCAAGCTGCCTTCCCTCTGCCACCCTCTGGCCGCCGTGGGCATGGTGGCCGCCTATTTCCAGCGCCAGTACGGCCTTGCGGCCGACTGCCGGATCATCGCCGGTTCCGGCGACAATCCCCAGTCCAAGGTTTTGGCCAGCGGCGACCTGCTGAGCCTGGGCACCAGCTTCGTCTCCATGATTTCCAGCCCGGACGGCGGGGTCGATGCCACCGGCACCGCCAATGCCATGTATGACGGGCTCGGCCGACCCTTCAACTTCGGCTGCCGCACCAACGGAGCCCTGGCCTGGGACCGGCTGAGGCTTCGTCACGGCCTGGGCGCCAAGGATTTCGCCGCCTGCGACGCGGCCCTGGCCGGCACCCGGCCCGGGAGTCTGGTGCGGTTCTGGCATCCCGACACCGAATCCTTCCCGGTGGTGGCCGCCCATCCCGAACCGGTGCGGATGGACCAGGCCGAGGTCACCTTCGCCTCGGATTTCAGTGCCGTGGTGGACAGTTCCCTGGGCCTGGTCTACCGCTATGGCCGGAAAATCGCCGGCGCCTCCGCGGGCACGGGCCAGCAGCCCATGAGCATCTGCGGCGGACCCTCCACCAGTGCCGGCATCATGGGCCGGATCGCCGCCATCTGGAATCGTCCGGCCATCGCCGCCGGGCAGGCCGGGGCGGCCCTGGGCGCCGCGGTGGCGGCAGCGGTGGCCCTGGTGCCGGAGGCCCGGCGCGAGGATCTGGCGGAACGGCTCCGCCAGGCGCTGCTCGCCGGCAAGACCGTGGTCCAGCCGGATCCGGCCATGGTCCAGGCCTACCATGCTCCCGGCGCGTACCTGGACCAGTTGGAAACAGCCTTCGAACGCCTGCGCACCCAAGCATAGGGGCCGGGCTACGTATTGATCCAGGTCAGGCCATCATCTCGGCCACGTCTGCCTCGGCGGTGGTGATGAGCTTGAGGTCGAAGGTGTCGATCAGCACCTTGGCGACGTTGGGGCTGAGGAAGGCGGGAAGGGTCGGCCCGACCCGGATGCCCTTCACGCCCAGGCTGAGCAGCGCCAGCAGCACGGCGATGGCCTTCTGCTCATACCAGCCGATGTCGAACGACAGGGGCAGCTCATTGATGTCCTCCAGGCCGAAGGCTTCCTTGAGCTTCAGGGCGATGATGGCCAGGGAATAGCTATCGTTGCATTGGCCGGCGTCCAGCACCCTGGGGATGCCGCCGATGCTGCCCAGTTCCAGCTTGTTGTAGCGGTACTTGGCGCAGCCGGCGGTGAGGATCACCGCATCCTGGGGCAACTGCTGGGCCACCTGGGTGAAGTAGTCCCGGGATTTGTGCCGGCCGTCGCACCCGCCCATGACCACGAACCGCTTGATGGCTCCGGACTTCACCGCGGCCACGACCTTGTCGGCCAGGGCCAGCACCTGGTTGTGGGCGAAGCCGCCCAGAAGGGTGCCGCTTTCCAGTTCCTGGGGCGCGGCGCACTGCAGGGCGCGCTGGATGACCGCGCTGAAATCCTTGGCGCCGCCCTGGGGGCGGTCGGCGATGTGGGCGACCCCGGGGTAGCCGGTCATGCCGGTGGTGAAGATCCGGTCCTGGTAGGCGGGCTGCACCGGTACGATGCAGTTGGTGGTCATCAGGATGGCGCCGTTGAAGCTGGTGAATTCCTTGTCCTGCTCCCACCAGGCGCCGCCGTAATTGGCCACCAGGTGCTTGTGCTTCTTCAGCTGGGGGTAGGAATGGGCGGCCAGCATCTCGCTGTGGGTGTAGACGTCGATGCCCAGGCCTTCGGTCTGCTCCAGCAGTTCGGCCAGGTCGGCCAGGTCATGGCCGGACACCAGGATGCCGGGTCGCTGGCCCACGCCGAGCTTCACTTCGGTGATCTCAGGGTGGCCGTAGGTGGTGGTGTTGGCCTCGTCCAGCAGCGCCATGCCGGCCACCGCGATCTTGCCGGTTTCCAGGGTCAGGGCGATCAGGTCGTTGGCTTCCAGCTGCCGGGTGGTCGCGGCCAGGGCCTTGGACATGAAGGCGTAGACCTCCTCGCTTTCGAAGCCCAGCACGGCGGCGTGGTCCGCGTAGGCGGCGATGCCTTTCAGGCCGTAGACGATCAGTTCCTTCAGGGAACGGAGGTCCTCGTTCGGCTCGCTCAGGACCCCGACCTCGGCCGCCTTGGCGGCAAAGCCGGCTTCATCGCTCTCCCAGGCGGTAAGCTCGGGGAACTCGGCCTGGCCCAGTTCGGTCCTCAGCTTGCGCTTGAGTTCGGTGGTCTTCAGGATCTGGCTGGTGATGCGGGCATCGTCGAAGTTGGCGTTGGTGATGGTCAGGAACAGGCTTTCGGCGATGAACAGGCCCACTTCCTTGCTGGGGGGCCGCAGGGCGCTGGCGGTTTCTTCCAGCAGGGCCACGCCCTTCAAGTTGAAAATCAGCAGATCCATGAGATTGCTGGTTTCGGGAGCCTTGCCGCAGACGCCGCTGATGCTGCAGCCTTCGTTCCGGCTGGCTTCCTGGCACTGGAAACAGAACATGGACATGGGTTCTCCTGGGGAAAGGTGGCGATTCGGGCCCTGAAAGTCGATCGGGCATTTCCGTCAGGATTCAGCTTGGTCGGCTTCGCCTCCCGGGTCCTTGACCCAAATCAAGGGCGCTCACCTTGAATTTGGGCGCCAGCGTCGGTGGCGACACCATCCGCTACCGCCGCACCACCAGGGCGACGGCGGTCTTGTCATTGCCGCCCATGGACACCATGATCCCGTGCTCCTTGGCCAGGGCCACCTGGAAGTCCCCGGCCCGTCCGGTGAGCTGCCGCCACAGGTCCACCGCCATGCGAACCCCGGTGGCGCCGGTGGGATGGCCGTAGCCGATGAGGCCGCCGCCGGTGTTGACCGGGAACCGGCCGGTGCGCCGGGTCTCCCCCGCCAGCACCAGGTCGGCGCCGCCGCCCGCCTTGGCCAGGCCCAGGGCCTCGACGCTGAGCAGGCCGGAGATGGTGAAGCAGTCGTGCACTTCGAAGATGCCGGCGTCCTGGATGCCGATGCCGGCCATGGCCCGGGCCCTCGCGGCCGCCAGGCCGCAGGTGGTGAGCTCGGTGAGGTCCGGCGGCGGGGTGGTAAGGTTTGCCGCGCACTGGCCCAAGCCGGCCACCTCCACTGCGTCCTGGCGGGCCAGACCCAGGCGGCTGAGCCCTTCGGCCGAAGCGATGACGATGGCGGCGGCGCCGTCGGAAACCTTGGAGCAGTCGAACAGGTTCAGGTGCTCGGTGAAGGCCTTGGGGTTGGGCTCGGTCAAGCCCTGGGCCAGCAGGTCGGCCACGATGTTCTGGAACTCCTGGGCCTCGGGGTTCAGTCGGGCATGCTCCACGGCGTTCCGGTACCAATGGGCCATGGCGGCCCGGGCCTGGGCGGCGCCGACCTTGGCCGCATAGGCCCCGGCCCGCTCCGAGAACCGGCCGGGAAAGAAGAAGGCGGCGCCGGCCTTGCGCTCCCCCTCGTAGTAGCCGGCCCCGGCCAGATAGTCGGCGCAGTAGAGGGCCTTGACCGTGTTCTGCACCTCCACTCCCAGGACCAGCACCGCGTCGGCCAGACCGCTCAGGACGCTCTTGATGCCCGTGGCCAGGGCCAATCCCCCGGAGGCGCAGGCGCCCTCCACCCGCAGGGCGGGCTTGTACTCCAGGGTGGGGTGGATGATGGCCATCATGGCGCCCAGATGGCCCTGGCGGTTGAATCGGGCGGCCATGAAATTGCCGACCACCCCTTCGTCGATGGCGCCGGGGTCGCTGATCTGGGCCAGGGCGGCCCGGCCGGCCTCCTTGAGGTAGTGGTCCAGGCCCGGCCTGGGGATTCTCGGGCTGAATTCCCTGCGGCCGGGGCCGAGGCTGACGGTATAGGCGCCGGCGGCGAGAAAGACGGGTTTGGCCATGGGTTTCATAGACCTAGTCCAGGTACTCGGTGATGGGGCCGTAAAGGTGGAAGAAGCCCAGCTTGAGGACCTCGTTCACATCCTCGGCGGTGTTGCAGACACCCTGCTTGACCAGGTTGAGCCCGATCTCCCGGCTGGCCCGGAAATGGTCCCGGGCCATGACCGCGCCCGGGGTGTCCAGGTCCTGGAGGGCCTGGAACCAAGCCTTCAGCTTGCCATCGCAGTGGGGATCCCTTTGCAGGGTCTTCCAGGACAGGCCGGGATCCGGGCGGGGGCCCAGCCAGGACTCCGCCGACCGGGCCCAGGGCGCCTCCAGCGGCGCATAGACGTGGCTGGCCGGATCGAAGATGGCCACCGGGCGGCCCTTGGCGTAGTCCAGGAAGCCGGGCCTGGGCGCGCCGGACGAGGTCTGGCCGCCCTTCACCCCCAGTTCCAGGGTGCGGTCGATGAGGTCGCTGTGCAGGTCCTCGCCCAGGTACTTCTTCATGACCCGGAGGATGGACTGGAACACGTCGATGCCCACGTAATCGATGAGCTGGAAGATGCCCATGGGCCGCAGCAGGAAATCCCGGGACACCTGCTCCACCATGTGCAGGGCCGGCAGGAAGCCGTGCTTCCCGGCCAGGCGTTCCACCTCCCGGATGGCGTAGAGGCCGTCGCGGATGAAGTGGCCGTTGCCGATGAAGCCGGCGATATCGTTGGCGGGAACGGTCTTCTTGCGCAGGGCCCGGGCGACCCCCGCGGCCACCTGGACCAGCTCCGGGTCGCAGCGCCTTGGCTGGATCAGCTCCACCAGCTTCTGGACCGCCGGCGGGTTGTAGAAATGGAAGCCGATCATCCGCCCGGGAATCCCGCACGCCTCGCTGAGCACATGGAGCGGAATGGAGGAGGTGTTGGTGAGGAAATAGGCCTCGGGCCGGCAGATCGAAGCCAGCTCGTTGTAGATGGAGAACTTGACTTCCTCCTGTTCGAACGCCGCCTCGAACACCAGGAGGGATTCCTTGGCCAGGGTCAGGGTGGTGCCGGTGCGGATCCGCAGCAGCACCTCGAACACGAACTCCTGGACCATCTCCTGGTTGTCCACCAGATCGGCTCGGTCCTGGAACAGCAGCCTGAGCCGGTTGATCTGCTTCTCCCCATCCTTGGCCGCCTGGTCCCGGATGTAGCGCACCAGGCCCTGGAGCGCCGCGTCGTTGCGGTCGATGAGGCTGAGGACATAGGTCCTCTGCTTATGCCCCAGGGCCCGGTAGGCCAGCTCCAGGGCCAGCAGCAGAGCGATGCCGCTGCCCATCTTGCCGGCGGCGCCCACCACCGCCACCTGTTCCATCCGGGTGTCCAGGTCCATCGTCATCATCCCCCAGGGCCGCTATCCGTTTGCTTAGATGCCATGAAACTGGACGTCATCACGCTTTTCGATGAAGGCCTGCATGCCCGCCTTCTGATCGGCGGTGGCGAAGGTCTCGGCGAACAGCTCGGCCTCGTGGCAGAGGCCGTGGCCCAGGGTGGTGTCGGTGCCCAGGTTGACCGCCGCCTTGCAATAGGAGACCGCGATCGGGGCCCGGGCGGCGATGATCCGGGCGATCTCCAGGCAGCGGGGCATGAGCTGCTCTGGGGGCACCACTTCGTTGAACAACCCAAGTTCCAGCGCCCGGGACGCCGGGATGGTCTCGCCGGTGAACAGGAGGTACTTGGCCGCCGAGCGCCCCAGGATCCGGGCCAGCCGCTGGGTGCCGCCGAAGCCCGGCATGGTGCCCAGTTTCACTTCCGGCTGGCCGGCCCGGGCCTGGTCGCTGGCGATGCGCAGGTCGCAGGCCATGGCCAGTTCGCACCCGCCGCCCAGGGCGAATCCATTGACCGCGGCGATCACCGGATGCGGGAAGTCCTCGATCAGGTTGAACACCCGCTGGCCCCGCTGGGCGAAGGCCCGGGCCTCCAGGGGGGTGAACCCGGCCATGGCCTTGATGTCGCCCCCGGCGGCGAAGGCCTTGCCGGTCCCGGTCAGGATCACCACCCGCACGGAGGGGTCGTTGCCCAGGGCGTGGAAGGCCCCCTCCAGCCCCGCCAGCACCTCGTCGTTGAGGGCGTTGAGGGCTTCGGGGCGGTCCAGGGTGACCACCGCCAGGCTGGCGTCCAGGTTGAAATTGACGGTCCGGGTCATGGGGGCTCCGAAAAGGGGGGGCGGTCAGCTTTCGCCGAACTGGGGTTCCCAGGGTTCCACCACGCAGAGGGGGTCGCCGGCGGCGACCGGGACGCCGGTCCTCGCGGTCACGGAACTGACGATGCCTTCGATGGGTGACTTGATCTCGTTCTCCATCTTCATGGCTTCAAGGATGAGCAGAACCTGGCCGGCCGCAACCCTGTCTCCGGGCTGGGCCAGCACCTGCATGACGTTGCCGGCCATGGGCGACTTGAGGTCCTGGCGCCCGCTGGCGCCCCGGGCCAGCTTCATGGCCAGCTTCTTCTTCTTTTCTTCAACCATCTCCACTTCGAAATGGTCGCCCTTGATCACCACTTCGAACAGGTCGGAGCGGTCCGGGGCGTCCACGTCCACCTCGAACGACCGGCCGTCGATGATGAGCGAGAAGAGGTTGGTCTGGGGTTCCAGGAAGTCCACCTGGTACTCCCGCTCCCCCAGGGTCACCCGGAACAGGTTGGGGGAGGTTTCGAGGATCTTGACTCGGGTCGTCTTGCCCTGGTGCGATGCGATATAGGCCATGGCTGTGCTACCTCGTGGGGGTCAAATGCCGGATTCCCGCTTCACTCTGCCGCTGGACTTCCATTGGGAAACGTCGGAGGCGCCCGCGGGACCCTCCCCCATCATCCGCAGGGCCTTCTCCTTGTCCCGGCGGAAAGCCTTGATGGCGGCGGCCACCAGGGCGATGTCCTCGTTGGGCTTGACCCGGGCGGCGTCCTGGGGCTGGAACTGGCTGTCGATGAAATTCGTATCGATATCGCCCTTGAGGAATTTTTCGTTGCGCATCACCCGGGCGTGGAAGGGGATGGTGGTCTTGATGCCCTTCACCGAATATTCGGAAAGGGCCCGGCTCATGCGGGTGATGCAGCGTTCCCTGGTGCTGCCCCAGACCACCAGCTTGGAGAGCATGGGGTCATAGTGGATGGGCACGTCCAGGCCTTCGTACATGCCCGACTCGTCCCGCACCCAGGGGCCGCCCGGGACCCTCAGGCCGATGATCTTGCCCGGGGTGGGGAGGAAGCGGTTGTCGGGATCCTCGGCGTAGATCCGGCACTCCAGGGCGTGGCCGTGGAGCGGCACGTCCTCCTGGCGGAAGGCCAGGGGGTAGCCGGCGGCGGAACGGATCATCTCCTTGCACAGGTCGATGCCGGTGATCATCTCGGTGATGGGATGCTCCACCTGGAGCCGGGTGTTCATCTCCAGGAAGAAGAACTCCCGGGTCCGTCCGGAGACGATGAATTCCACCGTTCCGGCCGAATCGTAGGCGACCGCCCGGGCCGCCTTGACCGCCGCCTCCCCCATCTCCCGGCGCATCTTCGGGTCCACCAGGGTGGAGGGCGCCTCTTCGATCACCTTCTGGTGGCGGCGCTGGATGGAGCACTCGCGCTCGGGGAAGTAGATGATGTTGCCGTGCTTGTCCCCCAGCAACTGGATCTCGATGTGGCGCGGGTTCTCGATGTAGCGTTCCAGGTAGACCGCGTCGTCGCCGAAGGCGTGCAGGCTCTCGGACTTCGCGGCCCGGTAGGCCGCGGGCAGGTCCTCCATCCGGGCGATCATGCGCAGTCCCTTGCCGCCGCCGCCCGAAGCGGCCTTCATCATGACCGGGAAGCCGATCTCCGCGGCCCACTGGCAGGCGTGGGCTTCGGAGGTGAGGTTCTCGCGCATGCCCGGCACCAGGGGCACGCCCATGTCGTGCACCGCCACCCGCGAAGTGGTCTTGTTGCCCATGATCTGGATGGCCCGCGGGTTGGGACCGATGAAGACGATGCCCTCCCTGGCGCAGGCTTCGGCGAAGCCGGCGTTCTCGGACAGGAACCCGTAGCCGGGATGGATGGCGTCGGCGCCGCAGTGCTTGGCCACCTCCAGCACCTTGGGCCCGTTCAGGTAGGAATCCTTGCTGGGGGGCGGGCCGATGCAGAAGGCTTCGTCCGCGGCCCGCACGTGCAGGGCCGCCCGGTCGGCCTCGGAATAGACGGCCACGGTGGCCACCCCGAGCTCCTTGCAGGCCCGGATCACCCGGATGGCGATCTCCCCGCGGTTGGCGATGAGGATCTTGGCGAACATACGGGCTCCTAATACCGTGGGTTTCTGGCTTGATTGGGCGCCCGTGCTGGGCATAAGCAGCCGTAGCGGCAAATTCGCCGCAACGGCTGCTAAAGCGGCAGATTGCCGTGCTTCCGGGGAAGGTTGGCGGCCCGTTTGTTCTTGCACATCTCCAGGGCGCGGATCAGGACCGGCCGGGTGCGGGCGGGGTCGATGATCTCGTCCACGTAGCCCAGCTCCGCCGCGTTGTAGGGATTGGCGAACTTCTCCCGGTAGTCGTCGACCAGGGCCTTGCGGGTCTTGTCGGGATCCAGGGACTTGGCCAGTTCGGCCCGGTGGATGATGTTCACCGCCCCCTCCGGCCCCATGACCGCGATCTCCGCGGTGGGGAAGGCGATGGCATAGTCGCAGCGGATGTTCTTGGAGTTCATCACGCAGTAGGCGCCGCCGTAGGCCTTGCGGGTGATCACCGTGAGCCTGGGCACGGTGGCCTCGGCGATGGCATAGAGCAGCTTGGCCCCGTGCTTGATGATCCCGCCCAGTTCCTGGTCCACCCCGGGCAGGAAGCCCGGCACGTCCTCGAAGAAGATGAGGGGGATGTTGAAACAGTCGCAGAAGCGCACGAACCGGGCCGCCTTCAGCGACGACTCCACGTCCAGGGCCCCGGCCAGATGGTTGGGCTGGTTGGCGACGATCCCCACCGGGCGTCCGTTGAGCCTCGCGAAGCCGATCAGGATGCTCCGGGCGTAATGCTCCTGCACCTCGTACAGATAGCCGTCGTCCACCACCGCCTTGAGGATGTCCTTCATGTCGTACGGCTGGTTGGCGTTCTCCGGCACCAGGGTCCGGAGCAGGATCTCGCAGCGGTTGGGATCGTCCGAGGGCGGCCGGTGCGGCGGGTCGTCCTGATTGTTGAGCGGGAGGAACGACATGAGCTCCCGGATCATCAGCAGGCACTCCTCGTCATCGCCGCAGGCGAAGTGGGCGCAGCCGGACTTGGCGTTGTGGGTCATGGCGCCGCCCAGATCCTCCTTGGTCACGTCCTCCCGGGTGACGGTCTTGATCACCTCGGGGCCGGTGATGAACATGTACGAGGTGTCCTTCACCATGAACACGAAGTCGGTGATGGCCGGGGAGTACACCGCGCCGCCGGCGCAGGGGCCCATGATGGCCGAGATCTGGGGCACTACGCCGGAGGAGAGCATGTTGCGCAGGAAGATGTCGGAGTAGCCGGCCAGGGACTGGACCCCCTCCTGGATCCTCGCGCCGCCGGAGTCGTTCAGGCCGATGATGGGCGCGCCATTGCGGGTGGCCATGTCCATGATCTTCACGATCTTCTCGGCGTAGGCCTTGGACAGGGAGCCGCCGAACACCGTGAAATCCTGGGCGAACACATAGACCAGCCGCCCGTCGATGGCGCCGTAGCCGGTGACCACCCCGTCCCCTGGGATCTTGACCTTGCCCATGCCGAAGTTCTCGCACCGGTGCAGCACGAACTTGTCGATCTCGGTGAAGGAGTCCTCGTCCAGGAGAATCTGGATCCGCTCCCTTGCGGTTAGGCGGCCGGACTGGTGATGCTTGTCGATCTTGTCGAGCCCCCCTCCCTGCTCCGCTTTTTCGTTCCTGGCCTTCAGCTGCGCGAGCTTGTCTTCCTGCCTCAGATTCACGGGTTCCCCTGCTGGAACAATGGTGATGGACGAGAAACGGTCAAAGCAGCTTGGCGATGGTCTGGAGTTGCATGAAGGTGGTGCCTTCGTAGATTTTCCCGATCTTGGAGTCGCGGAAGTACTTCTCCGCCGGGTAGTCCTTGGTGAAGCCATAGCCGCCGAACAGCTCCAGCGCTTCGCTGGAGACCCATTCCGCCACCTGGCTGGCGTAGTACTTGGCCATGGCGGCTTCCTTGACGAACGGCCGGCCGGCGTCCTTCAGCCGGGCGGCGTTGTAGGTCATGAGCCGGGCGGCCTCCACCCGGCTGGCCATCTCCGCGCAGCGCATCTGCACCGCCTGGAAGCTGAAGAGGGGCTGGCCGAACTGCCTGCGTTCCCGGGTATAGGCCAGGGCATGGGCCAGGGCCCCGGCCGCCAGGCCCGTCATCTGGGCGGCGATGCCGATCCGGCCTTCGTTGAGGGTCTCGATGGCCACCTTGTAGCCTTTGCCCACCTCGCCCAGGACCTGGTCCGGACCCACCTGGACGTCCGCCAGGGACAGTTCGCAGGTGGAACTGGCCCGGATTCCCAGCTTGTTCTCCTTTTTCGCCACCTGGAAGCCGGCCATGCCCCGTTCCAGGATGAAGGCGGTGATGCCCTTGTAGCCGGCCTGGGGATCGACCGTGGCGAACACCACGAAGATGTCCGCCTCCTGGGCGTTGGTGATGAAGAGCTTGCTGCCGTTCAGGCGGAAGCCGCCGGCCTGGGGCACGGCCCGGGTGGCCAGGGCGAAGGCGTCGGAACCGGAACCGGCTTCGGACAGGGCATAGGCGCCCACCTGGTCCCGGCACAGCCTCGGCAGGTAGTGCTGCTTCTGGGCCTCGCTGGCCCACCGGACCAGGCAGTTGTTGACGAGGGTGTTCTGCACGTCCACCAGGACCGCCACCGAGGGATCCACCTTGGACAGTTCCTCGATCACCAGGATGGCGTTGAAGAAGGTCGAGCCGGCACCGCCATAGCGCTCCGGGACCTCGATCCCCATGATGTCCAGGCCGAACAGCTTGCGCACCAGTTCCGGGCTCATCTGCTGGGCCTCGTCCATGGCTGCCCGCACCGGGGCGATCTGCTCCGCGGCGAAGCCGGCCACCAGGTCGCGGAAGGCCTCCTCTTCTTCGCTCAGGAGTGTGAGGGGTGCGGTCATGATTGCCTCCCTGGATGGGATTCGGTTCGAGTGTGACGAAGTGTCACATGGAACGGCGGTATTTCCCGCCCAATTCGTAGAGGGTGGCGGTGATCTGGCCCAGACTGGCGACCCTGACCGTGTCCATCAGGGTCTCGAACAGGTTGCCGCCGGCCCGCACCTGCTCCCCCAGCCGTTCCAGGGCCGGGCCGGCCGCTGCCCGGTGGCGTTCCTGGAA
>Ga0302320_10017826_pt1 | contig 14378 bp, 12 predicted proteins | sample Bog_T0_3_FD_202130 | JGI IMG/M metagenome (GOLD analysis project Ga0302320, IMG submission 202130) | Peat permafrost microbial communities from Stordalen Mire near Abisko, Sweden - Bog_T0_3 | ecosystem: Environmental > Terrestrial > Soil > Wetlands > Peat | place: Sweden: Abisko, Stordalen Mire...
GGAGGTCGATTATGGAACGCCGCATATTCCTCAAGCAGGCCGCTATCACCGCCGCAGCCGTCGCATGCACCGGCAAGAACAGAGCTTCGGCTTCAACGCCCGCCAACCCCATCGCGCGCCGCACGCTGGGCCGGACCGGCGAGAAGCTATCCATCCTCGGCTTCGGAGGGATTGTGGTGATGAACGAAGATCCCGGCGCGGCCTCTAACATCGTGGCCGAGGCCGTAGACCGCGGCATCAACTACTTCGATATCGCGCCAAGTTACGGCAACGCCCAGGAGCGACTGGGGCCGGCTCTGGCGCCCTATCGCAACAAGTGTTTCCTGGCCTGCAAGACCGACGGCCGCATGAAGGACGACTCGCGCGCGCAGCTTGAGGGGTCGCTGCGCCTGCTCAAGACCGACCACGTCGATCTCTACCAGTTCCACGCGCTCACCAAAATGACGGATCTGGATAAGGTGCTGGGCCCCGGCGGCGCCATGGAGACCATGGAAGCGGCGAAAAAGGAAGGCAAGATCCGCTATATCGGATTTTCCGTCCACTCGGCGGAAACAGCGCTTGCGGCCATGGACCGTTATAACTTCGACACGATTCTGTTCCCGATTAACTGGGTTCTCTTCACGCAGGCAAACTTTGGCCCGCAGATTCTCGAGCGCGCCCAGGAAAAGAAGATGGGCATTCTTGCCCTTAAGAGCATGGCCAAGACCGTCTGGCCCGCCGGCGAAAGCAAAAATCATCCTCAACCCAAGTGCTGGTATCAGCCTGCGGCTTTTCCTGATGAAGCCTCGCTCGGCCTGCGTTGGACCCTCGGCCACCCCATCACAGCAGCCATCCCGCCGGGAGACGAGCGCTACTTCCGCCTGGCAATGGATGTGGCGCAGAACTTCAAGCCATTGGAAGCGCGCGAAGAGCAGGCTCTGCTGGCTGGCGGCCACGGCGTTGAGCCCATCTTCCACCTGGGCAATGACGTATAGTCGGGCTTTCAGGCAAGCAGCTTATCGCGTTGCCGTGGCGGCGAATTTCTTCACCATGGCCAGCAGCAGCTTGCGGTCGCTGTCGTTCAGGTTCGAGGAATAGCGGCGGATCTGGGTGAGAAAGCGCAGCTCCTCGTCGGAGAGTTTTTGCAGGTTGCTTTGCCGGCCCGGCGAGTCGTCGGCGAAGAACTGAGTGATGGGCAGATCGAGCGACATGGCAATCTTCGACAGCGTGTCCAGCGAAGGCACCGTGTGTCCGTTCTCGACGCGCGAGAGATAGCAGCGCAGCAGGCCCGTCTTCTTTTCGATGTCGCCCTGGGAGAGTCCCTTTTGCAGCCGGAAGGTGCGAATGGTGGTGCCGATTTTCATCATGGAGAACGCCCTGTTCGATGGCTGCCGGAGTTTACTTTCCAGGTAGCAATCAAAAGATTATTAATTTAATAGTTAATATAGTCCGCGCAAGAATGCAAGAGATTTTGTCGTGCCCCGGCAATCAGGCCCGCGGGAGCGCGCATTGTTGCCGGGCTTGAGCGCCGTGATTTAAGCGGCTCTCCGCTCTGTCGCTTTAGCCTTCCGGCAAAATACGCGATTCAGGCGCGCCGGCTGCCGCTCCGCAATAAACCGTCGATCGTGATGATTACCCAGCCATTCCGCGGCAGCCCTGCGATCGAGGGGCGACACTGCGGAAATCGCTGATTATGAGTTGGTTATGGTTTGATTTGCTGTTTCGCGATATTGCCGGGAAAATTACCTGCAAGGTTTGGAAAAAATATATAGGGGGGAGGGGGTAGGCCTTTTCGGGCACTGAAGGAGGCGGTATCTACTCACCACCACTGCCTGCTAGTTTGCGCCAGGCGGAGGCAATTATCTGCACGGTGCATCTTTTAAAAACAAAGATGCGGGGAGGGTGGGACACGCGGCTGCCGCGACCCAATGAAGCGCGCCCTTTCGATTCGGTAAAATCAGGAGTATGACTCTTTCCGCACAGGATCGCGCCAGGCGCATCAAAATCATTCTCTTCGACGTCGATGGCGTCCTGACCAACGGAAATATCTGGATCATTCCGGTTCCAGTCGCCGGGCCCGATGGCGCCATTACCAGCAAGATGGTCGAGGCCAAGGGTTATAGCGCCCACGACGGCGCAGGCGTTACGCTGGCGCGGCTGGGCGGCATGAAGCTGGGCATTATTACCAAGCGGATCAGCGAGACTGTGGCACTGCGCGCCCGCGATCTGAAGCTCGAATTCGTCTATCAGGGCCAGGCCTTCAAGATGCAGGCGGTACGCGAGATTATGGCGCAGGAAGGCGTCACCCTCGACGAGATTGCTTACGTGGGCGATGACGTGATCGACTTGCCGGTGATGCGCGCGTGCGGCCTGGCCGTAGCCGTGGCCAATGCGCGGGAGCAAGTGAAAGCCGAGGCGCATTACGTGACCCCGCACCGGGGCGGCGACGGCGCAGGACGCGATGCGATCGAGTTCATCCTCGAAGCCAAGGGTTTGCTGGAGCAATGCATCGCAGCCTCCATTGACGAGAGCAATCCACTTCCGCCCTCGATCGACATTGGCAAGGGCGGGGATTTGAAGTAAGCGAAATGGCGACGATGTGGGGCACCCAGGCCCGTGCATTCAAGGCATAGGAAGATTGGAAATCAGCCCATGAGGGAAATTCTCTATGGTAGTTTGCATTCCCTCAGCGGCTAAAGCCGAGATATCTTTTCAGGCGTTCTACGGCACGGCTAAAAGCCGTGCCCTTTCAAAGCATCGACTGATTCAGCGATTTCCCAATGCGGCACAGCTAAAGGGGTGCCCTTTCAAGACAGCGAGTTGACCGAATCATGATGAATGCATCAAAACGCGCGGTGGTGCTGTTGAGCGGGGGGCTGGACTCGGCCACGGTGCTGGCGATTGCCCGCAGCCAGGGCTACGAGCTATACGCGCTTTCGTTCTCTTACGGACAACGGCATATTGTTGAACTCGACGCGGCACGCCGCGTGACCGCCGCGATTGGGGTCAAAGACCATCGCATCGCCGCTATCGATCTGCGGGTCTTCGGCGGCTCGGCGCTGACCGCCGACATCGACGTTCCCAAGGGCCGCGGCACGGACGAGATGAGCCACGGCATTCCCATCACTTACGTGCCGGCGCGCAACACCATCTTCCTCTCGTTTGCGCTGGCCTGGGCCGAGGTGCTGGGTTCGAGCGACATTTTCATCGGGGTGAATGCGCTGGACTATTCGGGCTACCCGGATTGCCGTCCGAAGTTCATCGCGGCCTTCGAGACGATGGCCAATCTGGCGACCAGGGCCGGGGTTGAAGGCCGCCAGGCGCTCAAGGTTCATACGCCGCTGATCGCGCTCACTAAGGCCCAGATTATTCGCAAGGGAATCGAGTTGGGCGTGGATTACGGACTGACCAGCAGTTGTTACGATCCTGGGCCGACGGGCGAACCGTGCGGGCAATGCGATTCCTGTCTGCTCAGACGGAAGGGTTTTCGGGGGAATGGAATCGAGGATCCGTTGGTTTATCGGGCTGATAAGACTTCCGAATGAACGGATGATCGAGATTTGAGGTTTCCCACCCTTTCGCCAGAAAAAAGGCGAAAGGATGGGGCACGGAGCATTTGTGGAACGGAAATTACGCTGCTTTGTGGGTGCTCATGATGAGCTACGCGGTAAAGGAAATCTTCTATACGTTGCAGGGCGAAGGGGCGCAGACGGGGCGCGCGGCGGTCTTTTGCCGCTTTGCGGGCTGCAATCTCTGGTCGGGCCGCGAGAGCGACCGGGCGACTGCTGTCTGCCGGTTTTGCGATACGGAGTTTGTGGGCGTGGATGGGCCGGGAGGCGGAAAGTTCGATTCCGCTGAAGATTTGGCGGCGGCCATCAAGCGCACATGGGGTGAGAATTCCGGTCAAAATGGCTCCCGGTTGGGCAAGCGCTTCGTGGTCTGCACGGGCGGCGAGCCTCTGCTGCAACTGGACACAAAGCTGATAGCCGCGCTGCATGAGCGCGATTTTGAAATTGCCGTCGAGTCCAATGGAACGATTGCCGCGCCGGCCGGGGTGGACTGGCTCTGCATCAGTCCTAAGGCGGGAGCCGAGCTGGCGCAGCGGAGCGGAGACGAGCTGAAGCTGGTTTATCCGCAGGCGGGCGCTGATCCCGCGGAGTTCGAGCGGCTCCCTTTCCGGCATTTCTTCCTGCAGCCGATGGACGGACCCAGCCGAACCGCCAACACCGAGCTTGCCTTGCACTATTGCCTCGCACATCCGCAGTGGCGATTGAGCCTGCAAACCCACAAATTTCTGGGCATTCCGTAGGGTAAATTCAGCCACCAGATGGAAAATGTATCAATCTGTGGCGACGCTCAAGCCCAATGCCGGTTAGAATCGTCTGTACAGTAGGCAGAGTTGCTCCCACCGGCTGCCTGCACTGCCTCTTGACGCTTGGGCACGAAGATTTTCCGCCAGATGGCCCGGGTTAAGAGGCATGGAATCCCCAGGATGATGATAAAAAGACTACGTTTACTGCCGCTTTGGCTTGTCTTTGCCGCTCTTGCCTTGGTTTGGCCGGCAGCGCAGACCCATGCCCAGAACACGCCGGGCGCTCCCGCTCCAGGAAGTCCAGCTCTGGGCAGTCCGACTCCGGGTAGCCTCGCTCCGGCCAAGGCGCCCATCGCCAGCCCGATCCAGATTGCTCCGGCGAAAGCGGCTCCAGCTGAACCGGCCAAGGCCGCCGACTCCACTACTCCTGCGCCGAACCGCTCTCAGGCGTACTATCATCTGGCGCTGGCCAGCGGATACGAAGAGCAGGCCGTAGAAGATGGTCGCCCGGAGCTTGTAACGCAGGCTATCGAGGAGTACAAGCTGGCGCTGAACGCCGACCCCGCTTCGCCACAGTTGAACAACGCTCTGGCCGACCTGTACTTCCGCACCGGCCACGTGCGCGAGGCTGAGAACACGGCGCATGCGCTGCTGAAGAGCGCGCCTGACAACATTGATGCGCACAAACTGCTGGGGCGGATTTACCTGCGCGCGCTGAGCGACGGGCAAAACGCGCCATCCTCGGCTTCGCCCACCGGCAATGTGCTGGATCGAGCCATTGCAGAGTTTGAGAAGATCGTCGCGCTGGAGCCGAAGAGCGTCGAGGACCGCATGGTGCTGGGCCAGCTCTACACCGTCAAGCATGACCATGCGAAGGCTGAGGAGCAGTTCAAGACAGCGCAAGCCATGGATCCCGAGTCCGAAGACGTGGTACTGAATCTGGCCCGCCTCTATGCCGAAAGCGGCGACATCGAGCAGGAAGCAAAAGTGCTTGAGACGGTTCCGGTGGGCGACCGGACAGCCAAGATGGAGGATGCGCTGGGCGCGTCCTATGAGCAGTTGAAGCGGCCAAAGGATGCCATCGCCGCCTATCAGCGCGCCGCCGACATGGAGCCGGGGGACGCGCGCACGCTGGAAGCGCTGGCCCAGGCGCTGCTGAACGACAACCAGCTCGACGAGGCGCTCAAGGAATACGGTGAACTGGTCAAGGCCGACCCGGAGAACGCCGGCGCCCTGGTGCACATGGGCGAGATTCAACGCCGCCAGGGAAAATATGAAGATGCGCTGGCGACGATTCGCAAGGCGCGCACCAAGGACGCCAACAACCTGGAGGCCGGCTATAACGAGGGGCTGTTGCTGGATGTGCTGGGCCGCCTCGACGAGTCCGCAAAGGTCTTCGAGAAGATGGTGGACCTGACCTCGCACGCCAACGGCGCTTACACCACCGAAGAGAAGAACAATCGCGGCATCTTCCTGGAGCGGCTGGGGACGGTCTATCACGAACAGAACAAGACGGCTGAGGCTATCGCCGCCTACCAGAAGATGATCGACATGGGCGGAGAGACGGCCGTGCGCGGCTATCAATTCCAGGTGGACACGTGGCGCGACGCCAAGGAGTTCGACAAGGCAGTCGATGTATCGCGCAAGGCTGTCGAAGCCAACCCCAAGGATCGCGATCTGAAGCTGATGCTGGCCGGCGAGATGGCGGACCTGGGCAAGACCGACGATGGGCTGGCGATGGCCAAAGGGCTGCTGGCCAACACCGCTGAGGATCGCCAGGTCTGGCTGGCGCTGGGCCAGATGTATGTCCGCACGCACCGCTGGAAGGAAGCCGAAGACGCCTTCAACAAGGCCGATGCGCTGACCGTCAAGAAGGAAGACCACTCCTATCTGCTCTTTCTCAGGGGCGAACTGGCTGAGCGCCAGAAACACTATGAGCCGGCCGAACAGTTCTTCCGGCAGACGCTGGAGCTGGAGCCCGCGAACGTCATGGCCCTCAATTACCTGGGCTACATGATGGCCGACAAGGGTAAACAGTTGCCCGAGGCTCTCAAGTTGATTCGCAAGGCCGTCGAGCTGGATCCGATGAACGGCGCTTACCTGGATTCGCTGGGCTGGGTGTACTTCAAGATGGGCGAGTACGAACTGGCCGAGGAGAACCTCCGGCAGGCCGTCGACCGCGATCAGAGCGACCCAACGGTCCACGACCATCTGGGCGATCTCTACGAGAAGACCGGCCGCACACGCCTGGCGGCGGCACAGTGGCAGCTTTCGCTGACGCAGTTCGCCAAGTCGGCTGCGGTCGATGTAGAGCCTGCCGAGGTGGCCAAGGTGCAGAAGAAGCTGGATAGCGCCCAGGTCAAGCTCGCCAAACAGGAGAGCGCCACCGGGCAAGCCAAGCCGGAGTAAGCGGTATAACCAGACGTGAACCCTTTGGTTCGACGGCGATGATGACTTTGGGAGCCAAGCCGAGTTACGCGCTGCCCGCGAAGATTGCCGTCCGCGCGGACGGCGAATTGGTCGGTCGCGCGCACCCGGAGCAGCCGCATCCCTATCGCACACCCTTTGCCCGCGACGTTGCCCGCATCCTGCACTCACGCGCCTTTCGCCGCCTGGCCGGCAAGACGCAGGTCTTCGGCCGCCTGCCGGGCGATTCGGTGTCGGACCACTTCCGCAGCCGCCTGACCCACACCTTGGAAGTGACCCAGATTGCCCGCACGATTGCCCATGCGCTGGGGCTGAACGCGGAGCTGGCCGAGGCTTTGGCGCTGGCGCACGACATCGGCCATCCGCCCTTCGGCCACGCCGGCGAAAAGGCTCTCGACCAATGCCTGCGCGGCTTTGGCCTGAGCTTCGATCACAACCTGCACGCCCTGCGCATCGTCACCTGGTTCGAGGAGCGCTACGCCGGTTTTCGCGGACTGAACCTGACCCTCGGCGTGCGCGAGGGCATCATCAAGCACTCCCGCGACTACTCCGCCGCTACCCATCCTGAGCTGGCCGAGTACTTTCTCGATCAGTTCCCTCCCCTCGAAGCTCAACTCATTGATCTGGCCGACGAGATTGCCTACCTGACCGCGGACCTCGACGACGGACTCGACTCGGGCATTCTCACGCTGAGCCAGGTGCGCGAGGGCGTAGTTCTTTTCCGCGGCTTCCACGACGCTGTGGTACGCGACTATCCCGCCGCGCCAGCGAAACTGGCCGCGTATGAGGCGATCAAGCGCATACTGAATTTGTTTGTGACGGATTTGATGGAAGAGACGGGCAGACAGGTGGCCGTGCTGGGCGCTGGCAGATTGGACGACGTTGGTCTGGACGAAATTCGCCGCGCACCTCGCCGGCTGGTGACGTTGAGTGAGGAGATGGAATCCGCCCGCGCCGCCCTGAAGGAATTTCTCTACGCCAACCTCTACAACTCGCCCGGCATGGAGGAGGCGCACGCCTACGCCGCTGAGATTGTCCAGGGATTGTTTTCCGCGCTCATCGCAGACCCTGGCCTGCTGCCCGAAGACCACCAGGCGCAGATTCCCGCCGAGGGGCTGGCGCGCACCGTCGCCGACTACATCGCCGGCATGACAGACAGCTACATCGAACAGGCGTGGCGGCGCTGCGGCGGGGCGTAAGTCGCTAAATAGGTTTCTCTATTTCACCGGAAGAAATTCAATCTGCGCCAAATCGGCCACAACCTTGAAGTCGTAGTCGGCAGTCACCAGCACATGATCGTGTGAGTCCATCGCCAGCTCAATGGCAAAAGCGTCGGCGTAGGCGATCTTTCTGTCCACTTTGAGTTCGGCGGCACGCACGGCACGATCGGCGGTGGCGGAAATGATGCTTGACTCGAGTTGTGTAATGCTTTGGAGGATTCGCTTCTGCGCGGACACTCCCAAACGTCTACGCAGTTTCCCCGCAACTTCTCCCCATTGCACGGCGGAGATGCAGGCCTCATCCTGACCTCGGGCGCAGGACCGGAAAATCTCCTTTACACGCACCGCGCCAGCTTCACGGTCAATAAAACGGAGCACCGCGGAAGAATCGAGGACAAATACTGTCATTGAGCCGCCTACCAGCCTTCTTTTTCCAACTCTCGGATTCGATCCTGCCGCCGCTCTTCCAGCAGCATATCGGTCATTGATGGACCTCCCGCTGTCAAACCACACAATTCGTCGATAATGCGCAGCTTGGCCGCCAGAGTCTGCGGCTCCAAAATTACCCGCGACCCTTCCTGGCGCACCGCAACGCGCGTCCCTGGCTCGATTCCCATCGATTCGCGGATCGAGGCCGGAATCACCATCTGCCCTTTGGTGCTGACGGTTGTGAATATCTGCTCCATGTCTTACATTTTATCATAAGTAAGAATTCATGTAATGGTAGGTTTATTAAATAAAGTAAGATTATATTGCGTAATCCTACTTTATTCGTATATCTTACTTTTTTGTCTCCTCCAGCCGAAGCCGGCAAACCGTCGTAACCGGCGTCACTATCCTGCCGGTTGTACTCTTATAGATGTGGATACTCCCCTGACGAAAACCTGGTTACGGCTGGCTGCGATGGTGTTGTGCGCGGCTATGGCACTGTTTCTCTTCCCCGGCCCGCTGCCGGCGCAAACCTCGCTGGAGAAGACCGCTGTTGCCGCTGGACCGCCCGCGGGCGGCGGATTTTTCCCGCTGAGCGAGGTGCATCGCGGGCTGACGGGCACGGCCTGGACGGTATTCACTGGGAGCACGCCGGAGCCGATGCAGGTGGAGATTCTGGGTGTTCTGCGCGGTGCGCGCGGACCCGGACACGACATGATTTTGGCCCAGTTGCACGGCGTCAAGCCGGAGTACACGGGCGTGGTGGCCGGCATGAGCGGTAGCCCAGTCTACATCGGCAACCGGCTGGTGGGCGCGCTTTCTTACCGCATCGGGCAGTTCACCAAGGATCCCATCGCGGGAATTACGCCCATTGAGCAGATGCTTGAAGTACGGGATCTGCCCATTGCTGCCGAGGGACTAGGGACTAAGGGACTAGGGACTAGGGAACAGGGACAGCATGCGCCGGACCAGGAAAATGTGCAGGCGATGGAAACGCCGCTGGTGATGAGCGGATTCAGTCCCGAGGCGATTCGTCTTTGGCAGCAGAAGATGGCAGGAACCGGCCTGGAGATGGTCGCTGCCGGAGGGATGGGCGCGGCATCCGATGTGGACACGGCGCCCTCGGCCAAGGCGATTGCGGGCCTGCTGCCCGGATCGGCGGTGAGCGCGCAACTGGTGCGCGGCGACCTGGAGATTGCGGCCACCTGCACGGTGACCTACATTGACGCGAAGCAGTTGCTGGCCTGCGGACACTCGATTTTGCAGGCGGGGCCGGTATCGTTGCCCATGACCACGGCGGATGTGGTGGCCACGGTGGCTTCGCCGTTGAACGCCTTCAAGATTGTGAATACGGGCGAGACCATAGGCGCCTTCAGCGAGGACCGCGACGCGGCCATTCGCGGCGTCTTCGGGGCTCGGGCGCACATGATTCCGGTGCATATCCGCGTGCATGATACGGGACGCGAAGTCAATTCGCAGATTGCGGAGCGCAAGCTCAACATCGAGGTTCTCGACCTGCCGTCGCTGACCCCGCAGGCCATCGCGGTGGTCTTGTTTCAATCGCTGCTGCAGACCAACGACAGCACGGCGGAGATCAGCTATCACGTGACCGGGAGCATCGATCTGGACGGCTATCCGCCGTCACCTCTGGACCTGTGGGCGTCAGCGGGAGACTCGACGGCCGCGCCCATGGTAGCGGCGTTGCTGACCGGGGAACGATTTCAGCGGCTCTACTCGAACGGAACCAGGGCTGGCGCGGTGAACGCAGTCAATCTCGATGTGGAGGCCATTCCGCGGCGAGTTGAGGTCGAGTTGGAGGCCGCAAGGCTGATTTCGGGCAACATGGTTCACGCTGGCGATACGGTGATAGTGGAGGCGACGCTGCGGCCGTGGCGCCAGGCGTCGCGCAATGTACGGATTGCGGTGAAACTGCCCGCCCGGCTGAGCGCTGGCAACGTGCGGCTGATGGTCTCGGATGCCGGGACGCTGGACCGGACTCTGGACCAACCGCGCCAGCAGAGCCACCCGGCCGACCTGAACGCGGCGCTGGCCCAGGCGCGCGGGCAGCACGCGGCGGACCGCATCTATGTAAGCCTGCTGGTGCCCGAGACACAAGCAGGCATGGAGGGCCAAATCCTCTCCAGTCTGCCGCTTTCCGTGGCCAACACGCTGGAACCACTGCGCGCCGCGCAGGATGCAAGCCTGAACGGGGAGTCGGCGGAGTTGGAAGCCGATGTGCCGGCCGGCGGGGTTCTGAGCGGTTTTCAACTGCTGAATCTGCGCGTCGAGCCGGGTGGCGGGTTAAACTAGGTGAGGCGAAGAGCTTCACGCCAACATTCAAGACGGCGCCCCGCATTCAAGCCGCTCTGTTTGATATTTCCCCCACTAAGGATTCGGAACTGACTATGGAACAAATTCAAGGACTTGCAGCACACGCGGCAGGAGCCGAACTGTTGCCGTTCAAGTACGACCCCGGCGAGCTTGGCCTACAGGAAGTGGAGATCGCAATTACTCACTGCGGTGTCTGCCACAGCGACCTTCACCTGATTGCGAACGACTGGGGAATCAGCCAGTATCCGTTCATTCCCGGCCACGAGATTGTGGGCACGGTCACGGCCGTAGGCTCCGAGGTGCAGTTGCTCGAGGTGGGCCAGCGCGTGGGCCTCGGCTGGCAATCGAACTCCTGCGGAGTGTGCGAATGGTGCACACGGGGGATGGAAAACCTTTGTCCTGCGTCGGAGGGAACCTGTGTCCACCGGCACGGCGGCTATGCGGACCGGGTGCGCGCCAATGCGCGCTTTGTGATTCCGATTCCCGAGGCTCTCGAAAGCGAGCAGACGGCCCCGCTGCTCTGCGGCGGCATTACGGTGTATAACCCGCTGCGCACGCATGGTGTGAACCCGTCGTCGCGGGTGGGAATTGTGGGCATCGGAGGGTTGGGACATCTTGCCATCCAGTTTGCGCGGGTATTCGGCGCAGAGGTGACGGCGTTCTCCACCTCGGCTGCCAAGGAAGAAGAGGCACGTGCGCTGGGAGCGCACAATTTTGTGAATACCCGCGAGTCGAAGGCCATGAAGGATGTGGCCGGCACGATGGATTTTATTTTGAACACAGCCAACGCCGACCAGGACTGGGGCGTGTACGTGGCTGCGCTCAGGCCAACCGGGACGCTGTGCTTTGTGGGCGTTCCGCCGTCGCCGGTCAGCGTTCATGCTTTTCCGCTGATCAGCGGCCTGCGTTCGATCAGCGGCAATCCGACGGGAAGCCCTTACCGGCTGAAGGAAATGCTGGATGTAGCTGCTCGCCACGGAGTGAAGGCCACCACGGAATCCTTCCCCATGGCCCAGGCCAACGCGGCTATCGACAAGGTGAAGAAGAGCAAGGTGCGCTACCGGGCGGTTCTGGCGAATTAAGAGACTGGCAAAAAGAGCCTCCAGAAATATAAGCTCCGCATTGATTTTGAAGGGTTTATCTACGGGTGAATGCCCGCGCCCCTCGCTCCGCACCTGATTTCTGGCAGCTAAACGAAACTTTCTTGAAAAGGACCGCAACTTAACGGCGGGATTGTTGTCTGAGAGAACAGGAGCCGGTTGGGAAGAGATTCCCAGTAGCCGGCAGTGCTGAGCGGAGGTCACCTCCGGATTCCCGGTTCGCAACGAGCGAAGGGGCAGCACAAGGAGGATGTCATGCGGAGATTTCGCTTGGTTCTGTTAACTATGCTCCTGGTTCTGCCGCTCTCAGTAGCGGCAATAGCCCAGGATGAAGATGTTGATCAAGATGTAGGAGTCGGCCCGGCGCTTGTTGCCGCTCCCATGGTCTACGGTCCTCCGGTTTGTGAATGGGGCTATTACTCTTACTACCCCTATGCCTGCTCTCCCTACGGTTATTACGGGGCGGATTGGTTCATGGACGGGATGTTCATGGGCGTGGGTCCCTGGTGGGGCTGGGGCTGGCACGGTGGCTGGTACGGTCGCGCCGGCTGGGGTCGCGGTGGCTGGGGCGGTCGCGGCGGCTACGGAGCTCGCGGCTATGCTGGAGGCACTCGCGGTTATGCCGGCGGAGCACGCGGTTACAGCGGCGGCGGAGCACGTGGTTATGCCGGTGGCGCACGCGGCTACAGTGGTGGCGGAGCACGCGGTTATGCCGGTGGTGCACGCGGCGGCTACAGTGGCGGCGCACGCGGTGGGTACAGCGGCGGTGCGCGCGGCGGCTCTGGCGGCGGTCACGCAGGTGGCGGATTTAGTGGCGGCCATGCGGGTGGTGGCGGCGGACACGGCGGCGGCGGACATCGGTAACTATTGCGGCTTTTCCCAAAAAGGCCCGTCTGCTTCGGCAGGTGGGCCTTTTTCGTTGATTTGCAGATCGAATTATGGGGTTTGGCAGAAGGCCTCCCATGCCGCATCACGGAAATGAGGCGCTCAGTTTTCAGATGCGGACTCAGTCTACAGGCATATGATTTATCTGTAATCGAAATCATAGAGGAGTTATCGATGAAATCGACGTATTTGCTAACTACAGCTTCGAGTTTGCTGGTTTTGCTTGCCGCCGGTTGCGGCGCAACAAACTCAACCTCGACGGCGCCTGCGACTACGCCTGCCTGTGTGCCTTCCTCCACGCCGGAATTCGCTTATGTGCTGACCGGCTATGCGGTTTCGATGTACACCGTTAACTCCTGCACAGGGGCCTTTACGGCAACGGCTCCGGCAACCATCGGAACCGGATATACATATCCACAAAACGACAACTCCGAAGAAATGGTCGTCGATCCTCTGGGCAGGTTTGCCTACGTGGCCAACCTTGTGTCCAACGCCTCCAGCCTGTCCACCATCTCGATGTACACCATCGACTCCACCACCGGAGCTCTCACGACGACCACACCCGCCACTGTCCCCACAGGATGGTTTCCCCAGGAAATCGCAATCGATCCGCTCGGACGATTCGTCTACACCGCCAACACAGACGACGCTACGGTATCCATGTTCACCATCAACCAGTCCACGGGCGTTCTGACCCCGACGACACCGGCCTCGGTGTCAACATTGGTCTCCGGCGAGTCCCTTTCGCAGCCAAACTTCTTGACCGTCGATCCCACAGGCAACTTTCTCTATGTAACCGCGTCCCTTAGCGACGGCGCCGTGGTCTTCATGTACACCATCAACCAGACCAGTGGACTTCTCACACCGACCTCGCCCGCCACGGTCTATACCGGCGGAATCCCGTGGCAGGTCGTTGTCGCACCGTCCGGAAAGTTCGCGTACGTGGTGAACAATGACTCAGGTCCGGAATACGGTTTGGGCGTTTGGCAGTTTACCGTCAATTCCGTCACTGGCGTTCTGACGCAGAACACTCCGGCCGCCGTTGCTGCCGGCAACGCGCCCACGGCTATCACCGTCGACCCAACCAGCAAGTATGCGTACGTAGTAAATCGAAACGATAACACCGTCTCGATGTACACCATTGACCCCACCACGGGCACCTTGACGCTGAATGTCAGCACGGCAAATCCAACGGGCACCATCGCCACCGGAAACTCGCCCTTTCGTATCCACTTCGACCCGACCGGCAAGTTTGTCTACGTGACAAATGAAGGTGGTATCGCGGCTTCGATCTATACAGTCAACAGCGATGGAACTTTGAGCGCCGCAGGGACAACTGGCCCCACAACTGGCGGCGGCCTATCGATCGCGATCACGGCCGTCAAGTAATAGCTGGGCTGGAATTGCATCAAACTGCGAATGTGCGCAGAGTTATTGGGGAAGGACTTCGATGCCGGTCACGGTCGCATAGCCCTCGACCGGAACGAAACTCAGAAGCAATTTGCCCTGGGCATTCGGTTCGAGGCCCGTAAACTTACGGATGACCACATCCGTCTGGCGCGCCTCTGTGACCGGGTTGAAGTTCCTGAGGAGCGCATTTCCATTGCAGAATACATCGAAGATATGAGCGACTGGGCTCCTGTTCTCGCCGGGTGCGGATGAGGGCTGGTCCCAGTCGCCGCGGCGCACCGCGAA
>Ga0302320_10017828_pt1 | contig 14378 bp, 25 predicted proteins | sample Bog_T0_3_FD_202130 | JGI IMG/M metagenome (GOLD analysis project Ga0302320, IMG submission 202130) | Peat permafrost microbial communities from Stordalen Mire near Abisko, Sweden - Bog_T0_3 | ecosystem: Environmental > Terrestrial > Soil > Wetlands > Peat | place: Sweden: Abisko, Stordalen Mire...
AAAAACTTTCATATAAAATTCAATTATCCATTTTCTATTTTTTTTCTATGAATTTTCTTTTTCAAAATCATTTTTTCAAATGTTTTTCTAAAACAAAAAAATGAAAAAATATTCAAATTTAATTTCCAAATAAAAAAAAACTATTATAAATACACCCCCTAAAAAAAAATGAGATATATAATCAAAGGTACTTCTTTCTCTTTTTGCACCTCAACTAAAATCTTTCAGGTGGTGTTTGGAAAAACTCCGAAGATGAAATTTTGAAAGCCGCCGTCATGAAATACGGGCTCAATCAATGGTCCCGTATTTCTTCTCTTTTAGTCCGTAAATCCGCGAAGCAATGTAAGGCACGTTGGTATGAATGGCTTGACCCAAGCATCAAAAAGACAGAATGGACTCGTGAAGAAGAGGAAAAGCTTCTTCATTTGGCTAAAATCTTCCCTTGTCAATGGAGAACCATTGCTCCCATCGTTGGTCGTACCCCTGCCCAATGTGTTGGTACAGACATTTTTTGAAAAAAATCATAGGAAATTAAATTTTAAAAAAGAACATTATGATAAGTTGTTGGACCAGGCTCAAGGAAAAGAGGAAGATGACAATGACCCTAGAAAATTGAAACCTGGGGAAATTGATCCTACTCCTGAAACAAAGCCAGCGAGACCAGATCCCATTGATATGGATGAAGGTAATTTGAAAAATGTGTAGCTTTTAAAGAGAATTTTCTAAAGATGAGAAGGAAATGCTAGCGGAAGCAAGGGTCAGATTAGCGAACACTAAAGGGAAGAAGGCGAAAAGAAAAGCAAGAGAAAAACAAATCGAAGAGGCTCGGAGATTAGCTTCTTTGCAGAAGAAACGGGAGTTAAAAGCCGCAGGTATTGATTTCGTTATCAAGAAGAAATCCAACAACAAGAAGATGGATTATAACGTGGAGGTGCCGTTTGAAAGGAAGGTTCCGAACTTCGTGTTCACACCAGGCCCTGATGAGGACCCCAAGGCGAATGTGAAATTGGGGAACATTGTGTAATTTATTATTATATTTGCTTTGAATGTTTTTTTATTATTTAGTTTACAAACATTGGAAGGCAAACGAAGGGAAGAAGAGGAGGAAAATTTGAGGAAAAACGACCAGAAGAAAATAAAAAAGCTCAAGGATAAAGATCTGCCGATGGCCATTGAAAAAATTAATAAGGCTAATACAACGATAGTAATTATCATTTTTCCAAAATTACATAAAAAGCCCATTTTTCCAGACCTTCAGAACGAAGCTAGCCCTTCCCACCCCACAAATGGGTGATAAGGACCTGGAGCTCTTGGGGAAATTGAATTCAATGGATCTAACCAGCAATGACTTAAACCCAGCTACAAGAGCACTTTTGGGGGATTATTCACAGAGGGAACCTACACCTGTTTCTATGAGGACCCCAAGGTTCCGTGACGCTCTTTTAAAGGAAGCTCAAAATGTCATTGCCCTGCAAAATGTTGAAACACCTCTAATAGGAGGTACAAATTTACCATTGAACAACCCAGATTTTTCCGGACTCACACCAAAAACTAAAATACCTTCAACTCCTAATGTTTTGGCGCAGACCTTGAACAATCTCAATAACAATATAGTTTTTTATGAATTTTTTTTTCTACAGTTAAAGTTTTTTTTTGTTAGCCCTCAGGCAGTCAAACTCCATCTAGAAGAAACACTGATTTTGTGAGAAACACTCCTATTCATGATGAATTAAGTTTATCTTTATTTTTATCAAATGACTCTAAAAACTTTTATTTTTAGAGCTTAATTCTGATGATTTGTTGGATAGAAATTGGGAGATATCAAGTCAATCGCAAGGAGTGGAGAAATTGAGTGAGGAAAAAATGGAAAAGATGAAATTCTTGCAACAGAAGCAAATTCTAAAAGAAAATTTGTTTTCCTTACCCAAACCAAAGAATGAATTCGAGATCACCATTCCTGAGATTGAGGAGGAGGATTCAAATTATTCAAAGAAAAGAGAATTAGATGCAGAAGAAATGGAAAAAATCGAAAGGAGGAAGAAACAACACGTTTATGAAGAAACATTGAAAATGAGGTGGTTTTTTGTAATTTTTGAAATATTCATGAGATTTTTAGAACTTTGTCAGTGCAGAAAAATTTACCAAGGCCGTTTGCAATTAATGAGAGAATTTATTCAGCAATAATTGAAAATGAATCAATTCCTATGCAGAGAAGAGAAATTGAAAAAATGATCAGTGATGAAATGGTGAATCTTTTGGGATTTGATTCCATAAAGTATCCATATCCTCATTCGAAAGTAAATTTGTTATGAAATTTGTATTATAATTTTATTCATTAGCCTGTGAGCTTTAATCCAGAACCTACTCCTGTCAACAAGCAAGAGATCAAAAGTGCTGAACAAATGATTTTGGAAGAAATCACTAATATAAAAAATGAGTTAAAACATGGAGAATTAGATAGGGAATATTTGGAAAAGACATGGGAAGAAACGCTGAAAAACATTCATTTCGATAATCAAGCGAAAAAGTTTTATTTTTTTTACTTCCTTATATTTTTGCAAATTTTTTTAGATTTTTGGATATTTCAACAATAGATAAGTCACATCGGGCTTCGATTCTTCATAATGAATACCTGCTCAAAAAAGACATTTATCTCCAGGAGAATAAAATTTTGAATGGTTATGATCAAAAATTAAACATTTTGCTGGGAGGTTATGGTAAAAAACTCAACCAAACGCAACAGACTGTGGAAGAAGTTTTTTTTGAGTTTGATCAAAAGTCGATTGAAAAACAGGTGTTCCTTCAATTGTCATCACTCGTATGATTTTTATTTTAAAAAAGAGATAAATGATTTCAAACATAAAGGAAAAACTCAATGCAAAAATTAGAGTCGAAGAAATGCAAAATTATTACCAACAAATGATTGATAAAGAAAAATGCTTACAAGTAAAAGAAAATAAAATTAAATGAGATAAAATGACTTTTTTCAGATGAGATATGAAAGGTTAGTAGAGCAAAAGGAAGAGGAAATGAACGAAATCAATGGTTCCCATTAAAAAAACTAAAAATTTTGTAAAAATATTAGCAAAAAAAAAACAATTTGGGATTTAAAAAAAAAATGTCATTTAAAAAAAAAATGAATTTTTTTAAAAAAAATGTCATTTTAAAAAATGTTGAATTTAAAAAAAAAAAGGGACAAGAAGTCAATTTTTCTTAAATATATTAACTCATATATTCGTCAGTTCCTCTTAGCTGGCTTCCTCATCATTGATTTTTGGCGCCAAATAGAATTTCAAAGACCCCAACTTATCAATCACATATTCCACGACCAAAGGAGTTTCATTGGACAAATGCAAGGTCACCGAAGGGGACAAGTTGGATGCCTTGTTGAACAGATTCAAATACCTGAGAGCGAAAGACAAATTGACAGGTTCGTCAACTTCCAAATTCACAGCCTCATCCTTTTTTTCTGGGTCATGTCTTTGTTTTAAGGTGATGCATCCAGATCCGTTTTCTCCATTAATGGAGAATTTGACATATTCTTTGGAGGTTTCAATGTTGACTGAAAAAATGTTAATTTTAAATAAAAATGATGAATTTTTAGAACCTGTTTCAGCAATGGAGGCCAATTCTCTGCAAATTCTAGTGAACTCTGCTGAAGGCAAAGTCACAATGGAACTGTACTCGGTCTCAGGAATACCCAATTGTTCACTGTCTAAAGACAAAAGGTTGAGATTGAACTCAGAGACTTTGTCATGGACTAGATAAAATTTGAATTTTAAGGGATTTTATTCAAATTTACGATTGTTCTCGAATGTGAATTTGATGGATGTGGGATCTTCTTCAGCCTGCATTGTGATGACATCGTCGTTTGAGGCGCATTTTAAAATCTTAGAGAGGTTCTCGATGCTTATACCCAAGGTCATTGGTCTTTCGCAACGATAACTGTTGAATCCAAATTCTTTCAATTGGAAAGAAACTAAGGCAACATGAGAAGAATCCATTGCTTGCATTGAAATACCACCCTCGTTGGTGTCGATGTTCACAGTTTTTACTAAGTCTTTTAGGGAGTCGATGATCTTTTTCAGGATGACTCCTTGTTCTAGTCGGGCTTCGAACATTGTTTTTGAATTTGGAGGATTGAAGGGAAATTTTTGGGGGCGCTTTTTTTCTTTGGAATTATGAAATTATAAAATTTTTGGGCTATTTAATAAAGAAATTTTGAAGATTTTTTTAAATTTTCCCGCAGTTTTTTAAAATGATCAAATTAAATGCGAAACATAAATCTAGAATAAAAGCGCTTTTTTAAAAAAAAGTCAAAATCATTAAAGTATTGAAGCATCTAATATATATTTATTATGAAAAAACTTTGCAAATAAAAAAAAAAAATTAAAAAAAAAAATATTTTTTTTCAAAATATTCTGTTTTATGACTTGTTTTATTTCAAATTAATCATTTCATTTTCTTCTTCACAATTTGGCTGTGATTGGCTTTTCTGGTTTCATGAATCCATGAAGCCTTGCAATCTTTTTCAATAAAGTAATGAAGCATCTAATATATATTTATTATGAAAAAACTTTGCAAATAAAAAAAATTAATTCAAAAAAAATATTTTTTTTCAAAATATTATTTTTTATGAAGTGTTTTTTTTCAATTAATCATTTCATTTTCTTCCTCACAATTTGGCTGTGATTGGCTTTCCTGGTTTCGTGAATCCATGAAGCCTAGCAATCTTTTCTATTTCAGGAATCACCGATAAATCTTCAATAGTAGGTGAGACCGTGTAATCCACCCCATTTATCATTTTCCTCAGAACGGCTCTTAATATCTTACCACTTCTAGTTTTTGGTAATTTTGAGACTATCATCACCGTCTTCAAACTAGCAACAGCTCCTATTTCCTTTCTGATCACATCCACCAATGCCTTTTCGAGAAGTTTTTGGTCAAAGGATTTTCCGGTCTTCAAAACCACAAATGCCACCGGAATTTCTCCTTTAATTTCATCATTTGCAGGCACAACTGCCGCATCTACAATATCTGGATGAGTTAATAAGGCTTCTTCCATTGCTGAAGTGCTCAAACGATGGCCTGCGGTATTTATGATATCATCTATTCTCGACATCACATAAAGAAATCCATCTTCATCGAAATAACCCGCATCTCCTGCTGCATAATATCCTGGGAACTCTTTGAGGTATTTATCTCTAAAGGCTTCGTCATGGCCCCAAAGTGTCAACATGAATGAAGGAGGGGTGGGAAGCTTTACTACTAATTTACCTAATTTGTATGGTTCTGCTATTAATTTGTTGTTTTCGCCCATTACTTTGACGTTGAAGCCAGGGACAGGCTTCGTGCAACTGCCAGCTTTTGGTTTAAAAGTATGAAGTTGGAGATAGTTACAACAAATGATCAGTCCGCTTTCGGTTTGCCAATATGTATCATTGATTAAGCATTTGGGTAATTGAGAGGAAATCCAATTGTATGTGGGTATATCGAGCCTTTCTCCTGCCATTGCTACATGCTTTAATGAGGATAAATCATATTTCTTAAACCAATCACCATTTGGGTCCTCCTTCCTCAAGACTCTCAAAGCAGTCGGCGCTGTGTAAATACCTTTAATCTTATATTTCTCAACGATGGACCAAATGATTCCTGGGTTCGGGGTGCCCACTGGCTTTCCTTCAAATAATACAGTGGTTGCACCTTGCAATAAAGGCCCATAGACAATGAAAGAATGTCCTACAACCCAACCAATATCAGATGTGGAGAAGTATTTGTCCTTTTTTTGGATGTCAAACATGTGATGCATTGACCAGGTCAAAGCCACCGCAGTGCCACCTGTGTCTCTGACTATCCCCTTTGGTGCAGCAGTGGTTCCTGATGTATAAAGGATGTACAGGGGATGGGTGCCTTCTACGGGTTCACAATCAGCAGTCGGTGCGTCTTGAATGACCTTGAAAAATTGCAATTTTAATAATTAAATAAATAAAAAATTTGTGATGTTACCTTGTGATATTCAAAATCTCGGCCTGCAACAATGTTAGTTGCAATTTTCATCGGTCTTTGAACCAGGATCACCTTGAGTTTATCTGAATACCCAGAAAGGACGAGAGCTTCATCAAGCATACCTTTGTAATCAATGATTTTGGTGAGTTCCAACCCACAGGAAGCTGAAACGATTAATTTTGGTTCTGCATCTTTGATTCTTCCTGAAAGTTCCTTGGCTGCGAAACCGCCGAAAACCACAGAATGGATCGCACCGAGTCTCGCACATGCCAACATGGCAAAAACGGCCTCAGGAATCATTGGCATATAAAGAATCACTCGATCTCCTTTGCCAACACCATATGATTTCATCAATCCTGCGAATTTGGAGACATGATAATATAATTCAGTGTAAGTGTAGACCTTGCTTCTTTTGGTCACAGGACTTTCATAAATCAAGGCCAAACTACTGCCACAATCAACCAAATGACGGTCTATGCAATTATAACACATGTTCAGAAGACCATCTTTGAACCAAAGAGAATTATTGGGTGGAGCCTCCGTTAGGATTTGAGTGGGTTTGCGATACCAATCGACTTTCTCTGCATGTTTCGACCAGAACGCTTCACGAGTGTTAGGGTCAAGGGCTTGCTGGTATTGGATTTCGTATGGGTTCGACATTGACTTTACTTTGATGTGAGTTTTTTTATTTATTTTTATTAATTTTATTTGAGAAGAACGGAATATATAGACGGTTAGCAGGGTATTACATACTATTGAATAGAAATAAAATGCTAGATGACGAGATAAAAAATTAAAAATTATTTTCATTAATTAATCTTGTTGTGGAAAATTTTCTTTAAAGATGCACAAAAATTAATCAAAGGTTTTTTTTTTTCATATAAAAGAAACTTTTGGAAAACATTCTATTTTTGTTAATAAATTGGAAAAAAATTTAAAAAAAGCCAAAAATTTCAAATTCATTGTCTTTTTTTAAAAAACTAATTGTTAAATTAAAAACCAAAACCACTCCCTCAGTTAAACTTCTCAATGAGCAACATCTACGCCTCCCCAGAGCAAAATTTCTCAATCCCAATGACCCCTATCGACCACGAGAATTTCTCTGACTTCTTTGACAGCAAAGATTTCATCTTTTCCGACTGCCAAATTAAACAAGATTCCAATCCAAACATCCTCGATTCCAAATCTTCTTTCATCAAAGATCAAGAAAACCACACATCTATATTGGCCTTTTGTAATCAGGTACCTATATTTTAAAATATTATATATTCTTCATTTATCTCTCAAGACATTGTCAAATTATGGTTTTTCAGCTTTGGGAGAATTACAAGGATCCACTAATGAAATCAATAAAACAATCAAAGTAGTTTATGAGCTTTTGCAACAAAGACAAAGGGATTTGGAATTTCGTAGCGAGATAATTGATAAAATTGCGAAATTGGAATCTGATAAAAACACGATTTCTCAAAATGTTTCGAGATTAAAATCGGAATTGGAGGGTGTAAAAAAGGAAAATGGTGTGTTCCAAAATACGAACAAAACTCTGGAAAAGAAGTTCAAGGCAGAAAAAGAAAAATTGGTCTACGAGAAGGAAGAAATCAATAAACAATTGTCCAAATTGAGTTTCAAAGAAACACAAATGTTGCATGAAATCAGAAAGAAGGAAAACGAGACCAATAAATATAAGGAACAAGTAAAAATAGAGGAAAGTTGTAGTTTTTATGATAAAATTCTAGCTGAAAAAGACTGTCATTGATAAAAACAACAAGAATCAAGTTGAAATCCTTAATAATTTCAGCCAAAATCCCAACGGAAATCTACTTAAAAATCCGGAGAATGTGTTTTTAAACGAAATTAAAGAAATTCATGAGAACGTGAGATATAAGCTTTTGCTTGAGAATCAAGAACTAAGAAATACCTTGATTTTATTGCAAAATGAACTGAAGACCATAATTCATGAAAAAAAGGAGTTTTTTGTAAAAAAAAAAATGTTTTTTTAAAATTTCAATAAAATTTTCAAAGATTAAAAAACTCACAAATGATTTACCAAATAATGATAACATCATTAATTGGCTTGGGAAATATTTGGCGGACATCAATTTAATCATTTTGAAACCAGAATTTTTCGCGTTGCCTTATGAAAAAATCGGAAACGAGATCATGAATGTATTCAAAAACAATTTTAAGATCATCGATACGTTCTTTCATAAAATCGTGGATTTCAACTATTTCCAATTCTACTTCAAGGAGATCAAAAATGAATTATCAGAATTTCATCCAAATCTTGCACATTCCACAAGTTTAAAAGAGTTGAAAACAATTTTAAGTGAGGAAATTTCCAAAAATTCTTAATAAAACTTTTTAAAATAGCAAAAATTAAAAAAAATGAGTCATTGACTCAAAATGGCAGCTTGAAATCCTTGAAAAATGAAGAAAATAAAGAAAATCTTATAAAGGAGAATGAAAAATCTAAATCAATCATTATCATTGATGATAAAAAATCCATGGACATCTCTTTAAGACACTTTTCAAAACCTTTTTCTCAGGTCAGTTCAGCTTCTGCTGGGCTGAAAAAGAAAAATTCGAGTGTGCATTTGCATGCGTTTGAAACTCAACATGAAGAAAATGAAGGTTTTTTATTGATTTTTATGAGAATTGATTAAATCTGATCAAATTTGAAAAGTTTTAGAAATTTCAAATGAGGTGAATAGATGGGAGGATTGCTTCAATAAGAAATTTGGAAATTAAATTAGAGTGAAAAATTGTTTTTATTAGTTTTTTTATTTTTATTGAATATAAGAAACAAGATAATATTGTTTTGATTTTAGTTTTAATTTTCAGAATTAATTAAAAATTATCATAATTTTTTAAAAAATGAATTTTTTTTTTTTTTTTTTTATCCGAAATGAATTTTAAATAAAAAAATTGTTTTTAAATAAAAAATTCTTTTTTAATTTTATCAAAACAATTTTATATTCTTTTGTAAACGCAAAAATATTTCTTTCCTTTATTTCTTTCCACTTTCTTCCCTTCCTCAGTTTCATTTATGATCAATTTAATGCAAACATCGTTTTCAATTTCCTTTTCTTCGACTCTTCTAAACAATTTATTCTCAGAAAGATGTTTCTCATGCCAATGATGCAGCTCTTCAACATCAGTAATACAATAAATCATGCCACCTGGTTTCAAAAAAAAAGCATATTCAGAAAGATATCCAATGCTAAAATATAGATTAATTATATTTTTATTTTTTTTGATAAAAGATGAAACTTGATAATCCTTCTGCGAAAGTTCTTTTTCTTGAAATTGGGATCCGGGAAACAAAAAAACATTTTGCTGAGCTAAAAATTCATTTTTTTCTTCCTAAAAAAATGAGATGTACTTGTCCTTTTCTGAAATAATTCACAAGATGCCTCATTGCATTCGTTCTGAAAACTGCAATATTGTTATACTTTGACAAAAAAAATTAAAAAAATATAGATATTTGAGAAAAACAGTGCAGCGTACTTCTCCTGGATTTTCAATCCTCAAAGCTCGAATTTTTTCACCCACATAATTCACCAATTTGTCTCTAATTTCTATGCCTAAACTCAAGACATTCGGGAAACTTTTGCTCAAAGCAACTGAAAAATAAATTTTCATTAAATGATTTGATTTTTTTACATAAGAGCCCCCCGAACCCGCATCCAACATCCAGGAAATCAACCCCTGGTCCTTTTTTACCGTTTCTCAGATCAGAAACAGGTTTTTTATTATCATAATAAATATCATGTTCCTCAGCTATTTTTATCAATAAATAACAAAATTCGAATTTTTCTTTTACTATTTAAGCAAAGCGCATGGTTTTCAGCATCAGAGCCACCAAAAAACTTTGGATAATGGACACCCCAATCCACATAATCTGGATTTAAAGGACTGAACCAAAAAATTCATTTTTATTAAGAAAATTAAAGAATTACAATGGAAAAGCAGTGTCTTTTAGGGGGTTCACGTGGGCTCTCATTCTGAAATCAGCTTTTTTCGGAAGCAAACGCTTTTTAGCTTTCAAGGCATCTTGCTCGATTTGGGAAATATCAGGATCTGAGTTTTCAGGAGAGGGTTTTCGTTTTTTGTTTTCCATTATTAACTCGATTTTTTTTAATTTTGGATCTTTTATTTTTGATTTGAGCTAAAACTTTTCTTTTATATAAAAAACTATAAAAGTAATTTTTTTAGGATGATGTTTGGCTTCCAGTTTTTTTCAAAAATTTTGCCATATTAATTTCAGGATACAAAATTATTTCAAAAAGCTAAATAAAAACCTTTGAAAATCAAATGTACCCAAACCAAAACCAACCCATGCCAGGAGGCTACCCACCTCAGCAATACCCCCAAGGTCAACCCTACCCTAATCAACAATACGCGCCCCCTAATCCTTATAACCAACCTATTTTCATCCCTTCCTCTGCCCTTCATAATTTAAGTGGTTTTGATAAATTAATGAACATGCCAGGTGTTTTTGTCAAGCAAAAGTTTGAGCTTTTAGAGGCTCTTACCGGTTGCGAGACCCAAAATAAATATGTGGTTTACCCAGCCAACGCAGATGGGTCCAAGATCAAAGATTCGATGTTCAAGGCCAAAGAAAAATCCAATTGTCTTGCTAGACAATGTCTTTCGGGACATTGTAGGCCATTCGATGTGAAGGTGGAACATGAAGGTTCGGGGGTGCACTTTTTATGGTTGCACCGAGAATGCACACCAACTTGTCTTTGTTTTAACCGACCGTTTTTAGAAGTGTTTTACACGGAAAATGGAAAGGAACCCGGTGATTACATAGGCAAGATTGTGAACCCATTTACATTTTGCAATAAAGAACTTCAGATCCTTGACAATAAAAACGATCTTAAATATATCATCTCGGGAGATTGCTGTCAACTCGGATTTTGGTGCAAATTCCCTTGCGAGGCATGCCAAACCATTGACTTCAGTCTTCTTGATGGTAGCAGAAATCCAACAAATGGAAGATTACAAAAAAGAACTGCTGGATGCGTGAAGTCAGCCATTTCGGATGCGGACAATTTTTCCTTGGTGTTCCCAACACAGGCTACGAAAGAAGAAAGAGCCTTACTTATGGCAGCTGTGATCATGACTGATTTTATGTATTTCGAAGAAAACCCTAACCAAAATCAACAAAGAGTAGCGTTTGACAATAACTAAAAATTAGAGAAATAAAAAATATCAAAATTTTAGAAATCTATAGTTTTTATAGAAATTAATTCATGACAGACATATTTTTTTTTTTTAAAAGTTTATATTATTTTTTTCAAATTTGATAAATTATTAAAATCCGAAATTTTCCTAAAAATTTAATATGGAAAAGAATTTTAAATACTTAAATTTTGCTTCAAATAAAATTAATAAAGCAATATTCCGTTTTTTCATGAATCTTGTTTTCTCCTTTTAAATATAAATTTTTATTATTTTTATTTTTCTTCAAATTATTTCAAAAGTCAATTTATCAATCATCCCTCAAATAAAATGTACCCCAACCAAAACCAACCCATGCCTGGAGGTTACCCTCCCCAAGAATATGGATATCCTCCCCAAGGTCAAGCCTACCCTAATCAAGGTCCTCCTAATCCTTATATTCAGCCAATGATCATCCCTAGCTCTGCTCTTCATAATTTAAGTGGTTTTGATAAATTACTGAACATGCCAGGTATTTTCGTCAAGCAAAAATTCCAACTCTTACAGGCTCTCACCGGTTGTGAGACTCAAAACCATTTCGTGGTCTATCCCGCCAACCAGGACGGCTCCATAGTCAAAGATTCGATGTTCAAGGCCAAGGAAAAATCCAATTGTCTCGCAAGACAATGTCTATCAGGTCATTGTAGGCCATTCAATGTGAAAGTGGAACACGAAGGCACAGGGTTGCACTTTTTGTGGTTGCATCGAGAATGCACACCAACTTGTCTTTGTTTAAACCGGCCGTTTTTAGAAGTCTTCTTCGCGGAAACAGGAAAGGAACCTGGAGATTATATCGGAAAGATCGTGAATCCGTTTAAATTCTGCAACAAAGAACTTCAGATCTTCGACAATAAAAATGAGCTCAAATATATCATCTGGGGAGATTGTTGCCAATTGGGATTCTGGTGCAAATTCCCTTGCGAGGCATGCCAAACCATTGATTTCAATATTCTTGATGGAAGCAGGAATCCAACAAATGGAAGATTACAGAAAAGAACTGCTGGATGCTTGAAATCCGCTGTTTCTGATACGACCAACTTTTCATTGGTTTTCCCAACAGTTGCCTCCAAAGAAGAAAGAGCCTTGCTTATGGCCGCAGTTATCATGTGCGATTTTATGTATTTCGAAGAGAATCCCAATCAACAAAGAGACTTATAAAATAAAGGAAAAATGCAAGAAAAAAATTAACGAAAAATTAAGAAAATTTTGAAAACTGAGAACTTTTCTCTTATAGAAAAAAAACTTGATTAAATTAACAAAAATATTAGGGCCATTATTATTAAGAACAAGAATATCTTAATTTTATCCAAGCGAGAAAAAATGCCGAAAAGAAACAAAAACACAAAATTTAACGATAAAATGAAACAAAAATTCATCGCCAATAATAAAAAGCCTGGCAAAAGCAACGCCTCCACGAATCCCGATCGAAAAATCGAAGGCAATCCAGATGTAAACAACCAACAATTCCGAACCAAATCCAAAATCAAGCTTTTGAACCTATATACACAAAAACCTGATTTGTAAATATTTTTCCTTCTTTTCCTCTGAAAATTTCTTCAAAAAGCGAAAAAATGAAGAAGAGACCCATAAAACCAGCAAGAATCCAGCCTGATAGGAAATGGTTCGGCAATGTTCGAACTATAGATCAGAAGTCTTTGGAGAAATTCCGAGCTGAAATCAGCCAAAAGAGCTCAAATCCCAATGAATTTCTAATAAAAGCGAAAAAACTGCCGATTTCTTTGTTAATTGATCCCGTGAAGGAAAACAAGATGAATATTTTGGATATTGAGAAATTCGAGGTTTTTTTTGTTTTTTTTGCTAAAAATGAGCGAAAAAACTTTACAAATAATTAAAATAGGACACTTTTGGTCCGAAATCAACTAGAAAAAGACCGAAATTGAATACTTTGACGTATGAATCAATGTTGGACAACGCAAATGTGAAACATGAAGATTATAAGCCTGAAAAAGATTTGGATCGACAAAAAAAAGAAGTATTTTATTAATTTATTTTTAATTTTTGAATTTATTGAAAAAAGTTGGAACAAATGAGGGAAATTTCCAAGGATAAAAGACTCGAAGCAGGGCAATCCAAGCGGATTTGGGAGGAATTATATAAAGTTATCGATTCTTCGGATGTCATTTGTGAGGTCATCGATGCCAGAGATCCTATGGGCACTAGATGTCGTCATGTGGAAGACCATTTAAAGAAAAGTTGTCCCAATAAACATTTGATTCTCATTCTGAACAAAAGCGATTTGATTCCCACTTCAATCACAGTGAATTTCCCTTAAAAATCAATGGTTTTTTATTAAAAAAATAGAGAAAATGGCAAAGATACCTCTCCAAAGAATATCCCACGATTTGTTATCATGCCAGTATGAATAATCCCTTTGGAAAAGGCCCTTTGATTCAAATTCTCAAACAGGTCAGAAAACTCTTTTGAAATTAACAGAATCAGCATTTTTTTTAGTTCGATAATTTCCATAAAGATAAGAAAAACATCAGTGTTGGATTCATTGGCTATCCAAATGTCGGCAAAAGCTCGATAATCAACTCATTAAAAGAGAAAAAAGTTTGTAAAGCTGCTCCAGTGCCTGGAGAAACTAGAGTATTTCTTCTTTTTTCCAATAAAATCCTTAAAATATTACAAAATTCTTTAAAAATTCTTTAAATACTCATAATTTCTCTTAGGTTTGGCAATATATCACTCTAACCAAAAGGATCTATCTCATAGATTGTCCAGGGATTGTCTATACTGCAGAAGGAGTTGATGAGGTTTCGATCGTTTTGAAAGGAGTGGTTCGAGCTGAAAGATTAGAAGATCCTGCATATTATATAAAGGAAGTGCTTTCGAAGGCTAAAAGGGAGGATTTGAAGAAAATTTATGGAGTGGAAGATTGGATCGATGATGAGGATTTCTTGACTTTATTAGCGAAAAGAAAAGGAAGACTTTTGAAAGGTGGAGAACCTGATTTGAAAACCACAGCGAAATTGGTGTTGATTGATTGGCAAAGGGGAGAAATACCCTTTTTTGTAATGCCCCCGAAGGAAATTATGGAGGAAATCGATGATGGAAGTGAAATGAAGGTGCCAAAGTTGATTTTGAAATAAAAATATGAGTTTTTTTGAATTCTTGAGGCTTTT
>Ga0302320_10017829_pt1 | contig 14378 bp, 14 predicted proteins | sample Bog_T0_3_FD_202130 | JGI IMG/M metagenome (GOLD analysis project Ga0302320, IMG submission 202130) | Peat permafrost microbial communities from Stordalen Mire near Abisko, Sweden - Bog_T0_3 | ecosystem: Environmental > Terrestrial > Soil > Wetlands > Peat | place: Sweden: Abisko, Stordalen Mire...
CGGCGGCCGCGGCAGGTGTGGGCGCCGGCACTGCTTTCAAGTCGACATGCTGTCCGCGCGCGGTTTTCACTTTGGGGGAATCCACCAAGCCGTAGCCGCGCACCCACACGTTGTAGGATGCGGCGTTCGGAAGATCCGGAATCACATAGCGTCCGCGGTCGTCGGTGACGACCATCTTGGCGAATTTGGTGGGAAGGCCGGCAGTCTCGGCGATGACCCACGCGCCCGCTTCAGGTCCGTTGGGGCCGGTCACCACGCCGCCGAGATCCGCCGAGCCAACCGTGATGTCCGCCGCACGCTGCTGGGCTTTTAATAGGGAAACAGTTCCGACAGCGAAACCGGCCATCACCATCGCTGAGATTACGAACTTCCGCTTGCCGCTCATGTAACTTTTCTCCCATTAGCCAGTGTATTGCTGTTGCGCCAGCAGTGCGGGATCAAGGCTTGGCGTAATCGCGCAGGAATTGAACCAACAGTATACTCACCAGTTCCGGCTGCTCTTGCTGCACCCAATGTCCGGCGCCATCGAGAAGATGGAATCCGACCATGCGCGTGCACGCGCTATTTTGCATCTTGTCCACCGCACCGGGTGTTTGATAAACTCCCCAATCGCTCTTCCCCGCGATGTACTGAGAGGGCACATCAATAGTACGACCCGAAAAAGTCAGCATTTCGGCGATACTTCTAGGATCGGAGCCGCGCCGCACGCGATAGCCCTGCAGGGCGCCGGTAAAGCCAGTTCTGCCGTATTCGGTCGCGTACACCTCGACCTCGCCTTCGGTCAGCCACCTGCAATTCGCGATGTAATCGGCGGAGGGCATGAACGGCGCGACGTTTGCCGCCATGCCTTTGTCCTTCTCCATTACGTAATAGTGCGGAATCTGCGCCATCTCCTCGGCGGTGCGCGTCTTCAGGGGATGGGGATTGTTTCCTTTGTAGTCGGCGCTTTTGTAGAAATAGTAAGCCCGGAAAAACGCATGCAGGCCTTGCGGCGCATGCAGCATATCGTCGTTCGCGCCCCGGGTTCGTTGGTAGTTCTGATAATATTTCCGCGGCGGATTGAGCTTCGCGAGTTCGGCATCCAGCTCGTCGTCGGTGATTGCAGGGCGCGGCAAAGGTGCGCCATTTGCCGTATTGAAAGGCAACGACGGCGCGCCCTCAAACGGCGAGCTCATGATGGTGACCGATCGAAATATATCGGGCCGGATGAGCGCGGACCACGAGGCGACGGGTGCTCCCGCGTCGTGTCCTACCACCATCGCGACCGAGCGGTAGCCCAACGCATAGACCAGCCCGATGGCGTCCCGCGTCATGTTCAGAATGCGAAACGGATCGCCATCGGCATCGTAGGAATCGTCCCAGCCCGCGGTGCGGCCGTATCCGCGCTGATCGGGGGCGATCACATGATAGCCGGCCGCCGCCAGAGACGGCATCACCTTGCGCCAACTGTAGGCGAGCTCCGGGAAGCCATGCAGCAACAAAACGACGGGTCTCGCCGGCGTTTCGTAACCCGCCTCCAATAGATGAACGGTCGTGCCGTTCACGTTCGGGATATAGCGCGAGCGAATGCCGGCTGGAATCGTGCCGTAACCGTAAGGTGGCAGCTTGGAAAAATCGGTGTCAACGATCGCAGCGCGCGCGGCCGTGCTTCGGGACATCGCAAAACTTCCGATCCCCGCAGCTCTTCCGATCCCGGCAGCCGTGGCCCTCGTCACGAAAGCACGCCTGGAAAGGTTGCGGATTGTCTCGAAAGTTAGTCGTTCGGCCATGGAAACCTCCACAGTTAAGGACGATCCATGATACTCGAGGATACCCTTGCGGCGTGGCATTAATTCTGTAAGCATTGGCTGAGGAGTAGCCCGGATGAAAGCCACCTTGAGCCCTCGACACTTGTCTGCCGTAAGCATCACGCTTACGATATCGATCGCGATGGTCATCGCGTCTTCCGCTTGGGCGGCCGACGCCAAGCCGGTCACTGGTGCGCCGGAACAGGTCACGTTCTCCAAGGATGTGGCGCCGATCCTGCAGGAGAAGTGCCAGGAGTGCCATCAGCCGAACTCTATCGCACCCATGTCGCTCATCAGCTACCAGGAATCGCGGCCTTGGGCGCGCTCCATCAGAGAGCGCGTGATCACGCGCCAAATGCCGCCGTGGCACATTGACCGGAGCGTTGGCGTTCAGAAATTCAAGAACGACATGTCGCTCACCGACGAGCAGGTCAGCACGATTGTGCGCTGGGTTGACGCCGGTGCGCCAGAGGGCAATCCGAAGGATATGCCGCCTCCGAAACCGCTGGTGACCGATAACGGATGGAAAGGGGAGAGAGACGGCTTCGGACCGCCCGACCTGGTCGTCCGATCGTCCGAATACACCATGCCGGCCCGGCACCAGGACGTGTGGTATCGTCCCATGTCCGATATTCCGATTACCGAGCCGCGCTGGGCAAGAATGGTCGAGATTCGTCCCACCAACTTGAAGGGACGCAAGGTCCTTCATCACTCCATTGCCTACCTGGTGCTGAACAACGATCCGGACGCCGTGAATACCGGCACTGCCAGTGGTCGCGCCGATACCGCCAGCACCGCAGGGGACCTGGTCAACCGCCGTCCACAATTAATGGAGTGGGCGATTGGCAAGGGTTATGATCTGTTCCGGCCGGGCACGGGGAAGTTAATCGTACCCGGTGAAAAAATTTCGTGGGATCAGCACATTCACGCTGCGGGCGAGGAAGTTACGGCAGGTTCTGAAATCGGAATCTGGTTTTATAAGAAGGGTGAGGAGCCCCAGAAGCGAAGTTATCTCATCGGATTTACGGGAATCCGGGGCAACTCCCAATCGCTGGACATCCCGCCGAACTCGTTCGCGGAAACCGAGGGCTTCACGGCGCTGAAACAGAACACTCTGATTGAGAATTTTCAGCCGCACTTCCATCTGCGCGGCAAATCGATGCAGGTGGAGGCGATCTTGCCCGATGGCAGCTCCCAAATCCTGAGCTACGTTGGCGATTTCAACTTCAATTGGATGACCAACTATATTTACGACGATGATGCCGCTCCGGTATTACCCAAGGGGACGGTGATTCACGTGACCGCCTGGTACGACAATACGCGCGCGAACAAGAACAATCCCGATCCCGACCAATGGGTCGGCTATGGCGATCGCACCGTCGATGAGATGGCTCACGCATGGATGAACGTCGTCTATTTAAATGACGACGAGTATAAACAGATGCTTGCCAACCGCCAGACGAAGATGGCGAAGGCCAAGACCGAATAATTTTCCATGACAGGTCTGTGCAGGCTGTGCCTTGTGGGCGTGCTCACGCAGAGTACGCTGCTGTTCGCTCAAACGCTCCCCCAACCGCGCAAGCAGTTTGGCGCCAGCGTGACCGGGGCCTTTGAAGGTTGGTACGAAGACGGCAATGCTGGGCGCGGCTTTCTGGTGGGCTACTACAACCGCAACAGCCAACAAGAGCTCGATATTCCGATCGGCCCTAATAACCGGATCGAACCCGGAGGGCCGGACTTGGGCCAGCCCACGCATTTCTTGCCCACCAGGCAGTTTGGAATGTTCGCCATTCCGGTGCCGAAGGGTTTCACCGTGGACGACAAACTCACGTGGACCATCGTTGCGAATGGCATTTCCACCAGCATTCCGCTGCGGGTGTATGCCGACTACCTGATCAGTCCCTTCAGCGAAATTGCGGTGAACAACACCCCCCCGGTCCTTAAGTTTGCCGAGAACGGAGTGGCGTTGCAGGGTCCGATTGGGACGTTGAATAATGCTGCGGTCCGCGTCGCCTCACTGGCTGAACCCCTGGCTTTGACGGTTTGGGTTACCGACGACATGAAGTATACAAGTGATACGAACGCGCCGCTGACCACTCCGCGCCCTCCCGTAACCCTGGTGTGGTCGAAATACCGCGGCCCGGGAACGGTGACGTTTGATAATCCGCGGCCTGCCGCCGAATCAACCGGGCTGGCGAGGAATGCAGCTTTTAGCGGGAAGGCAACCACGCAGGCCAGGTTTAGTGAGGCCGGTGAATACGTGTTGCACGTCACGGTGAACGATTACTCGGGAGATGGCGGTGGTGGTTTTCAGTGCTGCTGGACCACCGGCTTGGTGAAGGTTTCCGTCAAGCCCTGACCGGCCCAACTCGGGGTAGGCACCGTCGTAAAAGAAAAAGCGCTCCGCATCCACGAAACACAGGACACGGAGCGCTTGGTTGAACGAGTTTCAATGACTCGTTGAAATTTACTTGGCTTTCTTGGCGGCGGGCTCGGGTTCGAACGAGCGGAAGTAACTGTTATCCGCCGGGACGCAACGGTCTTCCACAATTCCGGACCAACCGGCGACCGACGCGGCCTCTTTCGGGATCAGCCCCCATACCTTGGTGCTGGAATGCCAGGGCTTGGTGTAGGTCGTTGGGTCGGTGAGCGTCATATCGAGCCGTAGACGGTTGCGGGTCGGGCGCGAGTAGCGTTCCTCGAGCACTGCTTTTTCGCTGACCGGGAAACCGTACGCGTCCACCCATTGGCGGTCGTCCAGACCCACGGTGGTCACCACCAGCGTATCGCCTTCCCACTTGCCGACCGAGTATCCGTTAAAGCGCGGCAGGTAGTCTTCCACCTTCGGAAGCGCTCGACCATCGGTCCAGATTTCGCGGTTATCCCAGAACCATTCGAACCTTTCGATGATGATCTCGCCCGTCTGGACGATCTGCATGGGCGGGTTCCCGCCGGAGAACGTCACCAGGCGCATCAATCCCAGCGGCTCGCAGCGCTCCTCGGGATCGTTGGACATGGCCGACTGAACGGCCCGCCGGTAAGCGACGTGGATATCCATATGCTCCAGGCCTTGCTTGGTCCCGGCGACATAGCCTTTCGTGGGATGGTTCGCCTCGAACCGCTTCTGGCCTTCCGCGGTCATGGGCGGAATATCGCCGAAGTAGCCGTAGGACGGTCGTGAATTATCACGGCATTCCGGGCAGGGAGGTTGGTGGAACTGCGCCGCGGGGTTGCGCGCCCAAATCCCGTTGAAGTCGTGCTTATCGTAGGGGCGGGTATCGTGATCCGAAACTTCGTACTTCTTATTTACATCGTCCCCGACGACCTTGCTCATCGGTCGGCCTTCCTGTGCGAAGGAGCTCGGCACCAGCAGGAACGCGGGAACGGCCGTGAGAGCAAGCACCCTTGCGGCGTGCCAGGAGAATCGCGCCAAACCACTATTGTTTGTCATGTCTCGTTCCTTTTAGTTGTTGTTCTCGGGCCGTTCCGCTTTCCGGTCTTCATCGGTGGGTTGATAGCCGTCGGGAACGCCGTCCAAATCCTTGGCCTTGATGGCGGACTCTCTCTCGCTGCACAGGAGCTCGCCCTTCTCGCTCTCCATCAACTCCACGATGCCGAGATGGCCGCCAGCGAGCGACGTGCCGACGTAGAGCTTCACGCGGGTTCCCGGCTGCAGGGATGCCAGGCAGCGGCTCTTGGTCCAGCCCACGCGCGCAAGCCGCGACGGATTATTCGATACCTCGGCGCCCCAATGCTCGACCTTGCCGTTCTTGTCCGTCCGTGAGAACTTCACCGCGGGATGCGGATTAATATAGTCGAATTCTTCAATGGTGCCCCAAGTGGTCCACATATGGTTCGTGTCGAAGGACAGACCCTGACCGTGATGGGCCCAAAGCGACCCGGAGACCAAAAGCAGACTGGCACCGAGCAAAATGGTTTTCGTGATGTGGTTTCGCATGACACCAAGATTGTACGCCGCACCGTTTTCGATGTCAATCGCACCTATATTCAAGAATCCTGACTGAACGAACAATCCCGCCAGTCCTGCGAGAACCTTCCCCCCCGGGACCGCGCGTCAAGGCTTCTCTTGCCGCGGTGTCTCTTGCCAAGGTGTTGCCCGGCTGCTTCCATTCCGCTACCATGTAGTCCGATGGAGGACTGGAGCCCCTCGCCCTTTCGCGCTCGCTATACGGACACCTCCCCATGCTGATGCAAACTCAAATCATTTCCGGTGAGCTGGCTTTTCCGATCCTGGAATGCTTTCATATCGCCGGCTTCGCTCTATCCATCGGGATGACGGCGCTTGTCGATTTCCGTCTCCTGGGTTTTGGTCTGCGGGATCAGACACCGGCGCAGATTTCCCGCAGCGGCCTATGGTGGTCGCTCGGCGGACTCGTCGTCGCGATATTTTCCGGATTCCTGATCTTTTCCACCGATCCGGACAAGTACTACTTGAATTGGATCTTCGATGCCAAGATGGTGTGCCTGGTGCTGGCCATCGTTTTTAATTACACGCTCCACCGGAAAGCGCTCTCGCCGGACGCGTCGCCGGCCACTCGGCGTTGGGTGGCCGTCGGTTCGCTGGTGCTGTGGCTTTCGGTTGTTTTCGGCGGGATTTACATCGCGCTCTTGCAGTAAAGGTCATATAAACGATGCTTCTTTCTTCGTTGATTTGGGTCCAGAATCTCGAGTTCTTCGCCTATCTCCGCAGTTCCGCCTACACGTTTCCGACCATCCTCGCGCTGCATCTGTGCGCGATCTCGCTGTTTGGAGCGATGATCGTGGCCACCGATCTGCGCCTGCTGGGCTGGGCATTTCGCGGCAGCTCCATCGCATCCGTGGTCGACCAGTTGCGGATCCCGAAACGAATCGGCTTCCTGCTCGCCGCGACTTGCGGATTCCTGCTGTTCTGTTCCAAGGGCGAGGATTACTACTTCAACGCCTTCTTTCGAATGAAGGTGTCGTTGCTTGTTTTGGTCGCCGTTCATGCGCTGGTTTTTCGTCCGTCTGTTTATAACGAGCCGGCCAAACTCGACGGACCGTCCGGAACTCCCGTGCGGGCCAAAATCGCCGCCGGCATTTCCCTGTTTCTGTGGATCTGCATTCTCTGCGCCGGACGAGCCATCGGTTATGTGCAAGCGCAGCCCGGCGAGTTCAGGCACTACATCTGAATTGAAGACCCGAGGCGGATGCCGCGTTGAGCCCCATGCGTGAGCGTGGGGCTTGCAATTTCAAGAGTGTAAGCCCCACGCTGACGCATGGGGCTCCTCCCGGGATCGATGCATTCGCCAAGAGGAAAAGGGGACGGAAACGGGGCGCAGCGGGACGAGCTTCCGACGCTGGCGCGAGGTCCGAATCGAAAAAATGAAGTCGTCTGTCCGCTATTGTACTCCCGGTTTTTTATGGCGGCGGCGTTCCATCTTCCCCGGTGCGAAGCCGGTGGACGCTGCGGCGGATCTCCGTCAGATATTGCTCGCTGCGCGGGCTCTTTAGCAAGGAGACCTGCTTATCCCATGTTGCCTTCAGCTTGGGAGGGAACAGCCGGGCGGCGGCACTGAAATAGTCTTTGATCGCACCGTCCGTCATCCACGTCGTAGACATGGCGCCGATTTCTCTGCACCACATCTCAATAAACAAAATCGTGTACTCAATGCGCACGGGGTGGGGTGGATGCTCTGCGCGGAGATCAGCCTCGACCCGCATCTTACCGGCCCAGCGCGCACAGAACTGGAGCATCGCCGCGAGGAGGAAGCACGAAAGAATCGAGTTTTCGAGATGTTTAGGAGACGAGATCTTCAACAATTGCGAAGCCAGCGCCCGTCCGCGGCCGTTAAAAAAGAAGGCGAGATTGTGATAGATACCGTAGCCGTCGGCATCCAGTTCCTGCGCTTGACGGAGCGACACACCAAGAGCGTCGGCATATGGCGGCCGATCGTTCAGGTGCTGCCGCACGAGGTGCGAGTACTCGTGGGACATGACGAAGCAAAACTGCATCAGCAAGAGCAACTCGCTGATCTCCTGCGCGCTCGCGGCAGGGGCGATCTGTTGGGTCATGAAGACAGGGTTCTGATCCACTAACAGTCGTGAGAGCCTTAACATCTCATCGAGCATGGGCTTGGTCATAACGATGAAACCCCACTCGTCGGCCTCGAATGTGTGAGCGCCCGCAGAATCGTTGTTAACCTCGATGAGTTCAAAGTGAAGCGGCGGTAGAACCACACCCGCGGTCGAGTTCACTCCAATATCCGCGAGCTGATGATTAGCCCACTTTGCAATCCAGTGGTAGAGGTGTTCCGGGGGCAGGTCCTCGACTGCGATGCGGCTGGAGATATGGCTGTAGCGTTTCTCTCTACGCGCGTGCTTTTCGCGCAGGAATCTATCGAACGCGACGTCGGATGGAATCACGTTTAGTTATGTCCCGCCTCCATTGTTTCATCATGGGAAACTGGGGACAGGGAAGACCGGGGACAGCCCGCGTGTTTCCGTGGAGTGGGACGTGCCCAGTATTTGACGCGTCCCCGTGAAACAGCCTGCGTTGCAAAGGATCCGTTACTTCCCCTGCTTTTTCGCGGTAGCGGGAGCCGGCTTCGCGCCGCATTCCCATCTAACGGGCAGGCCGGTTCTCCTTAGCTCCCATGAGCGCAGAGGAGACCATGTACGCCGAACGCGTCATTCCTTGCTTCTTCGCGCGCCGGTCGATCTCTTCCATCTGGCTCTTGCGAGCCGTGATGTTAAACCTCCCAGCCTTTTCCGCGACATCCACATTCACCAGAAATGCGACCGCACCCTTCATGGCCGGATCGTTCACCAGAGCGTCGAGGATCGAAGCCTCCGGGATCGCTTCTCCGTCCTCCATCATCCCCTCGATATGCAGGCTCAACGCTTCGACCGCCATCCTCCGCGCTTCGTCGAGCGTCTTGCCAGCCGTCACACAGCCGGGAAAATCAGGAAAGCTTACGCCGAAATCCGACTTCCGTTCTTTATGAAGATATGCAATGTACTCCATGGTTTGCTCCGTTCTTGCGCCCTGCGTTAAACGCGAGCTGTTACTTGCCCTGCTTTTTCGCGGTAGCGGGCGCCGGCTTCGCGAACTTCGCCGCGTCGATCGCAACGTTGGCCTGAATCTCGGTCAACAGGATGTCGGATTGACCGTCGGTCCAGGTGACCACGATGTGATACGGGAGCTTCACGCCCGCGACGTCGCGGTAGTCCGAGTAGTCCGTCTGCGTGGGAACCATGCCGATGGGAGTATCCGCGTAGCGAACCTGCCGGGTCAGCAGTCCGGTCTTGTCGTCGAAATAGAGCTTCACGCGCGTCTTCCCGGCGGCCGTTCCCTGGATGATGTTGGCTAACTTGTCGTCGATGGTTGTGGGCGGAAAACCCGTTTTCCAATCGCTGAGCGCCGCTCTGATGCTGCCGGGGAACCCGAGCATGGCGTCCAGCTTGGGACCGTCCAACTCCGGACCAGGCGGCAGCGCAATCAGCGGTAAGGGGCGATCCAATCCGGCGACCCAGCCGTTGCGGCCATCGAACACTTCCGAATTGTCCCCGATTTGCGTGTGCGCGAACAGGGAGCGTTGCGCGGGCGCCTTGGCGTAAATTTCCACGGGAACCTTCACGTGATAGGTGTTATAACCTTCGTAAGTGCCCTTGGCGACCCAACTGGTCAGCGCGGCGAGTTTCTGCGCGCCGCCCGAGGCCTGAATATATTTGTCCAAAATTTGGTTGGCGGTCGGTTCTTTCGGCGCGTCCTGCACCATCTCAATGGCGTTCGGATCTTCCGGAGCAATGCTGTATTGCGCCATCAGGCTCGGAATATTGTCCACGGCTTGCCCGCCGCGGTGGCAGGTCCAGCACGTGATCATGCGCCGACCGCCGAACTTTTCTTTGTTGATGGAGTCCACCATGCGGATCATGATGCGGGACATTCGCTTGCGCGGAACGTCATCCGCGAAGCGACTCCAATCCTGCAGCGCTTCCGGTACGTGGCAGCCCGTGCAATTCAAACCGATGGACGCGGCGAAAAAGCCCATGGTATCCATGAACTCGTTCACCGGAATCCCTTTCAGTTCCTGCACATTTTTGAAGACGTCCTCCACCATCACCGGCTTCACGGCTGTTGCCTGAGTAGCCGCCTGTTGACCGGCAGCCGGACGAATGGTGATCAGACACACGAGCACGGCAGCCGCCAGCGCGATCGACCTTAAGGCTAGCTTGCTCAGCCGGCTTCCCCTTATTTGCATGATCATTATTATGGCTCCTCTATAATCCATCGGCGGCTGAGTTCTCCATCGCCGCTACTCGAATTAGTTTATTCTATTGGGCCCTTGCGCGCAGCAGGACGCTACACGTGTGACAACTCACCGTGGAGCGCATTCAGCGAACACGAACGAACCGGCAGCGCGTCTTCTGCACTTACACGCCTTCTATAATTAAAGGTTAAGGAACCTGAACACCATTGGCCTCTCTCATAGACGCGATCAACATAAAACGCCGGACTCTCTTTGAGCACGAAAACGCTCCCTTCTCCTGCCTGGAGGCGGAGATCAGCACGCCCACTGCCCGCGGCGGGCAAACCCTGGTGCGCCTGAAAGTTCGCAACCTGCTCACGGGAGCCGTGTTGGATAAGACCTTCAAGGCCGGCGAGAAGTTCAAGGAACCGGACATGCAAGTGGTTCCAGTCAGCTACCTGTATAGTGATGCTGACGGGTCCTATTTTCTGGACCAGGACAACTTCGAAACGCTGAGCCTTCCGGCAACGGTGATTGGCGATGCGTTGGATCTGCTCGTCGAGGGCGCACTGATCCAGGCGCACAAGTACAACGGCAATCCGATTGGTCTGCAATTGCCGATGTTTGTGGAGCTGGAGGTTGCCGAAACCGAGCCCGGCGTACGGGGCGATACCGCCAGCGGGAGTGGCACCAAGATAGCCAAGCTCGAGACCGGCCTGGAGATCCGCGTTCCGCTCTTTATCAAGCAAGGTGAAAAGGTGAAAATCGCCACCGAAACGCGGGAGTTTTCCGGCCGCGCGTGAGAGCGCCGAGGGCCTGCGCCTACGACGGAACAGGGGCGGATGCCTTCGGTGCCAGTTTGGCGGCTCTTTGCCGCAGGCTATCCGCGGCGGCAGGCCTTCCCGAATGCTCTTCGATAAAGGCCAGCGCACTGAGCGCTAAAGGAAGGCTATCGCCGCCCTTGCGCTCCAGGGTCGCCACCGCCGTGACCAGCAGTTCGCGCGCCGCCGGGAAGCGTTCGGTTTGCAAATATAAGATGGCCAAGCGGACCTGGGTTTCCGCGTCTTCGTGACGATCGCCACCCACCTGCCGGTCGCGAAGCGTGAGCACTTTTTCGTATTCGGCCGCGGCTCCCTGAAGATCGCCCGACTCTGCCAGCGAAGTCGCCAGCAGAACCAAATCCTTCGTGGCTTCGGCGGAATCCGCGCCGTGTTCGCCGCGATGAATCTCAAGTGCCCGGCGAATGCACTTCTGAGCCTCGGCCTGATTCCCTTGCTGAGTATGCAGCGCTCCCAATTCCGCGAGTGCGTTTCCCGTATCCAGATGATCCGGTCCGGCCCCTTGCTCGGACAGTTCCACGGCCCGTCGGGACGCCTTCAGCGCGTCGGCCGGACGTCCGCCGTGTCGCAGCGCGGCCGCTTGCATTCGCGCACAGCGCGCCAAAAACGCGTGATCGGGCTTCGATTTTCCTTGCTCCAGGTCTTGCATCTGCACGATCGTTTGTTCGGCCTCGGCGTAGCGTTTGTTGTGCAGTTGAACACCGGCGAGAGACTCAAGGGCCACGGTTTGGTTGGCATGGTCCCTGGATTTCGTCGCCACTTCCATCGCCGACCGCGCCGTCGTCTCGGCAGTGTCGAATTTTCCTAAGCGGATCTGGGTCTCCGCGAGCGCCACCAGCACCTCGACGCGGCGTTTGTGAGAATTCGTGGCACGGTCGGAGAGCGCCTGATGCAAGTGCCTTTCGGCCGCCGCGAAATTCCGGGCGTCCAAATGCCGACGGCCTTCGGAAAAATTGAGGTGTTTGCGCCGTTGGGACTCCTTGACATGCGGCGCCAGGAAATCGTACGCGCGCATGCAAAACTTCATGAAGCTTTCGCCAGCCATAGCCGAAAGATCGACGGTTACGGAGGTGGGCTTTACCTTACTTCGTTTGAAATTCAATCTCATTTCACGAGCAAAGGAAGTTCGCTGAACGATTGCGCAGCACGCATAGAGAACCCCGCTCAGGCTTCGATACACTTGAAGGTGAATGCTCAGCGCAGGTATCGTCGGTCTCCCCAATGTAGGTAAAAGCACACTATTCAATGCCGTCACCCAGACGCGCAAGGCGATGGCGGCGAATTACCGCTTTTGCACCATAGAGCCCAATCAGGGCGTCGTCACCGTACCCGACGATCGCCTGGCCGTGCTCTCGAAGATCAGCGCTTCCCAGAAGGTGATTCCCGCGGTCTTCGAATTTGTCGATATCGCCGGCCTCGTCAGTGGAGCGAGCCAAGGCGCCGGCCTCGGCAACCAGTTTCTCGGGCACATCCGCGAAGTGGATGCCATCATCCAGGTGGTTCGATGTTTTGAAAATGCCGACATCGAACACGTGATGGACACGGTCGATCCGATTCGCGATATCGACGTGATCAACACGGAACTGATCCTTGCCGATCTCGACAGCCTCGAGAAGCGCCGTGCGAAACAGCAGAAGCTCGCCAAAGGCGGGGACAAAAAGGCGCAGGCCGAGCTCGAGCTGATGGATCGTCTCGAGCCTCATTTGAATGCCGGAAAATTTGCCTTCGGACTGGAGATGACACCCGCGGAGACGGCCGTGCTGAAGGGCCTGTTCCTGCTCACGGCAAAGCCCACCTTATTCGCGTGTAACGTCGCCGAAGGCGACCTGGGCCATCCCGACAACAACCCGTGGGTCGCGAAGGTGAAGCAATTCGCCGCCGAACACCACGGCTGCGGCGTTGTCGTGGTTTCCGCCGACATCGAATCGGAACTCTGCACGCTGCCGCCCGACGAACGCGCCGCTTACCTGGAGGACCTGGGCGTAAAGGAATCCGGCACAGGCAGTCTGATCAAAGAGGCTTATTATCTGCTGGGCCTGCGCACGTACCTGACCACGGGAGAAAAAGAAACCCGCGCCTGGACCATCCACGCCGGAGACAAAGCCCCCGTGGCCGCCGGTGTCATCCACTCCGATTTCGAGAAGAGTTTTATTTCGGCCGAGACGGTCTCCTACGACGATCTCGTCGCCTGCGGCAGCTTCGCCAGAGCCCGCGAACTCGGCAAACTCCGCACCGAAGGCAAAGACTACGTCGTCCAGGACGGCGACGTCATGGAATTCAAGACCTTCTTGTAGGCGAAATCCGTCGGCGCGATTTTTAACCTGTTTCCAGGCCGTATTCTTATGAAGCAGGGAAGGATTTGATTAGTTGGCCGAGTACTCGCAGGAGCGACAATGGTTATCTAAGTCGGAGAGGAATCTGGGACGACGATGGAAGATGAACAGATACGTGAAGCCCTAAATGAGCATTGGCACGCATCCGCAGTCGGGGATGCAAACGCGGAACACGATATATACGATGACGACGCCATCTGCGATTACCCCCAGTCAGGCGAGCGAATCGTCGGACGAAGAAATTTGCAGGCTTTGCGGAGTCATCATCCTGGTAAGCCGTCAGGCTTCAACGTCACGCGAATTCTCGGGAAAGGTGATCTCTGGATCACGGAATACTTAATCACCTACCAAGGGCGACCAGCATACACTGTGAGCATTATGGAGTTTAGCAACGGTAAGGTCACGCACGAGACTCAGTATTTCGCGGATCCTTTCGAGGCGCCGGCCTGGCGGAGCCAGTGGGTTCAGCAGGTCCGGTGATGCCGCGTTGACGGCCGATCAGTAAATCGGAAGTCGGCTTGTGGGAAGAAGCGTCCGACAACCACTATTATCGGAGTGTAATAAAACTCGCTTCGTTAGGATTCGGAATGGCGGGATCGCGCAGGTTTCAACGGCTGCCCTGATTTGATTCCCGCCGTGAACCTATGAGAATCCGGGTGGCAAAGCTGCCTCAAGATTGATTTGTTTTCCGGTGACGGGGTGGTGGAATTTCAGATATTGGGCGTGCAGGAAATATCCTCCATCGCCGGGGAGGCCGGGGAGATTTTCAAGAGGCTGGCCGGTTGAGCCGTACAGAGGATCGCCTACCAGGGGATGGCCGATGGATGCCAGATGGATTCTGATTTGATGAGGGCGCCCCGAATTTAGGCTTACCTCAAATGTTGTCGTGCTAGTGGTGCCGGTGCTAATGCTGCGCGAGATCACCTTTGCCAATGACTTTGACGGTTTGCCGTTGGGGTGGGCGGCCCACACGGAACCGATGCGCGGGTGCGGTACGAGGCCGATGGGCGTGAGGATTTCGTAGGCGTCGTGCTGTGCAATGTTTTGCGCCAGCGCCCGGTAGATTTTTTGAATTTTGGGTGTGTTCCAGTTTGCGAATAGATGAGAGGCCGCCTGCGGTGTTTTGGCGAAGAGGACGATGCCGGTGGTGGCTCGGCCCAACCGGTGGACAGGATTTGCGTTGGGGGT
>Ga0302320_10017831_pt1 | contig 14377 bp, 16 predicted proteins | sample Bog_T0_3_FD_202130 | JGI IMG/M metagenome (GOLD analysis project Ga0302320, IMG submission 202130) | Peat permafrost microbial communities from Stordalen Mire near Abisko, Sweden - Bog_T0_3 | ecosystem: Environmental > Terrestrial > Soil > Wetlands > Peat | place: Sweden: Abisko, Stordalen Mire...
TATAAAATTGATTTGCACTTCTGAAAAGGAGAATATTTTTTCGGAAAGGGCTTGACAGGATGGCTGATTTGCCCGACGGCCGTCACGTCCGATAAACCGCCATGGCGGTGCCATCCATCACAACCGTCGCCGCCGGCGGCAAGCGCGCCGCCGGGCACGCGTTCGCGGCGGCGCCGGCTGTTTGACTTATATCAATGACATATGGCTGGTCCGCCTCTATGGTATCGGAGCCTCGTTCTGTAAGAAAAAGCTGAGCCTGATCGGGCTGGGAAAAGGGATGATCATGTCGCGTCGAACCATAGTTTTGCTGGCCGTATCCGCGATCTTCGGGATCGCGTCTGTCGCGACCGCGTCAACCGACGCCCTTGCCGCCAAAAAGAAGGTCCGTCACCACGCGGCTGCGGCAGTCGTGGTCGCACCTGCCGCCGCGGTCGTCATCGACAACAACTACGGTCCGGTGGCCGACAGAATCCCGCGCTGCTTCGACTCTGCCGTCCTGTACCCCTACCCGCCCTGCTACTAGAGAGTCTTTGGCAGCAGCGCGCGCGGCATCTCCGCTGCGCGGTTACTGCTGCTCGTTCCTGACCGCTTCGAGGAAGGAGCGGATTTCGGCTGATGACCTCAAGTGGTGAACCCGCTAGTGAGATGCCGCGGCAGCGACGAGCTGTCGATATTTCGGCGCCAAGTGTCGATGACAGCGCCAGACCACCCGGTAGCTGTCCAGTGTGCTGCTCCACACCGGGCTGTTCTCCGGCCAGCCCGCGGGGATTTCGAAACAGGCCCTTCAGCAGTCGCTTTGTGACCCACCTGTAATGGGTCAGAACGGGTAGATCGACATAGACGAGCGTATCGGCGGCGTCGAACCGCTGCCACGTCAACGCGGCACTGTCATAGCCATCGACGATCCAGCGATCCCGCTTGAGCAGGTCCGCATGAATCTTCAGATACTCCTCGGGCGCGCGCTTGCCGCCGTCTTTTTCTTCCGGCCAATAGCGGCCCTCCCGGAACTGGATCATGTCCAGCGGATACAGCGGTATCCCCGTCAGTTCTGCCAGCCGCACCGCCAGCGTCGATTTGCCCGCGCCGGCATTGCCGAACACCGCCACCCGGTTCATGCGGCGAATTACGGTGCCATGCAAAATCTCTGACGCGCCCACCCGCGGCTGCCCTGCGCTGCGTTATCCGAGAATATCAATCAGTATATCACAGCCGCCAGGTGTCGCGGCGATCGAACCGGGTCCGGTATCGTCACGCCGCGATGACTGAACTCAGCGGCACATCCAGCGCGTAGACAAAACCGGACGGGTTGTAGCCCAGCTGCACCTGACCGTTCAATTGCTGACCGAGCGACTCCATCATGCGGGTACCGAAGCTCCTTCGGGTCGGCGGCTCGACCGCGGGGCCGCCTCTTTCGGTCCAAACAAGCCGAAGTCTTTGCTTTGACTCGTCCACCCTCCAGGCGATGTCGATGCGGCCGGCAGGAACGGACAGCGCACCAAATTTGGTGGTGTTGGTACAGAGTTCGTTGAACGTCATCGCAAACGCAATCACGGCGCCGGAGGTAATACGGATATCCGGTCCGTTGAAATGGAAGCGTCTGGCTCCCTGGCCGTCATAGGGCTCCGTCGCGCTGCTGAACGTGCGGGTAAGACTGGCATTTCCCCAGCTCACCTTCATCAGGAGATCGTGGGCTCGTCCCAGTGCGATCAGCCGCCCCTCCATGGCCTGCTGTCCGTGCTCGATACTGGCCGCCGCCCGGAAGCTTTGAGAGGCGATGGCGCTCACCGTGGCAAGCGTGTTCTTGATGCGATGATGCAGTTCCCCAAGAATCAGCTTCTGCAGCTTGTCGGCGGCCTCCCGCTCCTTGGCGTCGATGCCGGCCTGCACCAGCAATGTCTTGGCGTCGATGCCGGCTTGTTCCAACAACAGGCGAAGGCTGTCGTTCTCCGCCGACAGGACGGCTTCGTGCGCCGAGAGCGGCGACAGGCCAATCGGCGCCACGGCGTGAATCACTTCAGCTGCCTCTGCCGGCAATCCGGTTGGATCCGGAACAATTCTCAAGGCCCCCGCCCCCACCATCGCCTGCAACTCGGCGATCATTTGCGTGTCACCCAGCGGTTTGCCAAAGAAGCGGCTATCCGCCGGCCGCTCCGCGGCCGTCGGCTTCATTTGTCCGGAAACCAGGATGATCTTGATGGAGGGCCAGCGGTCGTGAACCGCATGGGCCAGCTTCAGGCCGTCGATGCTGCCCGGCATCTGAATATCGGTGAAGAGCAGCGATATGTCCGAGCGGGATTCAAGGATAGTGAGTGCCTCGTCGGCGTTCACGGCTTCGATCGAATGGAACCCGGCATCCTCCACGATGTCGACCGCACGCATGCGCAGGATCATCTCGTCTTCGACGATGAGGACGTTCGGCACTTCGACCAACTCTGCTGACATGGATCGCCTTGTTCTCTCACGAAGCTGCGGGTTACGGATTGGTCCGATAGCAGTCGACTGAGGCGCCTACGTTGCCGGGCTCCTGGTCGGGAAATGGCGAGCTGATTGAAACGGCCGGGCAGGTTTGTCAGGGCACGACGGAGATCCGGGGTCTCGATCCCCGCATCGGTCAGTGCCGCGGTGAGATCGCAAGTTCCAGCAAAGCCATTCGTGCGAGGGTCGAGGGGTCTCGCTCGCCTTCCTTGGACGAACGCAGGATGGTTTCGGCCAGTGATTGAACGCGGGCCGAACCAACGGGATGAGGAAGCGCGGCAAGCGCGCTGTTCATCGCCAGCGTCATGATTTGAATTGTTTCGGGTGGGAACGATGCCTGCGGGAAGTCTTTCACGATTTCATATCCTTCGGGAAGCTCGAAGACCGATCGCGCAGTCGTGCGAGCAGCATCGTCAATCGCGGCGGCATTTGAACGGGGTTCCGATCCAGGCTGGTGCCTAGCCTTTCCCCGATTTCCTTGCAGAGCGCCACGCTATGGACGCGGTTGAACCGGCCTTCACCTTCGTGCGCGGAATAAGTCATGAAATATCCAATTTGCTGCCGGTGGAAACCGCAGAAGCCCGGATTGCTCAGCGTCGCGCGGTCACAAGACGCGCTTCCACTATCCTTGCGCCTGAAGTTCCGTTCCGCAGACAGGGTGCGGCGAGTTCCGGCCAGACCTGTGTCGAGCAATTCACGGCAGCCACCTTGACCTCGAGCCGGTCCGCCTTGGCCAGTACCGCGGTCTCGCTGGCTTCGACCGCGGGGGCGAAGCCTGGCAAAGCGATCACCGATGCTCCGAGCAGGGCGAATATCAAAAAGGCTGAAAGGGATTTGACCATTTGGCGGCTGCTGACTTTTCAAGGCAATCCCGCTGCGCTCGGGGATCGCTGAAACAACAACCACGGTGCGAAATAGTTCCTATATCGCAACTTATATTTGTGCAGGGGTTCGACTGGCGAATTCGGATTTCGCGTTTTGCCGCTTTGCGTTCGGCTCGCCCCATCAACGGACCATTCCGGTTTCCGTCAGCCAGCCGAGGCAATGTGTTGCTTGCCATCGGCCGCTCTGAGATAATGCGGGCCTGAGAAAACCAGGGGATCCGATCGAGATGCTGCAGCTCTATTATGCGCCGAACTCGTGCTCGTTGGCGTCGCACATCGCATTGGAGGAAGCCGGCGCTCCCTACACGACCCGGCGTATCGACCTGAAAAACGGCGAGCAGCGGTCGCCCGAATATCTCAAGGTGAACCCCAAGGGGCGCGTGCCAGCGCTCGCGACCGACAGGGGCGTCCTGACCGAAAGTCCGGTCATCCTGGGTTATATCGCAAGCAGTTTTCCGCAAGCCAGGCTGGCTCCGATCGACGACAGCTTCGCCATCGCCGACGTGCAGGCGTTCAATCTGTTCCTGACGGCGACGGTTCACACGGCCTTCGCCCATGTTTTTCGCCCGACGCGCTACGGCGACGGCGAAGCCACCGCTGCGGCGATGCGGGACAAGGCCAAGCCGAGCCTTCATGATTACTTCGGCCTGATCGACAGCAGGATGTCGGACGGGCGGCCATACGTTCACGGCGATCACTATACGATATCGGATCCCTACCTGCTGGTGTTTTCGCGCTGGCTCGATCGCGCCGATCTCGGACCGGTCGACAAGTTTGAACGCGTCGCGGCCCATCGCAAGCGCATGGAAGCCCGGCCGGCCGTGCAAAAAGTCCTGGCGGTAGCCGAGGCCTGATAGCGCGCGGCGGCGGCTTCCATGCAGACTGTCACCGGCCTGCCCGGGCCTGCTGCCCAAACTCGAGTCTCTCCGATGCTGACGCGCCGAAAACTGATCCTCGCCGCGCCGGGTCTGGCAGCGAGCTGCCTGACGGTTGCCGCTTTCGCGCAGACATGGCCCGAGAGGCCGGTAACGATCATCGTGCCGTTCGCGGCCGGCGGCAACACCGACGGTATCGCACGGATGATCGGACAACGGCTGAGCGACGCGCTCGGCCAGCCCTTCGTCATTGAAAACAAGCCCGGCGCCAGCGGCGCGCTGGCGGCGGATTTCGTCGCCCACGCGCAACCCGATGGCTACACCCTGTTCGTGACGGCGGCGCCGGTGCTCGCCATCGTGCCGAAAATGCTGACGGTGCGATACGATCCAGTCCGGGATTTTGCGCCTATCAGCAATATCGCGACCAATCCCTTCGTTCTGGTCGTCCACAAGGACGTGCCGGCGGAGACCGTCGCCGGATTCGTCGCCTATGTGAAGGCCGCCAAAAATATGCTGTCCTACGCTTCCGCGGGCCAGGGCAGTCTGGCGCATCTGGCGATGGCGCTGTTGCTGAACCAGGCCGGAATCGAGATGATCCACGTGCCCTACAAGGGCAATGCGCCGGCGCTCGCCGACGTCATTGCCGGCCACGTCCCGGCGATGTTTTCCAACCTGTCCGACGCGCTGCCGCAAGCCGGCGGCGGCCTGATCCGCCTGCTCGCGGTCACGGGCGAGACGCGCGCGAAGCAAATTCCCGATGTGCCGACGGTCGCGGAATCCGGCTACCCAAAATACAGGGCGCTGACCTGGAACGGCCTGGTGGCGCCGGCCGGCACGCCAAAGGCAATCATCGACAAGGTCGCGACACAGGTTGCGCTGGCGACCACGGACGCAAAATTCGCCGAACAGCTTGCCGGTTACGGCGTCGACCCGCTCGGCAACACGCCTGCAGAATTCGCTCGCATGATCGCCGACGATGTCGCCCTTTGGGCCGATGCGCTGCGGGCGGCCGGGATCAGGCAACAATGAGGCAAGCAGCATCAGGAACGTCGTGGCCGGCATGACATCCGATCGAAGTGTCATCATTGCCGGCGGCGGCCCGGTAGGGGTCGTCGTCGCGCTCGCCCTTGCGCAACAGGGCGTCCCCGTCCGGGTTTTCGAGGCGGCTGATCGTGTCGATGAATCGCCGCGCGCCTCGACCACGCATCCGGCGACCCTCGAAATGCTGGCGGCACTTGGCCTGAAGGATGAAGTGATCGCGCGCGGCCTGGTCGCGCGCACGTTTCAATTCTGGGACCGGCCAAGCCGCCGCATGGTCGCGGAATTCGACCACGCCATCCTGAAGGACGATACGCCCTACCCGTTCGTCGTGCAGTGCGAACAGCACAAGCTCGCAAAGCTCGCGATTGAGCGGCTTGCCGGATTGCCGGATACGGAGGTGCGGTTTTCGGCCCGTGTCGAAAGAATCGAACAGTTCGACGATCGCGTCGAGGTCGGTGTCGCAACGCCCCACGGGCGGGACACCTTCACCGCAAGCTATCTGATCGGCGCCGACGGCGGCCGATCGACGGTGCGCAAGGCGCTGGGCATCGAATTCGAGGGTTACACCTTTCCGGAACGCTTTCTGGTCCTGACCACGCCGGTGGATTTCACCGCCGAGATCGGTGCCGGCTTTCGCAATTACTTCTCCGACCCGGATGAGTGGGCGAACCTGTTCAAGGTCGCGGGCGAGGACGGCAGCGGTCTGTGGCGCGTGGTGTTTCCGACACTACCGGGCGAGACCGACGCGCAGGTGCTGGGCGAGGAAGCGGTGCAGCGGCGGTTGCAGAAATTCTTCCCGCGCTCCGCGCCTTATCCGGTCACGCATCGCAACATCTACAATGTGCATCAGCGCGTCGCGGCGAAGTTTTGCAGCGGCCGGGTGTTCCTGGCCGGGGATGCGGCGCATGTCAACAACCCGATCGGCGGCCTCGGCCTCAATTGCGGCATCCATGATGCGACCGAACTCGCGACGCTGCTCGGCGCCGTGATCAAAGGCGAGATCGGGGAGGAGGCGCTGGCGCGCTACGATGCGCGGCGCCGGCCCATGAACATCGAATATGTCCAGCAGCAGACCATCGCCAACAAGAAGCGCCTGGAAGAAAAGGACGCCGCGGCGCGGGAAGCGAATTTCGCCTTTCTGCGCAGGACCGCGGCCGATCCCGCCGCCCACCGCGCCTTCCTGTTGCGGACCTCGCTGCTGGAAAGCGTCCGCAGGCAGGCAGCCATTACGGTCTAGGTTTGTTATGGAAGGTCCGGAAATGGCCGTTTCCGGCCGTGGAGCGTGAACATGAAGCTTGCCGTGCCGGATATGATTTCCAACTCGTACTTTCCCGCGATCGCGGCGATCGAACTCGGCTTTTTCAAGCGCGAGGGCCTCGACGTCGAGTTGGAAATGATCTTTCCCGTCGACAGGGCCTATATGGCGCTTCGCGACGGCACGGTCGATTTCGTCGGCGGTTCGGCGCATTCGGCGCTGGCCGCGTTTCCGGAGTGGCAGGGCGTCAAGCTGATCTGCGCGCAGGCCCAGGGCATGTACTGGTTCCTGGTGATGCGTCGGGATCTCGCGGTGGCGCGCGGCGACGTCAGTGCGGTCAAGGGCCGCAGCATCGGTGCTGCGCCATGGGTCGAGATGGGCCTGCGCCGTCTGCTGATCGAGGCCGGCATCGATCTGGAGCGGGACGGCGTCAGGATCGCGCCGGTGCCGGGCGCCCAGGGCGCCGGCGTCAATTTCGGCGTCACCGCCGCGCAGGCGCTGGCCGACGGCAAGATCGACGGTTTCTGGGCCAACGGCATGGGCACCGAGGTGGCGGTGAGGAACGGCGTCGGCACCGTGGTGCTCGACGTCCGCCGCGGCGACGGGCCGGCGGCCTGCTTCAACTACACCATGGCCTCGATCGCTGCGACCGACCGGTTGATCGAGAAATCGCCGGAGACGGCGGCAGCCGCGGTCCGGGCGATCGTCGCCACGCAACGGGCGCTCAAGCAGGACCCGGGGCTTGCCACGCAAGCCGCCCAGCGGCTGTTTCCGCCGAGCGAGGCGGCCCTGATCAAGACGCTGATCGAGCGCGACCTGCCCTATTACCAGGCGTCGATCTCTCCGGAATTCGTCGCCGGCATGAACCGCTTCACCCGCGATCTCGGAATAGCCGACGGCGAGGCGCCCTATGAGCGCGTGGTAGCCACCCCATTCGAAGCGTTATGGTAACTATTGACTCTTCTTGGCGGGCGTCTTCTTCGCTGGCCGCTTGCCCTCCTGCTCCAGTGCCTGGCGCACCCGCTCAAACTCCTGCAGCGAGGCCTTGTCGGCGCGCGGAAACTGCAGGTTCAACCCGTCAAGCGCGCTGACGATCGCCGAGCCGATCACGATGCGCGCGAACCATTTGTGATCGGCCGGCACCACATGCCACGGCGCCACCGCTGTCGAGCTGTGCCTGACGATGTCCTGATACACGGCCTGGTACCGGTTCCAGCGCCCGCGTTCGGTGACATCGGCCATCGAGAATTTCCAGTTTTTCGAGGGATCGTCGAGCCGATCGAGAAACCGCTTGCGCTGTTCCTGCTTGGAGACGTTGAGGAAAAACTTCAGGATGATGGTGCCGTTGCGCGAAAGGTAGCGCTCGAATGCGGAAATATCCTCGAAGCGTTCGCGCCAGATATTCCGGGTCATCAGCTTCGGTGGAATCTTCTCCTGCTCCAGCAGTTCCGGATGCACCCGCGTCACCAGGCATTCTTCGTAATAGGAGCGATTGAAGATACCGATGCGGCCGCGCTCCGGCAGCGCCAGCATGGCGCGCCACATGAAATCGTGATTGAGCTCGAGCGTCGACGGTTGCTTGAAGGAATGAACCTCGCAGCCCTGCGGATTGACGCCGTCGAAGATCGCCTTGATGGCGCTATCCTTGCCGGCCGCATCCATGCCCTGAAAGATCAGGAGCAGCGACCAGCGATCCTGCGCATAAAGCTTTTCCTGGAAATCGTTCAGCCGCTTGCGGTTGGCGTCATGAATTTTTTCCGCCTTGTCCTTGTCGAGGCCGCCCTTGGCGTTGGTCTTGTGCGAGCGGAGATGGAATTCGCCCGATCCGTCGAAACGAAACGGCGCGACAAAGGGTTTCAGCTGGACGCCGAGAGATTGCGCTGGCTTTTTGCTCATCGTGAGTTCCGGTCGGCTGATGTGGTTTGGCAACGCTACATGGCGCGTCGGCGCGGCACCAGAGCCACACGGCTACGGCCGGCTGTTCGTGGCCGGCGGCGCGGCGAGCGCGATCTGCCTGATGTCGGCGGCCAGTTCATCCACGCGCTGCGGCGCAGCATCCCAGCCGAACATGAAGCGGGCGCCGCCGCCGATGAAGGTGTAGAACCGCCAGCCGCGGTCGCGCAGCGCCGCCAGCTGCGGCTCCGCCATGCGAACGAACACCGCATTGGCCTCGACCTGAAACATGATTTCCAGCCCGGGCAATCCGGCGATCTGCTGCGTCAGGCGGCCGGCGGCGGCGTTGGCGTGCTCGGCGTTGCGCAGCCACGCGCCGGAACCGAGCATGCCGACCCAGGGCGCGGACAGAAACCGCATCTTCGAGGCGAGCTGCCCGGCCTGCTTGCATCGATAGTCGAAATCCTCCGCCAGCTTCGGGTTGAAGAACAGGATGGCCTCGCCGGCCGCCATTCCGTTCTTGGTGCCGCCAAAACACAGCACGTCGACGCCGGTGCGCCAGCTGATGTCGGCCGGACTGCATTTCAGGCTGGCGCAGGCATTGGCAAAGCGGGCGCCGTCCATGTGAAGGCTGAGCCCAAGTTCGCGGCACACCGCCGAGATCGCCCGCAATTCATCGAGGCTGTAGACCTGTCCGGTCTCGGTCGGTTGCGTCACAGTCACCACCCGCGGTTTCGGAAAGTGGATGTCATTGCGGTTGGTGGCGATGGCCCGGATCGCCTCTGGCGTCAGCTTGCCGCCGACACACGGCGCCACCAGAAGCTTCGAACCGTTGGAAAAGAACTCGGGAGCGCCGCATTCGTCGGTCTCGACATGGGCAACATCGGAACAGATCACGCTGTGGTAGGACTGGCACAGCGAGGCCAGCGCCAGTGAATTGGCCGCGGTGCCGTTGAAGACAAAGAACACCTCGCAATTGGTCTGAAACAGCGCGCGAAAGGCATCCGAGGCCTTCGCCGTCCACGCGTCATCGCCATAGGCGGGCGCATGGCCGCGGTTTGCATCGGCCATCGCGGTCCAGGCCTCGGGGCAAATTCCGGAATAATTGTCGCTGGCGAATTGCTGGGAATCGCTGGTCATGTCGCGCCGCCTTTTCCGTTCATCAGGTCTGTTCCATCGGGGCCAGACTGACGCGAAGCTGCGGCGCACTCCCGTTGGTTGCCGGATCGGCCGCATCTCCCCTCACGGGGACGCCACCTTGCCCGGGAGCAGGTTGGCGTTGAGCGTCAGCTCAACTCTTGATGTTGCGCAGGCAATAAACGGAAAAACCCGGTATGGCAAGACTTTCAGGACGACGTCGAGAACTGTTGCTCGATAAACGCAGCCACAAAGCGCGGCATCGCCGCCGTGAGGTCGCCGCTCTTGCGCACCAGATGGATTGCGGCGAGTTCCGGCTGCTGCTGCCGGGCGAGATTGGCCTCGATCCGCGTGCGCAGCGCTTCGCCCGATCCATCGACCTGCAACACCCTCATCATCGCGATCGATGCGCCCGACACCACGCAATCCCAGTGCGCGCGGGCGCGGTAATCGGCCGGCCCAAGCCCGGTCTCCTCCTCCACTTCGCGCGCGACGCTGCCTGTCATGTCGACCGCGCCGTCCCTGATGTCGTCGAGGTCGGGGGTTCCCGACGGAAAGTAGACGCGCCCGGCATTGGCGGTATGACCGGCCATCTCCCCCAGCACGAAGGCGCCGTCGGCGCAACGCAGCGCGCCCATCCCGAAACCGTTGAAAACGGATGCATCCGGAAAGCCCCAGTCGCGCCACGCCAGGAAACTGGCAAAGTCGGTCTCGAAATATGAGGCGCTGAAGCGGTCGCCGCTGAAATCGGGATTACGCGCCAGCAGCACGCGCCCGTTCCACAGTTGCGGCTTGTCGCGCCATCTGTCTGCGAAATGCGCTGATATCTCGGCGCGCCGCGTTTGCGCGAACGGCCATGACCATGGCTGCAACGCGAGATCAAGCGTCGTGACGCGATGAATGCGCAGGGCCGTCATCGCCCGTGACGGACGTTATTTCGCATTCATCCCCGTCGTCTTTTTGGCCTGCTCGACATATTTGTTGGTGTAGGTTTTGGTGACGTCGATGTTGGCCTTGGCGACTTCGGGCGAACCCTCGCTGAACACCGCGAGCACGGCCTCGGCCCCCCTGGGATCCATCTTGCCGGTCTCCGAATACATCGGGATCGTGTTTTTCAGCGCGGCGAGATAGAGTTCCTTGTTCTTGCCGACCATTTCCGCCGGCATCTTGGCCATGATATCTTCAGGCGAATGCGAGTGAATCCAGGCCAGCGTGTTGAGCATCGCATTGGTCAGCGCCTGAACTTCCTTGTCGTGCGAAGCCACCCATGCGGTCGTCGCGTAAAGCGCGCCGCCCGGATATTCGCCGCCGAACACATCGAGCGTATCCTTCTGCGTGCGGGTGTCGGCGAGGATCCGCAGGTCGGGGTGACTGCCTTGCAGCACGGTGACGGCCGGATCCAGCATGACAGCCGCGTCGATCTGGCCCTGCTCCATCGCCGCCACCGCGGTCGCGCCGAGGCCGACGCCGATCACCGAGGCGCTCGCCGGATCGAGCCCGTTTTTCTTCAGCAGATATTTGAGAAAGAAATCGGTCGAGGAGCCCGGCGCGCTGACGCCGACCTTCTTGCCCGCGAGATCCTTGATCGATTTGATTTCGCCGTTATGCGACGGCGCCACCACCAGCACCAGCCCGGGATAGCGGTCATACACCACGAAAGCCTGCAGCTCCTGCTTCTTGGCGGCGAGGTTGACGCAGTGGTCGAAATAGCCGGAAACCACGTCGGCGCTGCCGCCGAGCACCGCCTTGAGCGCATCCGAGCCGCCCTTGAGGTCGACCAGTTCGACCGCAAGGCCGGCCTTTTCGAACTCGCCGAGCTGCTGCGCCAGCACCGTCGGCAGGTAGCACAGGCAGGCGCCGCCGCCGACCGCGACCGTGATCTTGCTTTGCGCCGCAGCAGGAGCGGACAGCAAAATTACCGTCAACAGCGTGCCGGCAAGCCTGCCGAACAATTTTCTCATGATTTCCTCCATCGGTTGAAACCACGATAAAGCAACGCCTGGGCCTTGAGAAGCCGACTTTGGTGCCGGGGCATGCCGGTCAAAAGCGGGACCGATCGCCGCTTCGGCGGGGCTTTATTCCGTCGAATCAGCAAATTTTTTGCGTCGGGCCGTTGCGCTGGGTTGATCACCCGCGCTATCGCGGCTTAGCATCGCCTCACAAAAAATCAACACGGGGAGGAATATCCATGAATCGCATTGTCGCAACGATATCGATCACCGCCGCGTTCGCGGCTGGCTGCGGCGTAACGCACCTGATGCAACCGGCGCGCGCCGCCGCCGAGAACATCACCGCGCAGGTCATCCATACCGGCGATCTGGAAGGCGACGCGCTATCAGCCCCCAATGCCGGCGGCATGCGCAACAAGACGTTCGTCTCGGTGGACGGCGCCACTATCTCGATCCAGGACGGCAGCCCGCCCAAGCATCTGCATGCCAACGCCAACGAGATCCAATACATCCTCGAGGGCAAGGGCACGATCTGGCTCGGCGACAAGGAAGTTCAGGTGAAGCAGGGCGATCTCGTCATCATCCCCAAGGGCACCCCGCACGGCGGTACCAAGCCCGACGGCCGGACCATCAAGGCGATCGCGATCAAGACGCCGCCGCAAGCACCTGACGATGTCAAGCTGCTGAACTGACAACCGACCACTTGTCGTCGTCATTCCGGGGCGCTCGAAGAGCGAACACGGAATCTCGAGATTCCGGGTTCGATGCTTCGCATCGCCCCGGAATGACGCGCTAATCAACCTACCCCCGCCCCTCCGCGGCGTCAGGGCGCCAGACCAGCAGCCGGCGCTCGACCATGGTCACGCCGATATCGATCAGGATCACGAACGCCGACAGCACGAACATGCCGGCGAACACGCCGGCGACGTCGAACACGCCTTCGGCCTGCTGGATCAGGTAGCCGAGCCCGGCCGCCGATCCCAGATATTCGCCGACCACGGCGCCGACCACGGCGAAGCCGACCGAGGTATGCAGCGAGGAAAACATCCACGACAGCGCCGATGGCCAGTAGACGTGCCGCATCAGCTGGCGCTCGCTCATGCCGAGCATGCGGCCGTTGTCGCGCACGGTGGCCGAGACTTCGCGCACGCCCTGATAGACATTGAAGAACACGATGAAGAACACCAGGGTGACGCCGAGCGCGACCTTGGACCAGATGCCAAGCCCGAGCCACAGCGTGAAGATCGGCGCCAGCACGACGCGCGGCAGCGCGTTGGCCATCTTGACATAGGGGTCGAACACCGCGGCGACCAGCGGCTGGCGCGCGAACCAGAAGCCGACCATGACGCCGCCGAGCGAGCCGATCGCGAAAGCCAGAATCGACTCCCACAGCGTGATCAACAGATGCTTCCAGATCACCCCGGTCGCAAACCAGTCGACGATCTGGGCGCCGACATCGACCGGATTGGAAAAGAAGAACGGCGGCAGCAGCGTGCGCCCGAAAATCGGCACCGAGGCCAGCAACTGCCACAGGCCGAGCGCCACGACGGCGACCAGAATCTGCAATGAGAGGAGCCCGATCCTCGACACGCTCAAGCTCCTCCCATCCTTGTCTTACCTCGTTACGGCTTCGAGAACGTACCGATCAGACCGGTCGCCTGCTTGGCGTGGCCCTCCAGCGCCGTCATCACTTCCGCGCGCGTCATGCCCGGCTTGAGCGCTGACGGCTCAAGGTCGGTCGCGATCAGCGTGAAGGTGTAATGATGCAGCGGGCCGGGCGGCGTGCACGGACCGAAATAATTCGACAGCTTCATCGTGCTTTCACCCCCGACATATTTGTCGCTCGCCTTGGAAACCTCGCCTTCGGCAAAACTGGTGACCGAGGCAGGAATGCCATAGGCGACCCAGTGGCTGACGCCGCCGGGCGGGCGGCCCTCCGGATCGAACATCAGAAGCGCGAAGCTCTTGGTGCCATCGGGCGGGTTGCTCCAGGAGAACGCCGGCGACACGTTTTCACCGACGCAATTCGGATTGGTCTTGTTGTTGCCGGCATTCTTCACCGCCAGCCGTTCGCCATCCTTGAAGCCCGGCGAGGTGAGCGTGAACACCCCCTGCGCCTGGGCAGCGTGAGAACCGCAGAATGCGGCAAGCGCAACCGCGCCCGCCAGAATTGAACCTCGTAAAAGCATGACATCTCCCTCAGTTTTTGTCGTGTTGCAGTCCGACTTTAAGCGCCGCCGCCTCGAGATCAAGCCGTCCGATCAGCCCGCTTCGGCAGCTTGCGACGATTGCGCGTAACCCTTTAACACCTCATCCTTGAGAACACTCCATATCTCGCGGTGCAGCGCATGAAATTCCTTGTCCAGCCTGACCTCGAAAATATCGCGTGGGCGCGGCAGCGTCACCCGCCAGTCCCCGATGATGCGCGCGCTTGGGCCTGCCGACATGATCACGACGCGGTCGGCCAGCGCAATCGCCTCCTCCAGGTCATGGGTGACGAACAGCACCGCCTTGCGGTCGGCGCTCCACAATTCCAGCAGCAAATTGCCCATGATCTGCCGGGTCTGGGCATCGAGCGGCCCGAACGGCTCGTCCATCAGCAGGATCTTGGGATCGCGGATCAACACCTGGGCGAGGCCCACCCGCTTGCGCTGCCCGCCCGACAGCATGTGCGGAAAGCGATTGCCGAACGCCCCGAGGCCGACCGAGGTGAGCCAGCCCTGCGCGCGTTCCAGCGCCTGCTGGCGCGGCGCGCCCATGATCTCAAGCCCGATGGCGACATTGTCGATCGCGGTTTTCCATGGAAACAGCGCGTCGGCCTGAAACAGATAGCCGGCCTGCCGGTTGAGGCCGTTGAGCGGCACGTCG
>Ga0302320_10017832_pt1 | contig 14376 bp, 9 predicted proteins | sample Bog_T0_3_FD_202130 | JGI IMG/M metagenome (GOLD analysis project Ga0302320, IMG submission 202130) | Peat permafrost microbial communities from Stordalen Mire near Abisko, Sweden - Bog_T0_3 | ecosystem: Environmental > Terrestrial > Soil > Wetlands > Peat | place: Sweden: Abisko, Stordalen Mire...
AGACTTCAGTCTGCGGCGGGCTTCAGCCCGCCCTCCTGCGAACGATGTGAGACCTGCGGCGGGCGGACTGAAGTCCGCCGCAGGCTGAAGCCTGCCCCACCCCCCGGCTCAACCCAATTCCACGACCTCATGAGTTCGGAGACTCTTCTCGACCGGCTCCCGAAATCCCGGGCGACATCGGGAGTTCGAGACTCGTTCAAGTACCAAGGCACTTGCCGTGCTACATAACGGAGTTGTAAGTAGTCCAGTCCGGCAGCGAGCCCGGGACGCGAGGCGGCAGAGTGGTCCCGCCCTGCAGAACATTTCCAGTGATGGCGCCCCGTGCGATGTTCGCCTTATTCGCATTCAAGACAACGATCGCCAGACTGGAACCATCCCCCGACTGGTTCAGAATCACATTTCCGGCTACGGCGCAGTAGTCCACCATGAGTGAGACCGTGGTGCCGATGGGCCGCAGGCCCGAGCTCCTGAAGTTGTTGCCCGTGAGCGTCAAGGTTCCAAACGCCGTTGTGTTCAGGGGCGCGGGGCTCCCTCCCAGAGACAGGCCGACCGCGCCCAAATCCGAAATGGTGAGGGCCCACAGGCTGTTCGCCCCCTGCAGACTCGCTTCGATATCGTTGTTCGACATGCTCACGCTGAAGGCCAGATTCCGTCGGAACCATTCATAGATAGAGCTCTCGGCGCTGAGGCTCGACATCACTTCAGCTACGCGAAGAGTGAGCGGGCTGAGCGTCGCGATTTTCAAGACAGCCGGACCCGCCGGAGCGAGAACTGGCGCCACCGGGAGCACGGCCGTCTTCGTAAGCCCGGTCAAATTCGTAACCACACCCAGGTTCAGCGAAACTCGCGTGATCGAAGTTCGTACGCGGGCAAGCTTCAGTCCGCCTGGCGCGGGCGGCGAACTCACTGCCACAGCCGGGCCCAGCACGATCTGCCGTGTTGGCACAAAGGATGCGGGACGGGGGAATGCGACGGCAATGGAGGCCATCCGCTGGGCCGTCGGATCCTGTAGAATCTGGGTCCGGATATCATTGGCGACTGCCTGGTTCGCCGCGGCTATCGAGGAGATCAGAGGCAGTATGGTGAAGCCACTCACGCACGATCTCACCACGTTGCCCTGCAGCGTCGCAGCGCCAAGGGCAGTGAGAATATAGACCGGAAATGTGAGATTATCGAAGCTGTTTCCGGTGAGCGCGAGGTTATCCAGCGTGGAGGGGACCAGGGTGCCGCCGGCAGTGGCTCCGGCCGAATTGAGGGAGAGAGCCTGCAGGCTGTCGGCTTGCATATAGCCGGCGGTCATTGCCGTGGCGGGCACGGTGCCGCTTACCGTCACTGCTTTGAGGGCATCCGGTCCGGCAAACAGGTTACCCTGCAACGTCATGTCCGAGCAATCGGCGCCGGCGAAGATCGCCACGCCAAACAGTACTTCATCGAGCTGCAGCGCAGGGAAGCGGAATTGGCAGTCTGCCACGGTCAGTCCGCTCACATCCAGGACCGTAAGTCCGATCGAGCTGTCCAGACTCACGAGCGTGGAGTCGCCGATGGCCGTGAGCGAACCCGGAGTGAGGCCCGCCAGATTCAGACCGGCCTGGTACAGGTTCACGCGCGGCATCGAGAAGGTCAAGCCGCGAAGAGTCAGGTTGTTCGTCCCCACAACGTGAATCATTCCCAGCGCAAATGCTGTTTCCGCGTTCTGCGCCCAGAGGGTAACGCCGCCGCAGCCTTCGATGGTGAGGTTCGAGTGTCTCCAATCCAGAACCAGCGGCTTGGGCAGCGGATAGCTGCCGGCCCGCAGGCAAATCGTTGCCGGATTGCCGAAAACCGCGGCCTGCGCCGTGGCAGCGGACGTCTCGGTGTCGGGTTCGGCGTCAGCGCCACCGCTAAGCCAGGTGACGCCTTCCGCGGGGGGCGAATTGGACGCGTTGAACTGCGCCACAATCAAGTACCCCATGCCTTGGATCGCCGCCTGAAGGCTGGCCAGCGTGAGGCCAGTCGATTTCTTTTGCCAGGTTACGGTCAGATCGAAGTTATTCCCCGAGACGTTAGATATGGTGGCCTTGGTGATGTTGCCGTCGGTGCCCGGATTTCTGGCCTGCAGGGTGAATACCGCCTGCCGGTTGGTGCTGTCCATGATCTTGGCCTGGGCGCTCGCATTCGCCTGGCCGCCGCTGAAGGTCACGGTCTGGTTGTCCAGGGGCGTGAGCTTAGTCTGCACGGAGCCCACCAGCACATGCGCCAGCCCGTCATTGGGCCCACCCTCCTCATCGCCGATCACGGTCTCGATGCTGGTGGACGGGTTCGACGTGGATAGCCCGAGATAAGTATCGGTTTCATTGACAATCAGATCGAATGTGGCCGGCGTCTGATTCAGTTGCAGGTTTGTAACCTGGATGGAGATGTTATTCCCCGGCGCGCCGGGGTTCGCCGCCTGGACCAACATGGTGGGGCTCGCGGCCTGGTCGAGGATCTGTTGCAGACTCGTCGTGGCGAGGTCCTGCGGCCGGACGGTGATGGTGCAGCAGCCCTCCTGCCTCTTGGAGAGGTCTACCAGGTTGTCGAATGGATTGCGGCAATCGGCGACCAGCGTGCCAACCTCCTGGTTCCAGCCGATCACGCCCAGCGGGCAGGCCCACAGGCGCGGACCATCCGGCAACTGGGGGGACTGCTGATACCGTTCCGGATAGACCGCTTGCGGGGTGGCGGGACGCACCGCGAAAAGCCAATAATCGCCCAGGTGAAACGATGTGCCCTTGGGCGCATCGAGCGTGACCTGCACGCCCGTGTTCCCGAGCGACATGACGGTCCCCGGCGTGAATACCACTTCCTGTTGCCACACCCGCAGGAATAGCTGCGCCGGAGGAGACATCTGCGCAGTCAGGTAATCGAGGGGCAGCGTTACCCCGGCGGGCAGCGTGACGGATTGCGAATCGGGCTGGTAGTTCTTATCCAGCGTGACTACAGAGCCCGAGAGTGCCGCCACGAATCCGCCGTTCTTCAGTTCGGCGGCTGATCGAAGGATCTCGATCGCCTGGCCGGAAACCGGCTGGTGCCCGGCATCCACCGGTGCGGATTGGAAAATCAGGTTCTGCGAGTTATTCGGGTCGACATCGATGCGGTAGAGAAAAGATGCGTCATCGAATCCCCACAGAAACTTCGGCTTGCCGGTGAGTGGATCGACGCCGGAAATCTGCACGCGAATGAGCTGGTTGTCGGGCGCGACATATCCGCCTTGCGCTACCGGCTGGCAGGGGTCCGTCTGCGCCTGGCCGGAAAAGCTCACCTGCAGGGTGCTCCCGGAATTCAGGCGCATGTCGTCCGGATTGAACCAAAGCCCCTCGGAGCGCCATTTCGTCTGCGCCGATTGCAGGCCGGCGGCACACGTCGCGCCATTGGTGCTAAGCCGGACGAAACGCTGCAGCAGGCGCGTGCGCTGCGCCGTATCGGGTCCGCCCAGCGCCACGTCTTTCAGATCGGGATCTTCCACCGCCGAGACTTCCTGCTCGCGCAGAAGCAGGTAAACGAACTCATCCGTGGGCCGGTGCCGGAACAGCGTAGAGATACCCACCCAGTCTGGGTCCTCCGGACCGTAGTCCAGCCAGTCGGGCTGGTTGCTGTACTGCACCGGATCGGGCAACTCCACGCGCAGACCGCCCACGTACATGATTCCGCCGCCAATGTAAAAATCGAACGGAGGGTGGGTGGGCTGGTTTTGCAGCACCACTTTGTAGCCGTCGTCCGGCGTGCCGCAAGGTCCGACAATGTCGAGCGTCTCGCTGCGCAGTTCCTCGCTCGAGATCTGCTGCGCCTCGTTCCAGTCGGCTTCCAAAGTGACGCGCCCCTGCTGCATCACCACGGAACGGTACTGCTGGTTGGGATCGTAAGAAACCCGCGCTCTATCGCTGCCCATGCCTTCCTCCTGGTAAGTTCGTCATAGCGTTGCCTAAGTCACATGAATCAGGATGGGATTCAGACCCAATGGCATATATTCCTGGTACTTCAACAGAATACTGCGCTCCTTGACCGGGTTCTTCTCGCCGGCGAAAGCACCCATCTCCGAGCCATCCGCCGCGCCGGCGGAAATCGTAGCGCCGGAAGCCGCCGATACGATGGCGATGTCCACTCCATCGCGCAACTGCGCGTATGCCGGCTGTCCGAACACGGTGGAATTGAAAAGCCCCGCCCCCGGCGCGATCTGCACGCTCTGGTATTGCCGCGGCACCGCGCTGCCGGTGGCCCATGCGCTGAAACGGATGCAGCCGTCCTGGCTGTTTTCCACGGTCACCACGTCGTCCAGAATGCACTCGCTGGCCTCCAGGCGGTGCACATAGGCCGGACCCAGCAATGTGCAGCGGCTGAGATTGATCAGGCCGGTGGTGAAGGCCAGCGTAAGATCGGCCAACTCGGTTGGATAAGCGGCTTCCAGCAACTGCCGGTTCAAGGCCAGCAACTGAGCGCCATGCAGGTGCAGAGCCGCACTCTGACGCAAGTAGGAACTGAGGGCTGTGACAGGGAACAGTGCCGGATCGTAAATCAGCGCGGGCCGGGCCAGCAAGGCATTGAGACCGCTCGACAACGCTGCCAGGAGCGCCGGCGTAACCGGCGAGAGACCCTGGAATGCCTGGAGAAGTTGGCGCGTCGCCAACGGGAGCTGATTGCGCAGGGACAGAGACAGCGGGTCGCTGGCATCGCGCAGAATCGCGGCCAGTCCCGGGGCGTCTTTGATCGACCCGCTCGACAGCAGACCCGGCGCCGAGGTGGGAATCGCCTGGATAATGCTGTTGGTGATGGTCGCCGTCTCCACTTCTCCGGCCGCGCGCGTGCGGACCGGACCCAGGATCGAGCGGTCCACAATCAGATTTTGGATCTGCGCCTCGATCCACAGTACGGTGGGGACCAGGTCCCTGCCGTCGATGGATTTCGCGAACACCGCAAGCGGGACCGTTCCCGGCTGCGGCTCCGCCGGATTCCCCGGATCGAAGATGCAGCAGGTCAGGGTGACGGTATCGAAACTGCCGCGCAGGACGATATCGCGGCCGCTGACAAATAGCCCTTCCAGAACCAGGCTGCTGCCCGGCAGGCCGGTGAAGGCCCATTCCCGGGCCGGCGGCGGCGGGTCGAAACGAATTACCGGCCGGCCCGGGTTCTGCGCCAGCACGGTCAACTGCAGGATGCCGGGAAAGTCGTCCGCGGCAGTGTAGGTCAGCGAATCGTCGATGCTGATGGTGCCCACCGTCCCGGGGGAAACACCAACCAGCGCATTGCCGCCGCCATTCACCGGCATCACCGGCGCAGGCGTAGGGTTGGGCGCCTGGCCCAGTACCCGGCGGTCATAGGGTCCGGCGCCGATCTCGCTCGAGAAGCCGTAGTGGTACGCGACCGTAATGGGACCGTTGAGAGGGCTGAGCACCGCGAAGCGCCCGCTCTCCGCCAGGATGGCCACCTGGCCGCCGCCGCTGCCCGCCTGGGGAAAAGTCGTGATCAGAGAAGGGTCCACCAGCTCGAAAAAGCTGCCCGGCTTGGTAAAGATGCCAAAGGAATTCGGTTCGATAGTGATGCCGTCCGGCGCCATGGCCGAATAGAGAGGAGGCGCCTGCGGATCGGTCAGCGAAGCGCTCAGTAGCGGCGTGCTAATGGGCGTGGGCAGTTGCCCTTCCTGCGGCGAGACCCAGGCGTCGCTGTACGGCGGCCGCGAAGAGACTGCAAACAGCGGCGCCTGGCGGCCGGTCGGATCGAAGGTGTAACAGTTGCCGTTCCGCACGGGCGTGGTTTGGCTCACGCCAAGGCTGCGCAGACGCCACAGGAAGACCCCCAGGTTGGCGATGTTGTACCAACCGGAGCGCCCCTTTCCGGCGCGGAAATCGGCCGTGTGGAAGTACTCGTCAAATGCCGAAGGCGGCCGTTGCGGGTTGGCGATGGCGAAGGGCGATTGCGCCTGCGAAGCGCCATACGCATTGCGCAGGTCGGCCCATCCGCCGATTTCGGTATTCGTCCATCTGCCAACCAGACCCTCCGCAAGCTGAAGTTGATAATTGTCGGCGGCATCGTCGGCCGGGTTGGAAATCGCGGGGTCGAGGTTGTGCCGCGTGCGGCTCAACCGGCGAAAGAATTCCACCACCCGGGCATCCCAACCCGTGATGTCGGCCGCGATTTCTTCCAGCACCGCGAGCGTGCCCTTGCGCCGGCGGTAGTAGATGGTCTTGGCCACGTCCAGCCGCTGGCCGCGGGCATCCAGACTGGCCACCAGGTTGGTAGCCAGCAGATCGCCGATGTAGGCGATGACCCAATCGTCACAGCTTTCGATGGACTGGTCTTCCCACAGCCGGTCGATGCTGCGGCGCAGAACGGCCGCCTGCGTGCCGATGCGGTTGACCATTTCACGCAGCGGACCGTTGCTGTTGAACTGGTCCGAGTCGAGCGCGCGGTAGATCGCCGGCAGCAGGTTCCACAGCTTGTCGGCGTAGTAAATCCCGTAATGATCGAGATCAGCCGGCATTGGGGCTCACCTCCGGATTGATGGTCAGATCGGCGGGCGCCAGTTGAAAGAAGTTCCCCTCGCCCGGGTCGAAGCGGAAATCGCATTGGCAGGACGCGGAGGGCGATGGGCCCTGGATGGCCGTCTGCTGGAAGCGGCCGATGCGGCGATATTCCGGGAAGAAACGGGAAATGACGGGGTAATAGACGAACTGCGCCTTCTTGGCAATTTTGAGGTCGTGCACCGCAAGTACGCCCGGAACGGCGAGGCAAGCCGCAAACACCTGGCTCTGATAAATGCTTTGGCCAATGCCGGTCACGTTGGCGCCCAGCAGCCCCGCGTCCGGATCTGTGATGGCGGTGGTGACGGCTGCCGTGACATTTCCGGGAATATAGGTGGGATCGATCACCAGCGTGAAGGACACCGTGATGGCGATGGCGGTGGCCAGGATGACGTTGAGCGGCCGGTTTGGATCGTCGGCGCCGGCCAGCGCGAGGTTGGCGTTGGCGACCGCGTTGTCGTCGTCGCCCACGTATACCTTCACCATATTGCGCTGCTGCACGTCGTCCCACGTGAAATAGGCGCGGGCGCGCGATACTCCGGGCGCTTGGGCCGCGATGGTTTCGTAATCGTCGGCGGAGATGGCGCGGCCGAACGTGAGGACGGACTGCGGGGCAAGCGTCCGGATTTTCTGCGGCGGGTCCGGATCGGCGCCGCCGCCCGCGGCCACCGGGTTGAGGATCGACTTCAGACCGGGCCAAGGCTGCAGAATCACGGTAAGCGATCCGGCGTCGGGCGATTGGGCGCCGCTGCCATAGCGGTAACTGGCAACCACGTTGTTCACGCCGGAGGACAGGCGCGCGCCGTTGACTCCGTCGCCGAATTGGACGTGAGTGACATTCTGGTCGTCCTCGCGTGTGACAAATACGCGCGCGTTCGGCGACTGGCCATAAAAACTGGGAACCTCCTGCCACTCGACGCCATCCACCCAAACCTGCAGCGTGCTGTGATAATCCGTGCCCGAAGTGGAACTCGCTCCCGGCAGATAGGTGAGCGGAGAATTCGCCAGCGTGAACTCCTGGCCCGCGGTGATGGTGGCGTCGCCGCTGCCCAGGATCTCATTGGACACGCTCTTGCCCCGCGACACCTGGAGCAGATCGAAGAGCACGCTGAATGGCGCCACCAGGCTGGCGGGCGAGCCGAGAATGTTCGAGAGCCCCACCGTGGATGGATCGGAGTTGTCTGCGCTGGCCTGCGCTGACACGCCATTGCCGTTGCCGTCGCTCACCAGCACGGCTTGGTTCGTCATCGGCAGGAGCGACGCCGGAAGCGGCGATTGCAAGTCGAGCTGGGTTCCCGTGAGCGCGGTGGCCGGTGTTGCTATCAGGGTCCCCACATCCTGCCAGCCATACAAAACGCGCGTTCCCGCCCGCTCGGAAGAAGTGTCCGAAGTCCGTTGCAGCGGAGGCTGAAAGCCGAGCCGCGTATGCGGAATGGGAATCGAGATGTCGGGTGGCGAGCCAGGTGGCTGGGTCGGATCGGTGCCGGGAGGATTAGCGTACCAGACGGCCTCCGCATAGCTGGTCACGCTCACCAGTTGGTCCTTTGGACTGGTATCCGGTAGCAGAACGAGCACCGGGTCGCCGACATGAATGGAGCGGGTAATTGCCGCCATGTCAACCTGCCGGGGCTGAATGACATGCGCCGCGGGATACTGCCAAACCACCGTGGACTGCGCGGACCGCAGCAGCCGGTAACTGGCCGCCAGCGCAGCCGAGGGAAGAGCGGTCTGGGCGTTGAGCGCGATCCGGGTGTTGGTCTTTCCTCGCGGATCCTTTTCCGGGGCCACATTCTGAACGGTGGCGACGGCATAGCGCTGGTCCGGATTCCCGCTGCCATCCACGCCGGTCCATCCCGCGGGCAGCAGCACCACGGTGTCTCCGGTCTTGGTGGATGTCACCACTCCCTGGAGCAGCACGCTCGAACCGTCCGCGCCGAGGAGCGAGCCATCGTTGGCGGGATCCGCCGCGATGACATCCGGCGGCTGTACCAACGTAGCGGGAGCGAGCTCGAACACCTGCGGCTGCTTGCCGGGCGTGGCCTTGCTCTGAAGGGGAAAGCCCTGCGGCAGGGTGAACGGTTTGATGCCGCTCATGGTGGCGGCCACCGTCCCGGTGGCGCCGACGCCGGGGCGCGGCCGGTAACCCAGAATCCGGATGAGGCCGCGGACGCTCTCCGGCAGGTCGGCGGTCAGCAGGTAGTCCTGGTTGGCGATCCGCTCGTTGTAGAACGTCAGGATGTCGGCCAGGTAGGCCCACCACTCCACCATCTGAACGGCGAGGTCGCCCTGCGCCCCCGGCCGCCAGTTCACCAGTTCGGTTTCGCCCGGAACGGCGAGCAGCAGAGCCTCGCGAAAACTGACGAAATCGCCCACCCGATAGAGAATGCTGGTCTGTTCCGGGGAGTTGAAGATGGGCCGGGGTTGAACCAGGCTTTGGCACGGGCAGGGCGACGTTTGCGGGCTCATTTGCCTCCTTCCACAACCACCCGCAAGGTGCCGCGTTCGGGGCGGCTCGGGTCGTTGTCCATGCGAAGAATCTGGCTGGGGCCAACCTGCAGCGTTTCCGGCAGACAGGTCCAATTCGGAGTGATGCCTCGCTGCCGGTACTGAATCGAGACCACCCCGGCCACCCCGGAAGCCGACTGGATAGCGGCCTCCAGCGCGCTGCGCTCAAGCGGCGTGCCGAACGTAAAGCGGTCCAGGTAGAAGAACCCCGTGGCGCCATCGGGATTTACGCTGTCACTCAGCGCGGCCACGATGGCTGCCTCCGCGTCGCCGCGGAAAGCCGTAGGCAGCGCGCACACCGTCACAGTCAAATCGATACCCACGTAATCCGGCGCCGGCACATAGGATTCATAGCCCGCCATGCGGTAGCGGTTGAGCAGGTTGATGAGGTCGATCTGCTCGTCAACCGCGATCTGCTCCGTCCCCGCAGGGTCGGCCGTCGTGAACACGGTCAGCCAGCTTCCGGTCCAGCGAAAACGCGTGCCGGCCCGCAATACCCAGGGGAGCGTCTGCGCCGCGGCCTGGTAATCCGCCACCGTTACGGCTCGATATTGCACCGCGCGAAATGCCTGCGGCGCGCGGCGCAGCACCTGTTCGTTGGTTTCCTGGTCCGCCCCGCCGGCGGCGGCAAACGGGTTGGTCACCGCAGTCACCAGGCTCGCCAGGGACGAGGTGGCGCTGGTATCCACCTGCGTGATACTGTCGGGGGCCACATTTCCGGAACTGCCGCCGCCGATCCGATAAGTCACCTGAAAAACCGAGCCCGAATCCGGAATGCCGCCGAACACATCGTCGCCAAATCGGATGGTGGCGCCGGAATCCCCATCGTACTCGTACGCGGCCGATCCGTCGGAGTTGTTGGCGATCTTGATATAGCTCATCGGATCGACGGTGTAAGCCTGCTCGAACTCCTGGGCATCCAGAAGCGTGCCGCGCCAAGTCCAATTCACCGGAGGCAGCGACTTGTCCTGGGGCTGTTCGATGAGCGCAAGTTCCGGCAGCGGAGCAGTGGCCCCCGCCGGAAGCAGCCAGGTGAGCAGCGAGTTCTGCAAGGTGTACAGGTATTGCGCCGATGCGTTCGGGCCGGTCCGCTCGATGGCCAGCGGAACGGACAATCCGGGGGGCGCCTGGTCGATGGCGAAACTTTCCGCGTAGCGCCGGCCCTGTGTGGCCGGCACCAGATTCCCGGCCAGGATCGTGTGGGGCGTGCCGTCGGTATCCGAAGTAAGGTCGTGATTGAGTTGCAGTGCCTCATCGCTGCTCCAGACCAGATGGGTGACGGCATCGTTGAAGAGGGGGTCCGTCTCTTCATTCGCGGAGGTAAGGTGAAAAATCTCGCGTAGCGGCTTGTCGGCGGTGGTAAGGCCTCGCGTATCGATCAGCAGCGCCTGCCCGGCATAGAACTGGTAGCCTTGGCCGAGCACCCACATCTCCGTCGAGCCGGCCGGCAGGCAGCTCTGGGAATCGTCCCAGTAATACGGCTGGATGCCCCGATTCCACGCCGGACTCACGGGATAGGTGGCCTTGTCGATCAGAAATGTGACGGGATCCAGCAGACCCGTTCCCGTTTCGAAATCGATGGACGATCCGTCGGGACCGGGCGCGTGCACCAGAAGGCCCGAAGGAATCGGTCCGGAGGTTACATCGAATTGCAGCAGGACCGACGACGAGGTGGCGGGCTGCGGTTCGTAGTCCACCAGGCGGGCCAGCCGCACGATGGAGCGGCGCTCCGTGGCCGTGTCGATTCTGGCTTCGTTGGCGATCCGGTCCTGGAAATAGCTGAGATCGTCGGCGAGGCTGCACAGCGCCTCCATGAACATCACCCCGAAATCGGCTTCGGAGCGCTCCTGCCACGCCGGATAGCGCAGCGCGGAAAAATCGGCAAGGGCTTTCTTGAAGCTCAGGAAGTCCTTCGCCATATACGTAATGGGCGGAGGATTTCCGGCTGGCGGCGGACAGGAGGCCGGCGGCGCCTCGCAATCCAGATCCGACGGGCAGCGCGCTTTGAAAGAGAACGTGACGCGATTGTAGAAGGGATCGAGTGCGCTGCTATCGATGGTCAGTGTATAGAACGAAAAGTCGCCCGGTGCGGCCACCTTAATGGTGAACAGGGGGCGCCCTTCGGGGTCGCGGGACCAGGCGCCGGCGCCAAAAGGCAGGACGCGAACGGTGGAAATCGTCTCGCCGCCGGTAATCGTCGGGTTGGCGCCCTGCGCCAGCGTTCCGGCCACGGCCACTTTGTTGAGGAAGTGGACCCGCAGCGTGGTCTGGCAGGTGTTGGCCACCTCGACGAAATCGATGCCGTTGAGCTTCGTGTTGTGCGGGTCGAGCAGCTTGCTCAACCGATCCTTTGACGCCATATCAAGACACCAAAATCGCGACCTGGCCCTTGGATTGGGTTTCGATCAACGTGTAGTCGATCTCCACCAGGACCTGCTCTTCCTCTCCGGTGGCGGGCGGACTCACGCTCACTTTCTGCACCGTAATCTGGTCCGCCAGCCAGCGGTTCAAAGCCTGCTGCACCAGAAGCTGCGTGGTGGAATCCATCGCGCTCGAATGCGGCGCGAACAGCAGTTTGCGCAATCCGCATCCGAACTGCGGCAGATCCGCGCGCTCTCCGGCCGCGGTCAGCAGCGTCTGCCGGATCATCTGGTCCACGTGAGTGGCGTAATTCGTCTGCGCCGCCTGGCCGGAAGCCGGATCGATGCGAAATGGATACGCGTAATCGTTGCGGGTCATAATTCCCTCAAGTCCCCGAGACCATCGGCTGCGTGAATGCGATCAGGACCGTTCCCTGTACCGCCATGTCGGCCGCCTGGCAGAGGCCCACGCTGGCCTCGCTCAAGGTGAAATTGCTCGCCACCTGGCTCATGGTGTCCGGCTGCACCCATTGCGCCTGCACGCACGGGTGAGGCACAATCCCGATCACGAAAGGGCAGCCGGCGATCAGGAATGTGTCGGAAGCCAACAGCACCGGGTCGCCGTTGGCCATCACCCGGGTATTGCCGGTGATGGCGCTGACGGTTCCGCCGTGCGGGCACATCATGACGCTCGCAGTGTTGAGCAGGTTCGCCATGTCTACATAACCTCCAGCGCGCCGTTGTTGACATTGACCTCCGAATCGCTCACCTGGATGGTGCTGCCGCCTCGCGTGAGGGTGATGCCGGAGGAATCGAGCGTCACCGTGTTCTGATTCGAATCGGAAATAGTGATGGACTGGGCATTGTCGTCCAGAAGAATCTTCAGCGGTGAAACGGTTACGATGGCCTTCACCGCCGGCGCGGCGTCCGAAGGCTGCTCCCCCTGCCGCCAGTAGCAGCCTACCCAGATGGGATAGGAAACATCGCCGCCCTCGAACTCGATCCACACTCCCGAGCCCGTCTCCGGCAGAAATGCCATGCCTACGTTCGAGCCGGCGTAGGGAACGCAGGCCATGCACCAGCCGCTCTCCACGCTGCCGAGCACGGCGGGAACCTTCGCCTTGATGCGCAGCGTACTGGCGTCCACATCGGTGACGGTGCCGCGGTATTTTCCATAAAAGCGGGAGCGCACCCGCTCCAGGACTTCCATGATGGCCTGCTCGTTGAGCGAGTTCATCATAGGCCTCCCGGCAGCAGCGAGCTGCTCGACGGCGGGGAGCCCACCGCGTTCCGCACCAGCACGAATTTCATGCGGTGCGATTGTTTGTCGATGGTGTGGCGCACGCTCCAGACGAAGTATTTGCCGGAATTGAGAGCGCCGGCGCCATTGATCTGCACCACGCTTCCGGCCCGCAGGATGGCATTCAGCCGCGCCACGTCGGCTTCGCCTTCGCAGCGCGCGAACCACCCGGCTTCCCGCAGCACCGATTGCGCGCGCAGAGTCAGCTCGCCGGCGTCATCCACCGGCGCCGTCAGCATCACGCTCATGGTCTTGGTGGCAAAGCTGGAAAGGCCGCGAGCCTCCAGCAGGTCGAGACCCGAATCCGTCTGGTCCACGCTCGCGCCGTCCGGATCGCTGTCGTTGAACAACGCCTGCGCGGCCAGCACTTCGCTCGGGCGGGCGACGTCCCATTCCACGTCGAGCGCGTCCACCGTCCAGGCATTGGGATCGTTCAATTCCAGCGTCACCGCGGGATCTCCGCCCACGTCGGGCTTGGAAAAATAGCCGGTGCGCTGGCCGGGGGTATCGGTGCACGCCACGCGGCACAACTTGCCGTTGCGCCGCGCCAGCATGCGCAGAAACTGGATGTCGGAGGCGCGCTGCATCAGGGTGTGGCCATCCTCGGTGTGCGAGGGCGAATCGTCATCCGTATTGCCGCTGTCGGGGGTGATCCCGTAATTGCCGAAGATGGAATTGGCCACGTCCGCATCCGTGACGCCCACCCACTCCTTGGCCTTTTCCTGCAGGTTCATCAGCCAGGAGGCGTCCTGGCCCCAGACCTGGAGCGTGGAGCCGGCGCCGCCTTTCTGCACATGCAGCTTGCTGGAGAGGACATAGCCATCGAAAATGCACTGGTTGGATTGGCCGTCGGGAGTAGCCACCACTGCCACGTTCACGAAAGGCTGGAAACGGGAATCGTTGACGAACGTCAGGTCGCCCGATCCATCGGCATCCACCGGTACGGAAATCTGCACAGCGCCGGGCATGTCGGCGCTCTCTTCCACCTCGAGCGGCCCCATGACGTTCAGGAGCTGATCGTCGGCCGCCGTACCGTTCAATACCAGACGAAACGAGCTTGCCATAGGTCAGAGGGTCTTGGTGGGAATGCCCACCAGCCGGTGCGTGCCCAGAGCATCCGGTGAAATGGAACCATTGGCGTCGCACAGCTTCCAGAACGTGGTCGGATCGGACAGGAAGTGCGCGGCGATGGCATCCAGCCGCTGGCTGTTCAGCCGCGGGAAGAAGCCCACGATGGGATTCGGCAGCGGCTGCGGCAGGCGTGTCACCGCGATCACAGTGCCATCCTTCCGCGTGATCTGGTAGGGCACCATGTTTATGTAGCGCGATCCTGGAAAGAACATGCGAATCTCCTTATTCTCATAACGGCAACATCCCGATAATCGACTCCACGGCGTTCGCCAGGTTGGCGATGGCCATGGCTTGCCGGAATGCCTGGGAAAAGTCGTAAGCCACGGTGGCCACGGATTTCAACGAATCCGATAGCGCCGAGACCTCGTCCGGCGTCAACACGGTCATCCCTACCTGCGCTTCGGCGTGGATCGGGTTCAACAGCAGCGAGTCATAAAGTTTCTCCGTAATGGTGAGGCTGGTCAGGCGCACGGGCAAAATTCGCTCCGGGCCCCAGATAAACAGCACCGTCGGCATCATGTATTGCGGCACGGTCGGATCGGTTTGA
>Ga0302320_10017833_pt1 | contig 14376 bp, 11 predicted proteins | sample Bog_T0_3_FD_202130 | JGI IMG/M metagenome (GOLD analysis project Ga0302320, IMG submission 202130) | Peat permafrost microbial communities from Stordalen Mire near Abisko, Sweden - Bog_T0_3 | ecosystem: Environmental > Terrestrial > Soil > Wetlands > Peat | place: Sweden: Abisko, Stordalen Mire...
GAAACGACCCGGTCCGCGATACAAGGCCCCGCGTAACGCAAACTGGCGTCGCGGGGGTCGCAAACATGGCATCGGACGACGGTCAGAACGCTCCGCTTCATCGCTCGTTCGGAGCCCGGCTACGCTCATGGTTCGTGGCCGGACTCGTCGTCTTCGGGCCGGTCGGGGTAACGTTTTATCTGGCTTGGTGGTTCGTCGATTCGGTGGACAACTGGGTGCGCCCGCTCGTGCCCGCGAGCTTCTGGCCGGACACCTATCTGTCCGTGCATGTGCCGGGCTTCGGCGTCGCCATCGTGCTGGTCGGGCTGACGCTGCTCGGCTTTCTCGCCGCCAATATCGCGGGACGGTGGCTGGTGTCGCTCGGCGAGGCGATGCTCGATCGCACTCCGGTCGTGCGCGGCATATATAAGAGCGTAAAGCAGATCTTCGAGACGGTGTTCGCCAAGGGCGGCACCACCTTTCGTAAGGTCGGCCTTGTCGAGTTCCCGACGAAGGGTTGCTGGTCGATCGTATTCATTTCTTCGGAGCCGGCGCCGTACCTGGCGGCCATGCTGCCAGAGCAGGGCATGACGTCGGTGTTTCTGCCCTGTACGCCGAATCCGACGACGGGATTCTATTTTTACGTGCCGACCAAGGATGTCGTCGAGTTGTCGATGACGCCGGATGAGGCGTTCAAGCTGGTGATGTCGGCGGGCCTCATTCAGCCGGGCGCGGCCAATGCGGCGGCGGAGGCCGCCAGGGCGCTGGAACGCCCGGCGACAGGCGCGCCGTCCGACTGACGTTGAGCGGCCGAATCGCCGTCTGTCCTCTTGCGCGCGCCCATGCTATGGGCTTTCCCCACGCGCAGGAACGCGGCCGCCGAATCGGCGGGGTTCACGAGGACGAACGTCCCAATACGGGTTTACAGCAATGGCGCAATTGCCAAAATTCGATCTGGCCGAAATCAAGCGACGCATGCAGGCGACTCAGGCCTCTCTGCAACACGAACTCGGGGGCCTGCGCACGGGCCGCGCGAGCGCAAGCCTCCTTGAGCCCGTGCAAGTCGAGGCCTACGGGCAGCGGATGCCACTCGTCCAGGTCGCGACGATCAGCGTGCCGGAGCCGCGCGCGCTCGCCGTGTCGGTGTGGGACAAGAGCATGGTGGGGGCGGTCGACCGAGCGATCCGCGACGCCAACTTAGGGCTGAGCCCGACCATCGAGGGCACGACGCTGCGCATCCGCATCCCCGAGCTCAACGAGCAGCGGCGCAAGGAGATGGTCAAGGTCGCGCACAAATACACCGAGGAGGCGCGCGTCGCCGTGCGCCACATTCGTCGCGACGGTATCGACGTGCTCAAGAAGCTCTTGAAGGAACATGCGCTCGCCGAAGACGACGAGAAGCATCACGAGCACGAGGTGCAGAAGGCGACCGACGACGCGATCCGGGATATCGACGCCTTGCTCGCGGCGAAAGAAAAGGAAATCATGCACGTCTGACGCCCTGTGGCGATCGTGGAGCCCGAGCGGATGTCGTCCCCATCGAAAACGACGCGGTCGGCGGCCGAAAGGTCGGCGCCGACACACGTCGGCGTCATCATGGACGGCAACGGCCGCTGGGCGCAGGCGCGCGGGCTGCCGCGATTCGAGGGCCATCGGCGCGGCGTCGAGGCGGTCCGGCGGGCGGTGCGCGCGGCGCGCGACCTCGGCGTCAGGTATCTGACTATCTACAGTTTTTCGACCGAGAACTGGTCGCGACCGCCCGACGAAGTGTCGGTGCTGATGTCGCTGCTGAGGCGATTCCTGCGCAACGATCTGGCGGACATGCACGCCAACGACGTTCGGGTCCGGGTGATCGGGCGGCGCGAGGGTCTGGCGCCCGATATTGCGGCGCTGCTCACAGAGGCCGAGGACCTCACGCGGGGCAACCGCGGCCTCACCCTGGTCGTGGCGTTCAACTACGGCGGACGGCAGGAACTCGTCGAGGCGGCGCGGCGTCTGGCGCGCGAGGCGGCGGCGGGACGGCTCGACCCCGAGCAGATCGACATCGAGGCGCTGAGCCAGCGGCTCGACACTTACGACATTCCCGACCCCGATCTGATCATCCGGACTTCGGGCGAGCAGCGGCTGTCGAACTTCCTGCTCTGGCAGGCGGCCTACTCCGAATTCGTGTTCCTGCCGATCTACTGGCCGGATTTCGACAAGGCGGCGTTCCAGTCGGCGCTCGACCAATTTGCGGCGCGCGAACGGCGCTATGGGGGCGCAGCGCCCGATGCGGAATCGGCCGCAGTGAAATCGGCTTCGTAGGGTCTCGGCATGTCCAGTTCTGACGGCGAAGCAGTGGAAAAGAAACGCTCGGGCGTCAATCTGGGCGCCGATTTCTCGATTCGGGCGGCGGCGGCCGTGGTGCTGGCGGCGGCCTCGCTGGCGATCGCCTGGGCGGGCGGGTTCCCGTTCCTGGCGTTGTGGTTTGCGGCCGGCGTCGGGATCGTCTGGGAATGGCAGCGGCTCGTCGGCGGCGAGCGGGTCGAGCTGCGCGTGGCCGCCGGGGCGGTGGCGCTGCTCGTCGCTTCGCCCTTCGCTCTGCATGCCGACGGCGCGCTGGCCGGCCTCGTCGTCGCGGCCGGGGCGGTCGCGACCGGCGCGCTCGCCGAACCCGGGCGCCGGTTCGAAGCCGGGGCAGGGGTCGTCTATGCCGGCGTCCTGGCGGTCGGAACCAATCTGCTGCGCGCGAGCCCCGAATATGGGCTGGCGGTCACGCTGTGGCTGTTCGCGGTCGTCTGGGGCACCGACGTCATGGCTTATATCGGCGGGCGGCTGATCGGCGGACCGAAACTCTGGCCGAGCGTGTCGCCGGGCAAGACCTGGTCCGGCGCAGTGGTCGGCGCGGTCACGAGCGCCGTGTTCGGCGCGCTGGTGGCGACGCTGTTCTCCCCGAGCCCGATCAAATTCGCGTCGATGGCGTTGTTCGGGTTAGCGATTTCCGTGGTCTCACAGGCCGGCGATCTGTTCGAATCGGCGCTCAAACGCCGCGCGGGCGTGAAGGATTCCAGCCATTTGATTCCGGGACACGGCGGGCTGATGGACCGCCTCGACGGATTCGTCGTGGCGGTGGCCCTGGCGACGGCCATCGGATATATGCGCAGAACCGGATTGTGGATAGGTTCAGGATTGTTTTTGTGATTTTTGCACAATTTTCTTGCGTATTAGCGGCTTTTTCACATATGTGTTTAGATGTTAACCACGTCCGGCGACTTTTCGGGTGTACCCCTTGGCGGGACCGGCCGGGTGCGGCATTGTAAGTAAGATTTCGGTAACCATCTCTGCCATGGCGGATGCGCGCCGGAACGGGAGTTGAGTTGATGGCGCTATTCCACCAAGCATTGGCAATTGTGAGCTGGATGGGGTGGTACATCCTCCCGTTCATCGCGATCATGAGCGCTATCGTATTCTTTCATGAGCTGGGTCACTATCTCGTCGGCAGGTGGTGCGGCGTCAAAATCGAAGCGTTTTCACTCGGCTTTGGTCCGGAATTGTTGACCTGGACCGACGGAGCGGGGACGCGCTGGCGGCTGGCCCTCTATCCGCTCGGCGGGTATGTGAAGTTCCTGGGCGACGCCGACGCGGCCAGCACGCCGGATGCGGCCAGCGCCGCGGCGCTGTCGCCGGAAGATCGCAGGCGCACGTTGTCCGGTCAGCCTCTGATCGCCCGCGCGGCGATCGTGGCGGCGGGGCCCGTGGCCAATTTCGTGTTCGCCCTGGTCATCTTCGCCGCGCTGTTCATGGCCTTTGGCCGTTCCGAGCACACGGCGCGCATCGGCTATGTCGAACCCCATTCCGCGGCCGAGGGCGCCGGCTTCGCGACCGGCGACCTCGTCAAGTCGATCGACGGCCAACCGGTCGCCAATTTCCAGGATGTACAGCAGGCGGCCCTGCTGAGCACCGGCATCGAAATGACTTTCGTCGTCGACCGCAAGGGCGTCGAACAGACGCTGAAAGCCACGCCGCAGATTTCGCTGGTGGATCAAGGTCCGCTCGGCAAACGCCGCATCGGCCACCTTGGGTTGGGGGCCTCGCGCGATCCCGCCGACGTGAGGTTCGAGCAATGCTCGGCGCCGACCTGCGTGGTCTGGGCCGGCGAGCAGGTCGCCTTCATCGCCAAGGCGACCTCGTCTTACGTGGTCGGCCTGTTCGCGGGCCGCGAATCGGTCGATCAGGTGTCCGGGCCGATCGCGATCTCCCAGATCGCCGGCGAGATGGCCAAAGTCAGCCTGTGGGAACTGGTCAATCTGGCGGCGCTGTTCTCGGTGTCCGTCGGACTGATGAACCTGCTGCCGATTCCCCTTCTCGATGGTGGACATTTGTTGTTCTACATCTTCGAGGGGCTGCGCGGACGCCCCCTCAGCGACCGGGTCCAGCAGTACGGATTACGCATCGGAATTGCGCTGGTGGCGTCCCTGGTGATCTTCACCACTTCGCACGACATCATCCGCTTGTTTTCCGGGACAAATTAACCTTTGATCGACCATGTCTGTGGCGTTGCGGCAACGGCGCCGGGAATTGGTATAGCTTGGCCCTAAATACGGTTTGCACTGCCGACCAAAAAAGGTAAAAGCCGGTAAAGGTTTTGTTCTCCTCAGGGTGAACGAAGCTGGAAGGGGCGCGGAAAGCGCACCGGCTCCAAGCCGCCGACGACGTCTCCCGCCCTCGGCGGAAAGGGTCGCGATCGGCGGCGGCAGGTGCGCGATACGGGGAAGTCGAGCCAAATGAAATTGTTTCGTGGCTGCCTGAAAGGGCTCGTGCTGTCGGTAGCGCTCGGGCTCGGAGTGCTTGGGTCGCCGTCGGCTTCTCTCGCTGACTCGGCTCCAAACCCCTACGCCGACAAGATCGTCGTCGAAGGGGCGACGCGCGGCGACGGCGACACGATTCGCACCTATTTCAACGGCGTCGATCAGGTCGCGGTCAATCGCGCGGTCGCCGACCTTTCCGCGACCGGAATGTTCGATAAGGTCTCGGCCAAGATCGTCGGCGACCATGTCGTCGTGTCGGTCGTCGAGGGCAATCTGGTCGTCAATCGCGTCGCTTTCGAAGGCGGCAACAAAATGCGCAGCGACCAGCTCGAACTCGAGGTGCAGTCGAAGTCGCATGCGATGTTCAACGAGACGACCGCGAAGGGTGACGTCGAGCGCATCAAGGGGGCCTACAAGAAGGTGGGCCGCGACGCCGCCAAGGTCACCTATCGCCTCGTCAATCTGCCCAACGGCCGCGTCGACCTCGTCTTCACCATCGACGAAGGCGACAAGACCGGCGTCAAGGAGATCCGCTTCGTCGGCAACAATGCGATCTCGAACTATCGTCTGAAGAACTTGATGCAGTTGAGCGAGATGAATCTGCTCTCCTGGATCAAGACCAGCGACGTCTACAATCCCGCCGTTCTCGCACAGGACGAAGAGTCGATCCGCAAGTACTATATGCATAACGGCTACGCGGACTTTCATATCGTCAACACCGAGACGAACTACGTCCCCGGCGAAGCCGGCTACACGATCGTCATCACTGTCGACGAAGGCCCGCAGTACCACGTGTCGGGCGTGAGCGTGACCTCGCACGTCGCCAAAGTCGACAGCACGGAATTGGCGAGCGACGTCAAGCTGCAGGCCGGCGACGTTTACGACGCGACGGCGGTCGACAAGTCGGTCGAAGCGTTGACTCGCCATCTCGCCCGCTACGGCTACGCTTTCGCCGACGTGCGTCCGCACGGTCAGCGCGACAATGCGAGGCACGAAATCGCGCTCGCGTTCACCATCGACGAGTCGCCGAGGGTTTATATCGAGCGCATCGACATCACCGGCAACACCCGCACCCGCGATTACGTGATCCGGCGCGAGTTCGATATCGGCGAAGGCGACCCCTACAATCACACGTTGATCGAGGTCGCCGAACGCCGGCTCAACAATCTCGGTTTCTTCAAAACCGTCCATATCTCGTCGCGGCCGGGTTCTACAGCCGATCGCGTGGTCGTGACCGTGGAGGTCGAGGACAAGCCGACGGGCTCGATCAGCTTGTCGGGCGGCTATTCGACGATCGCCGGTCCGATCGCCGAAGTGGCCTATACCGAGTCGAACTTCCTCGGCCGCGGCCAGTACCTCAAGTTGAGCGTGTCGGACGGCCAATACAGCAACGGTTGGAGCGTCGCCTTCACCGAGCCGTATTTCCTCGATCAGCATCTGGCCGCCGGCATCGACGTGTTCGACAAGAACCAGAACGTCAATCCCTACGCGATGTATTCGACATCGACGCTCGGCTTCAATCTGCGCCTGGGCGTGCCGATCACCAACGAATTGACGTTCCAGCCGAACTATTCGCTGTACCAGTCGACGATCTCCATTCCGGATACGACGTCGCAGCCGTACGGAGATTGCGGCGGCTACGGCGTCAGCCCTGGCAACACTTGGTACAACGCCAACACTCCGGCATGGGAAAACTGGAGCACCGAGACGACGACCAACAACTGCTTGACCAACGGCGAAGCGTCGATTGCAATCAAGCAGGCTGCTGCCCAGGGTGCGCAGACGACATCGCTCGTCGGCTACTCGCTGCTCTATAACAGCCTGGACAACCGCAAGGAGCCGACCAAGGGCATTTACGCCAACTTCCATCAGGACATCGCCGGTCTCGGCGGCAACTCGGATTTCGTACGCGAAACCTTCGACAGCCGCGGCTACTATCCGCTCACCGACGATCTCGTCGGCATGCTGCGTTTGCAGGGCGGCCAGATCAGCGGTTACGGCAGCCAGTCGGGCCAGGTCTCGATGCTCAACAACTTCAACCTCGGTCCGCAGCTGGTGCGCGGCTTCGCGCCGGGCGGCTTCGGCCCGCGCGACATCTCGGACCCGAACAACATCGCGACGAACTCGCTGGGCGGCACGACCTATTTGGGCGGGTCGGCGGAACTGCAGTTCCCGCTGTTCGGCACGCCGAAGGAGTTGGGCCTGAAGGGCGCGTTGTTTGCCGACGCCGGCACGCTGTACGGCTACCAGGGGCCGACCAACTTCTCCAACCTGCTGGGCTATTCCTATTGCCCGACCACCGTTGGCAACGTTACCACCTATCCGACGATCGGCGGCAATACGAGCACGCCGGTCACCCAGCCGAGCTGTCTGCAGGTCAACGACGATCGTACGATACGCGCGTCGTTGGGCGTCAGTCTGCTGTGGGCGTCGCCGCTCGGTCCGCTACGCTTCGACTTCGCGTTCCCGATCAAGCAGGGTCGCTACGACCAGACGCAAGTGTTCAACTTCTCGGGCGGCGCGTCGTTCTGAGCGAACTTTCGCGGGATCGCTTGTGGTTCCGCGCCTGACACATCCTGCCGAGGTCATGAATTGCCGCGGGTCGCTGGTAGCGCCCGCGGCTGTTCGTTTATGATCCTGCTTTACAGCTCGCAGACTTCAACGAGGGCGGCGTGGCGAAAATTCGCTTCTTCACTTTCGCGGGCGCGCCGACCGTCGCCGAAATCGCCGAATGGACCGGAGCGGGTTTGCCGGCCGGCGCCGAGGGCGGGCGCGTGGTGCGCGACGTCGCGCCGCTGGACGCGGCGCACCCGGGCGACTTGAGCTACTACGACGACGCCGATCCGGTCGGCGCCCTCGAGGCAACGGGGGCGGGCGCCGTTTTCGTATCCTCGAAACATGCCGGGCGTGCGCCATCGGGCTGCGTCGTCCTGGTGACGCCTCAGCCGTCGGCCGCGATGGCGAGCGCGATGGCTCGGCTGTTTCCGGCGGCGGCGAGGTCGAGTTCGTCCTACGGCGGCGAGGGCGTCTCCGAGCGGGCCCACGTTCATCCCCGAGCTGTTCTGGAAAGCGGCGTCCGCGTCGATCCCGGCGCGGTGGTCGGGCCGGGGGCGCGCATCGGCGCGGGCGCGCTGATCGGCGCCAACGCCGTCATCGGCGCCAACGTGTGCATCGGCCGCGACAGTTCGGTGGGGCCGGGCGCCTCGGTGATCGCCGCGCTGGTGGGCGACCGCGTCGTAATTCACGCCGGCGCGCGGATCGGCCAGGACGGCTTCGGCTACACGGCGGGACCGCGCGGCGCCGTCAAAATTCCGCGCATCGGCCGGGTCATCGTGCAAGACGATGTCGAGGTCGGCGCCAATTCGACGATCGATCGCGGCGGTCTTGGCGACACGATCGTGGGCGAGGGCGCAAAGATCGACGCTCTCGTGCAGATCCGCGCCGACGCCGCCGTCGGCCGCCATTGCCAGATCTGGGGTCTTACGCGTCTCCCCGCCGCGAGCGCCCTGGAGGATAACGCCTCATTCGGCAGTTAGACGCCGGACAGGAACGGCAGCGAGGACGCCGCCGCCCCAAGGCGCCAATCTGCGCAAACCCGCCCAATTCATGGCGCCCATTGCGGCGACAGTCCCTCGCGCATCACGAAGCGGCGCAGCGGTCCGAACGCGCTCAGCGCGCTCAACCCCAGGCCTCGCAACGCGTCGACGGGCCCGAGATTGGCGAGCAGCGACATGTTCAGGCCGTTCACTGCGATCATGCGCTCGACGATGTCGGGCGTGCGGGCGCGGGTGTAGTCGCTCAGAGCGTCGCGACCGCCGATGTCGGCGCCGATTTCGCGCGCGCACTTCGCGGCGGCGATCAGGTCGGCGACGTCGCGCAGACCCAGATTGAGGCCCTGTGCGCCGATCGGCGGATAGACATGCGCGGCGTCGCCGACGAGCGCGAAACGCGTCCCCGTGAGGCGCGTCGCGCGTTGGCGCATCATCGGGAACGCGCCGCGCTCGCCTTCGATCGTGAGCGAACCGAGAAGGCCGCGCGACAGCGTTTCGACTTCGCGCGACAGCGCTTCGTCGCCGAGCGCCGTTCTGCGCTCGGCCGAGGCGTCCGACATCACCCAGACCAGGCTCGATCGGTCGGGGGCGTCAGCCGTCGGCGCCAACGGCACCAATGTGAACGGCCCTTCGCGGGTGTGGAACTCGGTCGAGTAATCGTCATGCGACCGCGTGTGGCGCAGCGTGAGCGTCAGCGCGGTCTGGCCATAAGTATGTGCCCGGGTTGCGATCCCAGCCGCCTTGCGCGAGGGCGAATTGCGGCCGTCGGCGCCGACGATCAGCCGACCGGCAAAATTTTGGCCGGTCTCGTCGACCAATTCACCCCGCTCTCGCCCAAGCGCGAACCTCGCGATTCGCGCGGGCGCGCGCGTCACTCCGTTCTCGGTCTCGATGGCGCGCGCGAAAATATCGGCGAGATCGTTGTTCTCGACGTTCCATCCGAACGCCTCCAGGCCGATCTCGCGAGCGTGGAATTCGACCGGCCGCGGCGCGAACAGCGAGCCGGTGGCGTCGATGATTCGCAAGCCTCGCAGCGCGGCGCCGCGCGCCAGCGTTTCGTCGCAAACGCCGAGTTGGCGCAGGAACTCCAGCGAGCGGCCAAACAGCGCCACCGTCCGCCCGCGTCCCGGGCGCTCGTAGGCGCCTGTCGACAGGGTCGAAAAACCCGAGCGCGCGAAGCCGAGCGCCGCCGCGGCGCCGTTGAGCCCGGCTCCCACCACACAGACGTCGAAAGTTTCGCGATGCGCCACAATGTCCTCCGCCATTGCCCTAGACTGGCACGCGTGCTCTTTAGCGTCCAGCCGAAGCGGCGGGTAGCGAAGAGGACAGAATGAGCGGAGCGCGCGAGGGGCTCGGGGCGCGGCATCGGGTGGCCGCGATGGCCGTGCATCTGTTCACTGCGTCCGGAGCCGCGGTGGCGCTGCTCGCCCTGAAGGCGGCGATCGACCGGGACTTCCCCGCCTGTTTCGCCTGGCTGGGCCTGGCTTTGTTCATCGACGGGATCGACGGGTCGTTGGCGCGCGCGGCCCGGGTGACAGAGACCGCGAGTGTGATCGACGGGGTGATTCTCGATCTCGTGGTCGATTTTCTCACCTACGTGCTGATTCCCGTGGTGGCGATCTGGCGATCCGACCTGATGCCGGCGCCGCTGTCGTTGGGACTGGGCGCGCTCGTCACCTTCGCGTCCGCGCTCTATTTCGCCGATACGCGGATGAAGACCGGAGACCACTGGTTTCGCGGCTTCCCGGCGCTGTGGAACGTCGTGGCGATCTATCTGTTCGTGCTGCGCCCGCCGATGGTCGTTTCGGCTGGGCTGATGCTCGCCGGTTCGGCGGCGATGTTCGCCCCCATCGTGTTCGTCCATCCGTTGCGCGTGAGGCAGTTGCGCCCGGTGACGATCGCGGCGAGTCTGGCGTTTTTCGGGCTCTCCGGAGTCGCGATCGCGCAAGGGTTCGATGCGGCGTTCTGGGTCAAGGCGGGCTACGTCGTCGTCGCCGTGTATTTCTTCGCTCTGCCGCTGATGCGCGCCTCGCCTTGGGCCGAGACCTGATGTTCTTGCAAACTGCCGAGCTTCGTCGAATTCCCGCCTTGCCCAGCAAGCGACAATCTTGCTATAGGCGGTCGCGTCCGGGCGACACAGTCGTATCGCCCCGGCGGCCTCGTGGCGGAGTGGCTACGCAGAGGACTGCAAATCCTTGCACCCCGGTTCGATTCCGGGCGAGGCCTCCACTTCAACCCATTCATGACGTCGGCTCCCGGGCGCGGCGCCCGAGCGAGGCCTGCAATGGCTGACAGTAATCTGACGGCGCACAACGACGACTCCGCCTCGGGCGAACTGCGCCTGCTCATGGTCAACAGCCAACTCCGCACGACCGGCGTTTCGGACATCGCGGTGCTCGCGGCGTTTCTCGCCGTGCCGCGCGAGCGCTTCGCCTCGGCGGCGACCCCTGCGCTCGCCTATCTCGATCGCGACGCGCCGGCGGTTGGCGCCAAGGACCGCAAGCTGCTGGCGGCGCGCACGCTGGGCCGGCTGCTCCAGGCGGCCCAGCCCAAGCGCGGCGAGCGGGCGCTCGATGTCGGCGGCGGGTCCGGCTATTCGGCGGCGCTGCTGGCGGCTCTCGGCTGCGACGTGACCGCGCTCGAATCAGACGCCGGCGCGGTTGCGGCCGCCCGCGAGGCGCTCGCGAATACGCCCGAAGTCACGGTCGTACAGGGTGATCTGGGCGCCGGCGGTCCGCAGGGCCCGTTTGACGTGATTTTGATCAACGGCGCATTCGAGGCGTTTCCGCAGTCGCTCGTCGACCGACTGGCCGAGGGCGGCCGACTCGTCGGCCTGGACGCCTCGTCGGGGTCGCAGCGGGGCTCGCTGATCGAAAAATCCGGCGCGAGCTACAGCGAAATGTCACTGTTCGACGCCAAGGCCGAGGTGCTGCCGGGCCTGGATCGGGCGCCGAGCTTCGCTTTCTGAGCCCTTCGCGCTTGCCGCTGGGGCAAGTGTCGCAAGTTTGCGACGCTGCGCGGGAATCGCGCGGCCGCCCCGCCTTGGGTGGGCCTGGAGGGTGGCGCCGGGTGCACAATCGGTTATATAGATCAGGGTAAACATGTTCGGGCGCCTTTTTGGCGACTCGAACAAGCGGGGTATTCGTTTTGACGTGTCAGTCGACCACGGACCGTCGCCCAGGGCGGCCTAGGCTTGTAGCGAGCCTTCTCGCAACGGCGGCGTTGTGCGTCGTTTGGACCTCGCAGGCCGCTCGCGCGGAAACGATCGGCGGGGCGCTGGTCAAGGCCTATCTGAACAATCCCGACATCAATCAGCAGCGCGCCGCCGTTCGCGTTTCCGACGAGAACATCAGCAAGGCGGCTGCGTCCGGCCTGCCGAGCGTCAGCGCCACGGCCAGCGCCGGGTGGTCCGTTACCCAAGCCTCGGTGGTGACGGCCGATGGCCTTGGCGACGGCGGCACAACAACGACGGGCTCGAACAGCGTGCTGCAGCCGCAGACGTATGGGGTCAGCGCGACACAGGTCCTCTACAGCGGCAACCGCGTCTCGAATTCCGTCTCCGCGGCCGAAGCCGGGGTGCTCGGGGTGCGCGAGCAGTTGCGCAACACCGAGCAGAACGTGCTGCTGCAAGCGCTGACCGCCTATATGGACGTGCTCAAGGACGCCGCGATCGTCGATCTGAATAAGAACAATGTCGACGTCTTGAAGGAGCAATTGCGCCAGACCCGCGACCGCTTCAACGTCGGCGAACTCACCCGCACCGACGTCGCGCAAGCCGAATCGAGCCTCGCCGGCGCGCAAGCGACCGAACTCGGCGCCGAGGCGACGCTCGCCGCGGTGCTGGCCAGCTATCGGCAGGCGGTCGGCGACGAGCCGCGAAAGCTGGCGCCTGTGGGTCCGGTCACCAAGCCGTTGCCGAAGACGATCAACGAGGCGGTGTCGATTTCTCAGACCGAGCACCCGGCGATCACGGCCTCGATGCACGGCGTGGACGCCGCCGAATTGCAGATCAAGATCAACGAAGGCGCGCTGCTGCCGACCGTCAGCGTGCAGGGGCAGGTGACCAAAGAGTATAACCCTGCCAGTTATCTGTCCGGTACGCAGGTCACGAACGAAACGGTCATGGCGCAGGTCAACATTCCCATCTACGATGGCGGCGCGACCTATTCCGGTATCCGGCAAGCCAAGGAACAGTTGAGCCAGCAGGAACTGGCGACCGACCTGCAGCGCGACAAGGTGCGCGCGGCCGTCGTGGGCGCCTGGGGCGCCAACCAGAATTCGACGGGTATCATCCGCGCCGCCAAGGCGGAGGTCACAGCGGCCGAAGTGGCGCTCGCGGGCGTGCGCGAAGAAGCGAAGGTCGGCCAGCGCACGACGCTCGACGTCCTCAACGCCCAGTTGGCGTTGCTCAACGCGCGTGTGCAGTTGGTGACCGCTCAGCACGATCAAGTGGTGAACTCTTATACGCTGCTGTCGGCGATCGGCCGGCTGTCGGTCGAGAACCTGGGGTTGTCGGTCGTGTCCTATGACCCGACCGTCCACTTCAATCAGGTGCGCAACAAGTATTGGGGCGGCAACACCCCGGACGGCAAGTGAACGAAGCCGCGAGGATCTGAGCCGATCGTCGCGATTTGATCGGCCGGCCCGCGCCGTTCGAGCGGAGCGGTCGGTCTGGTCAGGCGTAAGTCAGGCGCCGCTGACAGATATCCGTGAGTTGCGCCCGATCGTGGTTGCGCAGGCATGCGCAGGCGTCCATGATCCGCGCGTTGACGTTCCGGGCGGCGGGCCCAACGTTCTCAGTGCGGCGAGGCCAAGACATGAGCATGACCCAACCGGACGGCGGCCGACGCGACCTAGATGCGTCGCGCCCACCCGAGCCGTCGATGGAAGAGATTCTGGCCTCGATCCGGGCGATCATCACCGACGATCGGGACGCGGCGACGGCCAAGGCGGCGGCCGCCAGCGCCTCGGCCTCTGCCAAACCGGCGACCGGACCGCAAATCATCTATTCGAATTTTGGCCAGCCACGCACCAGTTACGAGCCGGCCGCTCGCCCCACGCCGTCCGAGTCGCCGCCGGCGCCGGCTGCGCCCGCGAATGTCACGCGCCCGCGCGCAAATTTCGGCTCCGATCCGTCGTTCGACGCGCCGCGTCCCGCGCCGTCGCCGCCCCCGCGGCCCGCGCCGTCGCGTCCGGCCGTCGAGACGCCGCTGCTGTCGCGCGAGGCCGAGCGGGCGACGTCCTCGTCGTTCCAGTCGCTGTCGACCGCCGTCGCGGCTCCCGATCCTCGCCGCATCGACGAGATGGCGCGCGAAATGCTGCGCCCGCTGCTGAAGACCTGGCTCGACGAAAACCTGCCGCCGCTGGTGGAGCGGCTGGTGAAGTCGGAGATCGAGCGGATCGCCCGGGGGCGGTGAGGGGGCGGCGCCCCCCCTTCGCGCATCTCTTGAGTTGACAGTCACCGCTGTGCGGCGCGTGGCGAAATATTCAATCGACGCAGCCCGCTGCGCCCTAGGTTTTTCCGGTCGGGCTCGGCGGAGCACAATAGACCGCTGTATGAAGTTCGAGGTTGTGGACTCGCTCATTTCGGACATCAGCCTATGCGCATTGTCAGGCCACACGGCGCAACGCTTCTCGACCGCGAACACGGACGCCGCGTAGTTCCCAACAGCGGTTCGAAGTCTTCTCCTTCTGAGCCGCGGGATCCCTACGATTTCGCCCGCGAGCAAGATGTTCTCGTCATCGCGCAGTGGATTTCGGCGATCGACAAGATTGCCGCGAAGCCGCCGGGGAAGAAGGGCGCGACCCCGGAGATAGAAGCTTTTCGCCGACGCCTCGGTGACGCGGCGTGGACGATTATCGAGACCCACGGATTGCTTCCGGGCCTAGCCGGAGCAGAGGCTGCGAGGCTGCGGGCGGTCTGGAAGCTTCGTCTCGCGCCCTACGCGGGCGAGGGATCTCGGCGCGGCGTGAAGAACGAGAAGCCACCGCGCGCGAAGGGACGCTGGTTCGTGCGGTTCGCAGGAGACGTCGCGCGTGTCGAGGACGTCGACGTGGCT
>Ga0302320_10017834_pt1 | contig 14376 bp, 4 predicted proteins | sample Bog_T0_3_FD_202130 | JGI IMG/M metagenome (GOLD analysis project Ga0302320, IMG submission 202130) | Peat permafrost microbial communities from Stordalen Mire near Abisko, Sweden - Bog_T0_3 | ecosystem: Environmental > Terrestrial > Soil > Wetlands > Peat | place: Sweden: Abisko, Stordalen Mire...
CCGTGCAGGCCGCGCCGTCGCCGATGGCTCCGGGTTAAACGCGCGGGCGGCGCCAGCGGTGGCCGATGACGCCGGAGCAAACGCCGCGGAGAATGATCGATGTGTGCCAATCTTGCCTAACTTAACCGGCATGAACGGGTCCGGTGCCGTTGCGTAAGTTGATGGCTGTCAACAGCTTATGGCGACCGGCGCGATCTGCACCAGTGGCGCAGAAACCGCGAGGCGGTGCATAAGTCGGCACTTGCGGAGCGACGGGGAAGGCCCTGCGAGTTGAGAGTTGAGAGACGACCCTTCCGGCAGACAAGGAAACCACGAACGACCCGGAGTACCGGGTACCCCGGAATCACACGAAAGGAAAGACGGCCACGGAGAGAACGTGCCGGAAGACCGGCGCTCACGCAATTTGGAGTGCGGTAATTCATTACCGCTTTGCGGCCTTTGGCCGCTTCCGAAAAAGCCGCAAAGCGGCGGAAAGCCGACCCACTGCGCGGGTGCCCCGTGAATTACCGCGCTCCATGCAGCAGAGCGTTGACATGCTTCCATCATGCATAATGTGTTATCACATAACAACTTATGACCACAAAGTCAGAACCGGTTCTAAGCGATCCTGATTGACAACGGTGGGGGTTGTGTACACCGCGCGGATAATAAGATGCCACCCACAAGAAAGGATGCAAACGTTGGACGAAAGAAGGCGGAAATCAGTACGCGGAGGTCGGAAGCCGGAAGCCCTCACCCTGGCCCTCTCCCTTCTTGCCGTAATCGGCAAGCGGCAGAGGGGACCGCGCGTTTCGCGACGTTGCAGTCCTCCTGCAAAATCGCCGCGGTGGATTACAATAGCAGCACCCCTTGCAAACTCCAAAGATTATCGAGGATTCTATCATGGCGGGTGAATGTCGTTGTTGTGGTGGGCGGTGCGGTGATGTCCAGCCTCTGGAACTGGACCGTCGCGGTTTTCTGGAAAAGCTGGCCGCCGGCGCCGCCGCGCTCTCGCTGAGCGGCCAGATGGCCTGGGCCGAGGATGGCGACGCGGTCGTGCCGCCGCCGCAATCTACTGCCGCCAAACGCTATCCGCTCACGCCGCGGCGCGTCTATCGCGGCAAGAACCTCGAGGCCGTGGCCATGCCCTTGGGCGGCATCGGCACCGGCAGCGTCTGGCTCGACGGCCAGGGCCGCTTGGGCGTCTGGCAGATCTTCAACAACTTGAGCGAGCCGCGCGTGCCCGACAGTTTCCTGGCCGTCCGCGCCAAGACCGCATCCGGCGCGGTTGTCGCTCGCGTGCTGCAAACCGCCGGTGAAGGCCGGTTGCCGCCGATCGAATTGCTAGACTACGAAGGCGGCTATCCCGTCGCGCGGTTGAGTTTCCACGATCCGGCGCTGCCCATCCAGGTCGCGTTGGAGGCCCTCAATCCGCTGATCCCGTTGGACACGGCCAATTCCTCCATCCCCTGCGCCTTGTTTCGTCTTACGGCCACCAACCCCGGCAGTGTGCCCGTCGAGGCGGCGTTCTGCGCGACGCTGCAGAATGCAGTCGGCAACGGCGGCGCCGAGGGGCTGAAAAACGTGCGACACGGCGGCTACGGCGGAAACCGCAATCGCGTCCTTCGCGGCCAGGCGACGACTATCGTGGCTATGGACAAGTCGCCGGACCCGGTTGCTTCCGGTCCGGTGAAAGTCCGCACGGCATCCGGCAAAGAGGTCGCCGGGCCGGAGTTGCTCTGGCTGACCGGCGTGGAAAAGGGGACAGTCCCCATTTCCCGGGACGGCCCGGAGGGTGCTTCGCAGAAATGGGGACCGTCCCCTTTTCCACGCCCGACCGCCGAAGCGATGGCAAAGATCGCGGCCGAGGGCGGCGTGGTGCTGGCCGACGGCCTCTCGCCCGCGTTCTTCGAGATGCTCGCCAAACTCCGCGCCGGCATCCGCGGCGACGATTCCACGACCACCATGTTCGACGACTTCGAGGGCAAGACTTACGAAGGCTGGACGATCACGGGCGAGGCCTTCGGCAAGGGACCCTCCCACGGCACCGAGCCGGGCCAGCAGTCCGTGACCGGTTTTTCGGGCCACGGACTGGTGAACACGTTCGTCGATGGCGATCGCCCTCAGGGCACGGCCACCTCGCGGCCCTTCCGTATCCGGCAACGCTATATCGGCTTTCTCATCGGCGGCGGCAACAAGCCGGGCAAGACTTGCATCAATCTGCGGATCGATGGCCGGGTCGTTCGCACGGCGACCGGCAAAGATCAGGAGGCCCTGGAGCCGGCCAGTTGGGACGTTGCCGACTTGAAAGGCCGGACGGCCGTGTTGGAGATCGTCGACAAGAGTTCCGAGGGCTGGGGACACATCAACATCGATCGCATCATTTTTGCCGACGTGCCGCCCGAGCCGCTGTTGCGCCAGGGCACGCCGACCGAAAAGGCCGTGCGGGCGCTGCCGCTTGAGTTCACTGCGTCGGATGAGGCCCTCTTGGCCACGGGCAGCCGCGTTGTTCTCGGCCCCCATGCGCCGCCCGAGTGGGCCGCGCTATTGGACCAGTGGAACGTCACGCGGTATACGCGGCTGCGCGGCTTCCAGGCGGCAAAACATGGCTACCAGGTGCTGGTCGCCACGGCGGACGGCGACCCGCTGGTCATCGCCGGACCGCTGGGCAAAGGCCGCATCCTACTCGCCTTGGCCCCGGCGATGCCGTGGAACCTGGGCAGCGCGATGCTGGCCGCGGAACGTGGCGCACCGCTGGGCCGCGGCGAGCGGCTCGTGCCCGGCAACCCGTCCTTCGGCAGCATGGCGCTGGCGGCCTTCGACGGCCAGGCGGTTGCATTGAACGCCTGGGCCAAGGCCGAGGAGATTGCCGCGTTCGTCGCCAACCCCAATCAAAAATGTCACGTAACCGCAAGCCCCGACGCCGAGGAGATCGCCGCGTTCGTCGCCGACCCCAATAACGCCTCGATAAAGGGGACAGTCCCATTTTTGCTGACACAAAAATCGGGACAGTCCCCTGCCGACGAGGCGGTCAGCGAGCCGGGCGAAACGATCAATGCGGCCCTGGCAGTCCCCTTCACCCTAGCGCCGGGCGAATCGAGAAGCGTCACTTTCGCCCTCACCTGGCACTTCCCCAACGTCGAGCGGTTCGGCCACGGGGGCAATCTCTACAGCCGCCGCTGGCCCGATGCTCCGGCCGTCGCCCGCTATCTGGCCAAGAACCTCGACGCCCTCTGGCAGCGAACGCAACTCTATCATGCCACGCTCTTCGAGTCGAACCTGCCCGAGGAGTTCCTCGATGCGATGTCGTCGCAGAGCGTCATTCTCCGCGGGCCGACCTGTTTCTGGTCCGAGGACGGCTACTTCGGCGGCTTCGAAGGGAGCTACGGCTGCTGCCCCTTGAACTGCACGCACGTGTGGAACTATGCCCAGGCGCACGCCCGGCTGTTTCCCGACGTGGGCCGCAACATGCGGATTTCGAACTTCATCACCTACCTGCACTCGGACGGCGAAACGTCGCATCGCGAGCACGCCAAACACCCGGCCTTCATCGACGGCCACTGCGCGTGCATCGAGGCGGCCTATCGCGAGCACCAACTCAGCCCCGACCGCGTCTTCCTCGAAAAGATCTGGCCCGGCGTGAAGAAATCGGTCGATTGGCTCATCCAGCACATCGACCGCGCGCGCGAAGGCATGCCGCATGGGCACCAGCCCAACACCTACGACACTTCGGTCTCCGGCGCCAACACGTTCATTGGCTCGCAGTATCTTTCGGCGCTGGCCGCCGCCGAGCGGATGGCCCTGGCAATGAACGATCCCCAGAGCGCGGAGCGGTGGGAGATCGTCCGCCGCGCCGGCATGAGAAACCAGAACGAGAAGCTCTGGAATGGCGAGTATTACATTCAAATCCCCGACCCGAATCCGGCCGAGGACTACGATATGGGCTGTCACGCCGACCAACTGCTGGGCCAGTGGTGGGCACACATGCTCGGCCTGGGCTATCTCTATCCGGCGGCCCGCGTAAAAACCTCGCTGGAGGCCATTATGCGGCACAACTTCCGCGAGAAATTCGCCGGCTTCCGGCAAACGCCGCGGCGCTACATTCCGGACGATGAAGGCGGGCTGATCATCTGCACCTGGCCCCACGGCGGCCGGCCCAAGGTGTTCATCCTCTACGCCGACGAAGTCTGGACGGGAATCGAGTATGCCGTGGCCGGCGCGATGGTCTATGAAGGATTGATCGGCCACGCCCGCACGATCGTCCGCATGGCCCGCAGCCGTTACGACGGCCGCCGCCGCGACGGGCTCAATTCGGGGCCGGGCGGCAATCCGTTCAACGAACTGGAGTGCGGCAAGTTCTACGCCAGGGCCATGAGCGCCTGGTCGCTGCTGATCGCAAGCCAGGGATTGCTGCTCGACGGTCCCAAGGGCCTGCTGGGCTTCCGGCCGCGCTGGCAGCCCGAAGACCACCGCTCGTTCTTCACCGCGGCCGAAGGTTGGGGCCTGTTCGTGCAAAAGCGCGACGCCAAGGAACAAACCGAGCGGATCGAAGTCCGGCACGGCCGCTTGCGATTGAAGGAACTCGTGTTCTCGGCGCCGCAGGGCGCTCTGGCGGCCAGCGTGAAGATTTCCGGCCGGCCGGTCCCCGCCACGCTGGAGCAAACCGGCGGCGACGTGCGGCTGGTACTGGCTCAGGAGACCGTTGTCGCCGAGGGCGCGGCGATCGAAGTCAGTTTACAAAGGACGGCGTAAGAAGCGTGTTGGCAACGATTATTAACGGCAATACACAAGCCTGAAGCGCAAGCGAAGGACGGCAAAGGACTTACCTTCGCTTGCGCTTCAGGCTTGTGTCACACACAATGTCCCGCGTCGATTGCTTAAGCGAAGTACCCTACCGCGTTGAGAAACACCTGCAGCCCGTCGCCCACTTGGGCCGCCTCGCCGCGGGTCCAGCGGGGGTGATGCGTGGGATCGAGGTGCCGCTCGGGATGCGGCATCAGGCCGAGGACGCGGCCGGTCGTGTCGCAAACGCCCGCCACGTCGGCCATCGAGCCGTTGGGATTGTCGGGGAAGGGAAGTGGAGAGTGGAGAGTCGAGAGTTGAGAGTCCAGAGGACTAAGCGGCACATAGCGCAGGGGCAACTGCCCCGCGGCCTCCAACCGGGCCAGCGCGGCGGCGTTGCGGGCGATGAACTTGCCTTCGCCGTGGGCCACCGGCAGGTACATCCGCTCGATGCCGCGGAGGAAGACGCATTTGTCGCCGGCGACGCCCAGGCGGACCCAGCGGTCCTCGTATTTGCCGGAGTCGTTGTTGGTGAGCGTGGCGGGCGGGCCGAGGGGCGGCTCGTCGTCCAAGAGGATTCCCGACTTGATCATCACCTGGAACCCATTGCAAATGCCGAGGATGAGCTTTCCCGCGGCCTTGAAATCGGCCAGGCGGCCGGCCAGGTGGCGCCGCATCTGCACGGCCAGTATCTGCCCGGCGGCCACGTCGTCGCCGAAGCTGAAACCACCGGGGATGCAGAGGATTTGGAAGCGATCGAGCAGCGCGGGCGATTCCAGCAGTCGGTTGACGTGGAGGGTTTCGGTTGTCGCGCCGGCCGTCTCGAAGGCGAAGGCCGTTTCCTGGTCGCAATTCGTGCCGGGTGCTCGGAGGATGAGGACGTTGGGTCGCATGGCGAGCCGGAGGCGTTAGCCTCCGGGTTCGAGGTAGATTGCAAATTGAAAAATGCAAATTGTAAATTGCAAAATGAAAATCGAGCTACCAGCGCAGCGGTTTCTGCCAGGCTTCTTTCAGCGCGGCCAGGTCACTTTCAATGACATTCGCATCACCGCTGCGAACAATCAACCGATCGCTTTCGGTCACTTGTCCGATCCGCGTATACGCCGCGCCGGCGACGGCCGCTTCGAAGGCCGCGGCATGTTCCGGCCGGACTTCGCAGAGGAACCGCGTGTTCGATTCGCTGAACAAGCGGGCGGCAATGCCCCCACCCCCTGCGCCTCTCCCAGAGGGAGAGGGGAGCGAGTCGTCGCATGGCACGGCCTGCAAATCGATGTCCAAGCCGCATCCGCCGGCAAAGGCCATCTCGGCTGCGGCGACCGCGAGACCGCCTTCGCTCAAGTCGTGGCAGGCTCGGACCAAGCCGGCATGGATCGCGCGATGCATGGCGGCGAAGGTCTTCTTCGCGAGGTGTGGATCGAGTTGCGGGACGCATCCACCAGGAAGCGCGTCGCAAGCGACACGGCGAAAGTGCGAACCACCAAGTTCGTCGCGGGTGACACCGACGAGATAGAGCAAGTTCCCCGGCTCCTTGAGGTCCATCGTCACACAACGCGATACGTCATCGACCTGACCGATGGCGCTGATCAACAGCGACGGTGGAATGGCGATCGGCTCGTCGGCACCGTGGGGACGGAACTCGTTGTTCAGGCTATCCTTGCCGCTGATGAACGGCGTGCCCAACACGGTGGCCACGTCATAGCAGGCCAGCGCCGCCCGGACCAGCGAGCCGAGTGTCTCGGGCCGATCGCAGTTGCCCCAGCAGAAATTATCGAGGATCGCGATCCGCTGCGGGTCGGCGCCAACGGCCACGCAGTTCCGTACCGCTTCGTCGATTGCGGCCGCGGCCATCCAGTAGGGATCGAGATCGCCGTAGCAGGGGTTCATGCCGCAGGCGATTACGATGCCGCGGCGGCTATTCAGCACCGGCCGCAGCACGGCCGCATCGCTCGGCCCGTCGTTGGCCACGCCCACCAGCGGCTTGATCACGCTGCCCGCCTGCACCTCATGGTCGTACTGGCGGATGATCCATTCCTTGCTGCAAACGTTGAGGGAGCCGAGGATGCGGAGGAGGGCGGGGGTATGGTCTTGCAACTTGGCGACCGAGCGATGAGTACCGGGTACATTCTCCGCGCCGCTCGCATCGGAACCCCGAGGCTCACGCCTCGGGCTCGCCTCATACACCGCCTCGCGCACGACCGGCGGGCGGCCGCCGTGGAGGAAGTCCATCGAGAGATCGGCTACCGTATGGCCTTCATACATCAAGTTCAGGCGGCCGGTCGGCTCGAAAATCCCGATCTGCGTCGCCTCGACTCCCTCCGACTCGCACAGCGACCGCAACTCGTCCCATTTTTCGGGCGGCACGCTCAGGACCATCCGTTCCTGGGCCTCGGAGATCCAGATTTCCGTGTAGGAGAGACCTGCGTATTTGACGGGCGCGAGATCCAGGAACACCTTGGCCCCGATCTTCTCGCCCATCTCGCCGACCGCGCTGGAAAAGCCGCCGGCGCCGCAATCGGTCACCGCGCTGTACAGTCCCCGATCGCGGGCGGCCATGAGCACGTCCAGCACCATCTTCTCGGTGATCGCGTTGCCGATCTGCACCGCGCCGCCCGAAACGGTTTCGCTTTCGCTATGAAGCTCCGCGGAACTGAACGTGGCTCCGTGGATGCCGTCGCGTCCGGTCCGCCCGCCGATGGCCACGATCAGATCGCCGGGCCGCGTTTCCTTGAACGACATGTCGCAGGGAATCAGTCCCACGTCGCCGCAGAAGACCAGCGGGTTGCCCAGGTAGCGCGGGTCGAAGTAAACGGCCCCGTTCACCGTGGGAATGCCCATGCGGTTGCCGTAGTCGCGAACGCCCGAGACCACGCCCTTGGCCACGCGCCGCGGATGGAGCACGCCCGCGGGGATCTCTTCCAACGGCGTGTCGGGCGGCGCGAAACAGAAGACGTCGGTATTGCAGATCGGCTTGGCGCCCATGCCGGTGCCCATCGGGTCGCGGATCACGCCGCCGATGCCCGTATTGGCCCCGCCGTAAGGCTCCAGGGCCGAAGGATGGTTGTGCGTCTCGACCTTGAAGACGACGTTGTACTGCTCGTCGAAGCGGATCACGCCGGCGTTGTCGCGAAAGACGCTCACGCACCAGTCGTCGGGGCCGAGGTCCTGGCGGATCTTCTGCGTGGCGGCGAAGATCGTCTCCTTGAGCATGTTCTCGAACGTCCGCTCGCTGACCTGTGGGGCAGATTGCCAATCTGCCGCTCCCGCGACCACGTCCTTGGCAGGTTGGCAACCTGCCCCACCGATCTCGCGATAACGGATGCGGCCCGTGAGCGTCTTGTGGCTGCAATGCTCGCTCCAGGTCTGGGCGACTGTTTCCAGTTCGACGTCCGTCGGATCACGATCGAGTTGCCGGAAATGGGCCTGGATGGTCTGCATTTCCACCAGCGAAAGATAAAGCTGGCCCTGCCGGCTGAGCACCCGCAGCGCCTCGTCGTCCATCGCGCGGATGGGCACGGTCGTCAGGCGGAAACGATAGGGAGAGCCGAGGTCGAGATGCCGGAACCCCAGCGGGCCGACGATCACCTGTTCGATCGCGTCGTTGGCCAGCACCTTGCCGCTGAGCGGGCCGATGCGGTCTTGGGCCAAACCTTCGATCCAGAACTTCTTCAGCGTCCGCACCACTTCGGCCTTGAGCCCGAAATCGGTGATGGCCGACATCACGCTCTGCGCCACGGGGTCCATCACGCCCGGCTTGGGAAGGACGTGGACGAGCAAGGCGGCGGATGTTGCGGCACCGGGCGGTGGCTGATTCAACTCCCCATCGCCCACCGCCGCCACGACGGTCCGCTCGACGATGCGATCGGTGAGCAGTTCCCGCGCGACGCGTTCGGCCTGCGCGCGGTCCCAATCGGCCTGGATCAGATACGCCCGCGCGGCGGACACCTTCAGATCGGCGGCCAGTCCGAGTTCGGCGGCCGCGGTGGCCACGGGCCGGCCCAACAGGTCGGGCTGGCCGGGGGCCGGGTGAATGTCAACTTCCCAAAGCATCTCGGTTCTTCCCAAGGTAGCAGGCACGCTCCGCGTGCCGTCCGCCGGTTACGGCACACGGAGTGTGCCTACTACTTTGTCAACTTCCCAAAGCATCTCGGTTCTTCTTCGCCGTGGTTAGGAATCGTTCCAGTGCGGCCTCATCGCCATTGCGAATGGCCGTGTGCAAGACCTGAAGCTGTCCGGCGTACTGCTCCAGGGCCTTCATCACATTCTCGCGGTTCTGCAAGAGAATCTGCTGCCAGAGTTCGGGATCGCCCGCGGCGAGCCGGGCGGCATCCAGCAAGCCCGTTCCCGCCAGCCGGAAGTAATTCTCCGGGATGGAATTCGCCAGGGCGACCGCCACCATGTGCGGCAGATGGCTCGTCACGGCCAATGCGCGATCGTGCTCCTCGGGCGGCATTTGCACGACGATCGAGCCCAGGCCCTGCCAGAACGCCTCCAACAGGTCGTAGTCCTCCGCGCGGGTGTTCTTGGTGGGCGTGAGCACGGTGATGCGGCCGTCGAACAGTTCGGCCGTGGCGTAATTGGCGCCGGTTTTTTCGCTGCCCGCGATCGGATGTCCGCCCAGAAAGCGGCAACCCCGCGGCAACTGGGCATCCAAGGCCGCGACGATCTGCTGCTTGGTGCTGCCGGCGTCGGTGATGAGCGTGCCCTCGGGACAATGCTTGGCGGCCTCCAAGGCATGGCCGACGATCTGGCCCACCGGCGTGCAAATGATCACCAGGTCGGCCTGCGCGACGCCTTTGGCCATGTCGATCGTGGTATGCGTGATGGCGCCCACCCGCCGGGCGATCCGCAGGCTCACCTGGCGGCGGCCGATGCCAATCACGTTTTCCGCAAGGTTCCGTTTGCGCAGCGCCAGCCCAATTGATCCTCCGATCAAACCGACGCCCACGATTGCCACATTCCTAAGCTGCTTCATCGAAGTGTTCCGGCCTTGGCGGCAGAAGTGAAGCCAGTATTGTAGCAAAACCGGGCCGTGGTGTGGCAGGGGAGGGCGCAGCAAGAAAAATCGTTCAGTTTTCAGCATTCAGTGTTCAGTTTTCAGCAAGACACTTACTTTTGCTGAACACCGAACACTGAAAACTTCAATACTCACCTTTACTTCGCCTCGATCCAAATGCTCTCGCTGTGCCCGCCGAACTCGGGGGCATACATGCACTGGATCGACGCAAAACCGGTCTGGTATTTGCCGCGATGCACGATCCGTGTGGCATACTCGAAGACATACGTGCCCTTGGGCAGGTAGTCGATGAAGAAATGGCTGGCCGTATCGCGGGTCGTCTCGTAGTAGCCCAGGCCGTCCTGGTACTTGTATTGCGAGAGCACGTTGACCGGCTCGGTGCCGGAGCCGCGGTGGTCCTTCATGTGGACGAACTCCATGTCGCGGTCGGTCCGCAGCACCAGCCGCACGACCAGTTCGTCGCCCACTTTGACCGGCCCGTTGACGGGTTCGAGCACGGGGCCCTTGTTCGTATACTGCCGCGTGTAGAGCGACTTGGTGAGCTTCAGCGGCGTGCCTTCGTAGGCGGTCACCTTGCTCATGTCTTCCAGGTATTGCCAGTTGACGCTGCCCCAGGCCACGCCCTGATCGACCTTCTTGACGCTGATGTCGCCCATCTCGGGCTTGACCTCGGAGTGGACGAACTTCTGTTCGTAGAAGCCGGTGCCCGCCTCGACCTTCTCGGGCTTGATCTCCTGGCCGCCCAGACTGACCTCGACCAGTTCGTCGGAGGCCAACACGTTGCTGCCGCGGAGCAGCAGGGCATAGATGGCGTCGGCGGTGGCCTTGGTGGTCTTCCAGTCCTGCGTCTGCTTTTGCTTCAACAGCCAGACCTTGCAGTCCTCGACCGCCTTCTGGTCGTCCATCACTTCGTCGAAGGCCTCGATCATCATGGCCTGGGTCTCGATCGGCGCGCGATACCACCAATAAGAAAGCTCGGTGTCGCGCCAGTACATGCCCAGTTCCTCGTCGCTCACGCTGCGTTCCTTGATGGAGCGCATGATCGCGTGGGCCGTCTCCTTGTCGGCGAAGCGCTTCAAGGCCACGGCCAAGTGGGCCTGCGACTGCCGGTCGTCGAGTTTGAGCCAGTACTTCTTCGCCTGGCCGAGGAAGTAATCGACGGCTTCCTTGGACGGTGGCGGGATCGGCCGGTCTTCCAGGAAGAAGCTGCGGCCGTAGAGATAAAAAGCGATCAGCGAACTGAGGTGGTTCTCGTCCTTATGACCGTCGCGGAGGATCTCGCGATAGATTTCGTCGATCCAGCCGTCGAGCCGGTTCAGCGACTTGAAAGCCGGTTGCATGTCGAGCTTCACGCCCAGGTGGCGGATGCGGCCGAAACCGGTCGTGATGTAGAGCGTGATGTAATCGCTGGGCGGACCGCCGGGGAACCAGGGCCAGGCGCCATTCTGGTACTGGCCATCGGCCAGCTTCTTCATGCCGCGGGCCGTCTCGTCGTTCAGGCGGTTGTCGTCGAAGAGGACGCCCACGTTCCGCCGTGCCTGGCTTTCGCTCTCGGCCTGGCGGACCCAGGGCGTTTCCTCGAGCATGACCGACTTGAGGTCCTGGTTCTTTTCCAGGGGGCTATCCAAGGCTGGCGTGCCCCGCCACTGCTCGAAGACGCGATGAATCTTCGGATCGCTGTTGGCAATGTGCCGGGCCAGGGCGTTGGCGTAGAGCCGGTTGAACGTCTGTTCGTAGCACTCGTGCGGATACTCCATGAGGTAGGGCAGCGCCATGACCGCGTACCACGAGGGGTTCGAGACCATTTGCACCGTCAGGCTCTGGCTCCGCAAGGTTGTGGACTCGCCCGACTTCAGCAATCGCTCGAAACGGAACTTCTTCGTCTGTGGGCCGCGGATGGGCAGCGGCATCGATTCGGTCACAAGCGTGCGGCGGACGAGCACCGGCAGCAGTCCCTCCTCGCCGTCGGAGACCCGGCCGCTGGAACCAACGGTCTTGTAGCCGATGGCCCCGCCGGCCATGTCGGGGACCGTCAACCGCCAGGAGAAGCTGTGCGACTCCTTCGACGCCAGTTCGAAGTCCTGATCGGTGACCGTCAGCCCCAGGTACTTGTCGATGGGCTTACCCGTGTGGGCATTGGAGAAGCTGAGCCGCACCTTGCCGGTTTGCCGGGTGGGCGAGAGGTTTGTGACCTTGACGGTGAATTCCAGTTCGTCGCCTTCGCGGAGGAACCGCGGCGGATTGGGCTGGACCATGAGGTCCTTGGCCGTCACCACGCTATCGGTCAACAGGCCGCCACGGAGTTGCGCGTCGTGCGCGAAGCCGAGGAACTTCCACTTGGTGAGGGCCTCGGGCATGGTGAACTCGATCTTCACCTGGCCTTCCGCGTCGGAAAGCAGATGAGGGAAGAAGAAAGCGGTTTCGTTGAGGTTCGTTCGCGCCGCCACTTTGCTCAGGTCCGGTCCCGCGCCCAGACCGCCGCCGCGGGGATCTGCTCCGCCCCCACCCCCTTGCTTTTCCTGCTGGCGCTTGTTTGCGCCGGGTTTGTCCGCGGCGTCCATACCAGCGAAACGGTCCGCGGCCTCGTCGGCTTTCAACTCATCGGTGGCGGCCGACTTGCGCTGCTGCTCCATCGCCGCACCGCGACGGGCCATAGCCATAGGAGCCATCGGCGCTCCAGCCATGGCGGCCCCCGGGGCGCCGTTCATGCCGTCGCGGAGCATCATGCGGCCCTCGCCCTTGCTCATCGCGCCGAAGTAGGCGTAGCCCCAGAGGTCCACGGTAATGCTCGACGGCAGCGAGCGATAGAACATCTGCACCGGTTTCTGGTCATAGGGCCAACCGCCCTGGAGCCCGTTGAGGTATTGGGACATGTTCTCGAAGGTGGAGTTCATGCCGCTCCAGTCCTGGCGGAAGACGCCGAAGCCGTTCGGCCACTCGTGCGGCAGGTAGGCGTCGAGCGATTCGTCGTAGAGCGCCGCCACCATTTCGGCCACGGCCTTTTTGGCGTCGGGACCGGTGATCACCGCGGTCCAGGTTTCTTTCTGGCCCGGTTCCAGCTTGGAGACGAAATGTTCCCACTTCAAGGTGAGGTTCTTGTTGGTCCAGGGCACTTCGACGCGGCGGGTTTCCAGATAGGCGCGGTTCTCGCGGACCATCGTCACGTGGAGCATGAAACCGCCCCGCATGGCCTCGGTAACCGCCAGCTTGACCGGCTGCTGCGTGGCGCCGGGTTCCGTCCAGAAGCTCTTGATGATCCGGCCGCGGTGTTCGATCTCGATGTAGGCGCGGGCCTGATCGTAGCCGCTGCCCCAGAGGGCCATGAACTCGTTGCCCGGCTCGAGTGTCCACTTCGGCGCCGCGACGACGTTGGGGACCTTGATGGGGAACTTCCTGGCTTCGGGGGCCATGACATTCAAGGGCACCAAGGCGGTGACTTTCTTGCCGAAGCGGTCTTGAGTCTCGAACTTGGCGCGATAGGCGCCCGCTTCGAGTTTGGTGGACCATGTTGCGTGGCCTGCCGTATCGGTTGTCATTCCTTGCTCGGCGACCATTTCCCCCAGTTCCCAGGTGTTGGAATTGGAGAGGTCGGGCGCGGGTATTGCCGCTTGCGGCTTCGCCATTCGTCCACGGCCACGCACGCGCGGCGCCAGGCGTGCGGGACGGGTCCCCAGGATATCAGCCCGCTCGACCTTATCGGGCTGCTTGAGCCGGTAGATCTTCAGCGCGCCTTCGGCCTTTTGCGGCTCGCCGTCCAGCGTGGTCGTCGTCAGCGTGATCTCCAGCGGCTTGCCGGCGGTGATCCATTCACCCGCGGCGAGCGACGCTCGCAGGGCCGTATACCCGGCCTGCACGCCGCGCTGGGCGGAACGCGTTTCGCCGTTGGTGTCGGTCACGTCGGCCGACACTTGGTATTGGAAGATAGGCTCGTCCTTTTCGGGCACCGTAAGGTCCGGCCGGGCGGTGAACTTGATCGCGAACGTGCCGTCGGATTGGGTCTCGGCCGTGCCGTGGATGATTTCTTGCGCCCCGGATTGCTGCGGCATCCGCCAGGCATAGCACCAGTACCACCAGTCGGGGAAGCGGACCTCGCGGACCACGCGATAGCGGACCTTGGCGCCGCCGATACTTGCGCCGGTGTAGGCGATCGCCTTGCCTTGCAGTTCGACCTCGCCGCCCAGCCGCGCGGCCGTCTTGGGGGCATCGAGCGTGACCTGGAATTTGGGCCGCTTGTACTCCTCGACACTGATCGACGTGCCGCCGCCCATGCGATCGACGTGGATCATCATGCGGCCCATGAGCCGGTCGCGCGGGGCGGTGAAGACGCCGCTGACCGAACCGTAGTCGTTCGACACGACGTCCTGCCGGGCGATCTCCTTGCCGTTGACGTCGCTGAAGATGATGCTCATGTGTTCGTTGGGCACCGCCTCGTAGTTGTCGTTCTCCTGATCGACGAGGATGGCGATGCCCTTGTAGTAGATCGTCTGCCCGGGGCGGTAGAGCGAGCGGTCCGTGAAGAAGACGACCTGTTTCTGCGGGATCTGCCGGCCGTAGCCGCCATTGGGATAGAGATTGTTGGCCGTGGCGAGATCGTTGCCGGC
>Ga0302320_10017835_pt1 | contig 14375 bp, 15 predicted proteins | sample Bog_T0_3_FD_202130 | JGI IMG/M metagenome (GOLD analysis project Ga0302320, IMG submission 202130) | Peat permafrost microbial communities from Stordalen Mire near Abisko, Sweden - Bog_T0_3 | ecosystem: Environmental > Terrestrial > Soil > Wetlands > Peat | place: Sweden: Abisko, Stordalen Mire...
GCTTCTTGCGTTGGTAACAGCCTTTGCAATTGCGCCGTCTGCTTTGGCAGAAAACTATGGGTTCTCTTACAGCGGTGGAGGCATTACCAGCTCGGGAGATTTCACTGTGGCACCGACGGCGACCCCTGGCGCGTACACAGTCACCAGCATCAGCGGGACGTATTCCGACACGAACGATGGAATCAACGGCACGATTACAGGGCTTTACAGCCCAGCGGCAGTGGCTGGCTTTGTACCCGGGGATTTTGCATTCTCCGCCGCGGGAATGTCGTACGATGACTTTTTCTTCCCGGCGGGCGACTCGCCTGCAGACTGCCCTGGATATCCCTTCTCGGGCGGCGATTTCGACGTAGGCGGTCTTCTGTTTAATGTAAGCGGCGGATATTCGGCCGAAGTGTGGAGCGATGGTGTTATTCCAGGGGTCGGGCTTATCTACGGGGCTGGTGATGCCAATGCCACTACCATTCTGTATGAGCCATCTCCCTTTGGCCAGGGCAGCGGCCAGCCGGTCACGTTTACAGCCACGCCGGAACCGGGATCGATACTGCTGCTCGGCACCGGCATCGTGGCTCTACTACTACTGGCTCGCAAGATGAGGCCGACTGTGGCACGGCTCGCATGAATCTGCTTCACCACCTCTGAAAACGGGCGCGATTTCGCGTCCGTTTCTTTTTAGGGCCTGGCCCCGCTGCCGGTCGATAATTCCCTGGTAATCGAATGTCTTCTGAGTTTTCGAATTCTGGGACCGCATATTGCCTAACCGAGAATTGGGAGTTCGAACCTGTTAGCGTCCTGTCCTGAAGCATGATTCTGCCGGTAAATCAATTTTTCAGCGACTTGGCGAGGGGTTCTGTCGTCTAATTAAGCACGATGAGTACTGCTGCCTCTGTTCACTCTTTTCTGGTTCAGGGTTCCTCCACAGCTGTTGATGAGCAAGTGCGGCAGGAGAGCCTGGCCGTTGCCCAGGGGCTGAAGCGGCAGGATGCGGGCCTGCTGGACGAGCTGATAGTCCGCTACCAGCACCGGCTGCTCCGCTATCTACTTTATTTGACCAGCAATCGGGAGATGGCCGAGGACTTGTTCCAGGAGGTCTGGATGCGGGTTCTGGTGCGGGGCGGGCAGTTCAATGGGCAGGCGCGGTTCGATACGTGGCTGTTTACCATTGCCCGTAATCTGGTAATCGACCAGCGGCGCAAGCGCACCATGAGCAGTCTGGACGAGCTGTTCGAGGTGGGCGGCGACGATGACCGGCCGATGAGTTTCGAAGTGGCCGATGACGAGCCGACCCCATTTGACAGCTTCTCAAACCTGGAAGACCGGGAACGGATTGCGGCCGCGCTGATGCAGCTGGACACGCTGCATCGCGAGGTGCTGGTGCTGCGGTTTCACGAGGAATTGAGCCTGGATGAGATTGCCAAGGTGACGCGGGCGCCGCTTTCTACCGTGAAATCAAGACTTTATCGAGGATTGGCGGCCATCAAGCCCAAGCTGGAGCGCGCCAGCCTACGCCGCCAGGAGGCCGTGTGATCCCCTGCGGGGAGGCAGACCAACGAGAGCCTGGCGGGCAAGGACGCGGGCAGACAGGCGTGGGCGCCGATCGCGACCTGCTCTCGGCGCTGGCAGGGCACGATGCAAGCCGGGATTGCCTAGTGGCGTTCCGAACGCGTCGCGTGGTGAGCGCGTCGCATGGGCTGATGCAGGAGCAGAAGGCCGGGCGCAAGCGGATTCGCGCGGTGGCGCTGGCGGCGATTCTGCTGGTGGGTCTTCTACTGGGTCCCATGGTGTGGTGTTCTGTGGACAGGCTGATCGAAGGGGAACACTGGAGCGACATTGCCAGCCAGTTTGCGCTGTGGGTTTGCATCCTGTGCCCGGCGCTGGTGGCGTGCGCGCTGGTGGCGGGGTGGGCGCGGAATCGTTCCTGACCAGCGAATCCCCTGAACAAACCTTGCTCTTTGGTTAATCGACCGCAACTTACCGATTCCATTTCACGTCCATCCATTGTGGGGTTAAGCTATTCTTACTTCGCCACACAAGTGATTGAGACTGGGATTGCCTATGCGCGAACCACAATCCATTACCGTCAACGAAGATGAACGGCTGATTCCGGTGTGGTCCATTGTGGCGGCCGGGGCGGCCTTTCTGCTGGTGGAGTACTACTTCTGGCTGGTGCTGCCGGATGGCAAGCACAGGATGCCGCTGGGACTGCGCATCTACTTCAACATCTCCTGGGGATTGCTGGCCGCGCTCTACTTCCTGATGGTGGGCTACGTAAGCAAGGACGCGCCGCGGCGGGCGATGAGCTCGCGGTTCTGGATCGCGATCTGCTTTGTGATGCCGGGCGGCATTGGCGCGGTGCTTTACTTCCTGCTCAGGGCGCCGGAGGTGTCGCGGTGCCCGGCCTGCTCAACCCATGTGCAGAGCGACTTTCACTTTTGCCCGCAGTGCGATTACCGGCTGACGGCGAGCTGCGGAAATTGCTTCCGGGCGGTGCGAGCGTCGGACCAGTTCTGCACGACGTGCGGGCATGAGCTGGCTGCGGACCATATGCCGGCGCGGCTGCGGGTGCTGGGGGAGTAATACAGGGAACAGGGATCAGACTGCCGCCTGCGTGTTTGAAAACTCCTGCCTCCCACTGCAATTGACCGGAGTGGCTCCACTTCCTACAATCGAGCTTTCCGCTTCTGCCGCGTATTGCAGCATAGCAAGGCAAGATTATTTGCTTTGGAAGGGAGATGCGACGGGCGTCCCGCAGGGGCTAAAGCCCACATTGATTCTTGAGCTTTTGCGGCACGACTGAAGTGGTGCCCTTTCAAAGGCGCGAACAATTCGCTGGGTACGCATGCCGATCTCCGCACTCATTATCGACGACGAACAACTGGCCCGCGACGAGCTTCGCTACCTGCTGGATCAGGTGGGCGGGGTGGATGTAGTTGCGCAGGGGACGAACGGAATTGAGGCGGTGGCCCTAATTGAGGAGTTCCGGCCGGACCTGGTGTTTCTGGATGTGCAGATGCCGGGGCTGGACGGATTTGCGGTCATCCAGCGGCTGATGGACCGCAACCGGCAAAGGACGAACGCGGGCGAAGAGGCAGAGCCGCTGCCGCAGATTGTGTTTGCGACGGCCTACGATCAGTACGCGGTGCGCGCCTTCGACGTGAACGCGGTCGACTACCTGCTGAAGCCATTTGATTTCAAGCGAGTGCAGCAGGCGGTAGAGCGGGTGCGGGGGCGCCTAGCTGTGGACGGGACCAATGGGGCCAATGGATCCAATGGGAACAGCGCGCGCTCGGCGGCCGATTCGCCGATTGAATCGCAACTGGATGAGCTGCTGCGGCTGCTGAACCGGCCGCAGGGGGCGCAGCCGGCCAAGCTTATTGTGCAGGCGCAGAGCCGGCTTTTATTGATTGACCAGGCGGAGATTTGCTATGCGGCCATCGATGAGGGCGTGATTCGCGTGGTGACGCAGCATTTCGAAGGGCAATCGAAATGCCGCACGCTCGAGGAGCTGCTGGAATTGCTGGACGCGGCGGTCTTCTGGCGCGCGCATCGCGGGTTTGTGGTGAATATCAACCACATCCGCGAGGTGGTGCCGTGGTTCAAGTCGAGCTACCAGTTGCGCATGAACGACAAGCGGCAGACGGAGATTCCGGTGAGCCGGGCGCAGACGAAGCGGCTGCGGGAGCTATTCAATCTTTAGGATCCCGGCGCCCTCGCCTCATCAAGGAAAGAGTGATCGGTGCTGGCAGGGGGCCCGCGGCGATTGAGCGTCGACGCTCGCTTTTCGGGCCGGGGGCAAGAACGGCCACTGAGCATGCTTTCGTCAACGTCGACTTGCCGCCGCGATGGAGGGCCAACAGATTCTTGCTGGCGCGTGGGGTCGCGCTCCTTGACAGCCATCCAAAACGGAAGTAGTTGACATTCGAAATCGGTCCGGGTAGCATCTGGTGAATTCCGCGGTAACTTCGGTGCGAAAGGTTGAACTATGCACATTTTCATGCTCAACAGAGCAGTGGCATTTCTGTCTCTGTTCATCGGAATTAGCCCTGTACCGTCATTCGCTCAATCGACGACGCCCGCATCCCCCGGTACTTCGCCCCCGGCTCAGCCAGAGGCCAAGCAGAGCACAGGGTCGGACGGTCAGACCACGCCCAAGGACGGTAGCGGCGGGACTACCGGTGGCGCTTCGGGCAGCTCCTCGACAGTCGACTATTCCAAAATCGAGTCCAAAATCGAAGCTGACCTCAAGAAGCAAAGTGCTACTAGCGATTTCTCATTTCAATTGGGCATTGGTTCGTTGGTGCGAAATGGCACTGTGACTGACTACGTAAATAACGCAAACACACTTTCTGCGACAAACCTTGGGTGGGCTACGCCACAGTACCTAGTCGGTCTTTCCATGCGTTCACCGTTCCATAACTTCGGAGGGTACGGCAGAAACTGCAAGGGGCCCGATGCTGTCACACCGGCGGTTGGCAGCCAGGGCGCTGCAGCAGGCGGCAAGGGAAAAGGAACGAAAACGGACACCAAGGGGAAGGGAGCAACGACGGGCGGCGGCCAGAACCCAGTGGCTGGAACCAATCAGGACGGAAATGTTCCAGGGGATGGGGTGAATAATCCGGCTGCAGGCAACCCCTGCCCAGTTTGGAGGCAAAGGCCATGGTCAGCGTTCATTAATATAAAATTCGCTCCTGGTGCCAGCCAGACGATCAACGGCTATGTGCTCGGCGGTTCTTACAGGCTGACCTCTTACCTCGACATATTGGCTGGGTTCGCCTTGACGCCTGTCAATGTACCTGCTCCCGGACTGAGGAGTGCGGCCAATAACTATGTAACGCAGCAGCAGAAGCTAGGAAACGACCTGGAATTCAATCCCGAAGCTATGTTGAACAATGCCGAGAACGCCTTCGATGGATTCTCCCTGCTCGACAGTACCGGGAAGCTGATCTACACGGGAACACCGCTCGAAGTCGACTACAGGGGAGGAGTGGTTGTTGGCGTATCGATACCCATCACTTTCTCGAGCTTTTTCAAGAGCCCGCAACAGTGATCTCCGTCGGGCTCATGCCTCCTGAACGCAATAGCCGCTCAGCGAATTGGGATGAAGCGGCGCTCGGGGAGCTTGATCCAGGCGAGAACAGCGAAAGCGCCCATGACGAATATCGAAACCAATGCCGATGCGGCGGTGATGTCGGCAACGCGCCATGGGTGGCCGGTGGGGTCCTGAACTACGGCCGAGATGGGCCTGCCAAATACCTGGCAGACATTTCCCGATGCGCAAAGAGTGTAGAAAACCACTGCGGCTTGTCCATGAATGGGCGTTGAAGCGATAGGCTGGGGCCGCAGGCGGCGCAAATAGAGTGCAAAAGACAGATAAATGGTGAAGACTGTCGCGTACCAGCCAAGGAAGTTGGAGACGGGGACGCCGAAAAGGTGGCCGCCATTGACCCAGACCCAGCCGTGCAGAGCGGTAGACCAGACGGGATCCTGCGCCAGGTCCCAGGCAACCATGATGAAGCTGGCAGTGACCGGGACAGCGAGCAAATGGGCGTCGGCCGAGGAAAAGTTGCCAACGATCAGGCGGCCGAGAGTCCAGGAGACGTAGGCCATGCCAATGTAGGCAAGGCCGAGCAGAGCCGGCACATGAAAGAGCTTGGGGCCCATCAGGTCGAGAAAGTAATAGCGGCCAAAGGGGAAGCCGGTGGCTACGCCGAGGTTTTCGCTGATATTGCCCACCACGACGCAGATGCCGGCAAAGACCAGGATTCCCCGCAGCCGGTAATTGCGCGCGCCGTCGACCAGCGCAAAGGCCATGGCGGAGAGTACATCGAGGGCCACGATTGCGATGCGAGGCACGGAGGTAGGAGCGATCTCGAGGAAGCGGGCGCACGCGTAGGCAGCCAGGATGAGGCTGAGCGCGATGGGGAAGCGGCTTGAGGGCTTGACCATACGGTTTGAAGATTCCGACGGCGGGTGAGGGTTGTGGCTTCCCACCGATTTCACGATGGAGCTGTGAAATGGATGGGGCACGGTGGGCGATGGCTGGATGAGTGAATCAGCACCTTCTCGCTCCGCTCAGTCGTAGCGTTCGAATACGATTTGCTTGCGGTGCCAGCCGTACGCGGCGAGGCGTTCGCGGGCGGCCGAGACCATGAAGTTGAGGCCGCAGATGTAGCAATAAATGTCGAAACAGAGGTCGGCCTTGGGAATCGCAGGGTCGACGGGGGGCTGGGGCAGCGGCATGCCGAGACGGAAAGCGCGCTCCTCGACGATTTGGGAGGCGTGCTCCTGCACATAACCGCGCAGTCCGGCCCAGACGGGGAGAGCGCGAGAGAGCGTGGGCAGGTAATGGAAGTTGGGCTTGCGCCGGGCGAGGGCTTCGAACTCTTCCTGGTAGTACACGTCGGTTTCGTGACGTGTGCCGTAGATGAGCCAGATGTCTTTGCCGTTGCTGCGGTCGGGGCCGGAGTCAGGTCCGGTTTCGGGGGGAAAGAGCCACTGCGTGAAGCCACGCATGGGGGCGATGCCGGTGCCGGTGGCGAGAAGGATGGAGTCGGTTATGGGCTCCTGAAGGATGAAGTGGCCGTGCGGTCCATGTATCTGGATGGTTCCACCCACGGGCAGGTCGGTGAGGTCGGCGAGATGGTTGGAGAAGAAACCGCCTTCGACGCGGTTGGCGCAGAGGTCAAAGCGGTTGCCGCGGGGCGCCGATGCGATGGAGTAGGCGCGGGTCTGCAGTTTGCCGTTCGGGTCTTCTGCGACGGCGGAAATGAACTGGCCGGGCGCGAAGGGGAAACTCTCCATGCCGTCGAGGACGAACTCGAAGTGGTAGCACTGGGCCACCTGGGAGATGCAGATTTTTTTCTCAAGACGTGCGGTATAAAGCTCACGTGCCAAGGCGGTTCTCGCTTCAGAAAAAGGATGAAGCCCGGATGTTCAGGACTGTAGGCAGTATCGCCAGCGGAGGGTAGAACTGGCAAGTTGCGGCAATTGCCCGGGTGCGTTCCAGCTTCGTGCGCCGTTGTCTCGGGAGCTAAAGCCCAGGTCGGTTTGGCGGAATTTTCCGGCACGCGACCCAGAGGGCACGCCGGTTGCGCCCTGATACAAGGCTCTTGCCGAGTTGAATGAAAGTATTTTTCTGTTGACAAAATGTTATATATAGATTACTTTATGTTTTGTTGAGATGACATATCTATCCGATGAGTAGCCCGAGCAGAACTCGATCCGCACTCACTTTCTGGGGCGTGCTCGCCGTTGCATCTGCAATCGACTTGGGAGCCACATGGCTCTTGGCGCAACCGGGCTATCCGCAGGCCGCGCGCATCCTGTTTGCACTCCTGCCCATTCCGATGAACCTGGTTCTGCTGGCCGTGATTGTGCGCAGGATCAGGCAACTCGATGAATTCCTGCGGCGCGTGCATCTGGAGGCGGCCGCAATTGCATTCCTGCTCTCGGCGCTGGCGGTCTTTGTTTATGAGGGGCTCGAGAAGGCGCACTGCGCGGGGCCGCTCAATGCCGGCATTGCCTGGCTTCTGATGGCCTTGTTTTACGGCGTCGGATATGTGATTTCTGCCAGGAACTATCGATGAAAAACAGGCTGAGGGTGCTGCGCGCGGAGAAGGACTGGACGCAGGCACAACTGGCGGAGATTGTGGGTGTGTCGCGCCAGGCCGTGATTGCCGTCGAGAGCGGCAAGTACGATCCGGCGCTGCCGCTGGCGTTCAAGCTGGCGCGCGCGTTTGGGAAGAACGTGGAAGAAGTGTTTCTTTGGGACGAGGACCTGATGGAAAGAGACTGAGGAATTGATGAGGAGGGGTGTGCGATGAAACGGATGTTGGTAACGACCGCATTGGCAATGGCCGCCGTGATGGCGCCTCTTGGGAGGGCCGAACGCACGAGCGAACGGAATAAGGCCGTCGTCCGCAGGGTGTTCACGGAGATTCTTTCCGAGGGAAAGTTCGATGTGGGAGCGGAGATCTACGCGAAGGAATATGTGAACCACGGGACGACGAAAGACATTGGCTTTGCGGCATCGCAGGCCAGCGATCGCGGATGGCGCGCGGCGTTTCCCGACCTGGAAATGACGGTCGAAAAGGAAATCGCGGATGGCGAGTTTGTTACCGTGCTGTGGCGGGGGCGCGGGACAAACACCGGCAACGGCAACGGGCTGAACGCTACGGGGAAGAAAGTGGATGGCCGGGGCATCAGCATCTTTCGCGTGGTGGATGGAAAGATCGAGGAAGAGTGGACGGAGTATAGCGGGCTGCTCATTCTTCAGCAGCTTGGGCTTTATCCGACTCGACCTTAATTGGGAAGCAGCGTTGGAGGCTTTGAAATGACGGATCGGATTCGAGAAATGTCGCCGCGTTTCAAGGCCAAAATGGCCGGTGTTTTCTATTTGCTGAATGGGGGGACGGGGTTTGCCTACTCCGTTCGCGGCAGGCTGGTTGTGTCCGGAGACGCGGCGGCTACGGCAGCGAATGTCCTGGCGCACGAACGTTTGTTTCGCATGGCGCTGGCGGCGGACCTCGTCGGCGTCGCGGCGTATGTGGTGGTGACGGCGCTGCTTTATGGCCTCTTCAAGCCGGTCAGCAAGACTATCTCTTTGGTCGCGGCGTTCCTGGGCCTGGTGGGATGCGCGATCCAGGCGTCCGCTTGCGTGTTCGATCTGGGAGCGTTGAGCGTGCTGAAAGACACGCAATCGTTTGGAGCGCTCAAAGGGGAAGAAACGCAGGCGATGGCGCAGTTGCTGCTCCGATTGCATGGGCATGGCTTCAACGTCGCTATCGTGTTCTTCGGATTCTACTGCGTACTGATTGGAGTTCTCATTTTCCGGTCGACCTTCCTGCCGCGCATCATTGGCGTGCTGATGGCGCTGGGCGGCGCAGCTTATGTGTGCAGCACACTGGCGGGGTTTCTTTCGCTGCCTGTGCCCATGGCTTTGTCGCACCTGGTGCCGGTGCTCGGCGGACTTGGGGAGCTGTCGCTGATGCTGTGGCTGCTTGTGGTGGGTGTGAATGCGCAGCGATGGAATGAGCAGGCGGCTGGGGTAGAGAGCTGATCTTTGCGCCTCGCGTCGAGCAGAACCCCGTGGCCCTCCTATAATGGTCGGAGAGCCGGCCGCGTCCGCGAAGGAATTCCGGCTTCCTACTTCGTCTCTTGAGGAATCCATGGCTGCATTGCTTGAAGCTATCACTGTGAAGCGCAAGATGTATTTTGAGTTTGAGAACGCTCCCTATTACTGCCTGGAGGCGGAGGTATCTACGCCGACGGCGCGGGGCGGCCAGACTCTGGTGCGACTGAAGATGCGCAACCTGTTGACGCAGGCAGTCTTCGACAAGACATTCAAGGCACAGGAGAAGTTCAAGGAGCCGGACCTGGAGACGGTGGAGGCGAGCTATCTCTACTCGGACAGCGAGGGCTCGTACTTTCTGGACCAGGAGACCTTTGACACTCTGCGCCTGTCAGGCGGCATGATTGCGAATGCCCTCGAGTTCCTGGTGGAGGGCGCGATTGTGAAGCTGAACAAGTTCAATGGGAACCCGATTGGACTGGAGCTGCCGGAAAAGGTGGAGCTGGAAGTGACCTACACCGAGGCGGGCGCGCAGGGAGACACGAGCGGGAAGGTCACCAAGCTGGGAAGGCTGGAGACGGGCTTGGAGATCAAGGTGCCGCTTTATATAAAGGAAGGCGAAAGAGTGAATGTTTATACGGAGACGCGGGAGTTTGCGGGGCGGGCGTGAGAGTCCTCGGCTGCGAAGGAATTGTGTCCGGGTTGGAAGACGTGCGGTTCCATTGAGGCCCTTTGGAATTCATTCGCAGCGACCCTACGGGGCGCGGGCGTCTGGCGTGGAGCTTACCCAGCATTTCATGCTGGGCTATTATCACGTGCTCCCTCCGGGAGCTCCTATTCGACGGGTTCCAGATGCGCGGTGAAGTGGCGGAGGAATGGGGCTTCGTAGGTTAGGCGGAGGCCTTTGATTTTTTCGCGGCGGGCGAAGACTTCAAGGATGATTTCTACTGTGTAGTCGATGTGGCTCTGGGTGTAGACGCGGCGAGGGATGGCTAGGCGAACTAACTCCATCTTTGCGGCGGCGGCGAACATGAGGCTACCGATTTCTACTGACCTTATGCCGCCTTCCAGATATAACTCGGCTGCCAAAGCTACGCCGGGGAATTGGTCTACAGGAACGTGAGAGAGGAATGCTTTGGCATCGAGATAAATTGCGTGCCCGCCGGGCGGCTGCACAATGGGCACGCCTTGCTCGGCGATGTGATTGCCCAGATAAGCCGTTGACGCGATGCGGTAGCGGAGATAGTCTTCGTCGAGCGATTCCTGCAGGCCGACGGCGATGGCTTCGAGGTCGCGGCCGGCTAGCCCGCCATAGGTGGGATAGCCTTCAGTGAGGATGAGCAGGTCTTTTTCCTGGCGGGCGAGGATGTCGCTGTTGGTGCAGAGAAAACCGCCGATGTTGGCCATGCCGTCTTTTTTGGCGGACATTGTGCATCCGTCGCCGAGAGCGAACATTTCCTGGGCGATTTGTTTTGGAGTTTTATCGGCGTAGCCGGGCTCGCGCTGCTTGATGAACCACGCGTTCTCGGCGAATCGGCAGGCGTCGAAGTAGAGCGGGATGGCGTGTTTTTTGCAAACCGCCGCGACGGCCCTGGCGTTTTCCATCGACACGGGCTGGCCGCCGCCGGAGTTGTTGGTGACGGTGAGCATGACGAGGGGAACGCGCTCGCGGCCTACGCGCGTGATCAACTCGTCGAGTGCGGCCGTGTCCATGTTGCCTTTGAAGGGGAGGATGGTTTCCGGCTGGCGGGCTTCAGGAAGGACCAGGTCGAAGGCCTCTGCGCCGACGAATTCGATGTTGGCGCGGGTGGTGTCGAAATGGGTGTTGTTGGGGACAACATCGCCCTTCCGGCACATCACGGTGAAGAGAATGCGCTCCGCGGCGCGGCCCTGGTGGGTGGGGATGACGTGGGTGTAGCCGGTGATGTCCTGGACGGAATTGCGGAAGCGATCGAAGCTCTTGCTGCCCGCGTAGCTTTCGTCCCCTTCCATGATGGCGGCCCACTGGTGGGTGGACATGGCGCCGGTGCCAGAGTCGGTGAGCAGATCGATGAGCACGTCGTCGGCGTGGAGCAGAAAGAGATTGTAGTGCGCGGCGCGGAGCAGGGATTCACGCCGGGCGCGGGTGGTCCAGCGGATGGGCTCGACGCTCTTGATGCGGAAAGGCTCGATGACGGTTTTGGTGGGCACGCGGAAGGATCCTCGATGGATGGCGCATGATTATCTAAGCCATCCCAAGAATCGAGTATAGGCGCGGCCACGCGTGGGGCTGCTATCGATGGGGGCGATCACCAGGAATTCTGTGAGGATTCAAGACACACAGACGCGGGTGCCAGCTACACGGACACCCGCTCGGCGCGTTAAAGGGAGGCGTTTTTAGGTACAGTGACCTGTTTTACACGGGTCTTTCTGGATTGTGATCGTTTCAACATACAATTTATCCGCTGCCGGATCGTAGAAGGTCAGGATGGCAGTGGCGTCATGGGTCACTGCATAATATGGGCCGAGGGAAAGAGGAGCCAGGAAACTTCCAAACGGCAGGTCAGGGACGAAGCAGCCCGGGGTCACGCAGGCAAAGAATCCCGGAGCGCCAATCGTTATGGTTAGATCCTCCCCCCACTGTAGGCAACATTCAAGGGGAACAATGATATCTTTAAAAACGCCGTTTGGCGGGAAATGAACCTGACCCATGGCAATGCTCCTTTCTAAACCTTTCGATAAAACCTGAGGTTTACGGCCTAATTCGCATCGCCTTCCCGCGACACTGTCGGAAGGATATTTCGCGGCGTAGCTGGCGACGGGTGACAGGCGCCCGCTTCGCCTCCGGGTTTCATCGCTTCAACGCGGTCATCGCTTCTTGGGCTTTTTCTCGCGCTTCTTTCCCGGACAGGACGCCCTGATCTGCAGGGTGACCGTGGACATCAGGAACGTTTCCAAATCGAAGAAGCACATGACAACGTCGGCGTCGTGACTGGTGGCCACGCAAGGCGGCGACGTCTGCTTGCCTTTTGGAAAGTATCCCATTGGAAGATTGGGTGTAAAGTCGCCCAGCGGCCCGTAAGCAAGAATGCCCGTGTCGTCGAAAACCAGGGTGACTGGCTCGCCATACTTCACACATTGCGAAGCGCTAAGAACTCCGTAACCGTCGAGCGGTCCCGGTCCTGGTCCTGGCGGGAAATGAACCTGACCCATAGCAATGCTCCTTTCGAAACCATTGGATAGAACATGAGGTTTACGGCCTAGTTTTTCGTTTTGAAATGGGGGTCTTGAAGGACTGGCTGTATTTCAGGGTCTTCCATTATCTGCAGTTTGCTTAGACCGTGCGCCAGCGCCTTGCGCAGACAGATTATGGCACTCTTGCGATCACCCAACAACTCATATGCATCTGCAACTTGACCAAGAACATATCCACTATTGGGTGAGAATGCAAGAGAAATGTGGATGCCGCTCAGAGATTTATCCCGAGCGCCGGTTTTGGCCAGCAGCGCGGCCAGGGTTGCCTGGGCTTCGGCATTTTCAGGGTCGATGCGAAGGTCGCGTTCGAGAATTTTGATCGCTCTTGCGCGCGCTGCATCAGCGTTCACAGTGTCTCTTACCCACTCGTAGGCGGCCGTCAAGTTGGCCCACACGTTAAAGTCATTCTCGTTAAGATGGCTGGCCAGTTTGCCCGCATCGATCGACTCCTGGAACCGGTGCTCGCCGGCATAAAGGAATGCAAGATTCTCGTATGCTAAATAGGATGGGCTGATCTCAATGGACTTCTTCAGTGCCCACTCCGCTTTGGCCACCGTGTTCGGGTCGTCGGAGTTGCTGTAGGCTATCCCCAGATTCTCGTACACGCCCGCGTTGTCCGGGGTCAGCTCCAGTGCGTGCAGATATTGGGCGATGGCTTCATTGTGTTGTCCCAGATCGTCATAGAAATTTCCCAGGGTGTTATAACCTTGCCAATCCTCCGGACGCAGGGAAGCTGCCTTGGTGTATTCGGCCTCCGCGTCCGAGGTGCGGCCCAGCTTCAGATAGGAATTGGCCAATCCGGACACCGCTTCAGCGTCCCTTGGGTCGAGATCGATGGCGTGCTGGTATTCTTCAACCGCCATCTCGTGCCGGCCCGTGAGCTGGTGAACGCTGGCCAGCGCAACATATGTGGAGGGAAGATTGTCATTCAACTCCGCCGCCTGACGGCAGTACTCCTCGGCGCGCTGCAGCCACTCCTGGTTCGAGTCAAACCGGTACTTCATTGTGTAAACCTGGGCGAGGCGCGCCAGCCCCAGAGCAAAGCGAGGATCCTTCGCCACTGCCTTCTGGAGCGCGGCAATCGCCAGATCGATATTCCCAGGCTTATCGAAGCGCGCAAAATATCCAACGCCCGCCAGATAATCCTCGTACGCCGCTCCGCCGGCAGGCCCGGAAGCAACCTGCTCGCGTGGCGCGTCTACGGAGATATTCATCAATCGCCCGGCGCGTATTACGGCTTCATCCACCAGACCGGCAAGGTCGCCGACGCGGTCTTGCAAATCGATGAAGCCGATCTCGCGGGTCTTGGCGGGATCGATGAGGGAGAGCCGCAAGTGCGCGACTTCATTCGAGCGCTCGAAGCTGCCCTCAATCACGATGGTCGCTCCGAACTCGCGCAAGGCCGATTTTGGATCGTTCACTTTCCGCGATCGCACCTCGCGAGCAGGCACCACCCAGAGAGTCTTGTTGACCGCGTCAAGATTGGAGAGCTTACCCGCCAGGGAGTCCATCAAGCCATCTCCGAGCGCCTGGGTCTCGGAGGTGCCTCCGACGACTTCAAAGGGAAGTACAGCAATATGCTTTTCGCGGCTGGAGAGGAAAATTCCCCTGGCTCGCTCCCCCACTGCGGGAATGAGCAGGGAACAGAACATCAGGAGCGCGACGCCGGCCGCGCTCGCTGCAGCAAGCAGTGGCTTCTGCCTGACCCAGGAGACAAGCGTGCTTCCGCGCAGTTCCTGTTCAACGGCATTGGCGGACGGATAGCGCCGCTTCGGATCGTATTCCAGGCAGCGGGCGATCACCCGGTCAATACGCCGCGGAACTCCATGCTTGACGGCGGAGGCGCGGACCAGGCGCCTGGTCTTTCCTGTGCAGGGGCCGGCGTCTTCAACAAATGGCCGCTTGCCGGTGAGAGCTTCATAGAGAACCAGCCCCAGGGCGTAGACATCGGTCGCCGGACTCACATCGCTTCCTTCGAATTGCTCTGGAGCCATGTAGGCCGGCGTGCCGATAATGGCCCCGTTTCCGGTGAGCGCGGTGGACGTATCGCCCGTTCGCTGAGATTGCTGGT
>Ga0302320_10017836_pt1 | contig 14375 bp, 15 predicted proteins | sample Bog_T0_3_FD_202130 | JGI IMG/M metagenome (GOLD analysis project Ga0302320, IMG submission 202130) | Peat permafrost microbial communities from Stordalen Mire near Abisko, Sweden - Bog_T0_3 | ecosystem: Environmental > Terrestrial > Soil > Wetlands > Peat | place: Sweden: Abisko, Stordalen Mire...
CGTGGTGCTGGCCACGGCCGCCCGCCATTCGCCGCAGCAGATCGCCTTCCAAGAGGTGGGCCGCCAGGCCGTGATGGCCGACCCGGATTGGGCCGGCGGCGCCTACGAGCAGCCCCCCGCCCGCGGCCTGGCGGTGGCCCGCATGATCGGCCACATCACCTATATGAGCGACCACAGCATGGCCGAGAAGTTCGGCCGCAAGCGCCGGGGCCACGGCGCCCAGGCCAGCTTCGCCCCGGATTTCGCGGTGGAGGGCTACCTGCGCCACCGCGGCGACAGCTTTGTGGGGCGCTTCGACGCCAACAGCTACCTTTACATCACCAAGGCCGTGGACGACTTCGAGGCCTTCGACCCGCCGCTGACCCTGCACAAGCCCGATAGCGGCCCGCGGGTGCTGGTAGCCTCGTTCAAGAGCGATTGGCTGTACCCCGCCTATCAGGGCCGCGAGGTCGCCACGGCCATACGCCGGAGCGGCCTGGCGACCAGCTTCACCGAGATCGAGAGCACCTGGGGCCACGACGCCTTCCTGCTTGAGACCGAGCGCCTGGGGGCCCTGCTCAAGGGCTTCCTGGAGCGGCCGAACGCCTCACCCGGCGCGGAGGGCGGCCGATGAGCCCTGACCGTAGGGAAGCCAAGGCCTTGCAGGCGGTCGCTTCGCTGGTGCCGTTCGGCAGCAGCGTGCTGGACCTGGGCTGCGGCGACGGCGCCCTGCTGCAGCTGCTGATCCGGGACCGCGGCTGCCACGGCAGCGGCATTGAGATCGACGATGACGCCATCCTGGCCTGCGTGGCCAAGGGCCTCAGCGTGGTGCACGCCGACCTGGAGCAGGGGCTGGCTGAGCATGGCGACCAGAGCGTGGACGTGGTGATCCTGAACCAGAGCGTGCAGCAGCTGCGTCAGGTGGACCAGGTGCTGCAGGACGCCCTGCGGGTGGGCCGCCAGGTGCTGGTGGGCTTCCCCAATTTCGCCCACTGGAGCGTGCGGGCCCAGGTCTGCTTCCTGGGCCGCACCCCGGTGACGCCGGGCCTGCCCTGGCAGTGGTACCAGACCCCCAACGTGCACTACTTCAGCCTGAAGGACTTCGAGGCCTGGTGCGCGCTGCGCGGCGTGACGGTGCTGGACCAGCGCTTCCTGGATCACGGGCGCCGCTTGCGCGTGTGGCCCAATCTGCTGGCCCGGGATGGGGTCTATCTGGTGGAGCGCCCGCCGGCCTGAACGGCGGCGTGGGAGGCATGAAAAAAGGCCCTGGCGGGTGCCAGGGCCTTTCTTTTGCCCGGATCAGGCGTGGGGGGCGCTACAGCATCTCGATGAAGGACTCCACCCGGTTCACCGACTGCTCGGTGTCCTCCAGCTTGCTCAGCTCGCCCATCTCGATGTAGGTCGTGGGCAGGCCGGAACGCTCCTTGATGATGTCTGAGACCAGCCGAGCCACCCCGGTCTGGAAATTGCAGCCCCATTGGTACATGAACAGCACCCCGTCGGCCCGGCAGCGCTTGGCCAGGTCCACGGTCCACTGGGCGCGCTGCTCGGTGGGCAGTTCGTAGGGGTAGGCCAGCACGCTCTTGGCGATGGCCAGGCAGGGGTCGCCCGCCTCCTCCACGTCCACGGTCACCTGGCTGTAGCCGTCGTCGCGGCCCACCACCACGCCGCCGGCCCGCTCCACCTGGTAGCCGTTGGGGCCCACGCAGCTGCCGCAGATCAGCAGGCGTTTGGGCTTGGCGGACAGGCCGTGGCCCTTGACGCCGTGCTCCACCCGCCATTTCACCTCGTCGCGGTACTGCTCCAGCAGGTCCACCGTGGCCACGGGGTCGCCCAATAGGTCGTTGACGGCGCTGGACACGTTCAGGTCGTCGCCGCTGGTCGGGGGCACCGGGGCGCTCCACCACAGGTCGTAGATCTCGCGGGCATAGGCGCGGGCCCGGTTGCCCAGCTTGATCACCCGTAGGATCTCGGCGTCGTCCACGGGCTTGCCGGTGAACTGGCCGATCTTGTCCAAGAGCTTCCGGAGCTCCTTGGCCATGAGCTCGGCGGCCCAAGGCTTGCCCGCGGCCTCAATGGGGAAGTCCACCAGGGCCAGGCCATCCTTGATGCCGCTGACGTTGCGGTGGCTCTCGGTGAGGTAGGCCATGTCCGAGCAGCGCAGGCACAAGTACGGCGCCACGATGTCCATGGGCACGATGCCGCTGTCGATGGCGGCGTGGGCCGAGATCTGGTTGCAGGACTCCATGCTCACGCGGTTGCGGCCGGCTTCCAGGATCCCCACGCCGCGCAGGTCGTTCTGGCGCACGCTGAGCCCCTCTTCCTGGTTGCGGGCCCAGCCGATGATGACGCCGGGGCGCAGGGGGATGCCGCCGCCGGCGTAGTACAGGTCCATGGCCTGGCCCCCCTGGGCCAGGATCACGGGCTTGCCCTGGGCCCGGGCCTTCAGCAGGCGGTCCTTCAGCGTCAGCTGCAGGTAGCTCTTCTTGATGCCGCTGAACAGGGTGAAATCCTCGGACGGGCGGCCGCCGTGGTGCGTGCCCAGGTCGAAGGCGTAAGGGAAGCGCTTGGGGGCGTCCACGGTCATGAAGCGCCAGATCTCGGCGGCCGTGACATGGCTGCCGTCGGAGAAATTCAGGCCGCGGGTCTTGACGAAATCCGCCTCCAGTTCGGGCGGGTAATGGAATTGCTTGGTGGCTTCTGCAGTCGTCATGGCGTCAGGCCTCCACCAGGTTCCGGTTCTTCAGCAGCTCGATGAAGGCCTCCACCCGCGTGCGGATGGCCTCGTAGTCCGAGCCGGCGTACTCGGTGTGGATCTCCAGGAAGGGGATGCCATCCTTGTTCAGCACCGTCTTGGTCTCGTTCGCCTTGAAGGTGAACGGGTCGCAGTAGCGCAGGGTGTGGTAGACCACCGCCTGGGCCTTGAACTTGTGCACCAGCGACTTCAGGTTCTTCAGGCGCCCGTCGCTTTCCAGGTCCAGGTAGGGGAGGGCGGCGTGGGGCGCCCGGCCCAGGTAGGCATCGGCGATGGCTTCGACCGTCGGCGCGGCGATGTTCACGTCGATCGACGACAGCAGGCCGGACCAAAGGTCGTCGCCCACGATGCGGCCGCCCCAGCTCTCGATGATGCCGATGAGCTTGCGGTCGTTGGGCGGGATGATGCTGCCCGAAAGGAAGATGCGCACCTCGCTGTGCGGGTCCTTCACCACCGGCGGGCCTTGCTGGGACTTGAGCTCGGCGATCAGCTCCTGCAGCAGCCCCAGGTAGGCGCGGCGGTCCAGGAACTGCCCGGCCTGGACCACGTCGAAGGTCTCCAACCAGGTGATCTTGGCGTCATCGCCCGCCTGGTAGGGGTACAGCTCGCGGATGGCGGCGCGGATGGCGTCGTAGAGCTTGATCGACTCCGCCAGCTTGGCCGCGTCCAGCTTCTGTCCGGCCTGCTCCTCCAGCCGGGCCACGAAGTGGGCGGTCTCGGCGCGGAAGTAGTCCTTGGCCTCGGGCGTGGCGAAGTTGCGCGGCACGCCCAGGATGACCGTGTTGGCCTTGAAGTAGTACTTGATCAGCTCGGCCACCCGGTAGACCTGCAGGCAGGTGGCATCCAGCGCCACGATGTCGGCGGCCTTGATGTACGGGTCGGTGGCCTCCTCGAAGCGGCCCACCAGCTCGCGCACGAATACGCAGTTCTTGGTGGAGATGTAGCGGGCCCCGATGTCGGTGAGCCGGTCATCCCCGCCCCAGCCCAGGCGCACGGGGATGAAGCCCAGGGCGTCCAGCAGCTCCTCGGGGATGTTGTAATTGACCCAGGCCGCCACCTTGCGGCCCCGCGCCTTGGCCTCCGCCAGCTCGGCGGGCCGGGCGGCCAGGGCGGCCCGGATCTTCCCGATGGTCTTCAGACTGCCAGGCATGACGCCTCCTTCTCTTTGGCTTCCTTGGCGGCGAAGTTCTGGGCCAGCACGGCGGCGCCCAGGGCGCCGGTGAGCTGCGGGTCGAAGGTGGGCTCGGGGATGGTCACCTTCATGACCTTCTGCAGGGCGGTCTTCATGCCGATGTTCTTGGCCACGCCGCCGGAGAAGAACACCTCGCTCTCGATGCCCACGCGGGAGAACAGGCCGTTGACCCGGTTGGCGATGGCGTGGTGGATGCCGTTGATGATGTTGCTGGGCTTCTCACCGCGGGCCAGCAGGGAGATGGTCTCGGATTCCACGAACACGGTGCAGGTGCTGCTCATGGGCACGATCTCGGTGCCCTCCAGCGCCAGGGCGCCCAGGTCGGCCAGCTTCACCTTGAACACATTGGCCATGACCTCCAGGAAGCGGCCGGTGCCGGCGGCGCATTTGTCGTTCATGGCGAAATCCACCACGGCGCCCTTGGCGTCGATGCGGATGGCTTTGCAGTCCTGTCCGCCCATGTCGATGATGGTGCGGACCTTGGGGTAGAGGAAATTGGCCCCCTTGGCGTGGCAGGTGATCTCGGTGACGGTCTTGTTGGCGTAGCTGGCCGAGATCCGGCCGTAGCCGGTGGACACGATGAAATCGACGTCTTTGCGGTCGATGCCGGCGTTCTTCAGGGCCTCGGCCAGCACGGCCAAGCCGCCCTCTTCCGAGTTCAATTGGCTGGGGATGATGGCGTGGCCGGCGATCTTGCCATCCTTCAGCACCACGCCTTTGGTGCCTAACGATCCGACGTCGACGCCGGCGTAGATGCCTTTCACTTCGGGCTGCTGCTCTGACATGGTCTACCTCCTGGGCTTAGATGCGGGGCCTGGGCTTGGCCCCAAAAGGAAGAGCCTGGCCCTCTTGCGGGAGGACCAGGCTCTGTGGGAAACTACGAACATTGATGCGGGTCACATTAGCTTTTTGGGTCAGGGCGGCGTGGGAGGCGGGGACCAACAGCCTTTTCCACGTCGCCCGGGGTCTGCCCCCCGGGCTGCCAGCCTCGCCGTGTGGCGGGGCGTGATCGATCCTGACCTTGAACGCGGACATGCCCGGCTCCAAAAAAGAACAGCCCTGACCGCAGGCTGGTACGCTGGCGGCGCAGGACTGGAGTGGACTCGTTGCCCGTGCACTATTTAGCTCCCAGTTCGCCCGGGGCATGGCTCCCGATGGGGGGAGCTGAGTCCTGGACCGGTAGGGGCAATTTGGATTAAATCCTCACCGTGAGAAAAGAGTATCATGAAATGATCGCGGCTGTCAAGGCGGGCGTCGCGTTTTGTATCGGTTTCGGTTAGAATGCTCTCTCACGGGCCGGGCGGGCCCGGGCATCTTGACCCATCGGCGAGGCGGCATGGCGGCGAGAACAGTGGTCACCAAGGAAAAAACGGCATCGTATTACGAGACCAAGGACGCGCTCCTTTCGGGGCGGTCCAATCAGAAGGTGCGCACGCGGCAGGACCTGGTGGATGCGGCGCGCGAGCTGGTGATGCAAGGGAAGCTGCCGACGGTCATCGAGGTGGCCCATGCCGCCAAGGTTTCACCGGCCACGGCCTACCGCTATTTCCCGGACCAGCTGCGGCTGCTGGGCGAGGCCTTGAAGGAGAACGGGCCCTACCAGCGGGCCCGTATGCCGGTCTCGGAGATGGACCCAGAGCTGAGCCCCACCGAGCGCATCACCTTGGCCGCCGACGGGTTCTACAGCCAGGCCCAGGAGCGTGAGAAGCTGATCCGCGCGGTGATGGCCATCTCGCTGCTGAAGACCATCGATGGCACGGTCAGCCGCAAAGAGGCCGTGTCGGTTCGGCCCGGCCTGCGGCGCCTCTGGATCGACAAGGCCATGGCCCCCGAGCAGCGCACCATGGATCCCGCCGAGATCCGGCGCCTGAAGCTGGCTCTGTCGGTGCTGATCAGCAGCGAGGCGCTGGTCGCGCTGAAGGACATCAATGGCATCAGCGGCCCCGAGGCGGTGGAGATCTGCACCTGGGCTTGCCGCACGCTGGTCGAGGCGGTGGTGCCGGGGGCTAAGAAGCCGGGCGTGCGCGAAGGGGCCAAGAAAAAGGTCCCCGTCGGGGCGGCCTGAGCCGAGCCCTACTACTAATAGGAAAGACGGATCCCAAGAACAGCCCCTGGCGACAGGGGCTGTTCTTTTTATTGACACAGGTCAATCATTCATGATATTACTTTCTCACGGCGAGGAAGTGTTCTAAACTACTTCCGCGCGGTGCCACCGACCACCACAGACGATGAGTCCACTCAAGTCCTGTGCTGCCTTCCAGCGGCCAGGACTTTTCTTTACCCGGAGGTACCATGCCCGAACTGCGCACCCGTCTCTTCGACGCCCCCGTCCTGGCCCCCGCCCAGGCCCTGCTGCACTTCAGCACCAAGCTGGCCGCCGAGACCGATCCTGGCGACCTGCGCGAGGCGCTGGACGCCAAGGCCCCGGGCCTGGTGGTGATCGATGCCCGCCGGGCAGAGGGCTTCGCCGAGGGGCACATCCCCGGCGCCCTGCATGCGCCCTACAAGGACATCAGCGCCCAGAGCACGGCCTCCTGGGACAAGAGCGCCCTTTACGTGACCTACTGCAGCAGCGTGACCTGCAATGCCTCGTCCAAGGCGGCGGCGGCGCTGGCCGGCCTGGGCTTCAAGGTGAAGGAGCTGGTCGGCGGCATCCAGTCGTGGAAGGAAAAGGGCCATCCGGTCGAAGGCGGCAAGGCCTGATCACGCCCCCACGGGGCTAGTGCTCCTCAGTGGAGCGGGAGGTACGGCATGAGCAAGCGATTGGATGCGCCCGGCTTGGAGTTGAATGCGGAAGTGCTGGTCATCGGCGGCGGGCCGGCGGCGGCGTGGGCGGCTTTGGCCGCCGCGGGCCAAGGCGCCCAAGTGGTGGTGGTGGACAAGGGCTATGTGGGCACCAGCGGCGCCTATGCCGCCAGCACCAGTGGCGCCAAGATCCTGCCGCCCCTGGCGGTGCTGCGCGACCCGGTGAAGTTCGAGCGCTACGCCCTGGGAGGGCAGCTGGCTCAGCATCGCTGGTGGGACCGCCTGCTGGACGAGACCTTTGAGCACGCCCCCAAGGTCTGGGCCTGGGGCGGCTATGACACGCCTAACTACTCGGATGGGAAGGGTTACTACCGCGGCTTGCAAGGCTCGGAGACCATGCGCATCCTGCGGGCCCAGTTGCTGAAGAGCGGCGTGAAGATCCTGGATCACAGCCCCGCCTTGGAGCTGTTGCTGGACGATTCCGGCGCGGTGGCCGGCGCGCGCGGATTCCAGCGCCAGGAGGACCGCCCCTGGACCGTGAAGGCGGCCTCCACCATCCTGGCCTCGGGCGGCGTGGCCTGGCTCAGCAAGGCCTTGGGCTGCAACACCAACACCGGTGACGCCCTGCTGCAGGCCGTCGAGGCCGGTGCCGAGCTGTCGGGCATGGAGTTCTCGGCCCACTACTCGCCGGCGCCGATCCATTCGTCGGTGACCAAGTCGGCGTTCTACCGCTACGCCACCTACACCGACAAGGACGGCCAGGAGCTGCTGAACCTTAGCAAGAACGGGCACCGCTCGACCTCGGCCATCGCCAAGGAGCTGCTCAAGGGCCCCGTGTACTGCCAGCTGAACATCAATGGCGCGGAGAAGCCGGACACGCAGCGCATGCTGCGCCTGATGCAGCCGAACTTCTTCGCCGCCTTCGACAAGATCGGGCTGAACCCCTTCGAGGAGCGCTGGCGCATCACGCTGCTGCTGGAAGGCACCGTGCGCGGCACCGGCGGCATCCGCATCGCCGATGACGACTGCGGCACCACCGTGGAAGGGCTCTACGCGGCCGGAGACGCGGCCTCTCGCGAGCTGAACTGCGGCGGCTTCACCGGCGGCGCCGGCCCCAACATGACCTGGGCCATCGGCAGCGCCAACATCTCGGGCCGGGCGGCGGCCAAGCGGGCGAAAGCCCTGGGTGCGGGCGCGTTCCAGCGCAAGGTCCGGGCGGTGGGCGGCGTGGGCCTGGTGGCGGGGCGCGAAGGGGCGCCCACGTTCGACTCGGCGGCGGTGGTCAAGGCGGTTCAGGACGAGGTCTTCCCCTACGACAAGAACATCTTCCGCAGCGAGGGCACCCTGGTGGACAGCCTGGGCAAATTGGCCCAGCTGTGGGAAACGGTGAAGGGCACGCCCGCCCAGGGCACGGCCCAGGAGCTGATCCGCTCGCGCGAGGTGGCCGGCCTGGTGGCGGCGGCCCGCTGGAGCTACTTCGCCGGCCTGGAGCGCAAGGAGACCCGGGGCATGCACAAGCGCCTGGACTACCCCAAGTTGGACCCGTCCCAGCGCCATTACCTGGCGGTGGGCGGCCTGGACAAGCTGTGGACCCGCCCCGTGCCCGTGGCCGAAGAGGTCGTGGCCGAGCCGGTGGACTTCAAGAAGGTGTATGCATGATCGAATTGGTGAGCGAGTCGCGCTGCATCAGCTGCGATAAATGCGTGAAGGTCTGCCCCTCGAACGTGTTCGACAGCGTTCCGGGGGCGGCCCCCATCGTGGCCCGCAAGGAGGACTGCCAGACCTGCTTCCTGTGCGAGGCCTACTGCCCCGTGGATGCCCTGTTCGTGGCCGCTGAGGCGCACGAGGACGTGCAGGTGGACGAAGCCACCCTTATCGCCCAGGGCCTGTTGGGCCAGTACCGGCGCAACCTGGGTTGGGCTAAGGGCAGCAACCCCATCGAGAAGCTCAATGAGCTCAATGAGCTGCGTGAGCGGGTGGGTTCGCCCTTTTAGGAGCAGAAGTGCCGGATCCTCGTGAGGACCGCCTGCAGCTGCAGGCCGACGTGCTGGTCATCGGCGGCGGCCCTGCGGCTGCTTGGGCTGCGTGGGCGGCCGCGTCCAAGGGCCAGCGCACAGTGCTGGTCGACAAGGGATACATGGGCGCCAGCGGGGCCTGCGCGGCCTCGGGCAACAGCCTGTTGAACCCGCCGCCTAAGGACCGCGAGGCCATCCTGAAGGCCCGGCATAGGACCGGGCAGTACCTGGGCGACCTGCGCTGGATGGACCGCATCTTCGAGGCTACCTGGCGCAGCCTGCCGCTGGTGGAGGCCTGGGGATATCAATTCCCCCAAGTGGACGGCGAATCCGCCCGCGAGAGCTTTTGGGGCCCGGAGTACCTGAAGGTGCTGCGCAAGGCCCTGCTGAAGGCGGGCGTGCAGGTGCTGGACCACAGCCCGGCCCTACAGCTCCTGCTGGACGCCGACGGGGCGGTGGCCGGGGCCCAGGGCCTGCAGCGCCAAGCCGGCGGGCGGGCCTGGCAGGTGAAGGCCAAGGCGGTGGTGCTGGCGGCCGGCGGGGCGGCCTGGCTGAGCAAGGTGCTGGGCTGCAACACCAACACCGGCGATGCCCTGCTGATGGCGGCCGAGGCGGGCGGCGAGCTGCTGGGCATGGAATTCAGCAGCCAGTACGCCATCTCGTCCGCGCTGAACGCCACGGTGACCCGCGGCGTTCCGTTCGCCTGGGCCAGCTACAGCGACGAGGCGGGCCGGCCGCTCACTGGGAAGGATGGGGGCCGCTTCGGCACGCCCGAGCTGGCCGCCGCCCTGCTGAAGGGCCCGGTTTACGCCCAATTGGACAAGGCCAGCCACCAGGTGCGCCAGGTGATCGAGAGCTCGCATTTCATCACCTTCTACCCCCTGGAGAAGGCCGGCATCGACCCCTACGGCCAGCGCTTCCCGGTGACGCTGGTGGCGGAGGGCACGGTGCGCGGCACCGGGGGCATACGCCTGACGGATGATGAATGCGCGACCGGCATCCCCGGGCTGTATGCCGCCGGCGACTCGGCTCAACGCGTGCTGCTGGGCGGGGCGAGTTCTGCGGGCGGGGGCCCGTCCGCGGCGTGGTGCATCGCCAGCGGCCAGTGGGCCGGTGGGGGCGCGGCCGAATACGCCCGTTCCCTGAGCGAGGCTTCCTTCGACCGCCCTGTGCGCCAGGCAGGGCGGGCGGGATTGACGGCTGAGGCGGGGCACGCCGGCAGCTTCGACCCGGATGACGTGGTGCGGCGCCTGCAGGCCGAGGTGCTGCCCTATGACAAGAACCTTTTCCGCCACGAGGAGGGCCTGAAGGCTTCCATCCGGGCGGTGGACGGCCTGTGGCAGGAGTTGAAGGGCGTCCCGGCGGTCAACGGCCACCGCGGGGTCCTGCGGGCCCGCGAGGCGGCGGCCCTGACGGCTACGGCCCGCTGGATGTTCCGCAGCGCCCTGGAGCGCCGCGAGAGCCGGGGTATGCACATCCGCACCGATTTCCCCGCCACGGACCCCGCCCAGCGCGTGCACCTGATCAGCGGCGGCTTGGACCAGCCCTGGGTGCGGCGCGAGCCCGTGCTGGACGCCGAGCCGGCGGGGGTGGGACGATGATCGAGCTGGTGTCCGAGGACCGCTGCATCGGCTGCGACCTTTGCGTTCAGGTCTGCCCCACCAACGTGTACGACCCCGGTCACGGCGGCCGTCCCGCGATCGCCCGCCAGCAGGATTGCCAGACCTGCTTCATGTGCGAGGCCTACTGCCCGTCGGATGCGCTCTATGTGGCGCCCGAATCCGACCGCAGCCTGCCGGTGGACGAGGCGGCCCTGGTGGCGGCAGGCAAGTTGGGCCGCTATCGCGAGATCCTGGGCTGGGGCCCCGGCCGCCAGCCCAACAGCCGCACGGACGCGGGCTACCTGCTGCACACCCTGGACCGCTTCCGCAGCCTGGCTGGCCCGGGCGCTGGCGGCCCGCCGGACCCTTCCAGACCCTGAGCGTTCGACCCTTAACTTTTGAGGACCCCCATGACAGCCACCCTTCAGCCCGCGGCCCGCAAGGCCGACCATGCCATCGACCCCCAGTTCATCGAGCGCTGGTCCCAGCGCTCCTACACCGGGGAGGCCATCCCCGACGAAGTGCTGTTCAGCGTGCTGGAGGCGGCGCGTTGGGCCCCCTCGGGCAGCAATGCCCAGCCGTGGCGCTTCATCTACGCCCGCCGGGGCACCCCCGCCTGGGACGTTTTCTCGGGCTTCCTTAAGCCTGGCAACCAGCGCTGGGCGCCCACGGCGTCGGCTTACATCCTGATCGTGTCCCAGACCACCAAGATCCGCGACGGCGTGCTGGTGAAGGCCGAGAGCCACTCCTTTGACGCGGGCGCCGCGTGGGCCCAATTGGCCCTGCAGGCCCACAAGCTGGGCTGGGCCACCCGCGCCATCGGCGGCTTTGAGAAGGAGCAGGCCCGCCAGGCCCTGGGCATCCCCGCTGACCACGCCTTGGAGGCCATCATTGCGTTGGGCCGCCCGGACCCCCTGGCCAAGGCCAAACTGCCCGAGGACCTGCAGGCCCGCGAATTCCCCAGCCCCCGCCTGCCCTTGTCGGAATTGGCCTTCGAGGGGCGTTTCCCCGAGGTGAAGCCATGACCAGCAGCGCGCTAGCCCCCGGCCGCAAAGCCGAGCATCCCATCGACCTGCAGTTCGTGGAGCGTTGGTCCCCCCGCGCCTTCACCGGCGAGGCCATCCCCGACGCAGTGCTGCTGGGCGCCCTGGAAGCGGCCCGCTGGGCTCCCTCGGCCAACAACCTGCAGCCCTGGCGCTTCGTGTACTCGAAGCGCGGCTCTGCCAGCTGGGAGGCCTTCCTGGGCGCCCTGCGCCCCGGCAATCAGCGTTGGGCTTCGAATGCGTCCGCCCTGGTGCTGGTGGCCTCGAAGCGCAGCCAGATCAAGGACGGGCAGGCCATCCCCAACCACAGCCATGCCTTCGATACGGGCGCAGCCTGGGCCAGCCTGGCCCTGCAGGCGCTCAGCCAGGGCTGGCACACCCATGGCATCGGCGGCTTCGACCCTGACGCTGTGCGCAAGGCGCTGAAGGTCCCCAACGACTTCGACCTGCAGGCGGTGGTGGCCATCGGCAAGCGGGGCGACAAGGCCAGCCTGCCGGAGGACCTGCAGGCCCGCGAGGCGCCCAACACGCGGCGGCCCCTGGCCGAGCTGGCTTTTGAGGGCGCGTTCCCGGATTGATCCGGGCGCGTCAACAGCGTTCATGCAGCGGCCCCCCGGCATCCGGGGGGCCGCGTCCGTTCACGGAGAGGATGAGGCCATGGCAGGGAAGGATAGGGTCGCGGAGGCCCTGAAGCAGCTGCGCCGGGGGCGCATGCTGGTGGTGACTGACGACGCCTCACGCGAGGACGAGGGCGACTTGATCCTGGCGGCGGAGAAGGCCACCCCGGCGGCGGTGAATTTCATGGCCAAGCATGGTCGGGGCTTGATCTGCGCCCCCCTGAGCGGCGGTCGCCTGGACCAGCTGGGCCTGCAGGGCATGGTGCATGCGCCCACGGAATCCTTCGGCACGGCCTTCTCGGTCAGCGTGGACGCCAAGGTCGGCGTCAGCACGGGCATCTCGGCCCACGACCGCGCGCGCACCCTGCGCCTGTTGGCCGACCCCCAGGCCGGCGCTGCCGACTTCGTGCGGCCGGGGCATATCTTCCCGCTGCGGGCGCGGCCCGGCGGCGTGCTGGAGCGGCCGGGGCACACGGAAGCGGCCGTGGACCTTTGCCGCCTGGCGGGCCTGAAGCCCGCCGGGGTCATCTGCGAGATCATGCTGGCGGACGGCCGCATGGCGCGGGGGCGGTCCCTGCAGGCCTTCGCGCGGCGGCATGGCCTGCTGCAGCTGAGCATCGCCGAACTGGCGGCCTATCGTCGGCGGCACGAGCCCTTGGTGCGCAAGCAGCTGGCGGTCCCCATCCCCACGCGCTGGGGCGACTTCAGCCTGCATCTGTACGCGGGCATCCTGGATGGCAAGGAGCACCTGGCCCTGGTCAAGGGCCGGGTCCAGGGCCGCCGCGACGTGCTGGTGCGCCTGCACAGCGAATGCTTGACGGGGGATCTTTTGGGCAGCCGCCGCTGCGACTGCGGCGAGCAGCTGGATGAGGCCCTGCGGCGCATCGCCCGGGCGGGCAGCGGCATCCTGCTGTACCAGCGCGACGAGGGCCGCGGCATCGGCCTGACGGCGAAGCTGCGGGCCTACGCGCTGCAGGACCAGGGCTTGGACACAGTCGACGCGAACCTGCGCCTGGGTTTCCCCGCGGACGCGCGGGACTATGGGGTCGCGGCCCAGATCCTAAAGGACCTGGGGCCGGCCTCGCTGCGCCTTTTGAGCAACAACCCCGCGAAGGCGGCGGGCCTGCGCGGGCATGGCCTGACGGTGGCGGCTGTGCTGCCGCTGGAGGCGGCGCCGAACGCCCATAACGAGCGTTACCTGCGCACCAAGCGCGACCGCATGGGCCATCGCTTGAGCGGCCTGGGCGGGCGGGGCAGGTCCGCCGGGGCCTGGCAAGAGCTGCTGGAAATAGCCGACTGAATAAGTATGTTAAGTTTCATATTTTTTACGATTTTGTTTGACCCGCCCAAAAGACTCGTGATATAATTTTCTCACGGCGAGGATTTAATCCCAATTGCCCCGGCCGTTCGGAACCATCACCCCGGTTAACCGGGGGCTGCGGTCCGAAGAACAGGGCGCTAAATAGGCAGAGACGATGAGTCCACTCAGGGTCCTGCGCTGCTGGCAAAGCGGTCAGGGCCCTCTTTATTTCCCGGGCCGCGCGCCACGTTTTGAAAGAGGCCACACGATGAGCCAGCCCCAAGCCCCCAAGACCCCTCTGGATGCCGCGTTGCAAAAGGAGGTCCTGGAGGCCGTATCCGGGCTCTCTTACGGCTCCGTCGAGATCACGGTGCATCAAGGCCGGGTCGTCTCCATTGAGACCCGCGAGAAGCGCCGATTCGATGGCGGCCGCAAGGACGCCGACCCGAAAGGGGCTTGAGGGCCCCTTCCCTAGAACGCATTCGCTCCCCCGCGCAACGCTGCCAAGCCGGCCGCCACAGGGGCGCTGCCCCAACCCACCGAATGCCCCCTTGAGGGGGCCGAAAGGAAACAGACCATGTCGATCCAAAGGAAGCTCGCCCTGTGGGCGGCGCTGGCGGCCCTGCTGCCCGGCCTGCCCCTGAAAGCGGACACCGAGCAGCAGTCGGACACCATCAGCCGCGAGGAGTTCAACGGCTTGCAGGGCGACCTGCAGACCCTGCGCGATGACGAGACCCGCCAGTTCCAGCGCTTGACCGCGAACACCCTGCGCTTCGTGCAGTTCGGCGGCACCATCCAGACCCGCTACACCTTCCGCGATGACGGCAACCCGGCCTACCCGAACCAGCTGACCATCCCGCTGGTGCAGTTGACCATCAGGGGCAGCCTGTACAAGGACTATGCCGACGGCCACAACCTGGACTTTTCCTTGGGACTGCAAAGCGGGTCGGTGACGGTGCCAGCGGGCAACGCCAACGTGACGGCCTTCAGCCTGGCGGATGCAAATCTGACTTACGCCATCCTGGCCACCAGTGACCTGACCAAGCCCTATTTGTCGGTGACCTTGGGCCAGCAGCTGAAGATCTTCGGCTCGGAGCCCCAGGTGACGGAGGCCTACAAGCCCACCAT
>Ga0302320_10017839_pt1 | contig 14373 bp, 12 predicted proteins | sample Bog_T0_3_FD_202130 | JGI IMG/M metagenome (GOLD analysis project Ga0302320, IMG submission 202130) | Peat permafrost microbial communities from Stordalen Mire near Abisko, Sweden - Bog_T0_3 | ecosystem: Environmental > Terrestrial > Soil > Wetlands > Peat | place: Sweden: Abisko, Stordalen Mire...
ATACGTCCATGCCGATCTCCAGGGCCTGCCCCGGGGCCAGCCCCCGTTCCCGGCGGATCAGCTTGTCCAGGCTCTCCCCGTCCACATACTCCAGCACCATGAAGAAGGTGTCGTCCTTCTTCTCCGCCGTGTAGAGCTGGACGATGTTCGGGTGCTTGAGGTTCGCCATGATCTGCGCCTCTTTCACCAGCTCCTGATCGTCCACCTGCTGGTGGTGGGGGATCTTGAGCGCCACCTTGCGGTTCAGCAGCCGGTCCTGGGCCAGGTACACCGTCCCGAAGCCCCCCGCGCCGAGCCGATCGATGATCTGATATTTCCCCAGGGTCTGGTCTTTGGAAAGCACGGTGTTTCCTCACCATGAGCGTCCCGTGGAGGCCCTGGGAAGTCAATGCCGATTCTCAGCCCAGGAACGCCTTGAGCGTTTTCGAGTAGCGGGGGTGCCTGATCTTTCTCAAAGCCTTGCTCTCTATTTGCCGGATGCGCTCGCGGGTGACTGCGAACTCGCTGCCGACCTCCTCCAGGGTGTGCTCGGAGGCCTCGTCGCCCACGCCGAAGCGCATGCGCAGGACCTTCTCCTCCCGCTCGGTGAGGGTCTGCAGCACCAGGTTCACGGTCTCCTTGAGCCGCTGGCTCACCACCTGCTCCACCGGGGAGACGACGCCCTTGTCCTCGATGAAGTCGCCCAGATGGGAATCCTCCTCCTCGCCGATGGGGGTCTCCAGGCTGATGGGCTCCTGGGCGATCTTCATGACCTTGCGGACCTTGCCCACGGGCATGTCCATGGCATGGGCGATCTCCTCGCTGGAGGGCTCCCGGCCCAGCTTCTGAACCAGCTCGCGCTGGGTGCGGATGAGCTTGTTGATGGTCTCGATCATGTGCACCGGGATGCGGATGGTCCGGGCCTGGTCGGCAATGGCCCGGGTGATGGCCTGCCGGATCCACCAGGTGGCGTAGGTGGAAAACTTGAATCCGCGGCTGTACTCGAACTTGTCCACCGCCTTCATGAGGCCGATGTTGCCCTCCTGGATCAGGTCCAGGAACTGCAGGCCGCGGTTGGTGTAGCGCTTGGCGATGGACACCACCAGGCGCAGGTTGGCCTCGATCAGCTCGGCCTTGGCCGAGCGGCTGATGCTCTCGGCCTGCTTGAGCGTGTTGAAGTCCACGTGGAACTGCTCGCTGACCGTCTCGTACTTGATGAAGAACCGCGCCAGCTCCGCCTCGATGTGCTCGATGTCGTGGGTGTAGCGTTCCTTCAGCTTGACGAAGGCCGGGTTCTTGAGCCGCTCCTTCAGTTCCCGCAGCTTGCGCTCGCCGTTCATCACCTGGGTGTGGTGGTGGGTGATCTTGTCGATGAGCCGGGTCACCGCCAGGCTGTTCAGGCCCAGGCGGCGGACCTGCCGGCTGACCATGGCCCGGCCGGCGAGGATCTCCCGGTCCAGGTTGCGCTTCTTGGCCACCGGCTTGCCGGACGCCTTCAGCTCCAGCAGGTCCTGCAGGGCCTGCTCGTGGACCAGCAGCTTCTCGAACTGGTGGTGCACGTGCTGGGTGGCCGAGGTGTTCTCGGCGTCCTCGTCCTCGTCCACCTCGTCGGAAAGGCCCACCACTTCCCGGATCTTGCCGGGGTTCTCCTTGAGCATCTTGCCGATGTCGATGAGCAGGCTCGCGGCCAGGCGCGACCGGGACAGGGCGCGCATGACGCTGCGCACGCCCACTTCGATGCGCTTGGCGATCTCCACCTCGTCCTCGCGCTTGAGCAGCGGGACGGTGCCCATTTCCTTGAGATACATCCTGACGGGGTCATTGAACTTGTCGCCATCGGCCCCGTCGATGTCGATCTCCATCTCCTTGTCGGACTTGAGCGGCACGTCCGCGAACAGGGCCTCCGCCTCGGGCTGTTCACGGGAGATGAGAGCTTCCGCCTCCGTGGCTCCCACGCCAATGCCGAGCTTGTTGAACATCGACATGATATTTTCAAGATCCGCTGGAGCTGACGCGGAGTCCGGAAGGAACGAATTGAGCTCATCGACCAGGACAAATCCACGGGACCTGCCAAGTGAGATGAGTGCTTTCGTAAGCTGGTAGTAGCTTTCACGGGCCGGGGATGGGACCATCAAGACCTCAAAGAACCATGGGACCACAGGATCCAAGGTGTTTGTTGCGCGTTGGGAACTAAAGCGGCCATGCGTGGGCAGAGTAAACCCATTATGACAGGCCACCCGGAACCATCCAGTATACAGGACAGGAATGCCCTGACAAGGGGCAATTCAGTATTGAGATGCGCTTTTGGGCTGAAACGTTTAGCCAGAAAATGATTTTCTCCGCATATCCATCATCTGAACACGAAGCTGCCTGCCCCGTCTCAATAGATTTTCCTGGCTCTGGGCCAGCCGGCGCTGCATGGCGGGGTCCACCATGACTCCGGGATCCAGAAGTTGCCTGTTGATGGCTTGTTTTTCCCGTTCCACGAAGCCCAGTTCCAGCTTCATGAATACCTGGTCGGGCAGCAGTTCGGCCTCGTCCTTGACCGACCATTTGGCTTCAAGCATGCGCAGCTGGGCCAGCGCCTCCGGGGGAATGTGGCTTTCATCTCCGGCCGCGTCCAGGAGGCACTGCAGCAGGGGCGCGCCCTGGAGCGATTCCCACCAGGCCGGCGGCACTTCCGCCGCGCGCGCGAGAAAGCCCTCGTCCCGGCAGAGGATGAGGATCGGCCGGAGCAGGTCGTCCACCTCCGCCGAGGGGGCTTCCGGGATGGGGGGCGCCTCCACCGGGGCGGTCCGGGTCTTCACCGCGCGGTCCAGTTCCGACAGGGGGATGCGCAGGTCCTGGGAGAGGCTGGCGAAAAGCTCCCGCTGCTCCACCGAGGCGGGCAGGAAGGCCAGGTAGCCGGCCAGTTCCCGCAGCGCCTCCATGCGCTCGGGGGTGCGGCGCATGTCCTTGCCGTCCAGGGCCCGGTTGATGATGAAGTTGGTCCAGTCCGGGGCCTGCCGGATCAGCTCGCGGAAGGCCTCGGCGCCCAGCGCCAGGCACCAGGTGTCCGGGTCCTCGCCCTGGGGCAGCAGCAGCAGCCGCACGTCGAAGCCCATGGGCAGGGCCAGTTTCAGGCCCTTCTCCATGGCCCGCAGGCCGGCGGCGTCGCCGTCGAAGCAGAGGATGACCCGCTTGGTGAACCGGCCGATGAGCTGCATGTGGCCTTCGGTGAGGGCCGTCCCCAGCGGCGCCACCGCCAGGTTCAGCCCCTGCTGGTGCAGCTGCAGCACGTCGAAGTAGCCTTCCACCACCAGCGCTCCGTCGCGCAGCTGGCCCTTGGCCCGGTGGAACCCGAACAGCACGCCGCCCTTGCTGAACAGCGGGGTCTCCCGGGTGTTCATGTACTTGGGCTGGGCCGAGCCGAAGGCCCTGCCGCCGAAGGCGATGAGCCGGCCCCGGGCGTCGCAGATGGGGATGATCAGCCGGTCGCGCAGGAAGTCGATGTGGTTGCCCCGCTCGCTGCGGGAGACCAGCCCGGCCTGCTCCGCCAGCTCGGGGGAGAAGCCCTGGGCCTTGAGGTGGTTCAGCAGGGCGTCCCAGGCGTCGGGGGCATAGCCCAGGCCGGATTCCTTGATGAAGGCCTCGGTCATGCCGCGGCCCTTGAGGTAGTCCAGGCCCTTGGCCGATTCGGTGAGCTTGCGCTGGAAGAAGGCCTGGGCGGCCTCCATGGCCAGGCGCAGGCGGGCCTCCAGGTCCAGCTCCGCGGCCGGGCGCTCGCGTTGGCGCGGCACCTCGATGCCGGCGGCCTGGGCCAGCTGCTCCATGGCCTCGGGGAACGCCAGCCCCTCCCGCTCCATGAGCCAGGTGAAGGCGTCGCCGTGCTTGCCGCAGCCGAAGCAGTGGTAGAAGCCGCGCTCGGCCACCACCTGGAAGCTGGGGCTGCGCTCGCTGTGGAAGGGGCAGAGCCCCACCCAGGCCGAGCCCTGGCGGCGCAGCTTCACCGCCTGGCCCACCAGCGCGGCAAGGTCGGTTGCATCCTTGACGCGCTGGATGATCTCGCGGTCGCGCATCCCTGGCTCCAGCCTCAAGAATGGGGGAATTCCCGCCCGCTGGCAAGCAGGCGGCGGGGGCCGGCGGAGCCGAGGATGCCTGATAACTCCTAGCCTTTGGCAGATTCGGGCGCGCCCTTCGCCAAAAAACGTTCCCTAAGGATTCTTCCAGGGCGACCGGAAAGGGATTAAAAAAATCTCTTTGTCCGGGGCATGATGTATTAAGATCACCCCTGAACTTCCTAGGAGTGTCTATGCCGACCATCGAAATCAGTTCCCAGACAGGGAAGGACTTCTCAGGCGATGTCCTCATCGTCCCGGTCTTCTCGGGAAGGGAAAGGCATCGGCTGCCCCTGGCCATCAGCAAAGTGGCCCGTCAGGTCATGGACGAGAATGATTTCAAGGCCGACTATCTTGAAGTTGTTCCCCTCCACCATCCCAATGGCGTGAAGGATTCGCGCTGGATGCTTCTGGTGGGACTGGGCGAGGAAGAGCTCGTTACCCATAACAAAATCCGCAAGGCCGTGGGAACCGCCGCGCGCAAGGCGCTCAAGAAGGGCTGGAAGCGGGTGGGCATTGTTTCTCCCTCCACCTCCTCGCTGGATCACGACGAGGTCCAGGTGGCCGTCCTGGAAGGCGCGCTGCTGGCCGACTACGATTTCACCGCCTGCAAGGGCGAGCCGGCGCCCAGGCGGTTCGAGCGGGTGGAAGTGTTCACCAACGGCGACGACACCCGCAAGGCCCGGCGCCGGATGCCCCAGGTGGAGGCCGGGGTCACCGCCTGCCACCGGGTCCGCGACCTGGCCAACACCCCCGCCGGCGACATGTACCCCGAGGTGTTCGCCGAGCAGGCCCAGAAGCTGGCCAAGCAGTACAAGCTCGCCATCGAAGTGCTGGGCCCCGAAGAACTCCAGAAGGGCAACTTCAACGCCGTCCTGGCGGTGGGCAAGGGCTCCGAGCGCGCCCCCCGGGTGGTGCGCATGGACTACAAGCCCAAGGAGAAGGCCAAGCGGCACATCGTGCTGGTGGGCAAGGGCGTGACCTTCGATTCCGGCGGGCTGTCCCTGAAGGACGCCAAGGGCATGGAGACCATGAAGGACGATATGACCGGCGCCGCCATCGTCCTGGCCACCCTGGTGGCCTGCGCCCAGGCCGAGGTCCCGGTGGCGGTCACCGGCATCATGGGGCTGGTGGAGAACATGCCGTCCGGCTCCAGCTACCGGCCCGGCGACGTGATCCGCTCCCGCAGCGGCAAGACCATCGAGGTCCTGAACACCGACGCCGAGGGCCGGCTGGTGCTGGCCGACCTGCTCAACTACGCCTCCGAGGTGGGCGGCGACCACATCGTGGACCTGGCCACCCTCACCGGCGCCTGCGTCATCGCCCTGGGCGACGGCGTCTCCGGGGTGATGGGCACCGACCAGAAGCTGGTGGAGCGCATCCTGGACGCGGGCTCCCGGTCGGGCGAGTACCTCTGGCAGCTGCCCCTGGTGGAAGAGTACCGGGAAGCCCTGAAGAGCCACGTGGCCGACATCAAGAACATCTCCGGCACCCGCTGGGGCGGCGCCATCACCGCCGGCCTGTTCCTCAAGGAATTCGTGAAGACCGACTCCTGGGCCCACGTGGACCTGGCGGGCTGCTGGTCCTCCAGCGAAAGGGACTACCGGACCACCGGCGCCTCGGGCGAAGGTCCCCGATGGTTGCTTGATTGGATCAACAGTTGAAAGATTTAATGGCCTATAGACAGGTTGGGCAACGTAACATATTGGCGCTCAATTAATAAATACATTATATTATTAACTTCAGCTATCTGAGTTTTAACCGAAGCGGCCAAGGTAGAGGGGGGCTCCCCCCCCTCTATTTTTTTAGACGATGGCTTTTATCCTCTTGACCTCAGCATGGACTAGAGGATCTTATGGGTGACGCGTACTGTGCTCCTTTGCTTGGAGAATCAAATGGAAACAACTGAAACCATGGAAACCCTCACCAAGGCAGACCTTTCTAAACATCTCATTGAGAATCTTGAACTGGCCAAGAAGGATGCTGACATCCTGGTCAATTCTTTTCTTGATAGCATCGTCGGCTCCCTGCATCGCGGAGAAGGGGTCGAGTTGCGGGGCTTCGGCTCTTTCCGTCTGAGGGACCGCAAGGCGCGCCAGGGCCGTAACCCCCGCAGTGGCCAGTCGATCCATGTTCCGCCCAAGCGGGTCGTCTACTTCAAGCTCGGCAAGGAATTGCGCAGCCGGCTGATCGACGATTAGTTAATCGACCTGATTTGTAATTTTATTTATGGCTTGTGAGGGGTCTGGACCCAGTCGCGGGTGGCCCGCCGGATCTCGTCGGCATAGCGGGCGCCCAGGATCTCCGAGCAGTTCAAGTGCCAGGTGGGCACCTCCACCACCCGGATCCGCTTGAACCGGTCGGCCAGCGCCCGCTGCACCGGCGGCGGCGCGAGCCGGTCCTGGCTGGCGATGAAGCAGAGGCCGGGCGTGGCCAGGACCAGGCCCCGGGTCCGGGCCAGCAGATCGGTGTCCTCCGGCCGGTAGCGGCCTTCGCGGCCCGCCAGACGGCTGGCCAATGCGCCGATGAGCGGGGCCAGCAGCGGGTGCCAGAACCGGTCCCTGGGGCCGCGCACCAGCCGCTCGGCGAAATCCCGGCTGCTGGCCGGGGCTCCTTCCCATATGATGCCGCCCAGGGGCCCCCGTCCCTCCCGCTCCAGCCTGGCCAGGGCCAGGAGCCCCACGCTGGCGCCCAGGCTCCGGCCCATGAGCAGGATCCGGTTCCGGGGCGTGCCCCGGGCCTCCAGCCCGTGGACGATCTCCACCACTTCCTCGCTTTCCCGCGCGCCGAAGGTCACCGGGGGCGGCCTGCGCCCGGCCCGGATGGCCTCGTCCCGGCGCAGGTAGGTGAAGATGGCGGCGTCCAGGCCCGGGAACCAGCGCAGGGCGGGGCTGGTGCCCCAGCGGTCGTCGCCGAAGCCGTGCAGCAGCAGCACCACGCCCGGGGCCGGGGCCCGGCGGCGCAGGCGCCAGAGCACATGGGGGCCGATGGCGACGGTCTCCCAGGTTCCGCCCGGATCGGCGCCGTTGCCGTCGGCCAGCTCCTGGAAGGTGGCTTCCACCCGGACCAGGGACTGGGGCTTGTAGAACGGCGGGTCCACCAGCTCCCGGGCCACGGCGCGGACCTTGAAGGCGACGAAGGCTGCGGTTCCCAGGACACAGGCGAGCCCCAGCAGGGCCAGTCCGGTGCGCAGGCGGCTCAAGGCTGGAGACGGGCCTGGACGCCGGGGATGCCGGCGGCGGCGGGCACGGGCTCGGGGCTCCCGTACAGCACGGACTTGAGTTCCTGGGCGAACAGCACCTTGAACGCGCCCTGGCCCGCGCCCAGTTCAACCTCGATCTGGTCGGGGCCGAAGGCCTCCAGCGGGCTCAGCAGGACGAAGCGGTGCCTGCCCAGCGACAGGCCGCTCACTTCCAGGTGATTGCACTTCTTCTTGCCCACCTTCTGAACGGTGACCCGGATGCCGTCGACGGTGAGGTCCAGCGGCCCTTCCACCTTCCGGGTGAACTGGAACAGGACCGTGCCGGCGGGCACCGGCCTGGCGGGAACGATGGGCTGCGGCTTGCCGCAGGCCAAGCCCGCGCAGATGATGCAGGTTGCCGGCAAGACCAGTCTCAGGGATCCCCTCATGGGCGCCTCCAATCCTAGAGCCTATCATCCCGGACCGGGCCAACCTGGGATATGCTTGTTTTTTGACCTAGGAGCGATCATGACGCGGATACGGTTGCAGACCAGCAAAGGCGACATCAACGTGGAACTGTTCGAGAAGGAAGCTCCGGGCACCGTGGCCAACTTCGTGAAGCTGGCTTCCGAAGGGTTCTACGACGGCCTGGCGTTCCACCGGGTGATCCCCTCGTTCGTGATCCAGGGCGGCTGCCCCAACACCCGGGCCGGCGCCACCGGGGCCCCCGGCACCGGCGGGCCCGGATACAAGATCAAGTGCGAGACCGCCGGGAATCCGCACAAGCACGAGCTGGGCGCCCTCTCCATGGCCCACGCCGGCAAGGACACCGGCGGCAGCCAGTTCTTCGTGGTGAACGGGGACCGGGCCAACGTCGCCCACCTGGACGGGGTCCATACCGTGTTCGGCAAGTGCGTGGGCGAGGAGGACATCAAGGTGGTCCAGGCGATCAGGGCCAACGACCGCATCCTCAAGGCCGTGGTCATCGAGGGTTAGCCCGCGGCCGGTCGTTCCAGCAAAGCGCATTTCCCCATCGGCTGTGGAGTTCTCGTGCCCCGACGCTTCTACATCACCACCCCCATCTACTATGTGAACGACAAGCCCCACATCGGGCACACCTACACCACTGTGCTGGCGGACGTGATCGCCCGGCACCGGCGGATGATGGGCGAGGAGGTCTACTTCCTCACCGGGACCGACGAGCACGGCCAGAAGATCGAGAAGACCGCGGCGGCCCGGGGCATGACCCCCAAGGCCCTGGCCGACGAGGTGATGCCCAACTTCCTGAACCTGTGGGAGCGCATGGAGATCACCCACGACTATTTCGTGCGCACCACCGACGCCCAGCACAAGGCGGTGATCCAGGAGCGCTTCCGCCAGCTGCAGGGCACCGGCGACATCTACAAGGACACCTACAAGGGGCTCTATTCGGTCAGCGACGAAGCCTACGTCACCGAGACCCAGGCCAACGAGATGCAGGCCCAGGGCCTGGCCCACCAGCTGGTGGAGCTGGAGGAGGAGAGCTACTTCTTCCGCCTCAAGGCCTATGAAAACTGGCTGGTCCAGCTCTACGAGCAGTACCCGGAGTTCGTCCAGCCGGATTTCCGCATGAACGAGGTGAAGCAGTTCGTGGCCCCCGGCGGGGAGCGCGGCTTCCTGCAGGACCTGAGCATCAGCCGCACCAGCATCAGCTGGGGCATCCCGGTGCCCGGGGACGAGAAGCACGTGGTCTACGTCTGGTTCGACGCCCTGCTCAACTACCTGTCCGCCTGCAAGGAGGGCTTCTGGCCTCCCACCGTGCAGCTGGTGGGCAAGGACATCCTGCGCTTCCACGCCATCTACTGGCCGGCCTTTCTCATGGCCATGTACCGGGAGCCCGGGGACGACCTGCAGGGCCCGCTGCCCGCGCGCATCCGCGCCCTGCTGCCGGGCACCATCCTGGCCCACGGCTGGTGGCTCATGGGCGAGGACAAGATGTCCAAGTCCAAGGGCAACGTGGTGCGCCCGGAGGAACTGCTCCAGTTCGGCAACGACGGCGCGCGGTTCTTCTTCATGCGGGAAATGCAGATCGGGCTGGACCGCAGCTTCTCCTTCGAGGGTTTCATGGACCGTCTGAACGCCGACCTCGCCAACGGCCTGGGCAACCTGGCTTCGCGCAGCCTGAGCATGCTGCAGCGCTACCGGCAGGGCGTGGTGCCGGCCGCGGTGGTGCTGGACGCCCTGGACCAGGAGGTGCTGGAGGCGGGCCGGGCCCTGGCTCCCGCCTACCTGGCCAAGGCCAAGGCCAACGATTTCCAGGGGGCCCTGGACCTGCTCTGGGCCTACCTGCGCCAGCTGGACGGCTACATCGTCAAGACCGAGCCGTGGAAGCTGGCCAAGGACGAATCCGCCCAGGCCCGGCTCGACACCGTGCTCTGCCAGCTGTACCGGGCGCTGCGGCTCACCGCCGTCCTGGTCGCCCCGGTGATGCCCGACATGGCCCAGAAGCTCTGGACGAGCCTGGGCATGGCCGGCCAGGTGGCCGACCGGCGGTTCGAAACCTTCCAATACGAGGCCGCGGCCGCCGCCCCGGTGGCCGAACCCTCGCCCCTGTTCCAGCGCATCGACAAGGAGGCCGTCATGCAGGAAGAAACCCCAACCCCCCAGGCAGTCATCCAGGAAGAGGTCCCCGTGGAACTGCCCCCGCAGAAGGACCTGATCGAGTACGACACCTTCGTCCTCATGGATCTCCGGGTGGGCCTGGTGCTCAGCGCCGAGCGGGTGCCCAAGAGCAAGAAGCTCATCAAGATGAGCGTGGACGTGGGCTACGAGACCCGCACCGTCCTGGGCGGCATCGGCCTGGCCTACGCCCCCGAGGAGCTGGTGAACCGCAAGGTGGTGGTGGTGGCCAACCTGGCGCCCCGGGCGCTCATGGGCACCATGAGCCACGGGATGCTCCTCTGCGCCTCCGACGCCGACGACAAGCCCTACCTGGTGGCCCCTCCCGACGACGCCAAGCCGGGGTTCGTGGTCCGCTGATCTAAATGAAAAGACCCGTCTTCCGGTTCCAGGAGGAGCGCCTCACCGACGCGCCGGTGGACGCCTTCCGGGCCCGGCTGAGGACGCCCGGCGCGCTGGCCAGCCTCAAGGCCTGCCCCGGCCTGCGCCCCCTGGAAGAGGAGGGGGAGGAACTGGTGCTGCGCTGGCACCACCCCTTCCTGGGGGCGGTGGAGGACGGCACCCTGCGGGTGCTGCCCCACGAGCAGGGCGCCCGGCTCCGCCTGGATGGGCGGATGCGGGGCTGGGGCGCGTTCCTGCTCCTGGGCTGGATGCGCTGGCGCACCGATCGACTGCTGGACCGCCTCGTGAGGGAACTGTGACCACTCAGACCTTGAAATGCTGCAGTTGGAACGTCAACGGGTTCCGGTCCGTGCTCGGCAAGGGCTTCATGGACTGGCTTGAGCAGACCGATCCCGATGTGGTCTCGCTCCAGGAGATCCGTGCCGAGTGGGAGGACCTGGACCTGGGCGTGCGGCGGGACCTGGAATCCGCCTTCGACGTGTGCTGGTTCCCCAGCTGCAGCAAGAAGGGCTACGCCGGCTCGGCCACCCTCACCCGCAGCGAACTGGGCTTCAGCCACAGCAAGGGCCTGGGCATCGAAGCCTACGACTGCGAAGGCCGGACCATCATCAGCACCCGGGGCGACCTCACCTTCATCGGCGGCTACTTCCCCAACGCCTCCGCAGGCCTGGCCCGGCTCCAGTACAAGCGGCAGTTCGCCAAGGACCTGGCCGTGATCATCCGCTCCCGGCAAGCCCTTGGGCAGAAGATCATCCTCACCGGCGACATGAACGTCGCCCCCGAAGAGATCGACCTGGCCCGGCCCAGGGAGAACCGCACCAGCCCCGGCTTCACCGACGAGGAGCGCGAGGATTTCCGCGGCTACCTGGCCGAAGGCCTGGTGGACATCCTGCGGGAGCGGAACCCGGACGTCCCCGGCATGTACACCTGGTGGACCGCCCGGGGCGGCGCCCGCGCCAAGAACGTCGGCTGGCGGATCGACCACTTCCTGGTGAGCCGGTCCCTGGTGGACCAGGTACAGGCCGTGACCATCCACCCGGAGGTCATGGGGTCCGATCACTGTCCTGTGAGCCTCGAGCTCAAGCTGACCTAGGCGAAAGGCTTCGGCCGGCGCGAGCCGCCCTGCCGCTCCAGCATCCAGCCCGGGTATTCGGCGGGCAGGGCGCTGACCTGGTCCAGCGTGGCCATCTCGGCGGCGTCCAGCACCAGCCCGGAGGCGGCCAGGTTGTCGTCCAGCTGCTCCACTGTCTTGGCGCCGATGATCACGCTCATCACATGGGGCTTGGCCAGCATCCAGGCCAGGGCCACCCGAGCCACCGACACCCCGTGGGCCTTGCCGATCTCGCGCATGGCCGCCACGCAGGCCCAGGCCCGCCCGGTGTCCACCGGCGGGAAATCGAAGGTCGTGCGCCGGGCCCCTTCCGCGGTGGGCGCCCCCGGGCCGAACTTGCCCGACAGCAGGCCGCCCGCCAGCGGCGACCAGACCATCAGGCCCAGCTTCTTCTCCATGATCATGGGGGCCAGCTCCCGCTCCAGGTCCCGGCCGGCGATGGAATAATAGGCCTGCAGGGTCTCGAACCGGGCATAGCCCTTGGCTTCGCTGGTCCCCAGGGCCGAGGCGATCTTCCAGGCGGTCCAGTTGGAGACCCCCACGTAGCGCACCAGGCCCTGGCGGGTCAGATCGTCCAGGGCGCGCAGGGTCTCCTCCACCGGCGTGACCGAATCATTGCCGTGGATCTGGTAGAGATCGATGTGGTCGGTCTGCAGCCGTTCCAGGCTGCCATGGACCGAGTCCATGATGTGGCCCCGGGAGGCGCCCCGGTCGTTGGGGCGGGGTCCCATCTCGCCGAAGACCTTGGTGGCGATGACCACATCCTTGCGGGCCACGCCCAGGTTCTTCAGTGCCTGGCCGAGCAGCCGCTCGGACTGGCCGAAGGAATACACATCGGCCGTATCGATGAAATTCACCCCGGCCGCCAGCGCCCGCCCCACGATCCGGTCCACCTCTCCCTGGCCGAGGCTGCCGATGGCCTTCCAGAAGCCGGCGTCCTCATTGCCGCCGAAAGTCATGGTGCCCAGGCAGATCTCCGAGACGAACAGTCCGGTGCCTCCGAATTGATTATATTTCATGGCTTACCTCCAGACAGGTGGGTGAATAACCTACCGGATGGATGGTTTTCAGTCAATCCCTCCCTGCGCGGAACGGTCTGCCCCCAGGTTGGTGGGATCTCCCTCTTCCACCATTGCCTTCAGGATCGCGCTTTCCCGGGGGCCCGGGATGATGCCCCTGACGGTGGCGGCGAGCACGAGGACCCCGTCCTGGTTCCTGAACGCCACCTGAGCTTTGGCGCGGAATCTCCCTTGGGCTCCTCCTGGATGACGCAAGGGGATTATATTTGGACTCCCTCTCGCCCAGGATGACCGGGTTGAGGTCGTGGCTTTCGACTCAATGGATTCCTGCTATCCGCGCTTGAGGCTCAACCATGACGGACCTGCGAACCTCCATCACCGAACTCAATGCCCTGCTGGCCAGGACATCGTTCGTCAGGGCATACGGGTTTGTCGTCCAGGCTTGCGCGCCCGGCGAGTGTGTGCTCGAGGTTCCATTCTCCGAACATTTCGAGCGTCCCGGTGGCCTGGTGAGCGGAGTGGCCGTCATGGGGGCCGCGGACGTGGCGGTGTGGCTGGCGATCATGACCCTCCGCGGGACCGAAGAGACCTGGGTCACCTCGGACATGAAGACCGCGTTCCTGCGCAGCGGCCGCCGGGAGGACATCCTCTGCACGGCACGGATCCTCAAGATCGGGAACCGCTCCGCATACGGAACCGTGGACACCATCGGGAGTTCCTCCGGGCTGCTGGCGCACCATGTGCTCACCTATGTCAAAGTCGACCCGTGACTCAGAAAGCCGGCCGTTGAACCAGAAAAAACAGACCATGAATTGAAAAATTTAATTATTTTCCAGTTCAATCCGACCCTGGCAAAATCGGATGCGCGGTGGATGGCAGGCCATCAGGTTCGCCACCACTCGGCCGCAACCCAACCCAAGACCATCACGGGGTCCCGCCCATGCCTCCATCTGAAACCGTCAAGATCGTCCGCTTCCATGCCGTCGGAGGACCCGAGGTCCTCCAACTGGAATCGCTTCCCCTCCCCGAACCCGGCCGCGGCGAGGTCCGGCTGCGGGTCAAGGCCATCGGCCTCAACCGCGCCGAATCCATGTTCCGCCAGGGCCATTACCTGGTGGCCCCGGAGCTGCCTTCCAAGCTCGGCTACGAAGCCTCCGGCATCGTCGAAGCGCTCGGGCCCGAGGTCGACCCCGCCTGGCTGGGCAAGACCGCCAGCACGGTCCCCGCCTTCCCGGCCAACACCTACGGTGTCTACGGCGAGGTCGCCATCGTCCCGGCCTATGCGCTGGCGGTCTACCCCGCCAGCCTCTCCTACCAGCAGGGCACCAGCATCTGGATGCAGTACATCACCGCCTACGGAGCGCTCGTCCACCTTGGCAGGATCGGTCCCGGTGACCACGTCCTCCTCACCGCCGCCAGCAGTTCCGTCGGCCTCGCCGCCATCGAGATCGTCAAGGCCCAGGGCGCCACGTCCATCGCCGTCACCCGCAGCGCCGCCAAGAAGGCTGAGCTGCTCGCCTTGGGCGCCAACCATGTCATCGCCACCCAGGAGGAGGACCTTGCCGCCCGGGTCGCCGAACTGACCGGCGGGAAGGGCGCCCGGGTCATCTTCGACCCCATCGCCGGCAGCGGCCTACCCACTCTCGCCGAAGCCTCATCCCGGGGCGGCATCATCTACGAGTACGGCGCCCTCGCCCAGGAACCCACGCCCTATCCCCTCTTCACCGCCCTCTCCAAGAGCCTCACCATCCGCGGCTACACCCTCTTTGAGATCATTTCGCACCCCGAAGCGTTCGTGGCCGCCAAGCAGTATGTGTTCGACCACCTCGCTTCCGGCCAGTTCAAGCCTCACATCGACAAGGTCTTCCCCCTTGCCGAAATCGTGGCGGCCCACTGCTACCTGGAATCCAACGCCCAGATCGGCAA
>Ga0302320_10017840_pt1 | contig 14372 bp, 10 predicted proteins | sample Bog_T0_3_FD_202130 | JGI IMG/M metagenome (GOLD analysis project Ga0302320, IMG submission 202130) | Peat permafrost microbial communities from Stordalen Mire near Abisko, Sweden - Bog_T0_3 | ecosystem: Environmental > Terrestrial > Soil > Wetlands > Peat | place: Sweden: Abisko, Stordalen Mire...
CCGCCGCCTGCATGTAAGCCGCTTTAGCCGCGCGCTCCTGATGCAACAGTGTTCCGCCCTGAAAAAGTGGCGCGGTTGCCGCCGCACCCAAACCCCAAAAGCCCGTGCCGGATGAAAATAATTTATTGAAGGAAAGCGCCGTGCTGCCCGCATCGGCGGTCAACGTGATGTTCGGCAGCCGGTTTGCGATGGCGATACCGATCTGCGCGCTCGCAGCATGGAGGTTGGCCTCGGCTTGCAACACGTCGGGCCGTTGCGCCACGAGTTGCGACGGCAGGCTTACCGGGATTTCCACCGGCAATTGCAAACTCGACAGCTCAAATTTTTCCGCAGGTGCCTTATTTGGAAACCGGCCAGCCAAGACCGCAAGCAGGTCGCGCAGTTGAGCAGCTTGTTTCATCAACGGCGGCAGCGTCGCGACGACTTGCGCAAGCTGCGATTCTTGTGCGACCACATCCAGCCGGCCGGCGTAGCCTTTCGTGTATTGATAGCGCAGGATTTCCACCATGTTGGAATTGAGGTCAACAAGCTGGCGCGTCGCGTCAATCTGCGCCTGCACCGCACCCGCCTGAATCGCCGTGACCACCACATTCGCCGTCAGCGTGGTATAGGCCGCGATCATCTGAAAACGAACTTCCTGCTCCTGCGCCTTCACTGATTCCATCGTGCGGCGGTTCAAGCCGAAGACATCGGGCGAATAGGAAACGCTGACCTGCGGCGTGAACAAATTGTATTGAAAGGCGTTTGAATTTGGCACCGGTGCGAGCGTCCCCGGTTGCTTTTGCCGGGTGGCCGAAAAACTACCGGTGACACTGGGGTAATAAACACCTCGTTGCGCCAGCACATTTTCCCGCTCCACCGACAATGCCGCCTGCGCCGCCTTGAGGTCGGGATTGTTAGTAAGTGAGAGTTCAATCAGATCATTGAGCGCCTGGGAGTGGAACAACGTCCACCAATCACCAGCAATGTCGCCGCCATGGGCAAAGCGCTGGGCTTCCCCGCCGCCAACATTTGTTGTGGTAACGGTGGTCGCGAGCGGATTGGCGGTATAATCGCCGACTGCCGGAGTTGTCGGTCGCTTAAAGTCCGGTCCCACCGCGCAGCCGGCCAGCAGCAAACCGGCCAACGCTGCGAGGAAAGGCACACAATATGATGGTTGCCAATCGGCAATCACCTTATCCAACCGTTGTTTGCTTAATTTGCTCATGCGGCTTCGGCATGGATTTCCACCTGCACAATTCTTAAACTTTTCAACTTCACGAATTCACAATTTTCCAAATGACGTATGCCAAAGGCACAACTTCAAAATAATTCAGGTTGAATTAACTGACGAATGCCGGCCTGCGAAGGCCGGTGAACTTTTCAGGAAGGGAGAAGAGAAACCGGCGGGCCGCGGCCATCAGGAAGAAAGGCTGGAGATGGATAAAAAACTGAATTTTCAATTTGGGGAATGATTTCAATCCCGATCACCGGAACGATTGCAGGAGCCGCACAGACGACCGTTTCCACTTTTCCGTGGGCAATGGCCACTATCGCGCAATCATCATTGTCGGGAATCGTTCCGCCGTGGAGCCACGCGTGCAGTGGCGTGCAAACTTCTGCCGCCGCCATGAACAGCCAGATGGCCAGCGATAAAACGCCTGCCGCCAGATAAAGACGCTGGCGCATACGGCGGCTGAAATAGCACTTTCTGTCTTGCAAAGTGTTTGCAATCTAGCAGGCGGTATACCGTCTGCAAGTGGTTTTTACATCGGCGGAAGTTTTGCCATCAATTGTCCGTTTTCGTGCGTGACCACAAAAAACACAAATAAATCCCGACGCTTTCGGCTTGCAGTGATGTAATGAACACGCTTCGGTCTGGCCGTGCTGCTACGAATGATAATGCGGCGGGACGGCCGAACGTATTTGAGTTGTCGTGTTCCTGTCCGCTCTGTTGCACCAACTTGTAGCGAATCTTCACGCCCGGGGGGGTTGTCGGTGAAGCCGGTGATGGAGCTGTTGTGCTCACTGGTCAGAGCTTTATCACGCACCGCACTGCGAGGCGATGCAAAAGCAACGAAACGATGTCGCAACCGGATTTGAAAATCGTCGCGACCAAGCGGGACATCACGGTGCTGGCAATTGAGCCGCACCCGAAAGATCAAAAACGCGGCGCTTACCTTACCAGTAGGCGCGGCAGATGGCTTCCAATGCCGCCGCCGATTCCGGCGCGTCCTTCCGTGTGGCCGCCAATACCAGCGACCATCGCGTGTGCGGAAAAATCCGGGGTGCTTTGCTGGATGAAGTCAGGCTGCTCATGGGAATATCGTATCCACATGAATTACCGGAAACGAGATGGTTGTTACAGAAGAAGTGTAAAAACCATCGAACTCCTAAAAATTCTTACTAAATCAAAAATCGCCAGAGTTTTTTGATCGGCTCCAAGTCGCAATCAACCGGCACTGACATTCCATAGGCGGCATGACTATAAAGAAATGACAGTGCGCTCAATTCCGGGATGATTTCCGGGAACCGTCCGCCCAGTTCAACACAAAATTCTCGGGCGGTCTGTTCTGGCCGTGGTTTGACCCCTTGTTCTTCCGCCCAAACTTGGAGCGCTTCAAAGCTGTGTAGAACTAATTGTTCATGAGTCCATGTTGAATGCTGACCCAACAGGAACGGATTCCGGTAAGAGGCAAATATGCTGTGCCCCGCCTGCTGATCTTTAGTTGTCGTTATTTTCTCATTGGACGTCGATCCGAATCTAAATAGGTCCTTGAAAAATTGTTTCAAGGCGGCGACAAACGATCGTATGATTTGGAAAATCAAATCTCGTTTGCAAAAAATCCACCAAGCCGCCAACACCGCCACAGCCAGCAGCAATATGATTTTGAACAAATGATAAAACTGCCCGGCTCGCTCCGTGGACGGTTGCTGTTGGGATTGCGCACCTTGATTTTGGGCGGTGCCACTCTGCCCGGAACTTGGTGATTGTCCTGAATCTGCTTGAGGCTGTGAGACAGCGGCAGGATTTTTTGACGGCTCGGAATTCTGTGTTTCATTGCCCAAACTTCCCTGGCCTTTTCCATGCGGGCTGAAACGGGCGGCGTATTCGCTGGCCTGCCGCAATTTATAGTCAATGTGGTAATGCAATGCTTGCCACGCATCATTCGCGCCTGGACGCGGCAGCAATAGTGCGCCAACCAACGCAAACGCCGCGACGCCAACACCAAATCGAATCCAACCGAAGGCAATCATGCCGGGCATTTGCAGGTAGCGTTGTCGCAAATAACGTCGCAATCCCAGAAAACTGGTTGTGAGCAACAATCCCAACGCAGCGGTCACATAAACAAAAAGATAAGTGAAACCCATGTGCCGTGCCGCCACGTCATCGCCTGGCAAAAGCATCTGGCCGATGCCGAAGAGCGGCAACGCCGCCAGTGAAAAATAAATCACCCAAAGTCCCGGCGGATGCGGCGTGGCCGGTTTTTGTTTGCGTTCGGTTTTCACGCCGGGAGTTTTCGCCGCTTTTCTCCCGAATTGCTTGAAAGGTTTTCCATCGCCGACAGTTTGCAGCAGTCCACCGCCGGAAGCGTCTTCGTCCTCGTCAATCAAGGTGCAATCCCACGTCAGCTTGTGCGCGCACCACCAGACGATGCCGAGCAGGATCATGCCCAAAATAAATGCCGGATGAATTCGAATCAGATAAATCCAAGTCACTCCCGCCAAAGCCAGGCCATAAATCATCGCCTGATTGGTGCCCTGCTCCAGCCCGATGCGAGATACCAGAACCACGGCCATGACAAACCAAAACATCACCCAACGGACACTGCCGATGGCCGCGCCACGGAAAAAAACTTCGATCAGAAAGAAACACAAGCTTCCCACGAGCAGCATGATCAGCACCGGGCTGATGCTGATGATCATGTAGTCGGCTACGGTTTTGTTTGGTTTCGCCATGATCACCTCACAATGGCTTCAGCGCAAAGATTCATCACCGATTCTTCGGAATTCACCAGACGAAAATCAATACCTTGCGCCAGCAATAGTCCGGCCCATTCTGGCGGTTGCGCCCAATCAGGAATCGCGTCCTTTTCAAAAGCCACAATGACCGCCGTGACCAGAAAACCGCGCCGGACCAATCCTCCAAGCGCGATGGCAATCGCCGGCGTGACCTGTCGCAACACCGGGACGACCGTCGCATCACGCGGAATCTGCGAGATCGCCGTCGCCAGCATTTCGGAAAATTCCAGTCCATCCGTGTGCTCCAAGCGCGCGAGCGTTTCGAGAATTTGCCCCATCTTTTCGCTGCCTTTGCGCGTCTCGACGCGCACGGGTCGGAACCGGTCATTTGTCAAAGGGTCATTCGCGCGTTGTTGCGCATCGGCACGCGTGGTGAATTCCGCGCGCCAGCCTTCTTCACGAATCCGGTCGGCGGCATCGCGACCGTTGCTGACAAAACCGATTTGCTGCCCCATGAGAAAAACCGCGTTGGCGAGCGAGGCGACGGTGACAACCGCCAGTTCCGCCGAGACGCTTCCGCCCGCGCCTTGAAAACTTTGCGCGTGAAAATCCAAAAGAAAGGTCGCACCCGCCACGCGCGAAGTTTCAAAGAGACGGCTGTGAATTTCGCCCGTGCGCGCCGTCGCCCGCCAGTGGATGCGATTGAGCGGATCGCCTTGTTGAAATCGGCGCACGCCGGCCAGTCGCGTCGGGTCTTCAAACAGCCGGTGCACCACGCGGATTTCGCCGAGCGGCCTGCGTGACGCCAGATTGTAGCCTTGCAACGGCAGAACTTTCGGCAACACCAGCGCAAAATGCGGTTCGCCCGCCACGCGAAAACGGCGATGCAAGCCGAACACATCGCCGGTTTCCAGCAGCACCGGTCCCAATTGATAATAGCCGCGCATGAGAAACGTAACGGTGTAATTTAGCGTCTCCATTTCGCCGCGCTTCAATCGTGTGAGCATCAATCGCGCGCCGTCCACTTTGATCCGCTGTGGTGTTTGCACCAAGGCTTCGCGCGGCAGCGAATCCTCAATGAGCAGCCACGGAATTGAAAGCGAACCTTGGTTCTCAATTTCAACGGTGACTTCCGCGCTCCCGCCAATTTCAAAAACCTCGCCGTCGCAATGTCGGCTCGCCACAATTTTTTCCGTCCACGTCCGCGTAAAAAAGCGGCTCAATAATAAAATTCCCAGCAGCACATACATCGCATAAACCAGCAGGCCGAGTTTCAGAACCAGCCCGATGATCAGCAGCGCAAGCGTGCCGAGAATCCATTTCATTTGGCAAAGCCGGTGGTCGGCATTGGCGGCACGGGCACGGTATTTAAGATTTCATCAAGGACTCCGCGAACGTTTTTTTTCCGCAACCGGCTTTCCGGGCGGAGAATCAGGCGATGTCCCAAAACAAAATTGGCGATATATTTCACATCGTCCGGCACGATAAAATCAAATCCTTGAATGGCCGCGAACGATTGGGCGCAACGCAGCAAAGCCATGGACGCGCGCGGACTGCCGCCCAGACTAATATCGTAATGCTCGCGCGTGGCTTGGATGAGTTGCACTATGTAACGGATGATTTTCTCATCCGCATGGATCTGCCGGACGGCTTCCTGGCAATTCAAAATTTCTTCGGCGGTCGCCACCGTTTCCAAAGTTTCAATCGGATGCTGCGACTTGAGCCGCTGCAACATTGAAACTTCATTTTCAAATTGCGGATAGCCCAAGCTCAACCGCACAAGAAACCGGTCGAGCTGCGCTTCAGGCAGCGGAAACGTGCCCTCATGGTCAATCGGATTTTGCGTTGCGATCAAAAAGAACGGCGGCGTCAATTCATAGTTGTTGCCGTCGGCGGTCACTTTTCTTTCCGCCATGGCTTCGAGCAATGCCGCCTGCGCGCGCGGCGTGGCGCGGTTGATTTCATCCGCAAGCACGATCTGCGCAAACAACGGGCCGGGGCGAAATTCAAATTCCGTGGTCTTGGGATTGAAAATGGAACTGCCCGTGATGTCGTTGGGCAGCAAATCCGGCGTGCATTGGATGCGTTTGAAATCGCAGCCGATGCTGCGCGAGAGGGCGCGCGCCAGCATGGTTTTCGCCACGCCCGGCACATCTTCCAGCAGCACATGACCCTCGGCAAAATAGGCCATTACCGTCAGCATGATTTCGTTGTGCTTACCGACGATCACCTTTTCGATGTTGTCAATCAGCCGGCTGGCGGTGCTGCCCACGGGCGAATCCATCGCCGCGCGTTCCGCCGGATTATTGAAGGCCGGCATTTGCACTGCGGATGCGTCGTGAAGCGGCGGCGTATATTTTGACCCGCAATGCGGACAGTTGAGATCGCTGGACGGGCCGGTGACCATGAAGGGTTTGCCACAGTAGACACAGGTATGTTGCGACATGGGAATTAATAGTTTGGACGTTGAGTTTCAGTTTTCATATTCAAGTTTCTCCAGCGAAAACGCAAGGGTTGAACAAAGAACATCCGACATTTTCGATCTCAGTGTTGCGGCAATCGATACGACGACGGTGATGATCGCCAGTTGGCTGATACCAAATTGAGTGATGATTTGCGCAGTGAACGTCCGTTTCTGAAATCGGAGCAAACGTAACGGCTGTGGAGTTGTGGAGATTTTGGAAACAGACGCTGACTGCGCTACAGTATAGGTTTCATTCGCTGCGATTTGTCTGGCCGGTTTCCGAGTGTCCGCAGGAAAGCGGACAAGCGGGACATCACGGTGCTGGTAATTGAGCCGCACCCCGAAGATCAAAAACACGGTGCTTATCAGCGCATTAAATTGTCCACCTTGCAGCCGGCGAAAAAATAATCCGCAGAAAAGCGCGATCACTAAATTGCACCGCCCTCTAGTCGGTGACCACCTGATTAAGATTTAATAAACAAAGTGAACGACGAATCAGCTTGCTCCCAACGCAGATTCGGGCGAATAATATGCCTGATGAAATGAAGCATGGTTAGGTTTGGCACTGGCGTTTTTGCCAGATATTTTTTGATACTTTTTTACTCTCTTTTATTAAAACCAGTATCATATTATGGTATCTGTAGCATCAGATTTGAATCGGTTTTCGGTTCGCAAGTAGTTGAAAATAAACGGCATGGAGAGATGGCTGAGTGGCTTAAGGCACACGCCTGGAAAGTGTAAAACGTCCTTTTGTCCTGATTTGACCTAACGTGACATAATGACAAAAACCGCGTATTTATTGTCTGAAACGCATTTTTGCTTTTGTCCTGATGGGAGGTGGGATGACCTAAAAAAGGCAAACAGTATCAGATGGCAGTATCAGATTTGTCCCTTGATTTGTCGGACACGTTTTTGCGTGCGGAAATAGCAAAGTGAAATAGACGTGGACTTCGTGACGGGTTAATCTTCGTGAATGACGTGGAGTGAATTAAGCAATTTTCTGAATTCGCAACGGCTGGCTCTTGTTCCCCGGCCTATCTCCGAGTTCGCCCAGATTGGAGAAAAGGTGGAGGACACTTTCAAGCGCCTTGAAAAGACAACTCGTGAATCGCTTGGCGAAGCTGTGCGCGGATTTGCAAAAACAAAAACTTGGCCCGCACTCACAGACGAGCAAACATTGATGCTGTATTTCAGGCTGGGTTACGGTGTTGATTTGGCATTGGCGTTGAGCACCTGCACGACGGGACTTTTTCCCACTTTGGAGAATCGGGATTCGGAAATGATCCAGTGGGCGGTCAACGAAGCATGGGATTATCCGGGGATTCCACACACCCTTCGCTCATTTTCTGAAAAACGTCGCGATTTTGGCAACGACCCGATGCGGAATTAAGAAACTCAAAACCTGCTCAATCAATCTGTTTTTTTTGATTCCGCTTGTGAAGACGTTTTGGAATTGATGGGCTGAAAAATGTGTTTCCCTTGTGAACTTCCCGAATCGCCTGACACACGGTGTCAACCGAGGTTTGTTTAATCAGATAGCCTATCGCGCCGGAATTGATCGCCGCTTCGACATATACCTCATCACTGTGCGCCGAAAACATGAGAATTTTGGTGGCGGGTGACGCTTTAAGAATCTGGCGAGTGGCTTGCAAACCATTGAGCACCGGCATTGCAACGTCCATCAGAATTATTTCGGGACACAGTTTTTTGACCATGACGACTGCCTCACTACCGTTTTTCGCTTCGCCGACAACTTCAAGATCATCTTCGAGTTCCAGTATCTTTCTAAATTCCGTGCGCACGATCCGGTTGTCGTCCGCCAGCAGGACAGTGATTCGTTTCATGAATTGTATTACGTCACAAACATTTGTGTCTAATCATTAAGAGTGTGCGTCAGTTGTCTCACTTCGTCTATGGGGTGAACTCCCCATTGCACTCGGCACAAGGGATATTTCAATTTCGTTAATGATGCCTTCGTTTTTTGCGACGCCATCATATTTTTCTGGCCGCACCTTGATTCGTTCCACGGCGAGCCGTTCCAGCGCATCGCACAGCGGTTCTAAACCTTTTCCTTTGACCACGATGATTCGGTCTTGAAACTGGATTTGCACAACCTCCTTGCCGGTTTGCCGGATGAATTTCGCGTGCTGGAAATAGCCATAAGGAAACAAGTGAACCTCGTTGATTGTTTCCACGCGCAAGCATTGCGGATTTGTGGCCGTGCGCCAGCACGTCAGATTCTTTGTCCGCGCGTCCGTTGCTGCGTCATTCGAGGGTTTTGTTTGTGTTTCCATAAATCAATTTTCTCAATTGGTATTTGAACCTTTTCCGAACGGCGGCTTTGAATCAGTCCGGCGATATATTTGCGAACCGGCGGCGGCACTCGCTGCGGCTGCGCGGAATCTTGCTTCGCAAATTCAATCGCCAGTTCGCGGTCGCCCAAGCGACCGACGTTCTCGCGCAACTGCGCTTTGTCCTGGGTGAAGATTTTTACCGCCCGTGTTCCGCGCGAAATCGTGACCAGCCATTGCTGATTATTCGTCGCGGCCTTGACGGACGAATCAGAAAACAGAACGTGCTCGACGGTTTTGCCTTGCGAGCCGTAAGACGTAATCGCGTATCCGCGCACAAATTCCCGATACTTTTCAGGCAGTGTTCGTCCATCCTTCAATTCGATTTGTCCCTTTGGATTGACACCCGCAACCGTCACCAGTTCGCCGTTAATCAGTTCTTTGCCGTCCAGCGACGGCGCATTGGCCTTGAGTTGCAGTTGATCGCCTTTGGCGAGCGTCATTTCAACCGGCTGGCAAACTGTGAGCCGCTTTAACAGGTTGAAAGGAATTCGCTGAACCCTGTTTCCTACCTTGACGAACAAAAGATTTGAAGTGGCTTTCAACAGTTTGCCGACTTCGCCTTTGGCAAAATCACCTGTCTCGCGGTTGAACACAATTACCGCGTTATCAGGATAAAACCGCTTGTCGCGTTTTTGGGCATCCGTCAAATCCAGCCGCTCATGCGCCGTTACCGTCGAGTCGGCCTTGGCAATCAGTCCCGACCTTCGCAGTCCGATACGAATCCGCTCGTTGATCTCCCGAATCTCTGCCCAAGTCTGCGAAACAATCACAGTAGATTTTTTCCTTTCCGCCAGCGTCAGATAATCGGCGACCAGCCGCTCGCGCTGCTCGTCAATGGTGCGGCACTCGACAATTGCGCCGAGCTTGTCCAAGCGGTCGAAGGATTCAGCGTATTGGCCGGACTGCGCCTTGCGAACCGCTGCTCGGTATTGTTTGATGCGCTTCCGCTCGGACTTCGTTTCGCCCGCCTTTGGGTTTTGCCGCCGAATCTTTGTCAGCCTTGCGGCTTCCAGACCGGCATACCGTTCAATCGCGCGCAGGGCATCCGAGGCTTCAACCGCTCCATGCTGGCGCGTGTCGCCGGAAAGAATGACGCGACCGCCATTCGCTTGCACGAGACTCAAAAGATCGTGCATCTGCTTTCCGCCGATTTGTCCGGCTTCATCCACAATCACCACCGAGCCGGGCATCATCTGCCGTTTCGCCAGAAATTCCGAAACGGTTTGGGTGTCGGCAAAACTCTTTTTCAAATCAAGGGCTTGCTGGCGCTGCGGCGCGATGACGTAAGAAACGTGACCAGCAGCTTTCAAACCGCTACCGATTTCCCGCAGCGTGTGGCTTTTCCCCGTTCCCGCGCCACCACAGAACAGCGTGACAAAATCACGCGACCCCAAAATCAATTCAGCGGCGGAGCGCTGATCCGGCATTAAGTCAGCGGCAATCTTGTGATGCGGATTGAACTCCGCGAACTTGCCCCGCCCGTCGCGGGCGAGACAGACGATTTCCCATTCGCAGCTTAAAATCTCGCGCGTCGTGATTTTCGACGGCGCGTGTTCGTTTCGGATGTAATCGCGTTGCGGCGCGGAGTTTCTCGTCCCGCAGGCCGAAGTTTCCCTTCCTTCAACACAACCCGAACCGTCCGCTGAACCAACCAGAGACCCTGCGTTTGCAAACCCAAATGCAGACGGTGATTTGACTTGCCCTGTTTGCTGGCTTCGATTTGACGCAGGTGACATCATGCACATTGCGGTGCATGATTCTTTGCGTGGCGATCCACTTCTTGGCGAAGATGCACAACAACGATTTCTCGCAACCCGTTTCAACAATGCAGGACAGGCACTCGATGCCATGAGCCTGCCATCTTCGGAAATTGCCTGTCCGCACTGCCGTAGAAAACTACCACCAAGTTTTCTTGGGATGCCGCACCACATTATTTCGCTGGTGGGCGACCAGAGTGCCGGAAAATCTTACTTTTTGAGCGTTCTGACCAAAATCTTACCGGCAACCCTTTATCGTGAATTCGGAATTGTTTTTCAGGATAGTGACCCGACGGGTAATGCGCCGGTCAACGATATGCGCAAAGCGCTTTTCGGCGCACAGTCTCCCGCGCAGGCGAAGTTGGCAAAAACTGTTTTTGAAGGCGCGATGTATGAACGTCTGCCCCGGCAAGGACGCATGGTCGCCCTTCCACGTCCGTTCGTTTATACGCTGGCAGCCGAGGAAAAAACGCGCGAGCAATGCGCCCTGATTTTTTACGACAACGCAGGCGAGCATTTTCAACCGGGCGTCAACATCGTGGAACAGCCGGGGGCGCAACACGTCGCAAGTGCAGCCGGTATCATGTATTTGTTCGACCCATTCAACAGCCCAGAATTCCGCCGAATCCTTCGTGACACAAAAGACCCCCAGCTTGAAAAGCCAGTTGTGGATCAGCAGGACATCATCCTTGCTGAAATGCGTGCGCGCATCCAAACGATTCGCAATTTGCGATCCGGCGAAAACATCCAGACTCCGGTGGCTTTCATCGTCGGCAAGTGTGATGTGTGGTTGCACTTGTTGAACGGCAAACCACTTCACGACCCCGTGCGAGACGGAAAACTCGACATCGCTGCCATCGAAGAAAATTCCAGCGTCGTCCGCGCGCTCATGTATCAGCTTTGCCCGGCAGTCGTCGCCAATGCGGAAGCCTTGAGCAGCAACGTCATGTTCTTTGCGGCAAGTTCGTTCGGACACACGCCGATCAAAATCGGGCCGGGTGAATATGTTCCCGATCCTGCCAAACTTCAGCCGTCGTTCGTTGAAATTCCTCTGCTTTGGATTTTGTCACAAGTTTGTCCAGCCTTGTTTGCCGAGGGTAAAACAAGTGTGCCGAAAGACATCACCTGAATATTGGGAAAGTCGCCTACGCTCCACCATGCCACAGCAACTCATCTATACCAGCGCGCCGCGCGGAATTGTTGCGGGACGGTCAGGACACTGCACCGTTGCGCGAAGCGCCTCGATGCGGGAGGCACTCATGCTCCAGTTGGAAAAGTTTTGTTACTACCAGCACCTTTCGTTGAGTGGCGGACAGGAACGCCCGATTTTTTCCTGTCGCATCGTGGACATTCGCGGGACTCGTTTCCATGTGTTGAGTCGGATTCAGGATGCAGGCTTGGATTTCACGGGGCGGACAAATTTTATCGCGCATCATCTGGTTTTTACGCCGGAAGAAATACGGCAGTTTCCCACGCCACCCATAATTTTGCATGACTGGCCGGGCTGGGTGAAATTGTGGACGAAAGAACCAAAGTTGCTAGAAAATGAAGATTGGGCTGCGCTCACCGCTCTTGCAGGCAAAACGAATGTCCCGGCGCAAACGTGGCAGCGGGTCACAGGCGACGCCGTAAATGGCTATGGTTTGCTGGAAACGCGCGCAGGAACTTCATTTCGCGTGGACGACCAGACCGATGAAACAGTTTTGGAACTCATCGCGGAAAGTTTGGAACTTTTGGAAGTTCGAGACACACGCCGAGATTTTCGCTCTGGCGCATGGAATTATACGTTCACAACTTCTATGCAGGAGCAGGACAATCCAGCAGACTTTCGCTGGCGTTGCATTCACTCCGACAATCCGGCAGCGAACCGATTTACCACGCCTGATTGCCGTGCGCTTTCTGCCGTGCGCGCAACCAAGTGGACTGGAGAGGAAACCGCCTTTGCCAGAAGTGGCAGGCAAGCTCCGCAATTTGTCGCCGAGCCGCAAGATTCTCGAATCACCGAAGGTGAATCAGTGCATTTCACAGCGAAAGCGGAAGGCATTCCCAATCCAAACTACCAGTGGTTTTCGGTGGATCGCGCCAACAACGGACAGGTTTTACCGGGCGAGACAAAACCAGAACTCGTAGTTTCAAATCCTGCGCTCGGCATCTCACGTTACGTTGTGAATGTCGCCAATAGCGCGGGCAATTCTCAAAGCAGAGTGGCAACTGTGTCCGTTGAAAAAAAATTAAAACTGGCGCAGGTAAAATCTGACGCTGGAACACGCACCGCTGCAAAAGGTGTTTCTTATCAAAAAACGGAAGAAGAGATTGAAAGACAGCGGCGGCGGCTCGAAGCTGAAAAAGCACAAGAGTTTTTCAAAAAGCGGCGGTTACGAAATCAGATTCTCGTTTCCATTTTGGCAATAATTTTTATTTCAGTCGCGAGCGTATATGCTTGGAAGAGGTTTGTTAGAAATCTATCACCAGAAGAGCCCAAGCGTGCATCTTCGGAAGGAGGTCAAACAAACAGGGACTTGCCTCCTACGCCAACCGTAGTCACTGCCCAACAAAATCCTCAAAACCCCACTCGATCAGACGACAACCAGACAAAACGAATCGAGTCAAACTTGGAATCAGAGCCGATGACTATCTCTTTGCCAGAAAGCAGTTTTAAGTTGCCTCATGGATGGATGCCAATGGTTGTGGGCACGGTTACAAACATCCTCGCCGAATATATCAATGTTAGCTCGCAGCATAGATTCGATTTGTCAGCGACAGCGGCGGGCTTTTTTACAAATGGAGACAACATTTTATTCGTCTGCAAAGCCCCGCACAGACGCGGATGCACTCGACATACTTTTCTCATCTGAGGTCGGCTGCGAAGGTCTCGACTATGAATTTTGTGATCGGCTCGTCAACTATGACATTCCTTGGAATCCAATGCGGCTTGAGCAGCGTATCGGGCGAATTGACCGTTTCGGCCAAATCAGCGACAAGGTTCTCATCTTCAACTTCGTCACCCCCGGCACGGTCGAGGAGCGCATTTTCTTCCGCTGCTTTGACCGACTCGGCATTTTCCGAGACACCGTTGGCGACTGCGAAGAGGTGCTGGGCGAACTCGCCGTTGCCGAGGAACTGCTCAAACTCGCCCGCGACCCGCGATTGACGCCCGAACAAGCCGAAGCCCGTGCCCAGCAAATCGCTGATAACGCCGTGCGCGCATTGGAGGAACAACGCCGCTTGGAAGCCGAAGGCGGCAATCTGCTCGGCCTCGACCAAGCACTGACCAATGAAGTCGAAGCGATGAGCAACGAAGGCAAGTTTGTTTCGCCTCAAGAACTTCGCACCATGATTTCCCAATTTGTCGAGCGTCCTAACCTTGCCGGGAAAATCGAGACTGTTTCAGAGCAACCAATGCTTTGTCGTTTGCGACTGAATCAAAGCGCACGTCAGCAACTCACACGTCAGGTGCGCGACTTAGACCAACCAGACCGAGCCGTGCATACCTTCCGTCGCTGGTTAGAGGGCGCTGAACCTTATCTTCTCCTTACCTTTGATCAGGCAACCGCGCTGGAAAAGCGCGACGTGCCTTTCGTCACGCCCGTCCATCCATTAGCGCGCCTGTCCATCGCCACTTTCCATCCGTCTGATGATCCGTTGACCGCGTATGTAACCGTCAACGACGCGAACATTCCATCCGGCCGCTACCTGTTTGTCTGTGATTTGTGGGAAACCATCGCGGCAATGGGGCCAAGGCAAAACGTTCCTGCTTCACGTAACGCGGGCGGATGTAAACGCGCTTGATGATTTTGGGTGCGACCCAGTCCAGTTGGCTGGTGCGTTCTTCACTAATCTTTTTCCAGCCCTCGG
>Ga0302320_10017842_pt1 | contig 14371 bp, 13 predicted proteins | sample Bog_T0_3_FD_202130 | JGI IMG/M metagenome (GOLD analysis project Ga0302320, IMG submission 202130) | Peat permafrost microbial communities from Stordalen Mire near Abisko, Sweden - Bog_T0_3 | ecosystem: Environmental > Terrestrial > Soil > Wetlands > Peat | place: Sweden: Abisko, Stordalen Mire...
GGAGCGCAAGGGGGATGCGGACAAGAATGTCCGCGCTCCTGCGTTCAGCGTGCTGCTGGATGAACCCACGCGTGGGGCGGGGAATCCGTGGGGCGTGGCGTGGTCGGGGGATGGGAACATTCTGGCGGTCGCCCATGCCGGGACGCATGAGGTCAGCCTGATCAATTTTCCGATGTTGCTTGCCATCGGGCTGGCGTCCACCAATGGCCGCTCCAAGCAGGCCAAACCGGTGCTGACGTATATTTCGCATTACGAGGGGATGGATCCGGGGTTGCCTTTCCTGACGGGTGCCCGGATACGGGTCAAATTGCCGGAAGGTGATTTGGGGCCGCGCGCGCTGACGTGTGTGGGCCACAAGATATATGCGGCGAATTATTATTCCGATACTTTGAGCGTGATTGATATGGATGCGCTTGGCTCGGGAGAATTGGGAGGGAAAGGGAGCAGGCGGGAACCTCCTTCGCTACGCTACGGCGGGTCAAGCGCGCTGCCCTACGTTGAATCCATTCCGCTTGGCCCGAAGTCGAACGTGGATGCCGGCCGTAAAACTTTGAAACTGGCCGGGGCGGTGCCCGGCGCTCCGGCAGGGCCCCTGTCGCAGATGGATGTGGTGCGGAAAGGGGATTTTTATTTCCACGATGCAACGCTCTGCTTGCAGGGATGGCAGAGCTGTTCGAGCTGTCATCCGGGCGACGCGCGGGCGGATGGCTTTAACTGGGACTTGCTGAATGACGGCATTGGCAATCCCAAGAGCACGCGGAGCCTGTTGCTGGCGCACCGGACGCCTCCGGCCATGTTTTCGGGGGTGCGCACCAATGCCGAGGCGGCCGTGCGGGCGGGCATCAAATTCATCCTGTTCACCGAACAGCCGGAAGAAGTGCCGGCGGCGATTGACAAATACCTGAAATCATTGAGACCGGTGCCCGGCCCGCATCTGGTTCACGGCAAGTTTTCTCAGTCAGCTAAACGGGGCGAGAAAATATTCCATCAGGCCGGTTGCGCGGACTGTCATGTGCCAGGATTGTTCACCGACCTGCATCCCCATGACGTGGGCACGAGGCGAACATTTGACAATCCGACGGACAAGTTTTACACCCCGACGCTGATTGAAGTCTGGCGCACGGCTCCGTATCTGCATGACGGCTCGGCGGCAACCATGCGTGACGTTCTCACCACGCGAAACCCAAACGGAGAACACGGCGACACCCGAAACCTTTCCATGCAGGAAATGGATGATCTGTGTGAGTATGTGCTGTCGTTATGATCGCGTCACCTCGTCCCCACAGAGACACCAACCACGTTTTTATGGGCTTTTTCGGTGTCTTTCAGATTTTTGTCTCACACCGGGACCCAGGTTCTTCCCGCCGAATCCGATTTATTTTCCGCCCGCTTTCTGATTTATTTGGGTCATGGATTCGCCTTTGCCGCCGCTGACCCCGGGCACGCTGTATCTGGTTGCCACTCCCATCGGCAATCTGGAGGATATCACGTTTCGCGCCCTGCGCGTATTGCGCGAGTGCGACGTGGTGGCCGCCGAGGACACGCGCCACTCGGGGCAATTGCTCAAGCACTTCGGAATTTCCCAGCCGCTTTTGAGCTATTTTCAATTCAATGAGGCCAAGCGCAGCGAGGAGATAATCGAGCGTCTCCGCCACGGTGGGAAAGTGGCGCTGGTCACGGATGCCGGCAGCCCCGGCATCAGCGACCCGGGCGAACGAGTGGTAAAGGCCGCCATCGCCGGCGGTTTCCGGGTGGAAGCCGTGGCCGGCCCCTGCGCCCTCGTGGCCGCGCTCACGGCCAGCGGTTTGCCGACGGAGGAGTTTCATTTTATCGGTTTCCTGCCGCACAAATCCGGGCAGCGGCGCAATCAACTGGAATCGCTCAAGACCGTACCCGGCACGCTGGTTTTTTACGAGTCGCCCTATCGCATCGTAAGGCTGCTGGGAGAATTAAATGAGGTTTTTCCCGAACGGGAAGTGGTGCTGGCGCGCGAACTGACGAAGAAGTTCGAGGAATATCTGCGGGGAAAACCGGCGGCGCTCCTGGAAATCGCGCAGCAGCGAAGTCTCAAAGGCGAATTCGTGGTCCTAATTGCCCCGATGCCCAAGTAGCGCAAGCGAAAAGCAGGGGCAGGCGTCTCGCCTGCCCGCGCCGACCAAGTCGGCGTAAAAGCCCGGTTGGCTGCCCGCGCTGAAGCGCTCGCTGGAAGGCGGGAGGTCTGACCTACAATCCTTTCCGCGAAATAGATTTTGAATTTTCCCGCGCTTCGAGCCAGAGTTGGCGCATGAGATTCAGCGTGTTAACGGCTGGCTGGCTGGCGGCAGCAGTTGTTTCTGCGGCGGACACTCCCTCGATGTACCGCCAAGGCTGGATTGATTTCAACAAGGACGGCAAAAAAAACGTCTTTGAAGACCCATCACAGCCGGTCGAAAAGCGCGTGCGGGATTTACTCATGCGCATGACGGTTGATGACGAAATCGGCCAGCTTTGGCAAGTGGATTTGCCCAAGAAACTCGACCCGCAGGTGATTTCCCAACTGCGCCAGGGAGAGGTCGGCTCGTTTCTGGGCAGCGACGCGACCGTGGAGACACCGCTCATGCGCAACCAGTTGCAGCAAATCGCCATTGAGCAGAGCCGGCTGGGTATTCCGCAGATTTTCGGCCATGACGTGATTCACGGTTTTCGGACGATTTTCCCGATTCCGCTGGCGCAAGCCTGCGCTTGGGAGCCGGAATTATTTGAAAGAACCGACACCCTCGCCGCTCGCGAGGCCGCAGCCGCGGGTCTGGACTGGACTTTCGCGCCGATGGCGGATCTGGCACGCGACCCGCGCTGGGGCCGCATTGCGGAGAGTTTCGGTGAAGACCCATGGCTCGGCGCGCTGGATGCGGCGGCCTCCGTACGCGGATTTCAGGGAACGAACGTGTCCGATACCGAGCGCGTCCTAGCGTGCCTGAAGCATTTCGTTGGCTATGGCGCAGCGGAAGGCGGCCGGGATTACAATACGACGGAGATTTCAGAATTTACGCTGCGAAATTTTTATCTGCCGCAATTCAAAGCCGGCTTGAACGCGGGCGCCATGACAGTCATGAGCGCGTTCAATTGTCTCTCGGGTTTTCCAGCCAGCGCGAACCGCCACGAGCTGACCGATATTTTGCGCGGCGAATGGAAATTCCCCGGCTTGGTCGTCAGCGACTACGAATCGGTCAGCGAACTGATTGAACACGGTGTCGCCGCTGACGAGGCCGATGCCGCACGGCTCGCCCTGACCGCTGGCGTGGATATGGAAATGATTTCACGCACTTATCAAGACACGTTGAAGCGGCAGGTGGAACAGGGACTCGTTCCCCGCACGGTTTTGGATGAAGCGGTCCGCCGCGTGCTGTGGGTCAAATTTGAAAAGGGACTTTTTGATCATCCGTTCACCGACAAAGTACGCTGGCAAACTGCTTTTCTTCGGGCAGACGCGATCAATCTGGCGCGGGAGGCCGCCACGAAATCCTGCGTCTTATTGAAAAACGAAAACCGCTTGCTCCCGCTTTCACCGCACCAAAAGATCATCGCGCTCCTCGGGCCGCTGGCCGAAAATGCTCAGGAACTGGTCGGCCCCTGGCACTCCCGCGCCCACACCAACGAGCTTATTTCACTGGCCGACGCGCTGCGCCGGCAAATGGATTCCAAGCTGGCCGTGGCGCGCGGCTGCGCGTTGGTGGAGCCTGGCGTCACAAAAATTCCAAGAGATATCACCAATTTTTTGCCGCTCACGGGCGGTCCCACTGGCGTGAAAGAGATTCCAGACGCCGTCGCCCTGGCCAAATCCGCGGACGTGGTCGTGCTGGCGCTGGGCGAACCGCTGGATTGGAGCGGCGAAGACGCCAGCCGAAGCGACCTTGGTTTGCCGGGGCTGCAACAGCAACTTTTTGACGCGGTCGCGGCCACCGGCAGGCCCGTGGTGGTGGTGCTGTTCAATGGCCGACCACTGGCCATTCCGCAAATCCAGCAAAAGGCCGCCGCCATCTTAGAAGCCTGGTTTCCCGGCACACAAGGCGCAAACGGCGTCGCGGACGTCTTGTTCGGCCTGGTCGAGCCGGCGGGACGATTGACCACGACCTTTCCGCTCGCCAACGGCCAAGTACCCTTTTATTACAATCATTATAACACTGGCCGGCCAGGCTTCGGTGAATACAAAGGCAACTACGTGGATCTCCCCACCATTCCGCTATATCCTTTCGGTTTCGGGCTGGGTTACACCACGTTTGAATTCGGCGGAGTCCGTCTGAACACCACCAACGTGTCGATGGGCGGAAAATTCACCGCGCAAGTGGAAATAAAGAATTCCGGAACGCGGGCCGGGACTACCGTGGCGGAGCTTTACCTTCGTGCCTTGGCGGCCTCCGCCGGACCGAGGCCGGTGCGCGAATTGAAAGGCTTTCAAAAGATTTTGTTGCAGCCGGGCGAATCCCGCAATGTGAACTTCGAGCTCTCGGCCTTCGAACTCGGCTACTATGGCCCGGCGGGACTTTGGCTCGTTGAACCTGGAAAATATCAATTGTGGATCGCCCAGGATTCCGCCTCCGGCGACCCGGCGCAGTTTGAGCTCCAGAAGTGATCCCCTGACACTTGACAAAGCTTTGCGTGAAGACTTGCTCGCAGTCGAAGACGGCAAAAAAAATTGGATGGCCTTTATAAGCACAAAGCCGAAGGCATCCGGATCGTCCTGCGGATGGATTCAGGGAGTGAAGGGCCGGCAATCAAGACGGTTTTGATGGAGCGACACCGCGTTGTTTATAAATTTTCAGCCGGATTTTGAAGTTGGGATGATCTCCTGCAACTTGAACTTGGGCGACTGGCTTAGAAATCTCTTTGGATTCTGGAACACCACCTGGTCAATCGCTGCGGCGTGATGCCCGCGTTTTTTCATTTCCAGCGCGGTTTTGGGCACGGCCAGCGGATCGCTCACGCCCCAGTCACACGCGCTGTTCAGCCAGAGCCGCTCCTGGCCATAGGTTTCCAGGATGTCAATCGCCCGCGCCGGCGTGCATTTCGTCTCCGGATACAACGTCATGCCCGCCCACATGCCGGCGTCCAAAACCATTTCCACCGTGTGCTCCTCGACATGGTCAATGATGACGCGATCCGGACGAATGCGCGGGTCGTTTTTCAAGGCCTCGAGTATCAGCCGCGTGCCCTTCCACTTGTCCTCCAGATGGGGCGTGTGGACCAGAATGAGTTGATTGTGCCGGGCCGCCAACTCAACCTGCATTTCAAACACGCGCAGTTCGTTGCGGGAATTCTTGTTCAGGCCGATCTCGCCAATGCCGAGAACATTCGGGCGGTCCAGAAAGTGCGGGACCAGCGCGACGACTTCTTCCGCCAGTTTCACGTCCTCGGCTTCCTTGGAGTTGATGCACAGCCAGCAGAAATGTTTCAAGCCATGTTTCGCCGCGCGTTTCGGCTCATGTTCGGTAAGCTGGGAGAAATAATCCTGAAAGCCGGCGGGTGAACCGCGATCAAAGCCCGCCCAGAATGCCGGCTCGCACACCGCCGCGCAACCGGCCAGCACCATGCGTTCGTAGTCGTCCGTGACGCGGCTGACCATGTGGGCGTGGGGTTCGATGTATCTCATCGTGATGCCATGCATTTCCAAGCCCCACTGGCTCCTTTGGTTTCCGCTTTGGCAACCGGTTTGGAGGTCAGGTCGCTGAAGGCGAGCAAGACTCTTTTCGCGCGGTTCCGCTTTCGGCCTTCCAACCCGCGCAACGCGGCGCGAAACGCCTTGAGCCGGAAATCGTCCCTGCCCCGGGCGCGGTCAACGCGGTCCAGGAACGCGGCCAGGTCAACTAGTTTGTGCCGCGCGTCGAGGAAGTAAAGGTCAAGGACTTGTTGCCGGTTCATATCTTTGCGCCAAAATATAGAGCGGAATTACCCGGCGGCAACCGCAAATAGCAGCACGGGCATCCTGCCAGTGAGTTTGCCGCGTGCCGCGAAACCAACGGGCGGCTCTGATTCAATGGGCGGGACGCTCGTGGCACAGCCAAATAAAAAGCGCCCGCCGGCGGCCATTTCTGGCCACTGGCGGGCAAACCAACTCAAACCAACCATCAACCAAAATCCATCAATCGTATTCGGCCAGTGTCAGCAGACCATTCGGATCGGTCGCGCCATTGCCTTTCAGAAAAACGATGCGCTGGTAGCCCAAACCGCGCAACCCCAAGAACCAGCCAAAGGTGCGATCTCGGAATTCAGTGCCCAATTGCGGCTCGAAATAATTCTCCAGGATGACCACCGCCGTTTGGTGTTGGGCGAATTCTTTGGCCTGATCCAGCAGCCGGGCGTTATCTTCACGTTGAATGGCCGTGGGGGCCAGCACCTGACAGGAACGAGCGTCGAGTGATTCCACGATAAGCGCCGAGTTGTCTGTATTCTGGTACGCCTGCTTTGGAGGCGAGGCACAGGAAGTCAGAAAGATGGGCAGCGCGGCGGACAGGAGCAAAAATGTTTTTTTCATGCGGTAGAATTATTTATTTGAGTTTAACTGGAATGGTCATCCAACCGGTGCCATTCTGATAGCCTCCTTCGCAATTCCGGTGCCAATTGCAAACGCAAAATAAAATTGCACATCTTCTTGAAACCAGACAATTTGCATCCCCGAGCTGGAAAATTTTACCTGCGGAAAACCCTTATAATTCCGTCTTTCCAAGCAATCAGGAAAAATCCGCCGGATGGCTCCGAAAAGAGTGGGAGGCTTTGCCCATATTGTCTTGTGACAGGCAAAAAATGTTCTGCTGCAAAAATGGACAGGGTGAATGTTTTTAAGACGCGAGCTTAGGGAAGAACTGATGCGCATTCTGGCAAGTCGCGTTGCTCAATTCGGCCAGCGAACAGCCTTGGACCTGCGCAACCATCTCAGAGATCTCCTTTACATGCGCGGGTTCGCAGCGTTTGCCGCGAAAAGGCGCCGGTGCAAGGTAAGGACAGTCGGTTTCGAGCATGAATCTGTCCAGCGGCGTCGCGGCCAAGGCCTCGCGGATGTTCCGGCCGTTTTTAAATGTGACCATCCCGGTAAAACTGACCAGCCAGCCGAGGTCCAATATCTGTTGCAGCCGCCCGATGCTCTCGCCAAAGCAATGGAACACCCCGCGCGTCAAAGTGCGATAGGGCATCACTTGCGTGATTGTGTCTTCGAAGGAACTCCGCTGGTGGATGACACAATTCAGGCCCAGTTCGGCCGCCACTTCGAGCTGCTGCCGAAAAATCTCCGCCTGCTTGATCTTGTAATTGGCGTCGTCCCCTCCGCTACCGCCTTGCGAACTGGGCAGCCGGTGATAATCCAGCCCGCATTCGCCGATGGCGACTGTCTTGGGATGGCGCGCAAGTTCGCGGAGTTCAGCGCGAATATTGGCCGGCGCGGCGTGGGCGTTACCGGGATGCCAGCCGACCGCGGCATGGATCATTTTGTGTTTTTCCGCCAGTGCCAGGGCCCGCCGGCTGCTGTCGAAATCCGTGGCTATGGAAATGATTCTGGTGATGCCCGCGTTCTGGGCGCGGGCCAGGACCTCGGCAAAATCAGCCTGGAAAACATCGTCATCGAGGTGGGCATGAGTGTCGTAGAAGAAAGGCATCGGCGTTGCACACTATTTTTCGACGGAATTGGTTTGTTTGAGGTTTTGCAATTCCTGCTCAATCAAGGATTTGCCGGCGTAATCCGGGGCTTCAGCCAGCAATGCTTCATCATCCTGGATGGCGTCAGCCTTGCGCGCCTGCGCCAGAAGCTTCCCCTCGAGAACTCGCCGGAGGCGGATGCGCTGCTGGTGCGACGGATTCAATTTCAGGGCGTTTTGCCAGGCAATGATGGCGGAACTAGGCTTGCCGAGCGCGTCATAAATTTCCCCCAGCTTTTCGGTGAGAACGGCGCTGCGGGTGGTGGCTGGCAGATTTTCCAGAAAGTTCTCCAGTTGCGGTGCGCGCACTCCCCGGGCCAGGTCCAGATTCACCAGCTTTTCAAACGACCATTCGATCATCGGATTGTGCGTGCGGGCCAAGCGGGCATGCCGGTCAGCTGGCGGCATCTTGAAGGGCTGGTAGAGCGGGTCGCCGATTACGGTGGTTTGCCACGACAACGCCAGTTGCGACGTCCAAGCCGCCTCGCCAAAAGTATAGCTGTTGCCTAGTGATTGCAGAAAGACCGCGATATTGGGTGTGAATTGCAGGTAAGGCTCATACACGCAGCCCATGGTGCAGGTGGCTCCTTTGGCCAGCAGAGGGCCGCACCAGTGCGTGCTGAGGGTGCGCAAGGTCTCGGCGCTGAAAGAATGCAAATGATACGCAAAGGCCCCGGGCATAAACTCGACCGTGGGCAGCCTGAATGGACCGCTTACGTCGCCGTCATACCAGCCGGCGTAAATGGCGATGTGGCTCATGGGATGCCATTCGGGAAAGGTCTCCGCGTTGGTGTCCACTTCCACGTCGAAACCCAGTTGGCGGCATATGTCCGCACCCGCCCGCAGCCAGGAGTCACCCAGATAATAAGCGTTGTTGGTCTGCTCATTGCGCAGGTCAAAATACGCCCGGCCCCACAACCCGTTACTCTCGGCGACGAGCGCCTTGTCCACCAGGTTGCTGGCGATTTCCGCCGTTGGCCCGTCCAGCCGCGACACCAACAACAGGCCGTTGGTCGGCGAAAGCAATTCGCGATTGGTGCAGGCGTAGAGCATATTGGCGAGCGGCCCGGCCAGCGATACCTTCTGCTTGATCAGCGGCAGCCACGCCAACTCTGAATCCACGGCGGCCTCATTGCGCCGAAGCTCAGATTTGGCGAGATTGCCGGCCTGTTCCTCCAGGGCGGAGTCGGGCGCGATTTTCAACGGCATGCCATAACACAAGACCGCATAGCGGATTTTCGCCGTCACCACACGCTCTTCCAGATGGGCGGGGATCGGGCCCCTGGCCGATATCTTGGCCTGGCCAAACTTCCAAAGACCCGCCGATTCCAGATTTTCCGCCAGTGGTTTTTGGAGAAAATCCGTAAAATCGGCCCGCGTAATGATCTCGTTCGTGGTTAAGGCGAAACGGAATATCTGTTTTGCCGGCACCTTTCGCGCGGCCGCATAATGTTCGGCCACCGCTTTGGATTCCGGCACGCGAGAGTTGTAAAGCACCACCACTTCTTCCCCGCCGGCGCGCGCGGCCGCTGGCGCAAGCAGCAACAAGAAATACCAACACTTCATAAGCACCTGCTTTGACTCTTAACGACACCCCCGGGTTCACTCCATTTCGCCAAAAAGTGCCTCGTGCATTCCCGGCATCGGTCGATGATTGGCCTTGTCCCAATAGCGAAAGCCCGAATTCCAGTCCCAAATGCACCAGCCGATCCTTTGCTTTTCAGCCGCCGTGCGAAAGGCGGTGTAGAAATTGACGCGCGACTGCTCGTCCGCCCTGGTGAAAGCGCCGAACTCCCCGAGGTGGATGGGCCGGCCATAATAATCCGACCAGGCCCGCAGGAATTTCAACTTTTCCGTGAACGCCACCGGGCTGCTCGGATTCATCTCGGCCGGCAGCGTGTTATACTTGTGGAACCAGTCGAGTTGAGAGTTTTTCAATTTCAGAGTGGGGTCTGGAACCAGCGGTTGCGCCGGCGGGCCAGGGAAAATGATCCCCGTGACCGGAGTTTGCCCGCTGGTCCAAGTCGCGCCCTGGTGCGTGAAATAAAACGGATCGTAACAATGCGCCGAAACGATGACGTTGTCATCCGGAGGCAACACAAGATTATTCAATTCGGCGATGCCGCCCCAGCCGCCGGGCTCCACCACAATCGTGCGCCGCGGATTGGTTTTGCGGATTTCCGCGATGGCCTGCGCGTAGATTGGGTTCATCAGCGCCGTGGTTGCATTGGCGTGCGGCTCGTTATCCAGTTCAAAGACGAGCTGCCGGGGGTACTTTTGATAGTGCTCGGCGATCTGACGCCAGATGGCCAGAAATTCTTCCGTCGCACCGTCAGGATTTTGGTCAAGAGCATTGAAATGATGGATGTTGATCATCACCGCCAGCTGGTTTTGGAGCGCGTTGGTGACCACGAAATCAACTTTGTCGAAAATCTCCGGCTCCAGCGCAAACGCCGGCCGCGGCCCGACAAATTGATGCCAGCCGACCGGCACGCGCACGTGGTCAAAACCCTCCCGCTTGATCACCGCAAAGTCGGCGGCAGGCACTTCGTTCTGTCGCGAAAACCGGTTGGCCTCCAAATAATCACCCAGATTCGCACCCCGGAGAAACAGTTTCGCCGCTTTATATGCCGGCGTGTGGTGCGACTTTATGGGCTGCATCGCCGGCGGATTTGACGGCGTGAAGTTCCCATCGCCGGCGCCCGCCTGAGCGAATGATCGGGAAAACGACAGCAGCGCCGCGAACGATAACAGGCAGATCACGTGGATTCGTTTCATGTTGAATGCCATACTACACTGTCCGGCGGTTTTTGTCTTGTCGATTGAATGTTTGGGCAGCCTGTTCCAGCCTCCGCCCCAAGTGGTCACGGCTCAAGGGAAGCGACCCTCATCCCGTCCCACGCCAGCGAGATGCCCTCCGGCAGTTCCGCCTGGGATTTGTCGTGGTCGTAATCGTGGGTCAAGTGCGTGAAAAAGGTCCGCTGCGCGTTGATGCGCCGCGCCGCCGTCAACGCCTCGTCGAGGCACATGTGGGTGGGATGCGGTTTGGGGCGCAGCGCGTCCAGCACGGCGATCTCCACGCCCCGCACGGTTGCCAGCGCAGCCTCGGGCACCTCCTTGCAGTCGCTCAGGTACGCCAGCCGCTTTTTTCCGTCCTGCTCGAACAAAAATCCCGTGGTTGTCATCCGACCGTGGGGCAAATCCACCGGCGTGATCTTCAAATCGCCCAGCTCAAACGATCCGCTGATGACGCGCTCCTCCGGCTTGAAATAGCCCCGCGGCCACGGGCCTGGATGAAAAGCGTAGCTGAACACGCGCCGCAAATGCACCATCGTGGCCTCGCTGGCGTAAATCGGGAGCGTGGCCCCGCCGCGCAAGTCGCAGAACCGCCGGCAATCGTCCATGCCCAGAATATGGTCCGCGTGGCCGTGGGTGACGAGCACCGCATCGAGCCGGTTTATTTTCTCGCGCAGGCATTGCATCCGGAAATCCGGCGGCGTGTCCACCACCAGCTTCACCTGGTCGGTGGCCACGTAAATCGCCGGGCGTGTGCGCCAGTTCTTGGAGTTGGCCAGGTATGCTGGCGGATACTCCATGCCGATAAGCGGCACGCCCTGCGAAGTGCCGCTGCCAAGAAACGTGAATTCAAACGCCATGCCGGGCCAAATTAGCAGAATCGGCAACATCGGCGAATGAAAATGATGCAGTGAAAATTACGCAGGCGGCGAACCAGTTGGTTGCGCCAACAAAGCCGGTCGCGGAGCGACCCTGTGACGGTAGAAAGCAAAGCAAGCCCTTGATATTGGCCAGTCATAAGCCGGCGATGGCTGGCTTCAGGCTGCGCGATTTGATTTGACAAACCGTCCGATACCGTATGGCTTTCGTTCGAGCCGGCTGCGCAGGGCGTTGGCCTCCGCATCGCCGGGGAATTCCTCTTGCACCGGATCCCACCGCAGTTTGCGGCCCAGTTTCATGGCGATCCATGACAGGATGCACGCGCTGGTGGAGCGATGCGCCGCCTCGGGAGTGGTGACCGCAGGTTTGCGGGTCTGTATGCTCTCGAGCCAGTTGAGATGATGGTCATGGCTTTGGTAAAGATGGATTTCGGCGGCACCGATGGTGGACGACAGAATTTTCTCGTCGCTGGCGTCCAGCGCTTTGCCGGTCTTGCTGGCGGGATCGCTCGCAGTGGCTTTGCCTTCGCCACGGCTCACAAAAATCCAGCCATCCGCGCCTTGGAACTCAATCCCGTTGGGAAAGGCATTGTCAATGACCATCGTCACGCCGTTGGCGTATTTTGCCTCAATGTGATACGCGCCGTGGACGTTCCACAGCCCGGATTTCGGAAACTCGGCGCGGCCCTCGATTTCGAGAGGTCCGGTGAGTTCCGTGTCCATGCCCCAATGCGCAATGTCCACGTGATGCGAACCCCAGCCGGTGATCATGCCCAGACAGTAGGAATCAATCCGCAGCCAGCCGGGCCGGGAATAATCACTCTGCGGATGCACGCGCTTCTCGGTGTAGGGAGCCAGCGGCGTCGGGCCCAGCCACGTGTCATAATGCAGGTTTGCCGGCACCGGCATGTCCGGCTCCACCTCGCCGGCTGGATCCACGGGCAGGCCTATCTTGACCGTATGCAGCGCGCCGATGCGGCCGTTGCGCACCAATTCGCAGGCGGTGCGGAATTGGGAGGTGGACCGCTGCTGGCTGCCGATCTGAAACACCCGGCCTTTGGCGCGCACGAGGTCGCTGACGGCGCGGCCCTCAGCCAGCGTCATGGACAACGGCTTTTGGACATAGATGTCCTTGCCGGCCAGCGCCGCGGCCATCACCAATTCCGCGTGCCAATGATCCGGGGTGCTGATCGCCACGGCATCAATGCCCGGCTCCCGCAACAGTTCGCGGTAATCGGTGAAGGTGTTCACCGCCACCGCACCGGCGCGACCGGTTTTCCTGGCGTAAAAATCCTCGACGCGCTGCCGGGCATTGGCCAGCCGCTTCGTGTCCAGATCGCAGACGGCCACGACGCGGGCGAGATCTTGTTTCAGGATGCCTGGCATATCCATTTCGTGAGCGATGCGTCCGCAGCCGATCTGCGCGATCTGGATTTTCCGGCTGGGCGCGCTCTGGCCAAACAGCGAGGAGGGCAGGAGCAGCGGACCAACCGCCGCGCCCGCCGCGCCAAACACCGAGGCTTTCAGGAATCGACGACGAGGCATTTGAAAAGCGGACTTTGCAGGTTTCATAATTGGTCTCAAATTGTTTGTGGCTATTGGCACACGGGTTTACAGAAGGAAACGAAGGTAACAAAGAAAACAATGAAACTTCACTGCGACCCTTTCGCGAACTTTTTCTGCTCGGTCTCCAACCGCGCGGCATCCCAGCGTTCGGGATGCACCAGGACCCGATAACGCAAAGTGAAAGTCTCGTTGGCCGCCAGCTCAAAAGGCTTAAGTTGCAACCAAGCACAGTTCAAAAAGGCGAACGACTGCGCCGGATTGACGATGGCATACCAGCGCGAGGGATAACGCGGGTTCGACGGATGATCCAGAAAAGCGATCCCCGCTTCCGCGCCATCAATGCGCCCGCTATAATCAGCCGCCGCCGCTGCAAATCGGAACCGATTGTCGCGCGGTTCACCCGGGTCCGCGGTGGCCGCCACTTTCGGTTCAGCCAGTTCCTTCGCCAAGCGCAGCGAAAGGCCGGCGTAACCGCCATAAGTCTGTCCGCCCAGTTCGCCCGGGAGCGGCGTACGGTCAAACTTCACCTTTTGGCCGCCAGCTTTGAAAGTAAGCTCCCAATCCATCGAGTAGGAGCCATCCGAGGCCGGCGGAGAGATCGCAATCACTCGTTGCTCTGTTACCAGCGGGCTGGCGGAGCCACGCGCGCGATAATCCAGCGCCAGCTCAATTTGCGCGGAGAAGTCCACCCGCGTCTCCAGCTTCACCACGCGCCACGAAGTCACGCCATCGCACCGGCGGAGTTGCTTGTCTTCCTCCCAATAATTCGTTCCATTGAGATATTTCCAGGAGAACCATAGTCCGTAATGCCAGACGTGATCGGGCGGGCTTTGCCACGTGAGCGGCGAACCGCCGGGCAGCGCGAGCGGATGAAAGAACGGCTTGGTGGCGTTGGTGCCATAATTGAATTGCCAGACCGGTTTGCTGCTGCAAACAAGTGCAATGGCAGTGGCGTTGGTTTGCCAGGCAAATTCCGCCGCCGCCGCGCGAGTTGTTCGCGGTGACGCAAAAACGAGGCCGAAAGCCGCCGCCAAAACCAGGAGCGTTGATTTCATGAGACGATTCACCAGTCTGCCATTACAGAGCCGGGTTGTCGAGGAGTTGGTGCCGGAGAGAAAGCAGAAATTGGGAAACCAGAAAGCAGAAACAAAAAAGCAGAAGCCGATCGGTCAAACTCGAGTTCATTTTGAACCAAAGAGGGCGGAAAACATCCCAATGATGGCGGCAGGATTGGCCTTGGCCAAGGGCCCAGCAGTACAATTGGCAGTCAAGGCCAGCACCAAGCGGGATTCGGGTTGGATTAATAAGATCGAAGTTCCGCCCACGCTGCCTCCCGTGTGACTCCATAGCCGATGGCCTTGATTGTCCTTCGCAGTGTACCAACCTATACCGTAACCGGTTAGTTTGCCGGCCCTGGTTGTTTGCGAGGAGAACAGTGCATCGAGAGAGGCGCGAGTGAGGAACCCCGGC
>Ga0302320_10017843_pt1 | contig 14371 bp, 11 predicted proteins | sample Bog_T0_3_FD_202130 | JGI IMG/M metagenome (GOLD analysis project Ga0302320, IMG submission 202130) | Peat permafrost microbial communities from Stordalen Mire near Abisko, Sweden - Bog_T0_3 | ecosystem: Environmental > Terrestrial > Soil > Wetlands > Peat | place: Sweden: Abisko, Stordalen Mire...
GGTTGTCTCTTGTTAATTGCATGTTTCGAATCACCCCACGAATCATACCCGATCTCCCTCCCTGCTCCGGCAATCCTGATCTGCAGGCAGCTCCGGCACTGGTCCGCCGACTCATCGAGGCAGGGTTTGCCGTCGTAAAGCTGATAGTCGTGCCTGACCTCGGTGGGCGTGAGCTGCGGCATGATGATATTCGCCCCCCACGACAGCGCCTTTTCGCGGCCCTCGGGATCGATGGCCTGGAGCGCCGTCGCTGCGGCGATGTTGACATCCTCGAGCAGGAGCCGCGCTGCGGCAATCATGCGCAGGGCGAGATCGAAACGATCCGCGGCCGTTCGCTCATGAACGTCGCGCCACGCCGACAGCGGCGTATCGTGATGCATGATGTACGGGCCCATGCCGATCATGTCGATGTCGATATCCCTGAAAAAGAGAAGATCGTCGGCAAGCTGCTCTACGGTCTGTCCCGGCAACCCGATCATGACGCCGGTCCCGACCTGAAACCCTGCGCGCCGGAGCGCGTTCAGGGATTCGATCCTGTCCGGAAGGCGCATGTTTGCCGGGTGAAGCCTTTTGTAAAGTTCAGGGCTGGTAGTTTCGATCCGCAGGAGATAGCGGTGGGCGCCGGCAGCGAAAAAGCGGCGATAGGTCGCTTCGCTCTGCTCACCGACACTCAGGGTTATGCCGAGGCCCTCAGGCATGGCGGGAGTCCGACTCTTATCCTTTATAGCCGCCACGATTTCTTCGACAAAGCCGATGAACTTCTCGTCGCATCGTTCGCCCGATTGCAGCACCACCGAGCCATACCCCTGCTCCCCGCACCAGAGCGCGGCTTCGATAATTTTCTCCTTCGTCAGGACATACCGCGCCACGCGGCGATTACTCTTCCTGATACCGCAGTAGAGGCAGTCATTGTCGCAGAGATTTGAAAATTCGATGAGCCCCCGAAAATAGACTTTGTTACCGCAACAGCGAAGGAGTGTTTCCTCGGCCGCCCCCCGGATGCGTTCGAGCTCCAGCCTGTCGGGCGTTGCAAGAATATGGATGAGGTCGTTCTTGTTCATACTACGAATGGTAAGCCCTCTGCCGGTTACTTTTAAAAATGTCAAGCGCCGCCGGAAAGGGCCCGAGCGCCCGCTCGAAGATCCCCAGGGAAAAGGCAATGGTCAAGCCGTAATTGGTTATCGGTACACCGGCATCGCGACAACGGGCAATGCGGGAGAGCACCTCTCGCCGGTTGGTCATGCAGGCGCCGCAGTGGATCACCAGCTTGAACCCGGACAGGTCGGTTTCAGGAAAATCATGGCCGCGCAAATGCGTAAATTCGAGCTTGCCGCCGACATACTGGGTGAGCCAGCGCGGAATCTTGACAGTACCAATATCCTCGCCGATCGGGTGGTGAGCGCACGATTCGAGCACAAGAACGCGATCGCCGCCTTTAAGCCGGTCAATCGCCATGGCGCCGCGCACCATCTCCGTGAGGTCGCCGGTATAGCGGGCAAACAGGATGGAGAAGGAGGTCATGGGCACAGCCGGCGGCGTATCGGCCGCCACCTTGAGAAACGCCTGCGAATCGGTGATAACAAGCGCCGGCGGCCCATCGAGCCGCGAGAGCGCCTCCAGCAGTTCGCGTTCCTTGACAACGACGCAGAAGCTGTCGTTGTCAAGGAGGTCGCGGATGGTCTGGACCTGCGGCAGGATGAGGCGGCCGCGGGGCGCCTCCTTGTCGATCGGCACGACCAGAACCGCAAACGCTCCGGGAGGAACAAGGTCGGCTGCCAGTGAGGGCAGGGCGACGAAATCTTCGGGAGCGGCGGTGATGAGCGCCTGGCGAAGCCGCCCTACGCCGTCGCCTGAAAGCGCGCAGGTTGATTCGGTATGGAATCCCGACTCCCGGAGGTCCTTGAGAACGGAGTCCGCCGGCGCCGCAAGATCGCACTTATTGAAAACCGCGATAACGGGAACGGCACGGGACTGCAATTCATGCGCAAGGGTCGCCTCGAATGGTCCCCACTCGCCTGCAGCCGTCACGATGATTCCCACATCGACACGGTCAAGTACCTGCCGCGTGCGACTGGTACGCAGATCGCCAAGCACGCCGGCATCATCGAGTCCTGCCGTATCGATAAAAAGCACAGGCCCGAGCGGCAATAGCTCCATCGGTTTTTCCACCGGATCGGTAGTGGTGCCCGCTACCGCAGAAACGATGGAAACATTCTGCTTTGTTATTGCATTGAGGATACTCGACTTGCCGACATTTCGGCGACCGAATATCCCGATATGCAGCCGAAGATTCTTTGGGGCGTTTTGCATGGTTATCCGATCCGGCAAAGGGTTCAAAATTTTGAGCCCTTGCTATTTTGACCCGGTGATGAGTCCCGGCGATCCGAGCCGACAGACTGCCTCCGCCTCTATCGCTGCGTCGAATTGCCCGGCTGAGATGGCTCCGGTCTCTATCGCCATCTCCCTGACCGAAATGCCTCGCAGGCGCGCCCGGGTCATGATGTCGAGCGCCTTTTCGTACCCGATGAGCGGAATAAGCGCAGTGGCCGAGGCAGTGGCATTTTGGACGCCAAGCGCGCAGCGTTTTTCATCCGCCTTCATCCGATCGATACACCGTGTCGACAGGTGTTTACACCCGGCCGCCAGGACGTCGATACTCTCCAGAAGGCAGTGTGCAATGAGCGGGAGATGGTGGTTGAGCTCCAGATTGCCCGATGCCGCAGCCATGGTTATAGTCGTGTCGAGGCCGAAAACCAGGAGGGCGGCCTGTGTGGCAGCCTCGGGGATAACCGGGTTGACTTTGCCGGGCATGATCGACGATCCGGTCTGCAGCGGTTCCAGGACAATCTCTCCAATACCGCAATCAGGACCGCTGGCAAGCAGACGGATGTCGTTTGCAATTTTGAAGAGAGACGCGGCTGAGGCCTTCAGGATTCCCGATACTTCTACAAAGACATCGGCATTCTGCGTCCCATCGATGAGATTCTCCGCCCGGGCGAATCCGATTCCGGAAAGGTTACGCAGCTCTTCGGTTACCCGGAAGATAAACTCCCGTGGAGCCCCGAGGCCGGTACCGATCGCGGTGCCGCCCAGGTTGATGACGCGCAACCGTTCCTCGCACTTGTAGATACGCCAGCGGTCGCGGCCGAATGCTTCCGCCCAGGCGCCGATCTCGCGCCCAAGGGTGAGGAGCACGGCGTCCTGCAGCTCGGTGCGTCCGATTTTTACGATGCCGGCAAACTCCTTCTCCTTGCGCTGGCACGCCTCCTGAAGAGCGACCACCGCCCGTTCCAGTTCGTGCAGGCGGCGAATGCTTGCCAGGCGAAGGGCGGTCGGGAAGGTGTCATTCGTGGACTGGTGCCGGTTCACATCGTCGATCGGGGAGATTGTTGCATAGTCTCCGACCGGTCGGCCAAGGATCTGCAAGGCCCGGTTCGCGATGACCTCATTTACATTCATGTTGGTTGAGGTTCCCGCCCCTCCCTGAAGGGCATCGACCGTGACCTGCCCCGATAATTTTCCCTCTGCCATCTCACGGCACGCGGCTTCAATGGCCTCGGCCTTTGGCCGGTCTTGCCATACGCCGATCGCCCGGTTGGTCCGACAACAGGCAAGTTTCACCATGCCGTAGGCAGCGATAAGCCCGGCATGAACCGGCCTTCCCGCAATGGAGAAATTTTCGACCGCCCGGGCAGTATGGATTCCGGCTAACGAGGCTGCCGGAATTTGCTTTTCGCCGAGAAGGTCGTGCTCTGTTCTAAAGGTATTGTCGGTCATGATTAAGTAGCAATTTCCCTTGATCTTAACTTTGTGCGATTATTGGCATTCCAGCCTTTAGAATGCAATAATCTTACTAAATAAGGCATTATTAGCAAAAAACATCCCTTTTTCCACTTTTTACCTTTTTGATTATTTCCTCGGTTCGAACGCGCGCGGTAGCGGTCATCCCGGTGAGCGCCTTCTGAATCTGAGCCTCGCCGATTTTCTTCGCCTCATCGCTTCCGTAGTCGATAAGGTATTCGAGGAAGGTTGAGACTGCGTTCGGGTCGCAATGCTCCTTGATCTCCCCCGGCTTCGCGAGGTCCATGAAATCGGCGCCGGTACGGCCGAGACGATAGCAGCCGGTGCAGAAGGAGGGGATATACCCCATGGACGCAACGTCGCGAATCACCTCGTCGAGCGGACGATGGTCGCCGAGCGAAAACTGCCCGTCCGCAGCGGTGAGTTCGGTGGAAGAGTAGCCGCCAGGATTGGTCCGCGATCCTGCGGAAATTTGCGAGACCCCGAGAGCGAACGTTTCATTGCGCATGGCCGAGCTCTCGCGGGTTGACATAATGATACCCGTATACGGCACGGCAAGTCGCAGGATCGCCACGATCTTCCGGAAATCGGCGTCCGACACCGGATGGAGCGGCCGCGAAGCCAGGTCCGATCCGGTTGCCGGTTCCATACGCGGAACGCTGATCGTATGCGGCCCGACCCCGAATCTCGCTTCAAGGTGGTTGATATGCTGGAACATTGCCAGGAGTTCGAACTTCCAGTCGTACAAGCCGAACAGCACACCGATGCCGACATCGTCGACCCCTCCCTCCATGGCCCGGTCGAACACGCCGACACGCCAGTCATAGTCACGCTTCTTCCCGCCGAGATGCACTGCGGCATAGGTGGCGTGGTGGTAGGTCTCCTGGAAGCATATATAGGTACCGATTTTCGCCGCCTTGAGTTGCCGGAACTCCTCGACCGACGCCGGGGCGACTTCAACATTCACCCGACGGATCTCCCCGCCGCCGCGCTTTACCGAATAGACGGTTTCGATCGAATCGAGCAGGTAATCGAAACTGGATTTCGCGTGCGTCTCTCCGGTAAGGAGGAGAAGGCGCTTATGCCCCTGGTCGACGAGGAACTCTACCTCGCGCCGGATCTCGTTCTGCGAAAGCGCTTTGCGGGTGATGAGCCGGTTCTTCGCCCGGAAGGCGCAGTAGGCGCACTCGTTGGTGCACAGGTTCGATACGTAGAGCGGCGCGAAGAGCACAAGCCGCCTGCCGTAAATATGTTCCTTGACCGCCTTCGCCGTTGTAAATATCTTCTCGATGTGTTCGGGATCCTCGGTGGCGATAAGGGTGGCAATCTCCGTCGGCAGGAGCCCCCTCGCCTCGGCGGCCTTGGTGAGGATCTCATCGATCCGGGCCAGCGAGGGGTTCCTGTTCTCCTCGATAGTTTTCTCGATCAGTTGTTCGTCGATAACCGGCATTGCTGAATTATTGGTCATTTTTACATCTCTTTTCATAAGGCACCCCCGCAGGGATGCCCTTAAATTTACGCGAAGTGTACTTTATTGTTGTCAACTCTCCAACCCTCCAACTCTCTCCAACCCTCTAACTATCTTTCGCCAGGGCCGATTTGACCGATACCCCCGGAATCTGACCCAGCCTGCCGGTGAGCGCGCCGATTTCTTCATTGGTCGCATCCACGACAACCGTGATGACCGAGTAGGTTCCCCGCACATTCGGTACTCCGGTGCGAACCACGATATTCTTTCCGAAATCCGAGAGCGCCCGGTTGACCGCCTCTGCATGCTCGGTCCGGTTCTCGATAATGATGCCGACAAATCCAATTCTCTTATCCATCGGTTTCTCCTCTTGTCTAAAAGGTTACCTGCCCCGGCTCCCCCCCAAAAAAAAACCCGCCCCTGCACACTGCCGGGAACGGGATTTTCAGTACTACCCCCGTCCCCTTGGCTGCCGGATCATCCCTTGGCCGCAGGAACTATAACTGTCTTTTTAAAACCTACATCATGCCGGTCATCCGGAATCTATCGCTTATACTCCGGTATCGGCTTATAGGTGGTATGGAGCAGCTTGTGCGACTGCTTGCCGCCGGGATCCTTGAGAAATTCGGCATAGAGCGCCTTGACGCTCGGGTTCTCGTGCGAGTACCGGATCGGTTTTTCCCGGTCGTCCAGATAGAGACCCTCGCCGCGCAACCGGCGCGTTTCGTCGGTAATCCCGTACGGCTGTCCGCCGCCGCCCACGCACCCTCCCGGGCACGCCATGACCTCGATGAAGTGGAAGGGCGTTTCACGGCCCTCCGCCCTGGCCTGCCTGACCTCGGCAAGCACCGATTCCACATTGCTCAGGCCGTGAGCAACGGCCACCTTAACCGAATGCTCATTGACCTGCACGGTACCTTCCTTGACTCCGGAAAGTCCGCGGACATTTTCGAAGTCCACATTCTTGAGTTTTCCGCCGGTTATGTAGTCGTAGGCCGTGCGCAGCGCCGCTTCCATGACGCCCCCGGTGACGCCGAAGATGGTGCCGGCGCCGCTGTATTCGCCGAGCATGTGGTCGGGTTCTTCATCGGGAAGATTCTTGAAGTCGATGCCCGCCTGCTTGATCATGCGGGCAAGCTCGCGCGTCGTGATGGAAACGTCGATATCCTGCACCCCGGAGGCGAACATCTCCTTCGACCGTTTCACCTCGTGCTTTTTCGCCGTGCAGGGCATGATCGAGACCATGAACATCGAAGCCTGGTCGATCCGCCGCTTTCGCGCGAAGTAGGTCTTGGCCAGCACCCCGACGATCTGGTGGGGTGATTTGCACGAGGAAAAATGGCTCACCATATCCGGATAGAACTTTTCCATGAAATCAACCCACGCCGGGCAGCAGCTCGTGATGAGCGGCAAGGTCTCGGGTGCCGTGGTGAACCGCTTGACGAACTCGGTCGCTTCCTCGACTATGGTTACGTCGGCCCCGAAATTCGTGTCGAATACCGCCTTGAAGCCCATGCGGCGCAAGGCAGCGTAAAGCTTCCCGGTGACGAGCGCGCCGGACTCGAACCCGAACGCCTCGCCGAGGGCGACGCGGACGGCCGGGGCAATCTGCACAATGCAGTAGCGATTCTTATCGCGCAATTGCTCCCAGACGATGCCGGTTTCGTCGTGCTCGATAATGGCGCCGACCGGGCAGTGCGCCGAGCACTGTCCGCAATGAACACAGGGCGATTCGGCAAGCTGGATGTCGCCCGCCGGCGACATGCGCGTATCGATTCCCCGTTCGAGCATGGACAGCGCCCAGACATTCTGCATCCGCTGGCAGACGTCGATACACCGTCCGCACGAGATGCATTTACGCGGTTCGAGCACGATAGCGCCGGTGGAGCTGTCGGAAGGAAGATCGGGAACCGACGAAGCGAAGCTCTCGGCGCGGATACCGAAGTCTGCGGCAAGCCGCTGCAATTCGCAATTCTGGTTGCGTCCGCAGGTGAGGCATTCGTTCGGGTGGCGGGAGAGTATGAGCTCAATGACCGAACGCCGGATATCCACGATCTCGGGATCATGCGTCGTGACGGCCATGTCCTGTTCGAGCGGTGTACAGCAGGAACGAAGCATTTTATTGGATCCCGCGATCTTGACAATGCAGATACCGCAGGCAGCTGTAGCCGGGAGGTCGGGATGCTTGCAGAGGGTCGGGATCCGGATCTGCACCTTGCGAGCAGCGTCAAGAATCGAGGTGCCCTCGGGCACGGTTACCGTGATACCGTTTATCGTTGCACGAACCATTGTTATCTCCTATCTACCGCTTCGAATTTGCACACTTCATAACATTTGCCGCACTTGATGCAGACATTCTGGCCTACCGTATAGCCCACCTGCCGGTCACCCGTTATCGCATTCACCGGACAGTTTACAACACAGAGCCGGCATCGCTTGCACGCCTGCGGGTTGATGACATACTGAAGGAGGCTGGTGCATTTGCCTGCCCGGCATTTCTTTTCAACCACATGCTCCTCAATCTCCTTCATGAAATACTGGAGCGTGGACAGGACCGGATTGGGAGCACTCTGGCCGAGCCCGCACAGCGACGCCTTCTGCATTGCAACCGCAAGGCGCCTGATGCTGGTGATATCTTCCTGAGACCCCTTGCCGTCCGCAATCTTTTCGAGAAGGAGAAGCATCTGGAAACCGCCGATCCTGCACGGCGAGCATTTCCCGCACGACTCATCGACGCAGAAGCCCAGGTAAAATTTGGCAATATCGACCATGCAGTCATTTTCGGTAAGGGCAATCATACCGCCTGAGCCCATGATGGAGCCGAGGGCCTGCAGATGCTCGTAGCTCACCGGGGTATCGAAGTGCTCGGCAGGAATCATGCCGCCCGACGGACCGCCGGTCTGGATGGCCTTGATGGGTTTTCCATCGGCACTGCCGCCGCCAAGACCCTCGACGATCGACCGCAGGGTGGTACCCATCGGAATCTCCACAAGACCGGAGTTGCGAACACCGCCGGTGAGTGCAAAGACCTTGGTGCCTTTGGATTTTTCCGTTCCCATGCGCGCAAAGTCGCCCGGACCATTCAGGAGGAGGTAGGAGACATTCGCCATGGTTTCAACATTGTTAATGACGGTGGGTTTGCCCCACAGGCCGTAGTCGGACGGATACGGAGGACGCGGCCGGGGGGTTCCCCGGCGACCCTCGATCGAGGCGATAAGCGCCGTCTCTTCTCCGCAGACGAAGGCGCCGGCGCCAAGGCGGATTTCGCAATCAAAAGAGAATTCCGAGCCGAGAATTTTCTCTCCAAGCAATCCGACCCCGTAAGCCTTGTCTATAGCGAGTTGAATTCGCTTGATGGCGAGCGGATACTCGGCCCGTATATAGAACATGCCCTTCTTTGCCCCGACGGCATAGGCGATGATGGTCATGCCCTCGATGATGGCATAAGGATCGCCCTCAAGGACGCTGCGGTCCATGTAGGCTCCCGGATCGCCTTCATCGGCGTTGCAGACGATATACTTTTCGTCCCCGAATGCCTTGCGCGCAAGCGACCATTTGAGCCAGCACGGGTAGCCCGCGCCGCCCCGGCCGCGAAGGCCAGAGGCTTTGACCTCCTCGATGACTTGTTCCGGCGTAAGGTCGAATAGACAGCGGCTAAGTCCCTGATAGCCGCCGACCCCGAGGTAGTCGTCGATGTTTTCCGGGTCCACTTTCCCGCAATTGCGCAAGACGATTCGAACCTGCTCGACGACCGTGTGACGGGTCAGTTCTTCGATCACCGTGCCCTGCTTCAGGGTAGTTTCAATAATCCTGTCGATGTCCTCGGACCGCACATTCACATAGCAGGGACCTTCGGGCAGAATTTTCACCGCCATGCCGGCGTTATAAATGCCCAGATCAGCGGCACGCACCGCCTGGACCGTACCATCGAGCCCGGCGTCACGCAATTTTTTAACCCACTGGGCATGTGCCTCCCGCGTTGCATCGCCGGTTCCGGCGGTATCTTTTATCAGGACTATGGTTCTATTCATGGAGCAGATGTTCCTTTCACAGCCATGGCATAGATATGATCGTTCAGGAGCCGCCTGTCGCCCAGATGTTCCTCCACAATGCGGTGTGCGATGTCCGGAGTCACCTGTCCATAGAGCACCGGGGGCACCCCCTCGATGCTTACCTCGACGAGCGGTTCGGCGTAGCAGAGACCATTGCAGCCGCAGCGCTCTACGGCAACTTCGGGATGCGCCCTCCCGATCTCTTCTTTCAGGAGGTCAAAGATCTTCTGCGCCCCGGCAGCAATCCCGCAGGAACTCATGCCTACCTTAACATAGGAGCCTGCAGCCCGGCCGGTCGATTCCCGGCTATTCTTTTTCAATAGTTCCCGTGTCAGTTTTTCCATTTATCGCGACTCCTTCCTTATACTTGGAGAGGATCTCCACGACTTGGGTCTTTTTAACCTTACCGTGAATTTCTCCGTTTACCGTCATGACCGGTGCGAGACCGCAGCATCCGAGGCAGCGGACTGCGTCGAGGTGGAAAACACCGTCGGGAGTGGTCTGCCCAATCGTGATGTTCAGCCTTTCGCTGATTTCGTCCAGGATGTCCGGCGCGCCCTTGAGGTAGCACGCGGTTCCCATACAAACTGCAATATTGAACTTTCCCGGCGGTTGCAGCTTGAAATAATTATAAAAGGTGATGACCTCATAGATCCTGGCAAGCGGAACATCGATGATCCGCGAGAGCTCCATCGCGACATCGCGCGGGATGTAGCCGTACTTGCTCTGAACCTCATGGAGCACCATGATGAGGCTCCCCTTTTTATCGCTCCATCTGGCGGCAATTTCACTTAATACCTTGGTATGGACGGTTACCTCTGCCATGGACGCTCCTCGAAATACGTTATATATACTGCCGCCGTTACGGCATTATTTCCTTATTATATTAAACATGCAGGGTAATTGCAAGTCAGGTGACTATTGTCACGAAACCGTGCTCGGCCCAGCTTCATAAAATACACCATGAGAAATTTGAAGTCAATATTTATTGTGATTATAAGTGCAATAAAATATTAATGTTTTACTATAATGCTTTTTTCCTTTGAGTAGTTCACTATTGGTCGTTATAATACTATAATTAATGTGAAAAGTGGTACAAAAATGTTGCCACTTTATCTGCGCCCAGCTATTTTATGTTATTGCCGTCACAAAAAAAACCGGCTCCGGGGGATTTCATGGTTGCAAAAAAAAACTGTATCCTGCGTCTCTCACGGTATAAGAACGAGCTCTACCGGTTCAAGAAGCTTGGATTCATTAAGATTTTTTCCGAGTATCTGGCCGATGCCGTCGGTGTGACCAGTGCACAGGTCCGCAAAGATTTCTCCCTGTTCGACATTTCCGGCAACAAGCGCGGCGGCTACACCATCGATGCGCTCATAGAAAAACTTAACGTCATTCTCGGAAAAAACCAGATCCAGAAGGTCGTGGTGGTCGGCGCCGGAAACCTGGGGACAGCACTTCTCAGATACAAAAACTTTGCAAAACAGGGAATCAGGATCGAAGCTGCATTCGACCTCGATCCGGCAAAGGGCTCCCAGAAATCCGGCGTACCGGTGCGCCCCATGACCGAGCTCGAAACATTCCTGCGCCGGAACGATATAAAAATCGGAATCCTCTGCGTTCCTGAAGTTGCCGCCCAGAGCGTATTTGATGCAATGGTCAACGGAGGCATCAGGGGGGTACTGAACTTTTCGCCCATCCAGCTCAAGACCCCGGCCGATTGCATCGTGACCAACGTAAACCTTGAGGTCGAGCTCGAAAACCTCATCTACTTTGTTACTGCAGGGCAATCCGCAAAGTAAACTTACGCCGGATAGCGGGCCATCCCGCATCAGGTAGATCCGCCGAGCATGATCTTATGAAGCAGCCATTTAGTTTCCAGCCGAGTTCGCTCCCCCTTTGAAATGACATGATGACCCTGGTTTTCCCGCAGAAAATCGAGGAGCGTGGCCACCGGAACAAACCAGCCGTTTTTTTTGCTCAGCCGGGTCATCAGGCGTTTAAACCCGGCATCGAGGGTGTTGTTCCAGAATCGGTTTCCTGCATGCGTATACATGATGCAGGCGCCTCCCTCGGCCTCCAGCCGGTCCTGGTTTTTTTCGGAAATCATCCTGGTAAAGGAATCGACATCCGCACCCTCAGTCGAGGGAAACCAGTATTTGACACAGGGACGCAGCGGATCGTGGTAGGGCATGAAGGGACAGGCCTTGAGGGTATTGATTTCATTGTATACGAAATTACGCACATACGTTACCCTATCCCGGCAGATATCCCCCCAGAACAGCGGATCTCCTTGAATATGCCCGCGAAAATTCTCGGCATGGTTTTTTCCCATCAGCGCCGTGTAGAGCATACGGTTGATCCCGCTTAATCGTTCGGCTCCCCAGTAAATTGATTCCCCGCATGCCGCGTGATTGGAAAGGGTGGCGGGATCCCGGTCGAAAAGAGCGCGGAACGTCTCGAAGCCCTTTTCGGTCTGCGCCCGGTTTGAGGTAGCGGAGGAGACATTATGGAGTCCTATTTCGAACCCCTGATCCCGCAATTGCAGAACCCAATCCAGATAAGGTTTATCTTCGCAGGTGGATCCGGCCCCCGGAAGGCGGTTTTCCCCTTTAACAGTCCAGACCGATTTCGTTGTTCTGAAGCCGCAGTCCCTCAAGAAATCGTAGAACGGAAGCCCGTTTTGCAGATTGGTTTTATCGGTATCGTCGAATATGGTAAAGGCAAACCGCTTCTTATCGGGCCATTCGATTCGATTCATCGGACCGGCTGCGCTTCCGCCGGGCAATACTGCCATGCAGGCAAACTTCTTTCGGCAATGTCCGGTACTTTCATGACAGAATCCCCGGTTTTATTATCTCGGCACGGTTATGCTTAAGGAGATAATTTAATTTTCGCGAACGAAAAAGTCAATGGGGATCGCCTTCCGGCGGCGATTATGCGCAGATGTCTATGCTAGCGTTTCTCGCGCGCCCGGACATTCCCCGGGGCGCTCTCGCAGTCCTTGTCAAGGATGTTCCTCGCTTCCCGCAATTGATTCGCCACACTTTTTTCCCCGGTTCCGCCGGCAATGGTACGATGCCGGATTGCCTCGGTCCAGGAGAGGCATTTCTTAACATCCTCGCGGAAAAGGGGAGAGAAGGCCTTGAAAGCGGTCAGCGTCAGCTCGGCGAAGCTGGTTTTCTTTTCAATGCAATGGGCAACCATGGCGCCGACCACCTTGTGCGCCTGACGGAATGGAAGCCCGCGATTCACGAGGTAATCGGCCAGGTCGGTAGCGAGGAGCAGCGGGTCGAGCTTATTTCCGATGCTGCCGGCATTGACGGTGAGTGTGGCAAGCACCTGCGTGAACACCTCGATGACCATGCGGATCTGTGTCAGCGAATCGAAGAGCGGTTCCTTGTCCTCCTGCAAATCCTTATAATAGGCGAGCCCGACCCCTTTGACGGTCGCGGCACAACGCATATAGTTGCCGATAAAGCGCCCGCTTTTGCCGCGGATGAGTTCGAGTGAATCCGGGTTTTTTTTCTGCGGCATCATGCTTGATCCGCTCGACCAGGCGTCGTCGAGTTCGATAAAGGAAAATTCCCGTGAGGACCAGATGATGAGGTCTTCCGCCTGGCGGCTCAGGCTGATGCCGATCGAGGCGACTGCAGCCAGCGTTTCGAGCAGGTAGTCTCGCGAGGCAACGCCGTCGAGGCTGTTTTCCGTCGCCTTTGCAAATCCAAGCTCTTCGGCAATTTTCCGGCGGTCAATCGCAAAACCGCTCCCCGCGACGGCTCCCGATCCCAGGGGACAGGCGCCGGCGGCCGATTGCGCATGGGAGAGCCGGGTTTTCTCCCGCTCAATGACATAAAAGAATGAAAGCCAGTAGTGGGCAAGCAAAATCGGTTGTGCCTGCTGCAGGTGCGTATATGCCGGGATCACGACCGGAAGGTCCTGTTCGGCGCGCACGATGAGGGCCTGCTGTAACCGGGTAAGGAGCGCATGAATTTCGGGCAGTGTTTTCCGGATATGGAGCCGCACATCGGTCGCCACCTGGTCGTTCCGCGAACGTCCGGTATGGAGCTTCGCTCCGGCCTCGCCGATTCGCTCGGTGAGGAGCCGTTCAAGCGCCATGTGAATATCCTCGTCCGCCGCATCAAAGACGAGGGTGCCTTTCTTGTATTCCGCCGCCAGGGAGCGAAGCCCTTTCACGATCTGCAAGGACTCTTTTCCGGTAAGTATCCCGGCGCCGGTGAGCGCATGGGCCCAGGCGATCGACCCCTCGATGTCCTCCTCGATGAGCGCCTTGTCAAAAGACAGGGAATTGTTGAATGCCTCCATAAGACGGTCGGTCGGCTTTTTGAAACGTCCATCCCACATTTTCATTGGCATATTCCTTTAACCCGCATCTGGAGCGTTTTCCTGCCGTTCCATTCATTCTCGTCTAGCGCAAAGGCCAGCGAGAACGAGGGCGCCGCCTTGAGTTCGTCGAGCCGGTCTCCAAAATTGAAGGCGATGGCATCCATGACGAGGGCGCCGGAGGTCACGGTCATCTTGACATGCTTGTTACCCGATCCCACGATCCGGGGAGCGTACCGGTGGTGCAGGTCCCGGCAGTACAGAATCGGCTGCATGTTCCCCGGCCCGAACGGCTCCATGCCCCTGATGCAGGAAAAGAGTTCGGGCGTCAGGGCCGACAGCGGAACTTCCGCATCGGCCCAAACCGAAGGGCACAGACTTTCCGGCGATACGCTGCTTGCCACGACGGCGTTGAAGCGCTCGCGGAAAGCGCCGATACGGGCGCTCCGGCAGGTCATCCCGGCGGCAGCCGCATGGCCGCCGAATTCGTCGAGCAGGTCGGCGCATTCGGCAAGGGCATCGAGGAGATGCAGTCCCGGAATACTGCGGCCGGATCCGCGTGCCGAGCCGTCCGGAGCAATCGCGAAAAGAATAGCGGGCCGGTGAAATTTTTCCACGAGTTTGGAGGCCACGATGCCGATAACGCCGGGGTGCCAGGCGGCATTTCCCGCGACGATGGCTATATCGTGCTCGTCGTCGCAGTTGG